>Ga0210074_1000068_pt1 | contig 46268 bp, 40 predicted proteins | sample China_Galinas_Co_FD_184860 | JGI IMG/M metagenome (GOLD analysis project Ga0210074, IMG submission 184860) | Wetland microbial communities from San Francisco Bay, California, USA, that impact long-term carbon sequestration -... | ecosystem: Environmental > Aquatic > Marine > Wetlands ... | reverse complement strand
CTCTGGCGATCAAGGAGGAGCTCGGGGACCGTTCTGGGATGGCGAGCTCGTACCACCAGTTGGGGAGGGTGGCCGAGGAGCGCGGGTCGTACGACGAGGCGCTGGATTGGTACCGGCAGTCCCTGGTGATTCTGGAAGAGCTCGGGAACCGCTCGGGGATGGCGAGCTCGATCAGCCAGATCGGGGTGCTGCTGACCGAGACCGGAGACGTGGCACAGGCGGTGACCTGGAACCTGCGCTCGCTGGCCATCCGGCTCGAGATCGGAGTCCCGGAGATCCGGATCAATCTCCACTGGCTCACCCGCCAGCGGGAAGCTCTCGGCGAGCAGCGATTCGCCGAGATCGTCCAGGAGCATGTAGGCGAGGAGTCGGCCGGGAACCTGTTCCGGATGCTCGACGACTTCGGTGAAGGGGAGGGAGGGAAGGCACTGTGAAGAGGATCAACTCGGGTGAAGACGTTCTTCCGATCGACGAGCTCAAGACCCGGGCCGCCTTCTTCCAGGCAGTCGAAGAGGGAACGAGGGCGGTTCGTGAGGGTGACGTCCATCCGCACGACGAGGCGGTGGCGATCCTCGAGTCGTTCGGGAAGTGATGACCAGGCGGGTTCCGTGAAGGACTCGCTGACGACGACTCAACCCTCAGCCCACGCCGTACCGCTCGCGCAAGATCTCCAGGTGGTGGCGCACGTGGCCGGCGGTGATGAAGGCGAGGGCGCGGACGGAGACGGGATGACCGTTGGCGGTGCCGGTGCGCTGCCAGGCTTGCGGCTCTAGGTGGCGAAAGAGCGGCAGGGTCGCCGCGCGGACGGCGAGGAGTTCGTCGGCCAGCGACGCCAGCGGCCGGTGGTCGAAGCCGGACTGCTCGACGGCAACGTTCTCGTCGAACCCCGGCAGCTCGACCGCGTTCCCGCGGGCGATCGACAGCGCCCGATAGGTGAACAGCCGCTCCGCATCGGCCATGTGCCCGAACACCTCCCGCACGCTCCATTTCCCGGGCGCGTAGCGGAACCCTTCCCGCTCGGCCGTCACCGACGCCGCCACCCGCCGGATCACGTCCGGCTGGCCTTCCAGCACCGCCAGCACGTCCGCCTCCGGCACCTGGGCGACGTAGCCAGCGTAGAAGGGGGCGTATTCGGACTCGCGGGGGCGCTCGGACGGGGTGGGCTGGCTCATGGGATCGTCTCCTCGCCGCGGCCGGGCCGCGGGGTCGTCAGGCTCTTGGGAGCGTCAGGGCGTCAAGGGTCAAGGCGTCCAAATTCATGGAAGATCGGCCTCCAGGCGGAGGCTCCGGATGCTGAGGCGGACCTGCCGGTCGGTCTGGACGAAGAGCACCGGGCCGACCTCGTTGAGGGTCGCCTGGAGCGGCAGGTCGAGGGTCAGGTGGATCGGCTGCCCCGGGGAGAGTGGTCGGGGCGCGGTCTGGCCGAGGACGATGCCGTAGCGGGGCGAGGCCAGGGCCAGGCGGGCGGAGGCGGTGGCCGCGGGGCCGGCTCCGGCGCCGGACTCCCCTCCTGAGACCGCCTCGACGGTGGCTTCGAGGTGCACCCGGCTGCCCCGGGGAACGTAGATCTGCGGGCCGACCAGGTCCTCGGGCCCTTCTGTGGTCGGCGCGACCACCGCTTCGAAGCTGCCGTCGGCTGTGGGTGTCAGCTCGTCCGAGAGCGTTCCCGCGGCCACCTGGTCGGCCATGCCGGCCCGGAGCGTGGGCGGCGTCTGGGACCGGTCGACCTCGAGCTTCCTGACCTGGACTCCCGGTTTGGTCCCCTCCGGCGCCGGTGCGGCGGAGATCTCTGCACGGCGCACTCGGACGGAGAGGTCGCCGGGGATCAGGACGTTGAAGTAGCCGCGGGCGTCGAAGCCTGTGAGCGGCTCGGCGGTGACCAGGTGGAGGGAGATCCGGATGCGGTCCCCCGGGGCGACCACCGGCAGCTCGGAGACCCAGAGCGGCGCCGTCCGGCTCGGCTTGGCGCGCGGCCCCGACCCCCCAGCCCGTTGCTCAGGCACCTGGTGGACCAGGTCGGTGCGCAGGTGCGCCCAGCCGCTGGTGCCTTCGATCGCCAGGTCGAGGTCGAAGTCGAGGGCCGTGTGCGCTGGGATGGCGATCGACTGCCCCATGAACAGCCGGTGGCCGCCGACCTCGTGGGGCACCTTCCAGACCGTCTGGGCGTGGAGCGGCAGCGTCCAACGCCGGGACGGCTCCGCCGGGCTCGAGCGTGCCGCGGCGACCGTCCGGGCGAGCGTCGTAGCGAGGGCAGCCTCGGGCGCCGCCGCCGGTCCGGGGTGGAATGGGTCGTGGGGATCGAACGGACGCTCTTCGCAGCTCTGCCCGGAGCCGTCGCAGACCAGCAACCGGTCGGGTGGGAAGAAGCCGTAGGTGCGGTCCAGGTAGGTGTTGCCGAAGAAGAGCGGCCGCGGCGGATGGCGGCGCAAGGCGCTCCGGCCGCCGAGGACCGTGGCCTCGGCCCCGGCATGGGCCCCGGCATCGGACGCTCCGGGCGCCGCGCCGACCGCGTCCAGGATCGTCGCCGCCACGTCCCGCTGCGCCGCCGGGGTCTCGAGCAGCAGGCTCCGCTCGTCCGGGTAGCGCAGCAGCAGCAGGCCGAGGTTCTGACTGAGCGCCTGGGTCCACTCGTCCCCTTCGAGGGCGCCGGCGGACTCGTCGTTGGTGATCACCAGCAGGGTGTCGTCCAGGAGGCCGGCGGCGCCGAGCTGGTCGACGAATTGGCCGACCGCGCGGTCGAGGGTGTGCATGGCGTTGGCCAGGGTCGGCTCCCCCTGGGGCACGGTGTAGGGGTGGTGGGTGCCGACGGTCAGCAGGGTCAGGAACCAGGGCGGGCCACCCTGCCGGCGCTTCTCCTGGAGCCCCGCGGCCAGCTCCGCCGCCTGCTCCAGGAAGGCGCGATCGTCCACTCCCCAGGGGGTCCGCCGGTAGGCCCGCTCCAGGCTCTCCTCGCCGCCCACCTGCTGGAAGCCGACGGCCGCCATCGCCCGGTCCTTGACCATGAAGCTGAGGGGCGCCGCTTGCTGGAAGATGGTCCGGTAGCCGGCGTGCTCGAACGCCACCGGCAGGCAGGGCAGGTGCTCGCCGCTCCGCGCCAGACGGGTGAGCTTCGCCTCGCCCGAGCCGAGGTCGGGGAGGCGCCCGCAGAGCAGGGCCCAGAGGCCCCGGTTGGTCTGGCGCTGGTGGCTGAAGAGCGTTCGCACCGCCACGGACCGGTCGACGAGCCCGTCGAGGGTGGGGAGCGACAGGCCGACGTCCTCGCCGCCGGTCAGGCCGAGCCGCGGCAGGTAGGTGCCGGAGACCCCTTCCATGACCAGGAGCAGCACGTTCGGCCGGTCGGGCAGGACCGGCACCAGGCGCTCGCCGCTCAGGTCCATGTGCGCTGTCTGGGCGGCGGGGGTCTCCGCACCGGCCGGAGCGGCCACCGAGCGACCCAGGCGGGCCAGCTCGGACAGGACGAAGTGCCCGTCGCGCCAGGAGTGCGGCCCCGGGAGGAGCAACACGACGGTCGACAGGACCAGGCCGGCGGCGGCCAGGGGCACCAGCAGCCGGCGGCGGGCCCGGGGCAGCAGGAAGCCTGCGAGGGTGCCGAGCAGGACGAGGCCGAGGCCCGGCACCAGGGTGGTCGGCTCGAGCGCCGAGCCGAACAGGAACTCCGGGTCGCGCAGGTAGCCGGCGTAGCGCAGGCTCAACGGGCCACCGAGGACGGTCACGTGCTCGAGCTGAGCCCAGTGGGCGAGACCCCAGAGGGTGCCGGCCGCCGTCCGCAGCCAGCGCGCCGGCAGGGCCGCGATGAGGGCCGCCGCGACGGCGCCGACGCCCAGGTCGGCGGCGATGCCCGCGAGGTCGCCCCAGCCGGCGGTCAGATCGCGCCGCCCGAGGGCCAGAAACCGTGTCGCCAGGGGGACGGCGAGGAGGGCGGCGATGCCGAGGAGCAGCCGCCGGGGACGGAGCGACGGGGTGGCCTCGGACATGGCGCGATTGTTCCACAGAGGGAGCTTGCCGGTCGCTTGCCGGCACCTGGCCAGCACCTTGGCGGCTCCCGGGCCGGAGCTATACTTCCGCCAATCGATGAACGCCATTCGCTTGACCGTCCAACGGACGGCTCCCGACCGGGCGTCGGGCCACTGTGTGGTCGAGGTCGACGACCCGAAGCTCCTGGGCCACGAGGCGGAGCTCACCCTGACCCTGCGGGTCGAGGTCCTGGACAGCCGTCCGATCCACGGGGAGCGCGAGCTGTTCCAGACCAAGTTCACCCTGGAGCGGCCGCGGATGGAGATTCCCCTGCCGCCCGAGGCCCTGCGCTGCTACACCTACCGGGGCGCGGAGATCGCGCTCGAAGTCCAGGCCGCGCTCAAGGTGGACGACAGCTTGCTGTTCGACACCAAGGCGTCGGAGGAGCAGACGCTGACCGTTCCGGACAGGCCCGCCCTGCGGACCGATGCCAAGGAGCTGATCGAGCCGGACGACGCCTTCGACTTCCTGACCAACTTCCAGGCGATCCCGGTCAAGAACCGGGGGATCGTGGCGGTGCTGGCGGCAATCGCCTTCGTCATCATCGCCGCCAACACCCTGCTCGGCATCCACGACCAGCTCACTCCCGAGGGCCAGACCTACTTCTACTCCCACCGGGACAGCGACGGCGACTCCCAGTCGCCGCTGTTCAACTCCCTGGCCGGGAGCGGCGTCGCCGGTGCCCTGGTCTGGGCCGCCATGCGCCGCCAGCTCCGCAAGTACATGACCTTCGCGCTGACCTTCCAGGGGCCAATCAACCGCTTCTCCGTCGTGCCGGCCGGCAGCCTGGTTACCGGCGTCGCCCGCGTCGACCTGGAGCGGATCACCGTGCGGGTGGTCGCCGCCAACCGGGAGAAGGGCCAGTACAGGCGCGGCTCCGGCTCCAACGTGCGGACCGTCTCCTTCTCGAAGCCGGTGCGGGCGGTCAAGCTCTACGAGAAGCACATCCGCCACCTGCCCGCCGGCGTGCCGATCGAGGGCTCTCTGGACGGCGAGGTCCGGTTCACGCCGATGTTCGCCGCCCTCTACCCGCCGCTCGAAGCGGACAAGCACCACGGCATGGAGGTGGTCTGGGAGGTCCAGCTCCTGCACCCGGAGCTCATCGACCAGGAGCTGGCCGGTGAGACGGCGTCGCTGCGTTACGAGGACTTCCTGGAGGCGTGAGCGGGCCGGCGCAGCGCCTCGAACCTTCCGACAACCTGTCCGAGGCGCCGTTCGACGACGCGTTGGGGCTTTCCGCGCGCTCCCTCACCGGAGTCGACCTGGTCAGCTTCCACGGCCGGAGTGGCAGCGGCAAGTCGACCGCCATCCGCTTCCTGCTCGAGCGACACCCGGACCTTCAGGCCGAGAACAGGGCGGCGCGGAGCGTCGAGGTCACCATCTTCGACGACCTGCTCACCCCGCGCCAGGTCCTCGACATCCTCCACGCCCTCCGCCAAGGCCACCGCGTCCTCGCCGCCTGCCACTTCCCCCGCCGCTGGCTCGCCCCCCTCCGCCTCCGCTGGCGGGTCGTCTCCTTCGACCTGGATGCCCACCCGGAGAAGATCGCGCGCTGGCTCACCGCCCGCGGCATCGCCCACACCCCCGAAGCGGTCAGACATTTCTGCCGCCACTTCGGCGCCAACTACACCGACGCCGCGATCATCCTCGAACGCTCCTCCGGCACCACCTTCGATCAAGCCCTCAGCCGCTTCCTCCGCGAATGCCGGATCGAGTGATCCCTACTCGCCCTCGACCACGACCCGCAGCCCCACGTACTCCGCCCCCGGCTCCCCCCCGTCCCCCCGCGCATCGGTCGACCGGTCCGCGCTCGGCCCGACCGGCTTGCCAGCGCCGTCCTCGCCCACCGCCCACTCAGCCGCGTTGCCGTCCAGATCGAACACCGCCTTGCCGTCCGGCGTCGCCTTCGCTCCCGGCAGGCTTCCCACGGGCAGGAGCAGCGGCGGCGCCCCTGTGGAAGCGCCGACCTTCTCTTCGAGCGCCTGGCGGATCGCCGCGGCGTCGTCCGGGTTCGGCGTGTAGCCGGCCCACCGGTCGAGGGTGTTGCCGCCCTTCCCGGCCGAACCGGCGGCCTTCGCCAGCTCCTCGGCCTCCTCGACCGTCGGCAGCCGGAACGCCCGCCCCGTGGCCCGGGCCAGCCACTCCGCGTACTCCTTGGCGCGCTCGAACGAGACCCCGGTCACCGGCAGGTTCTCCTCGCCCGGAGCCACCGTCGCGCTCGGGTCGAACGCCGCCCACTGGGCGCGGGTCACCTCGAAGCGGCCGACGGTCCGGCCGGCGAAGGGGACCGTCTCCGGCACCAAGGCGCCGTCCTTCGTGACCCCGACCGCGCCGTCCGTGGCCGCGGCACCCGCCCGGTCCATCAGCCCCGCGAGCAGCGTGCCCGGCCGGACCGCTTCGATCTCCTCCTTCGCCGCGTCGGGCGCGAAGATGTAGCGGTCCAGCCAGTCCAGGTCCTCCTGCATCTTGCGCCGCTGGTCGGAGATCTTGCGTAGCCCGTGGGGCTCGCCGGGGAAGATCACCAGCCGCGCCGGCGCCTTGTCGATCTGCTGGAGGGCGCGGAACAGGCTCCAGCTCTGGTGGGGCGGCACGTTCGTGTCCTTGGTGCCGGTGTAGATGATGGTCGGCGTCGTCACCTCGGTCAGCCGGAAGAAGGGGGATTTCTCCAGGTAGGTCTGGGTCGCCTCCCACGGCGGACCGCCGAAGTAGTAGTTGTCGAACGAGGCGCCGAAGGCGACGTTCGCCCAGTCGCTGATCCACTCCACGTCCGCCGCGCCCACGGACGCCGCCTTGAACCGGTTCGTCCGGGTGATCAGATCGGCGGTCAGGATGCCGCCGTTCGACCAGCCGATCGAGGCCAGCCGGTCCGGGTCGGCGAGCCCCTGGGCGATCACCCAGTCGACCCCGGCCAGCAGATCCGGAGTCTCGAGCTCGTAGTAGTGGCCCTGGATCGACTCCACCCAGTCCAGGCCGTAGCCGGTGCTGCCGTGGTAGTTCACCTGGAGGACGAACGCGCCCCGCTGGCGCCAGAGGAGGGAGGGCGCCGGCCAGCGCTGGTCCCAGGCGTCCCGGTCGCGGGAGGCGGGGCCGCCGTGGATGTCCAGGAAGAGCGGCGCCGGGGCGCCGCCCTCGGTCCAGTCGAGCGGGTAGTAGAGCAGCCCTTCCACGGTGTCGCCGCGGGCGCCGGTGAAGTGGACCACCTCGACCCGGCCCTTCGGCTTGTCGGCGAACGACTTGTTGAGCTCGCTGATCTGGACCGGCGCGCCGAGCTTGGATGCGGCGAGCGGCGCGGCGTAGAGCTGGGGCGGCTCGGTGGCCGCCGATTGCTGGTAGATGAGGGTCGCGCCGTCGGGCTCGGCCAGGAGGCCGTCCAGGGTGCCGCCCTGCTCGGTGCTGAGCTCCGTCTTCGTCCAGCCTCCGCCGCGCCGGTCGATCCGCACCAGCCGATCGCGCACGCCGTCGGCCAGGAGCGCCACCACGCCGCCTGGCACCGCGTCGTAGCCCCGTCCGAGGCCACGGTCCCAGCCCAGGTCGACCCGCTCGGTCGCGCCGCTCGTTAGGTCATAGTGGTACAGGCGCGAGACGGTCGCGTTGCGGTAGCGCGGGTCGGTGGTGAACTCGTCGACGAAGTAGAAGCCGCCGCCGCCCGGCTGCCAGCGGATCGCGGACGGCAGCAGCTTGTGGCCGTCGAACGGCTCGGTGAACAGGGTTTCTGCCGCGCCCGAGGTGAGGTCGACCAGCCGGGTCACCGGCGGCACCTTCGAATCGAACTGGTAGGAGAGGCTCTGCTGGGCGGTGACCACCGCCCGGCGGCCGTCCGGCGCCACCGCCAGCGAGTCGATCCAGTCTTCGTTGCCGGTCACGCGGGTGACCTTGCCGCCCGGCTCCGCCGCCACCCGGTACAGACGCACCGGCGGCGTGTGGTCGGCGTCGTCCACCACCTGGGCCTCGTCGTGGTGCTTCTTGCGCTCGAGCTCCCAGGCCGATTTCGCCTCCGGCGCCGCGACCACCAGCGTCTCGGCGTCGATCCAGCCGAACGCGCTGACCGGCCGGTCGAAGTGGGTCGCCGCGAAGGCCTCGCCGCCGCCGGTGGGGATGATCCAGACCTGGTTGCCCTCGACCTCGTCCTCCTCTGCGCCCGGGATCTTGCGCTCGGACAGGAAGGCGATGGCGTGGCCGTCCGGGGCGAAGGCCGGGTCGGACATGCGGTCGCGGCCGCGGGTGAGCTGGATCGACGCCGGCTTCGCACCGGACGCGGCAGAGAGGCGGGTCAGCCAGAGGTTGCCGACCCGCTTCTCGACCTTGTCCACGGTCTCGACGGTGGTGCGGATCCACGCGATCGCGTGGCCGTCCCGCGAGGCGGCGATTCCGTCGACGGTCTCCGTGTGGAGGATGTCGTCGATCGTCCAGGTGGGGCCGGCGGCGGCGCGGGTGGCGGTGGTGGAGATCATGGACAGGAGGCAGAGGGCGAGGCCGATCGGCAGGAGCGACCTGCCGGGCGTGGTGGTGGACCGGACGGCGCGGCGCGGGCTCATGGCGTGTCGTGGTCCGGTGGCTAGACGCCGGTGCTCCCGGTCTTGCGGAACAGGATGGCGACGCCGTCCGGGTCGTGGGTTTCGAACATCTCCTCGCCTTCGGCGTCGGTCGTCATGCCGCCCGGGATGTTCTGTTGGCGGAAGATCAGCTCGTCATAGGTCTTGCGCGGCGACGGCACCTCGAAGGCGAGCTCCATCTCGTGGTACGGGCCGCGGAACTCGAACAGGTCGTCGTCCTCGTGGCGGGGGCGCCCCGGCTTCCGGCCCAGGATCTCGATGACGGCCGGGCCGGCCTGGTAGCGGGTGCCCAGGAGGTCTTCGTCCTCCCAGGATCCGATGCGTGGCAGGGCGAGGGTCTCGCTGTAGAACTGGCAGGTGCGCTCGTACTCTCGGGCTCTCAGCGTCACACGGAACTGGTCGATCTCCATGGTGCTCTCCTGGTTCGGCTTGCGTGGAAGGCCGCCGCTCTCCAGCGCTACGCCCCGGGGTTCTGTGCGGGGCGGTCCGAGGTCGTCTCGACAGCTCGGACGGGGCGCCGGGCGGACGGATGCGAGCGTCAAAGCATTACCATACTCCGCCGTCCCGGGGAAGGCCCGGTGCGCCGGCGGGGCCGGTCGCCGGGAGCGGTCCGGGCGATGGTATCCTCCCCGCCGTGAGTCGCCGGACCTGTCGCGCGCTTTTGCTCCCCGCCATGCTGCTTCTGCTCGCCGCAGGAGCGGCCGGGGCGCGGGCCCAGGAGCCCGCCCGGTCGGAGCCCTCAGCGCCGGATCAGTCTTCAGCCCAGGCGAATCAGCCGGCGACGCCACCGGAGGCGAGCTCACCGGACCAGGCGGCCGAGGCCCCGCCCGTGCCGACGTACCCGTCGGTCGAAGAGGGCGCGCGCGAGCAGGACCCGCACTTCGCCGGCGCGGTCGACGTGCCGGAGCCGGCCATCGGTCAGCTCGATCTGAGCGGGCCGGCGCGGACCACGGACAAGGGCCCGCTCTTCCCTCTGCGCCAGATCGTCGACAAGCTGGGCGGCAAGCTGGTGGAGCTGGATGCCAGCGTCACGCTGGTGCTGGACGGCTCCGAGGTGATCGTCGGACCGGGCAACCCGGTGATGATCGTCGGCCACGAGATCATCCACCTCTCCCAGGCACCGATCCAGGGCGAGCCCCTCCGCGAGGGGCTGCTCGTACCGCTCGACTTCCTGCACCAGAGCTACGGCCGGTTCACCGACTACGAGATCGACTGGTCGGCCGCCACCCAGCGGCTGACCGCCGTCCGCCGGCAGCCGCAGACGCTGCCGGTGAACGTCGACGTGGTCCATCTCCAGGGGGTCTCGACGGTCGTCCTCCAGTTCCCGGTTCGCTTCGAGTACCGGCTGGTGGAGCATGACGAGGACGTCGACGTCCGGCCGCTGCGCGACCGCCTGGAGCCGGCGCCGGGGCAGACCCGGGTGCGGGACCCGCTGGTGCGCGCCGTGCGGGTGACGGCCGACCGGGTGCACCTGGACCTGGCGGCGGGTACCACGGCGCAGAGCTACACCCTCCAGAACCCGTTCCGGCTGGTGTTCGACGTGGTGCGGGGGAGCGACGAGCCGGAGCCGTCCGGATCGGCCGAGGAGCTGCCCGAGGCGCCGAAGCCGCCGACGCCGAGCCACGGTCTGCGGACGATCGTCATCGATCCCGGGCACGGCGGCGACGAGAGCGGCGCGGTCGGGCCGAGCGGCTTGCTGGAGAAGGACCTGACGCTCCAGATCGCCCGCACCTTGCGTGACCGGCTGCGCCAACGGCTGCCGGTCAAGGTGGTGCTGACCCGTGACGACGACTCCCACCTGCCGCTCGACACCCGCTCGGCGATCGCCAACCAGAACAAGGCGGATCTGTTCATCTCGATCCACCTCAACTCCTACCTGGGGGCGGAGGCGCGGGGTGCGGAGACCTACTTTCTGTCCATGGAGGCGAGCGACTCCCGGGCGGCGCAGACCGCCGAGCTCGAGAATGCGGGCGGGTCGGGCGACGACGACGAGGCGCTCTACGACCTGCAGCTCATCCTCTGGGATCTGGCCCAGAGCTACCACCTGGCGGCGAGCCAGCGGGTGGCCAACCTGATCCAGGAGGAGCTCAACGGCGCTCTCGGTCTGCGCGACCGCGGGGTCAAGCAGGCTCCCTTCCGGGTGCTGATGGGGGCTTCCATGCCGGCGGTGCTGGTCGAGCTCGGCTTCCTGAGCAACCCGGAGGAGGAGACCAAGCTGCGCGATCCCGCCTACCGCGGGCAGCTCGTCGACGCCCTGGTGCGCGCGATCAGCCGCTTCCGCGCCGAGGTGGCGGTCTCCGACGGTCGCTTGACCACCGAGCCCCCCACTCCGGGAGAGCCTTCTGCCTCTGATCGACCCTCGCCTGCCGGCCAACCACCGGCCCAGGCGCCGGACCGGTCCGCCGACCACGGCCCGGCCGCACCCGGTCCCCACGGAGTGCCCGGGCGGTGAGCGCGCGCCGCTGGATGGTGGTGGTCGCCGGGGTGGTGCTGGCGGCCGTGCTCGCCCTGCTGTGGTGGCTGTTCGTGCCGCGTGGGGCGGCGCCGCCCGAAGAGCAGCCCGGGGTCGAGGCGCCGGAGGTCGGCGAGCCGGTGGCGTTCACCCTCTACTTCCCCGGTCGCTGGGGCCGACTCGAACAGGAAGAGCGTGCGCTGGCGGTGGGCGACGAGCCGCGCGGCCGGGCCCGGGCGCTGGTCCTCGCCCTGCTGGACGGGCCCCGGACCCGGGGACTGTACCGGCCGTTCCCCGAGGCGGTGGGACTGCTCGACATCTACCTGGGGCCGGACGGCGTGGCCTACGTCGACCTGGGCGGGCAGGACCTGCCCGATCCGCCGTCCAGCGGCTCGCTCGAGGAGATGGTCCGGGTCTACAGCGTGGTCGAGACCCTCACCGCCAACCTGCCGGAGATCCAACGGGTCGCCTTGCTGTGGAACGGCGTCCAGCGCGAGACCTTCTCCGGCCACCTGGACACCTCCCGGCCGCTCGGACCGAAGGAGGACCTCCTGTCGCCGGCCGCTCGCCGGGCGCGAGCCGACTGAGATGGTCGTCGGCGACGTGGCGGTGGAGCCGCGCATCGAGGTCGAGCCGTCCGAGCGCACCGCCCGGTCGAGCCTGCCGATCGGCGTCTTCGATTCGGGAGTCGGCGGCCTCACCGTGGTCGCGGCGCTCCGCCGGCGCCTGCCCCGGGAGTCGATCATCTACCTGGGAGACACGGCACGTCTGCCCTACGGCACCAAGTCGCCGGAGACGGTGCTCCGCTACACCCGGAGCATGATCGCCTTCTTGACCGCACGGAACGTCAAGGCCGTGGTGGTCGCCTGCAACACCGCCTCGTCGCTGGCGGTGCCCCACCTGCGCCCGGCCAACGATCGGGCGCCCGGCGGGCGCCTGCTGTGGGGCGTCATCGAGTCCGGCGCCGAGCGGGCCGCGGCGGCGAGCGCCGGCCGGGTGGGGGTGATCGCCACCGAGTCGACCACCAGCTCCGGTGCCTACCCGGCGGCCCTCGGTCGGCTGCGGCCGGAGCTCGAGGTGCTGTCCCGCGCCTGTCCGCTGTTCGTGCCGCTGGTCGAGGAGGGATGGATGGACGATCCGGTGGCGGTGCAGGTGGCGGAGCGCTATCTGGCGCCGCTGCTTGCGGCGCAGGTCGACACCTTGCTCCTGGGCTGTACCCACTACCCCCTGCTGATGCCGGTCCTCTCCCGGGTGGCGGGGCCGGGGGTCACGCTGATCGACTCGGCGTCAGCGGTCGCCGAACGGGTCGCCCGGGACCTGGCGGCGGCCGGCTTGCTGGCGTCGGCGACCGGCGGGCCGGGGCGCCTGCAGGCGTTCGTCACCGACGTGGCGGAGCATTTCGGGCGCCTGGCGGAGACCATTCTGGGGGAGCCGGTGCCGCTCGATCTGGTCGACGTGGTCGAGGGCCGCTGAGGCGGTCGGCAGCACCCACCGCGGGTCTGTACAATCCGGCCCATGTCAGACCCCAGGCGAGACGCATCGCAACGCCCCGGCGGCCGGGCCGCCGATTCCCTGCGCACGGTCCGGATCGAGACCGGGGCGCAGAAATACGCCGAAGGATCGGCTCTCATCTCGTGCGGCGACACCCGGGTGCTGGTGGCGGCGAGCGTCGAGCGCCGGGTGCCTCCTTTTCTGCGCGACACCGGCCAGGGCTGGGTGACCGGCGAGTACTCCATGCTCCCCCGGGCCACCCACACTCGCTCTTCCCGCGAGGTCTCGCGCGGCCGCCCGTCGGGCCGGACCGCGGAGATCCAGCGCCTGATCGGCCGGAGCCTGCGCTCCGTGGCCGACCTCTCGGCCCTCGGCGAGCACACCATCACCGTCGACTGCGACGTGTTGCAGGCGGACGGCGGCACCCGGACCGCGGCGATCACCGGCGCCTACGTGGCGCTCGCCCAGGCGGTGGCGGGCATGGTCCTGACCGGCGACATCGCCCGCTGGCCGCTCACCGCCCAGGTGGCCGCGGTGTCGGTGGGGGTCGTCCGCGACACGCCGGTGCTCGACCTGGAGTACGTGGAGGACTCGGAGGCGGCGGTCGACATGAACGTGGTCGGCACGCCCGGCGGCCGGCTGATCGAGATCCAGGGGACCGGCGAGCAGCGGACCTTCAGCCGGGGCGAGATGGACCGCCTGATCGACCTGGCGCTCGGCGGTATCGAGCAGCTCGGTGCCATCCAGCGCGAGGTTCTAGCGCCGACCATGGCGGAGGTGGAGGCGGCCCTGGGCAAGGCGGACCGGACGCCGGCCGCGCCGAAGCCGGAGGCGGACATGTGGGGAAGGCCGTAGTCCCGGCGGGGCTACGGCTTTCAGCCTCTTAGCTGCCGGCGGCGATGACCTTGCCTTTGAGGGCGATGTCGATCGTCTTCTGGAGCGGCAGGTTGGTCTCGATCTCCAGCTGGCCGGTGAACTCGCCCTGGGCCATCTTCGGCGTCGGCGTCAGGATGACCTTGTACTGCTCGCCCTCCTTGATCGGCTGGACCTCGACGTCGAGACCGGGCACGGTGCTGTGGTAGCTCCCGAGCTCGAGCGGAGTTGAGCCGAACCTCCGGACCAGCACCCCCCAGCTCTGGCCCTTCGACGGGTCCACGTCGCCGAAGCGAACGTCCGGGGGCGTCACGCCGATGACCGGACGGACGAACCCGGAGACGGGGATCCTGAGCTCGGCCTGCTGCGGGTCGTTGGTCTTGACGATCACGTACTCGGCGATCGGCCCGGTCGGGGCACTCTTGTCGACCTGAACGTCGACGATCCACTGGCGGCCGGGGAGGTCCGCCTCGCGCTCGTCGGCGCTCGCCTCATGGAACGAGACCTCGACGTACGGCTTCGGGCTGTCGACGCCGAGGACCTGGAGGTCGTCGAACTCTTCGGCCCACACCACCTGCTCGGCGTGCTCGTCCTTCTCGCCGTGGACCAGGGAGGTGAACCGCGCGTAGCCGGGGCGCGCGCTGAGGAACGGCCGGACGTCCGACTTGACGGTGAGCTGCAGCCGCGGGGACGCCGGATCGTTGGTGAAGACGTTGATCGTCTTGGCGATCGGTCCGGTCATGTGGCTCGTGTCCACACGGGCGGTGACCGTCCCGGAGCCGCCCGGCGGGACGGTCTTGTCGAAGTCGGCGACCGTGCAGCCGCAGGTCGGCTGGACCCGGGTGATCTCGAGCGGCGTGTTCCCTTCGTTGCGGATCGTGAACGCGGCCTCGACCTTCCCCCCGCTGGGGACCGTCCCCTTGTCGATGATCGGCTGGTCGACGACGGCTTTCGGGCCGCTCGTCGTCTTCGATGCGCCGGCGGCCTGGTCGGGGTTGTCCGCCCGGGCGGCGACCGCTGGCAGGACGGCGACGAGAAGTGTCAGAATGCCTAGCCGCAGATGACGTGTCATGAGCTCGCTCTCCTTGTGATGGTCCGTTCCGCGCCGCCGGCAGACCGTCTCGCCTTCGCTCCGCAGGGAGCCGGGCCGGGCGTGATCTTCGGGCGTGATCGATGTTCCTCTAAACGTCGCCACCGGTGAAGAATTCCTCTCCCCAGGGCGCTCCGGATCGGCGCCGGAGCGCACCGGATGGGCCGCTCTCCGCCGCTTCGAAGCCCTCTCCGTTGACCATCCACCTGGTCGCCATCGGTGGCACGGGGATGGCGCCGCTGGCCTGCCTCCTCGAGGAGCGGGGGCATCGCGTGCAGGGCTCGGACGGCCCCCTCTATCCTCCCATGTCGACGCTCCTCGAGGGAGCGGGCATCCGCCCCGCGGTCGGCTACGACCCGGCCCACCTGGAGCCGCCGCCGGACCTGGTGGTGATGGGCAACGCGGTGCGCCGGGACAACCCGGAGGCGCTGGCGGCGGAACGGCTGCGGGAGGCCGGGCGGCTCGAGATCCTGTCGATGCCCGAGGCGCTCTGGCGTTTCTTCCTTGCCGGGCGCTACCGGGTGGTGGCAGCCGGGACCCACGGCAAGACCACGACCACCTCCATGGCCGCGTGGGTCTGGACCTCCTGCGGGGCGGATCCTTCCTATCTCATCGGCGGCCTGCCGAAGGACCTGCCCGGGAGCTTCCGCGACGGCGCGGGCGGCGACTTCCTGATCGAGGGCGACGAGTACAACGCGGCCTACTTCGACCGGGGCCCGAAGTTCCTCCACTACCGGCCGAACACGCTGATTCTGACCAGCGCCGAGTACGACCACGCCGACCTCTACCCGAGCCACGACGCCCTGCTGGCGGCGTACGGCCGGTTGATCGACCTGGTGCCGGAGGACGGGCTGTTGGTGGCGTGTGGAGACGACCCGTTCGCACGCCGCCTGGCGGAGGCCGCCCGTTGCCCCGCGGTGCTCTACGGGCTGGAGCCCGCGGGTGCTCCCGCCGGCGCCTGGTCCGGCCGGCCCGGTGGGCGCTCGGAAGCGCGCTCCGGCCTGCGCGAGGTCCGCCCGCTGGAGCCGGTCGAGGCGACGGAAGCGGGCAGCCGGCTGGTGCTGGCGGCGGATCCCTGGGCGCCGGCGGCGCCGGGTGGCGAGCCGGTGGAGGTGCGCCTCGCCGTTCCCGGGCGGCACAACGCCGCCAACGCGCTGGCGGTCTGGCTCGCGGCGCGCCACCGGAGGTTGCCGGCGGATGGGGTGGCCGCGGCCCTGGGCCGGTTCCACGGCGTGGCGCGGCGGCTCGACGAGCTGGGAACCGCGGACGGGGTGACGGTGATCGACGACTTCGCCCATCATCCGACGGCGGTCGAGGCCTCGCTCGGCGCCCTCCGGCGCCGCTATCCCGGCCGGCGCCTGGTGGCCCTGTTCGAGCCGCGCAGCCTCACCGCCGGTCGGATCTTCCTGCGCGCGGCCTACGAGCGGGCCTTCCGCGGTGCCGACCGGGTGCTGTTCGCCCCGGTGTACCACGCCGCCCGTCTGCGGCCGGAGGAGCGGATCGATTTCGGCGAGCTCGCGGCCGCGCTGACGGCGGGTGGAGTGGTCGCGGCGGCCTGTGACAGCCTGGACGAGCTGCGGGCGCGGGCGATCGACGAGTCGCAGCCCGGGGACGTCCTGGTGACCATGTCCTCGGGCAGCTTCCACGGCATGCCCGGGGCGCTCCTCGCAGCGCTCCGGGACCGCTCGGCGATCCGGGGGAGTGCCGGCAAATCCTAGAAACCGCTCAGGTTGTCAGCTCCTTGACCCTCTGGTACCATATCGCCGCTTTTCGATTTTCCTCGGCGCCCGCGCAGCGATGAACTATCCAGGCAATCCTTCCCTCGGCGACGAGGTCCGCCAACGCATCCTGGCGACGTTTGAGCAAAGCCTCGAGCTGGCCGAGACCGGCCGGTCCCAGGAGGCTTCTCTGGGGTGTGACTTCATCCTGGAGCTCGACCCCCAGTTCAAGCCGGCCCAGGTGCTCAAGGAACGGCTCTCCGCGGGTGACGGGCAGTCGCTCGACGACCTGCGCGTCCACGTCTCCGGCGGAGCGGACGCTGAGGAGGACGGCGGGGGCGACCTGCTCGACCTGGAGAGCCTGGATCTTGGAGGGCCGGACGACGGGCCTGAGCCGGGCGCGGTCGACGCAGCCCCGGTCGACCCCCACGCCGCGCTGGCGGCGGAGCTCGAACGGCTCCTCGCGGCGCGCGACTTCCAGGCGGTGCTGGACCGGGCCGGCGAGCAGCGCGAGCTGGTGATGGCCGACGCCGACCTCCAGAAGACCGCTCAGATTGCGCAGTCCCGGCTCGAGGCTCAGCCGTACGTGGAGAGCTTCCTCAAGGAGGCCGGCGCGGCGCTCCGGACCGGCGACGGCGAGCGGGCGGACGAGGCGCTGGCCAAGGCACGGTCCCTGGACGCGTCCCATCCCCTGATCGGCGAGCTGGAGACGGCGCGGCGGCAGGCCGACGAGCCGGGCGCGGCTGCGGCTGCTGCTGCGGCTGCTGCTGCGGCGCCCGGGGCGACCGAGGGGGACGGGGAGGCCGTGTTCGAGCTTGGGCCGGATGACTCGTCCCTCGATCTGCGGCTCGACGAAGAGGACGAGGTCGGCCTGGGTTCCGCCGGCGACGAGGACGAGGACCTGTTCGCCGGTTTCGAGATCCCGGAGCAGATCCCCGGGGAGGAGGCCGCCGCCCCGGCTCCGCCAGCGGCTGCGCCCGCCCCGCCCGTCGAGGCGCCGGCCGCTCCCGCCGCGGCACCGGCCGCTCCGTCCCCACCGGCCGCCGCGGCGTCCGCACCGCTCGATTCGGCTGGTGGTGCCGGTAGCGGCGGGGGGGGAGAGAGCGACGACCGGATCTCCCAGCTCCTCGACGAAGGGCAGGAGGCGGTCGACCGGGGCGACTACCAGACGGCCATCGACGCCTGGTCGCGGATCTTCCTGATCGACGTGGACCACGAGGAGGCGGCGCGCCGGATCGAGGATGCGCGGCGGCTCAAGGCGGAGCGCGAGCGCGAGGTCGAGGAGGTGTTCCACGACGGCCTGGACGCCCTCGAGCGCGGCGAGCGGGACGAGGCCCGCGCGCGGTTCGAGAAGGTGCTCGAGGTCCAGCCGAACCACCTGGCGGCCCGCGAATACCTGCAGCAGATCGAATCAGGCGGCCCGGTGACCGGGCCGAGCCCGGGCCTGGACGAGACGACGGCGGGCGCGGCCGCCGACCTCACCAGCTTCGACCTCTCGGATCTGTCGGCCGGTGAAGGCGCGGAGTCGAGCGAGCCGCTCAAGGAGGAGATCCTGGTCCCGCCCGCCCCGGGAGAGGTGCCCTCCGAGAGTGCCGCGGGTGCCACAGACAAGGGCGGCGCGGCCACGCGGCGCCGCGTGGCCGCCGGGGCCAGCTCGGGGCGTCGCATGTTCCTGCTGATCGGTGGTGCGGTGCTCGTGTTGGTGGTGGTCGCGTCCTGGTTCGTCCTGCAGAACAAAGAGAAGTTCTTCCCCAACTCGACGACCGAAGAGACCACCCAGAAGGCTCCGGAGAGGCAGGGGCCGAGCGTCGTCGAGCGCGCGCGCAAGCTGCACGAGAAGGGCAACACGGCCATGGCCCTGGGGCAGCTCAAGCGCATCCGCCCGGACCAGGCGGAGTACAAGGAAGCCCAGAAGCTGATCGCCGAGTGGGAGAAGCCAGAGGAACCGACCAAGGGCGAGGAGGCGCCGCCGGCCGTTTCGCCGGAGGATCTCGCCCGGCGCAGCGCGTTCCTCGACCAGGCGAAGGCGGCGTTCGGCCAGCGAGAGTACCTCCAGGCCCTGGAGCTGTTCGCCAAGGCGCGGGACATCGCGCCGCTCGAGGGCGAGAACCTGGACAGCTTCCAGCAGGCGGCCCAGAAGCTCGAGCCGCTCAAGAAGCAGATCGAGCTGTTCCGGGAGGGCGAGTACGAGATGATCATGCCGGAGCTGTGGCGCCTCCTGGAGGAGGACCCGGCCAACCGGGACGCCCGGCGCCTGCTGGTGAACAGCTACTACAACCGGGGCGTCCGCGAGCTCCAGCGGGGCGACGCTTCCCGCGCCGCCGCCGAGTTCCAGGAGGCGCTGTCCCTGGCGCCCGACGACGAGGAGCTCCAGCGCCACTACCTGTTCGCCAAGACCTACGAGCACCGGTCCAAGGACCTCCTCTACCGGATCTACGTCAAGTACCTGCCCTTCCGCTGACATGAGCCGACGCCGGAACCGGAGAGAGGAACCGACCCTCTTCGACTTGCCGCTGGACGGCCCATCCGACGAGAGCGAGGGCAGAGCGCCTGCGGCCTCTGAAGCCGATCCCGCGGCGGGCCCGGAAGCTCCCGCGGTGGAGGACGCGCAGGACGAAGGGCCCCGGTTGCCGCTCGAGGCGCCGGCCCGGGAACCGCGCGTCGTGCCGCCGGCCCGTCCTCCCGCCACGCCCGCGCCAGGCGGCCGGATCGAGCCAGAGCCGCGCGCGGCGCCGCCGGCGTCTGCCGAGGCGCACGCGGTGCCGCTCTCGGTGCGGTGGCTGGCCGGCCTCGCCGACTTGGCCGTGCACCTCGCCCTGGCCATCACCCTGCTCTTCGGAGCCCGCCTGCTCGGTGTCCGCGCGGGGTTGAATGACTGGGTGCCGATCGGGTTCTTCCTGCTGGTCTTCTCGTTCTTCTACTCGGTCTTGCCGCTGGCGTTCTGGGGTCAGACGCCGGGGATGGCGTGGGCCGGGGTGGCGGCGCGGGCACGGTTCGGCGAGAGCCTGACCTTCCCGCAGACCGCTCTGCGCTGGGTCGGGAGCCTGCTGACCGTCGCCCTGCTGGGGCTACCGATCCTGCTGGCGGTCGGCGGCCGGCGTTCGTTCAGCGACCGGCTGAGCGACTCGGACACGGTGCTACTGGAATGACTGGATCGCTCCTCTAAACCCCCCGACCCCTCGATCCCCTTCCCGCCCTCGCGGGGGGAAGGGGACGCCTCCTTCCGAGACCATTACACCTCGTTTACGCTCTCCCCCGGTAGCGGAACACGCCCCAGGCCATCCACAGGCAGCCGGCGGCGGCGCCGACCGCGAACGCTGGGAACGGCGGCGCGCCGGGCCATAGGGAGGCGGCGCCGCCGAGTTGGAAGAGCACGCCGGCGGTGCGCATCGGTGGGAACGCCAGGCCGCCGAGGGTGAAGAAGGAGTGTCCCAGGAGCAGCAGCCAGAGCCCCGGCAGCAGGCTGGCCGCGCCAGCCCAGACGAGCGCCGCGGACAGTCCCAGGCCGACCAGCGACAGGTTGCCCTGGACGCGAAGGGCCCATGCGGCGAGCGGGGAGCGGCCGCCGAACCCGCCCCGGCGGCGCACGGCGGTGAGCTCGACCACACCGCCGAGCAGGATGGCGCCCGACCACAGGAGGAGGGCGCCCGAGGGGCCGAAGCGGGGCAGCACGGCCGGGGTCGTCAGGGCGGCTGCGGGCAGCACGCACGCCCAGGAGAGCCAGACCAGGGCGCTCGAGAGGAACGGCCGCGCGGCGATCTCGAAGCTCCGCCGGACGGCGCCCAGGTCCTGCGCTCCGGCGGCGTCGTCCGCGCCGTCGGGCGGGGTGAACAGAGGGTCGTATTCCGAGGCCACGATCGGCGTGATCATCTCACGGGTAGTCGGTTTCGGCGGTCGTGCGGAGCCAGGTTGACCCCCTCTGGACCCCGTGGTATGTTCCCGGCGGCTTCGGATTCGCCCGACCGGAACGCTGGGGGTGTCCGAGGTCGTTCTGCGTACTCGATGTAGCGAATGCTGACGCATCGCGAGTAGAAACCCCAAGTCCTCACGACGAGTCGAGCGTTTCCATGAACCTATTTCCGGACGCCAGTCTGCTGGTGATCATGGGAATCTTCTGGATTCTCTACTGGATCCTGAGGGTCTTCCTGTTCTCGCCGGTCCAGGAGATCCTGCGCGAGCGCCGTGAGAGCGTGGAGACGGCGCGCGCGGAGCACGAAGCCGCCATGGCCCGGACCGAGGCCAAGATCGACGCCGAGCGCCACCGGCTGACGGAAGCGCGCGTCGAGGCGGCGGCGAAGCGGGACGCCCTCCGCAAGGAGGCGGAAGAGGCGCGGCGCCAGGCCCTGGAGGAGACGCGCGAGGAGACGGAGCGCCGTCTCGCCGAGGCCCAGGAGGAGCTCGAAGGGATCGTCGCCAAGGAGCGTGGCGTCCTGGAGTCCGAGGCGCACTCGCTCGCCGGCAGGATGGCGGACAAGCTGCTGGAGAAGAGCGCATGACCCGGCCACGCCGTTCGTTCCGTCGGGTCGTGGTCTTCGCCGGGGCGGCCCTGTTCCTGGTCGCCGCGCTTCCGGCGGCGGCATCCGAGGATCCGTTCGAGCCCTGGCTCGGCCTGCCGTCCTGGATCTGGATGCTGGCCAACCTGTTCATCTTCTTCGGCATCCTCGGCTACATCCTGGGGCCGCCGATCACCAAGTTCCTGGAGGACCGGGCCCGGGGCATCCGCGAGGAGCTCGACGAGGCGCGCGAGCGGCGCGCCCAGGCATCCAACCTCCAGGCGTCGCTCGGTCCGAAGATCGCCGAGCTCGAGGCACAGATCGACGAGATCCTGGAGCGTGCCGGCCACGACGGCCAGCACGAGCACGACGAGATCCTGGCCCAGGCCGAGCGTGAGAAGGAGCGGTTGCTCGCCCAGGCCGACGGCGAGATCCAGCATCGCGTGGACATGGCGCGCCAGGAGCTCAAGGACTTCACCGCCGGGTTGGCGGCGGACCTTGCCCGCGAGCGGCTCGAGAGCGAGCTCGGACCGGCCGAGCGCCGGAAGGTCCTGCTGCGCAACCTCGACCGGCTCGAACGGGAGGCGTCATGATCCGCAGGTTCGCACGGCCGTACGCCCTGGCGGTGCTCGGGAGCGCGGGCTCGCTCGACGAGGCGCAAACCGTTCGCGACCAGGTGCGCCGGTTCCGCGACGCCATGGAGGCGGTTCCGGCGCTCGCCAAGATGACGGCGAACCCGGCGCTCCCGATGGCGGCCAAGCGGTCCGTGGTTCAGAAGGTCGCGGCGCACCTGGAGATTCGCGAGTTGGCGGAGAAGCTTCTGCTCCTGCTGCTCGAGAACTACCGCCTCCAGCATCTGCCCGCGGTGCTCGAGGCCCTCGAAACCGAGGTCAATCGCCGGCTCGGCGTGGCCACGGCCAAGGTGACCACGGCGCAGCCGATCGAGGACCAGGAGGCCACCAGGCTCCGCGAGGTTCTCGGACGGATGCTCGACCGCGAGGTGCACCTCGAGCTGGCCGTCGATCCGGACCTGATCGCAGGATTCCGGGCACGCGTGGGGAGCACCCTGTACGACGCCAGTCTGCGCGGGCAGCTCGATCGGCTGACCCAGCGGCTGGCAGAGGCCTGATCCCGGGTTCGCACCGCGACCCGGAGCCCGGCCGAGCACGGCCGGTGGGAGGCGAGCGGTCCGACGCGGACGGGGAACGACAAGAAACTCGTGACACCACGGCGGGAGGAGCCCGTCGCAAGGAGTGGCGTTTCTATGCAGATCAAGGCAGACGAGATCACCGCGATCCTGGAGCGTGAGCTCTCGGGCTACGAGGCGGACGTCGACGTCGCCGAAGTCGGCTCCGTCCTGAGCGTCGGTGACGGCATCGCCCGTATCTACGGTCTCGAGAAGGCCATGGCCAACGAGCTGCTGGCCTTCCCGAACGACGTCTACGGCCTTGCCCTGAACCTCGAAGAGGATCAGATCGGCGCCGTGCTGATGGGCGAAACCCGTCTCGTCGAAGAGGGGGACGAGGTGCGCCGCACGGGGCGGATCATCGAGGTGCCGGTGGGCCCGGAGCTGATCGGCCGCGTGGTCGACCCGCTGGGCCGCCCGGTCGACGGCAAGGGTCCGATCGAGGCTGCCGACCACTATCCGGTCGAGCGCATCGCCCCCAGCGTGGTCGAGCGTCAGCCGGTGAAGGAGCCGATGCAGACCGGCCTCAAGGCGATCGACGCCATGATCCCGATCGGCCGCGGCCAGCGCGAGCTGATCATCGGCGACCGCCAGACCGGCAAGACCGCGGTGGCGGTGGACGCGATCATCAACCAGAAGGAAACCGACGTCGTCTGCATCTACGTCGCCATCGGCCAGAAGCGCTCGACCGTCGCCCAGGTGGTCAAGACGCTCGAGGAGAACGGTGCCATGGAGCACACGGTGGTGGTCTCCGCGTCCGCCTCCGAGCCCGCGCCGCTCCAGTATCTGGCGCCCTACGCCGGTTGCGCCATCGGCGAGTACTTCATGCACCAGGGCGGCCACGCGCTGGTGATCTACGACGACCTCTCGAAGCAGGCCGCTGCTTACCGTGAGATGTCGCTCCTGCTCCGCCGGCCGCCGGGCCGCGAGGCGTACCCGGGCGACGTCTTCTACCTGCACTCCCGTCTGCTCGAGCGGGCGGCCAAGCTCTCGGACGCCAAGGGCGCCGGCTCGCTCACCGCGCTGCCGATCATCGAGACCCAGGCGGGCGACGTCTCGGCCTACATCCCGACCAACGTGATCTCGATCACCGACGGCCAGATCTTCCTCGAGAGCGACCTCTTCTACTCCGGCGTCCGGCCGGCCATCAACGTCGGCATCTCGGTCTCCCGTGTCGGTGGCTCCGCCCAGATCAAGGCGATGAAGAAGATCGCCGGCACCCTGCGTCTCGACCTCGCCCAGTTCCGCGAGCTCGAGGCCTTCGCCCAGTTCGGCAGCGACCTGGACAAGTCGACCCAGGCCCAGCTCGCCCGCGGCCGGCACCTGGTGGAGGTCCTCAAGCAGGGGCAGTACGAGCCGCTGTCAGTGGAGCTTCAGGTGCTGTCGATCATCGCCGGCACCCAGGGCATCCTCGATCCGCTCGAGACCTCCCACGTGCGGCCGTACGAGCTGGAGATGCACCGCATGTTCCGGGACGAGCACCCCGAGGTGCTGACCGAGATCCGCGAGAAGAAGGAGATCTCCGGCGAGCTCCAGGAGACGATCCTGTCGGTGATGCGCGAGGTGCGCGAGGACTACCTGGCGCGCAAGCCGGAGGCGAACGCGACGAAGGCGGCCTGACGGCCCTCCCCTGAGTCGATCGAGCGAACCGAGCGAGTTCAGGACACGCGATGGCGAACCTTCACGACATCAAGCGGCGGATCCGCTCCGTCAAGAGCACGCAGAAGCTCACCAAGGCCATGAAGATGGTCTCCGCGGCGAAGCTTCGGCGGAGCCAGGACCGGATCCTCGCCACCCGCCCCTATGCGCTCGAGCTGGCCAAGGTCACGGGCAAGCTGGCGCAGGCCGCGCGCCATCCGGACCGGGAGCCGGCGGCGGACGAGCGGCTGGACGAGCTCCTCGACGCAGAGACCGAGGTCGACATCGACGAGGAGCTCGAGGCCGGCCCGGGCGAGGATTCCCCCGGTCCGGACTCGACCTCGAGCGAGGGCAAGGCCCATCCGCTCCTCCAGCGGCGCCCGGAGAACAAGATCCTGCTCGCGGTGGTGACGGGAGACCGCGGGTTGGCCGGGCCGTTCAACGCCAACGTCCACCGGCTCGCCCAGCAGGCGATCAAGCGCTGGGAGAACGTCGAGCTTCTGCTCCTGGGCAAGAAGGGGGCGGACTTCTTCGGCCGCCGGAGCACCCCCGTCCGGGCGTCCTACCGGGAGCTCTTCACCGAGGTCACCTACGCGCAGGCGCAGGAGATCGCCCGCGACATCTCGGATGCCTATGCCGCGGAGGAGTACGACGCGGTCTACGTGATCTACAACCAGTTCCGGTCGATCATGCAGCAGGAGCTGACCGAAGAGCGCCTGCTGCCGATCCCGGTGGACGAGTCCGACGAGGATGCCGAGATCGGCGTTCCCGGCGGCGACTACATCTACGAGCCCTCCCCGGAGGGCATCCTGACCGAGATCCTCCCCCGGTACCTCGAATTCCAGGTCTACCGTGTGCTGCTCGAGTCCCAGGCGGCCGAGCACGCCGCCCGGATGACCGCCATGGAGTCCGCGACCAAGAACGCCGGGGAGATGATCGACAAGTTGACCCTCTCCTACAACCGGGCACGCCAGGCCGCCATCACCACCGAGCTGATCGAGGTGGTCTCCGGCGCCAACGCCCTCGAAGGTTGAGCCGCGCCCCGAGGAATCGAGTGGCGAACCGCTGAAAGGTGGAGCAGCAGTGAGCGACAAGAACAACGACAAGCGCAACGTGGGCAAGGTGGTCCAGGTCATCGGGCCGGTCCTCGACGTGGAGTTCCATCCGGAGCAGATGCCCGAGATCCTCAACGCGGTCGAGGTCAAGGACCCGGGTGAGGAGACCGGCGTACCGATCGACCTGGTGGCGGAGGTGGCCCAGCACCTGGGCGAGAACCATGTGCGGTGCGTCGCCATGTCTCCCACCGACGGCGTCGTGCGTGGCATGGAGGCCGTGGATACCGGCCAGCCAATAGCGACCCCCGTGGGCAAGGCGACCCTCGGCCGCATCCTCTCCGTCACCGGCAAGCCGGTGGATGGCCTGGGTCCCGTCGAGGCGGACGAGCACTGGCCGATCCACCGCGGCGCTCCGCCGTTCGACGAGCAGTCGACCGAGACCGAGATGTTCGAGACCGGCATCAAGGTGGTCGACCTGCTGGAGCCCTACACCCGCGGCGGCAAGACCGGCCTGTTCGGCGGCGCCGGCGTTGGCAAGACGGTGCTCATCCAGGAGCTGATCAACAACGTCGCCCTCCAGCACGGCGGCTACTCCGTGTTCGCCGGCGTCGGCGAGCGGACCCGCGAGGGCAACGACCTGCTGCGCGAGATGGTCGAGGCCAAGATCATCAACTTCGGCCAGAGCTTCTACGAGCACCTGGAGGCGACCGGCGAGTTCGACATGTCCAAGGTGGATACCGGCACCCTGGACGAGAGCAAGGTGGCCCTGATCTACGGCCAGATGACCGAGCCGCCGGGCGCCCGCCTGCGGGTCGGCCTGACCGGGGTGACCGTCGCCGAGTACTTCCGCGACACCCAGGGCCAGGACGTGCTGCTGTTCATCGACAACATCTTCCGCTTCACCCAGGCGGGCTCCGAGGTCTCCGCGCTCCTCGGCCGGATGCCGTCGGCCGTCGGCTACCAGCCGAACCTCGCCTCCGAGATGGGTGCTCTTCAGGAGCGCATCACCTCGACGCGGAAGGGCTCGATCACCTCGGTGCAGGCGATCTACGTGCCCGCCGACGACCTCACCGACCCGGCGCCGGCGACGGCCTTCGCCCACCTGGACGCCACCACGGTGCTGTCGCGGCAGATCTCCGAGCTCGGCATCTACCCGGCGGTCGATCCACTGGACTCGACCTCGAAGATCCTCGACCCGCGGATCGTCGGCGAGGAGCACTACGCCGTCGCTCGCGAGGTCCAGACCATCCTGCAGCGCTACAAGGACCTCCAGGACATCATCGCCATCCTGGGCATCGACGAGCTGTCCGAGGATGACAAGCTGACCGTCTCCCGGGCGCGGAAGATCCAGCGCTTCCTCTCCCAGCCGTTCTTCGTCGCCCAGCAGTTCACCGGCCTCGAGGGGCGCTACGTCAAGGTGGCCGACACCATCGAGGGCTTCCAGCGGATCATCGCCGGCGAGCTCGACGAGTACCCGGAGCGGGCGTTCCTCTACAAGGGGACGATCGACGAGGTCATCGAGCACGGGCGCAAGCTCCTCGACGAGGCTTCCCAGGCTGCCTGAGCATCTCCCGGGCTAGACGCGCGAATCGATGAGGTGAACCCGTGGCGGACGAGACGACCGGAACCGGCAAGCTCCGACTGATCCTGGTGGCCCACGACCGCCAGCTCCTGGACGTGGAGTGCGACGCGGTGACCGTGCCCGGCAGGGAGGGTGCCCTGGGCATCCTCCCCGGCCACACGCCGCTGATGGCCATGCTGAAGGTGGGCGAGGTGGCGTACAGCGACGGCAAGATCGATCACTGGGTGGCACTCCACGAGGGGTTCGTGGAGGTCAATGACGACGTGGTGACGGTGCTCACCGAGTCGGCGGAGCTGCCCGAGGAGATCGATCTGGAGGCCGCCAAGGAGGAAGCGACGCTGGCCGAGAAGGAGCTCCAGGTCGCGGAGTCGGCGGACTGGATGCAGGCCCAGGCACGCCTCGAGATGGCGCTGGCCCGGATCAGTGTGGCGAGCCGGGTGACGAAGGAAGACCTCCGGCCGCGGTAAGCTAGATCGTTGCTGAACGCGCCGGCTGGACGGACGGGGGCAACCCCGTCCGTTGTGCGTTCAGGGGAGAGGGACGCTCGGTACGACGCCTACTTGAGGACCGGCAATGCCTCTTCCAGCTCCAGCGCGCTGACCACCTCTTGGACTGCCTGGTGGCACCCCTCGAGACCGGAGATGAAGCCCTCCTCCGGGAGGTCCGTGGGGACGGCGATGTCCCTGCGGACCAACTCGCTCTGACGGTGGGCGAGATCTTCCAGCGTGGTCGCTTCGAGAATCTTCTCGACCGCCTGCTTGACCTCGAGCAGGAGCTCGCGGATCACGCAGTGGTCGGTTCCCACCTCGATCTTGCACGGCAGCGAGAGGATGTGATCGACCGATGTGGTCTGCCCCTCGAGCGTCAGCAAGATGTCCCGGATCGAGATCTCGGAGGCGGCCCGCGCCAGGCTGTGCCCGCCCTGGGGACCCCGGTTCGAGTGGATCAGGTGGTTCTTCGATAGGAGCGCGAGGATCTGGCGCAGGTACGGCTCCGGGATGCCCTGATGCTGGGCCACTTCGTGGCTCGTCACCGTACCCTGTGCCTCGTTCATCGCGAGGTAGAGCATGGCCCGAATGCCGTATTCGCCCTTGGTCGAGATCTTCATAAAGCTCCTCCAGTCGCGAGTGACCGTAGCATGCGCAAGTCCTTTCCACACCGCTATTTTGGGTAGGTAGCGGCACGCCCCCTCAGGTCGGGGTCGGGCGGGGAGCAAGAAGGGGCGCAAGTGCGGCGAGAGAGCGCACCACCAGCGGCTCGGCGGCGCCTTCGCCCGCGGGCCGCGGCGCCGCGGCGTGCGATCCCTTCCGGTCGACCAGCACGGCTCTCATGCCGAGGGCGAGCGCTCCTTCGACGTCTTCGCGCGGCCGGTCGCCGGCGTGGGCGGCGGCCGTGGGGGGCACGTCCAGCCGCGCCAGGGCCGCCTCGAAGATTCGCCGGTCCGGCTTCTCGTAGCCGACAGCCGTCGAATAGACGACCGCGTCGAGGAGCGGCGCCAGCCCCAGCCCGTCGACCACCCGCTCCAGACGGTCGTCCCAGTTGCTGACCACGGCGAGGGAGAAGCCGGCCCGGCGGAGGGCGGTGAGGGCGGGCAGGGTGTCCGGGTAGAGCTCCCAGGCGTCGGTTCGTCCGAACCGGTCGAAAAGCTCCGCGACCAGGAACGGGCTCGGGGCGGGCAGCCCGAGCAACTCGGCCACGCGGGCGATGAACCGACCCCACCAGCCCCGCGGGCCTCCGGGGTGGGCCGTGAAGCGGTCGTGGCTGCCGTCGGTGCGACAGGAGAGCTCTTGCCAGACCGCCCGGAAGGCCGGGGCGATCTGCTCCGGCGTCGCCTCCAGGCCGTGGCGGGTGAACGCCTCCGCGTAGATCGCCGCCAGCCGCGGTGCCCAGAACAACGTACCGGTGGCGTCGAAGGTGACGGCGCGGAGGGGCTCCGTCTCTCCGGTACGGGGCCGGTCGCCCCTGGGCCAGCGCTCCATGGCGGTTGAGGATAGCGTAGGGCTCGCTCCGGTGCCCGTCCGTCGCGCCGCGCATGCGGCTCTGGGGCCGCGGCCCGATCTCGACTAAACTAGCCGCCGTCGTGCGCCCCTCGGATCGATCCACCCTCCGCGCCGCCCTGGCGGTTGCCCTGCTTTCGGCATGGCTTGTGCTCCTGTTCGTCGGCTGGATCGCCGCAGGTGCCGTACACCTCTTGCTCGCTGCCGCGCTCGCCGCCTTTCCCTGGCGCGCCGCGGTGGCGTCGGACGGCCCGCCTGCGGCCTCTGTCCCGGACCCTGAACCGAACCCTGATGAAGAGGAGACCCCATGAAGCTTCGACAAGTGCTCGGCATCATCCTGCTGGCGGCCGGGATTCTGGCCCTGGTCTACGGCGGGTTCAGCTACACCAAGGACAGCCACCAGGCGAAGCTCGGCCCCCTCAAGATGCAGTACAACGAGAAGGACCACGTGAGCATCCCGCCGTGGGTCGGGGTGGCCGGCGTGGTCGGAGGGCTCGTGCTGCTGGTCTGGAAGAGGTAGACGAGATCACCCCTACGGCGCCCCGAATCCTCGCGGGGCTCCCATCGTCGAAGGGTCCTGCCTACCGCTTGTCCTCGGGGGGCCGACGCTCGATCGAGCGCGGTCCCTCGCGCCGGTAGGTCCGCCGCAGCCGCTGGCTCGTGCCGAGGGTGGTGTAGACCAGCGCGCCCACCGCCAGCGCGACCAGGGCCGCGTGCTGGATGAAGAAGTGCCGCCAGTACACCAGGGCGCCGAAGGTGGCCGCCGCGGCCAGCACCGCCAACACGGCCTTGATCCGCACGCTCACGCGCTGACCCTCCCGCACGGCCCTCTCATGCCAGGCTCTCCACCGGGTTGCGCAGCACGCCGACGCCACCGACCTCCACCTCGATGACGTCCCCGTCGGTCAATGGCCCGACCCCGGACGGGGTGCCGGTGAGGAGCACGTCCCCCGGCTCGAGCGTCATGTGCCGGCTGACGTAGGAGACGAGCTCGACGATCCCCCATTCCATCTGGGAGGTCCTGCCCCGCTGGCGCTCCTCGCCGTTGACCCGCGTGACCACCTCCAGGTCGTCCAGCGGGGCGCCGACGGCGATCGCCGGCCCCAAGGGGCAGAAGGTGTCGAACGACTTGCCCCGGGCGAAGGTGGCGTCCTTCCTCTGGATGTCGCGCGCGGTGACGTCGACCGCGCAGGTGACGCCCAGGACGGCCTCGGCGGCCGCCTCCGGTTCCGCCCGGGTGAGCCGTTGGCCGATGACCGCGGCGATCTCCCCCTCGAACTCGACCCGCTCGCTCTCCGGCGGCAGGACGATCGGCGCGCCGGGGCCGATGACCGAGGAGATCGCCTTCAAGAAGACGAGTGGCTCCGGCGGCATCGGGTTGCCCAGCTCGGCGGCGTGGGCGTGGTAGTTGCGGCCGATGCCGACGACCTTGCCGGGCCGCACGGGGACGAGCAGCCCCTCGGCCTCCAGGTCGACCGTCCGCCCGAGCTCCCAGGCGTCGGGCGGTGTTTCGAACGGGTCGGAGTAGACGATCCGGACGGTCCCGGTTGACCCATCAGGGATGGTGGCGGCGTAGAAGCCCTCGGGGGCGATGCGATAGAGCAGCACGGCGGAGGGATTCTACCTGGTCTCCGGCCCACCGGCCGGCCCCTTGTCGGACGCAGTGGCCGGGGCCGTGGCCGGGCTCGGAGCGCCGCGGCGGAGCGAGGCGGCGAACAGAATCGCCGGGATCAGCAGCCCGACCGCCAGCAGCGTCGCCCCGGCGGTCGAGAGCACCTGGTAGACCTGGAGCTCGCTCGGGTAGGACCACTGGCGGCGCGGCAGCCCGAGCACTCCCAGCCAGATCTGCGGCGCGAACGTCAGCACCACACCGGTGACGGCGAGGAGCGCGGCCGCCCGGCTCGAGGAGCCCGGCGCCTGCCGGCCGGTGAGCTCCGGCCACCAGAGGTGGAGCCCGGCCAAGAACGCCATTAGCACGCCGAGGGTGAGCAGGTGGAAGTGGCCGATGACGAAGAGCGTCCCGTGGAGGTGGACGTCGACCCCGAGCATCACCATGCCGACGCCGGAAAGACCACCGGCGACCAGCAGCACGAAGAAGCCGAGGGTCCAGGCCATCGGCGCGGTGAGGGTGAAGGTCCGTCCGCGGAGCGTCCGCAGCCAGTGGAGCAGCACCAGGCCGAAGGGCACGGTGAGAATCATCCCCATGAGGCTGGAGACGGCAGCCAGGAGCGGCGACTCGCCGCCGGTCGAAAGGTGCACACCCCAGGTGAAGAATCCGAGGACGGCGATGGCGCCGAAGCAGGCCGCGACCACCCGGCGCCCACGGACCGGGCGGCCCGCGGCGACGGCCACCACCTCGCTGGCCACGCCGAGGGCCGGCAGCACCATGGCGTAGAGCGCCGGGCGGGCGGCGAGCCAGAACAGGCGCCGGAAGAGCATGGGGTCGCCGCCCAGGGCCGGGTCGAACAGGCCGAGGCCGAGCGTGCGCTCGAGCACCAGCGCGACGAGCGCCGTGATCAGGAGCGGTGCGGAGAGCAGCAGGATCCAGGAGCTGGCGTAGAGCGACCAGGCGAACAACGGCAGCTTCGCCCAGGTCACCTGCGGCGCCCTCTCCCGGTGGATGGTGACCAGGAAGGTCAGGGCCAGGAGCAGCGACGCCAGGGTGGCCAGGACGATGCCGGCGACCGTGGCGACTACGGCGCCGCGGGCGAACTCGGCGGCGAAGGGCATGGCGAAGCTCCAGCCGGTGTCGACTCCGCCACGCACGGCCGCGAAGCCGAGGCAGGCGATGCCGGCCACGAACAGCAGCCAGCTCGTCCGCACCAGCCGGGGGAAGGCGAACGCCTCCGCACCGAGCATCCGCGGCAGGGCGAACGTGCCGAGCACCGCGGGGATCGCCGGCACCAGGAAGAACCAGACCATGGCGATGCCGTGGAGCGAGAAGGTGCGGTTGAAGGCGTCCGCCGACACCAGGTCGCCCGGCGGGGTCAGGAGCTCCAGGCGGAGCAGCCCGGCGGCGAGCGCTCCGGCGAGGAAGACGCCGGTCACCGTCGCCAGGTAGAGCAGGGCGATCCGTCGAGGTTCGGTGGTCAGCAGCCAGGCGCGGAGCGACGGGCTGCTGGCGGCGCGGGTGGGGCTGGCGCCCGGGGGCGCGACGGTCTCGGCGTGGTGCACGGCACAATCCTCCAGTCCACCCGCGGGACGTCGAGGTCCGTCCGGGGCGGTCGGTCGTGCCAGGGGAGCCCCTTATCTACCACAGCCGAGGTTACCGGGGGAACCGGCGCGGGGCGACGGCGATCGACGGGGCTTGACGGGGATGGGGGGGCGTTCAGCGCCGCCGGGAGAGCAGCAGCCAGAGGAAAAACGGACCGCCCAGGAGCGCCGTCAGCACTCCCACCGGCAGCTCGGCCGGTGCCATGACGGTACGCGCAACCAGGTCGCACAGGGCGAGAAAGATACCGCCGCCGAGCAGGCAGGCCGGCGTCAGGTAGAGGTGGTCAGAGCCGGCCCAGCGGCGCAGCATGTGGGGCACCATCAGGCCGACGAAGCCGATCGGGCCGGTCACCGCGACCAGCGCGCCGACCATCAGGGACGACGCGCCCAGGATCAGCAGGCGGAGCCGCGCCAGGTCCACTCCGCGGCTCGCGGCGAGCTCTTCGCCGGTGAGCAGCAGGTTGAGATCCCAGCGGAGCGCGCCGAGCACGCCGGCGCCGGCGAGGACCCAGGGGGCGAGCCAGAGCACCTCCCGGAAGCCGACCACCGCCAGGCCGCCCATCATCCAGCGCACCATGCGGAAGGTCTGGGTGGAGTCCGACAGGTACTGGATGAACAGGATGAGCGCCGAGCAGGAGAACGAAACCGCGATCCCCGCGAGCAGCAGGGTGGCGGTCTCGACCCCGCGGCGCCGGAGCGCCAGGCCGACGACCAGGGCGGTCGCCGCCAGGGCACCGGCGAAGGAGGCCGCTGCCACCACCGTGAAGCCGAAGAGGCCCGGATCCGCCGTCCAGCGGGCGGTGAGGTGGAGCGCCAGCACCGCGCCGAGCGCCGCGCCGCCGGCGACGCCCAAGGTGTAGGGCTCCGCCAGGTCGTTGCGGAACAGGGTCTGGAACCCCATGCCGGAGACGGCCAGAGCGCCGCCGGCCAGGAGCGCCAGGAGCACCCGGGGCAGGCGGAGCTGCCAGACGATGGTGCTCGCCGTCGTGCCGGGCTCGAACGCCGCGGCCGGAGAGACCGAGGTGCTACCGATGAGCGGCGCCGCCACCAGGACGGTGAGCCAGAGCAGGGCGAGGACGACCAGGGTCCGGGCGCCGGTCGACCGGCGCCGGCCGGGGGTCATGGGCCGCCGTCCCCGGGAGGAGTGGACGGCTCCGCGGACCGGCCCATGCGCAGCAGGGTCACCGGCTGCTGCCCGGAGCGGACGATCTCGAACGGCGCGTCGAACAGTGCGCCGAGCGTCTTCGGCGTCAGCAGCTCGGCCGGCGTGCCGGAGGCCAGGATCCGCCCGCCACGGAGGGCGACGATCCGGCTCGCGGTGAGCGACGCGAAGTTCAGGTCGTGAGTGGCAAAGACCACGGTGCGGCCGGCGTCCCGCCGGAGCCGAGGGATGAGCGCGGCGATGTCCCGCTGATGGCGGGGGTCCAGGTGGGTCGTCGGCTCGTCCAGCACCAGTAGCTCCGCCTCCTGGGCGAGGGCGGCGGCGATGTAGACCGCCTGGCGCTCGCCGCCCGAAAGCTCGTCGACCGGCCGGCCCCGCAGGTGCTCGATGCCGACGACTGCCAGGGCGTCGTCGACCGCCCGGAAGTCGACCGCACCGGGCGCCACCTGGAGGCGCCGGAGGTGGGGGTAGCGGCCGAGCAGGACCACCTCCTCGACCGCCAGCGGCACGCGGATCGGCCGGAGCTGGGGCACGTAGGCGATCTGCCGGGCGAGCTCCTTGCGCTGGAAGTGGGTGAACGGCCGGCCGTCGAAGGCGAGGCTCCCCGTGTCCGGCACCAGCAGGCCGGTGAGCAGGCGGAGCAGGGAGGTCTTGCCGGCGCCGTTCGGGCCGACGACCGCCAGCGCTTCGCCCCGCCGGACCGTGAGGTCGAGCGGGCCGACCACCGTCCGCTCTGCGGGCCGCCAGGAGACACCGCGCGCGGTCAGCAGGTCGGCGGAGCCGGCGCGCCGGTCCGCCGAGGGCCCGGCCGCCGGGCCTGCGGCCACGGTTCCGTGGGCCGGCGTCTCGGGCGTCTGGGATGTCTCGGTCACGGGGTGATCTCTCCCGGTCCGGAGGCGGTGGCCGCTCCCGCGCGGGGCTCTGCCGCGGGTGCGCGGCGCGGTGGGTTCCCGCTGCCCTGGTCGATGCCCGGGCCGGCCTCCTCCGTGGCGCCCTGTTCCTGAGAGCGACGGAGCGCCTGGGCCAGGCGATTGTAGAGCAGCGGCAGGCGCGGTCCTGGGACCATGGTGTAGCTGCGGGCGATCAGGGTCAGGGCATCGTGTTGGACAGCCGGCAGGGTCGGGTAGCGGCGCCAGTCGTCGAGCAGTCGCTCGCCGGCATCAGGGGCGATCGGCTCGGCCCGAAGCTCCAGGATCACCTCCGGCGCCCGGTCCAGGATCTCCTCCATGCCGACCTGCGGATAGCGCACCGGGGCGTCGGCGAACACGTTCTCCGCCCCCAGGCGGGTCAAGAGCTCGTCCAGGTACGTCCCCGGGCCGGCGACCAGCAGGCTCTCGGTGCGGCCCGGTGCCCGGTCGATCGACAGCAACACCCGGAGCGGCCGCCCGGTCCGCGGCGACCGGCCGAGAGGGCGTGGAGCCAGCTCCTCATGGAGCCGTTCGGCGAGCTCGCGGCCCGCGGCCTCCGCGCCGCAGCGGCCACCGATCGTCCGGGCCGCCCGCGCCACGTCCTCCACGCTCTCGATTCCCACGGTCAGCGTGTCGATCCCGGCGTGCTCCAGGCGGGTCGCGACCTCGGACTGGCTGGGCAGGAGGATCGCCAGGTCCGGCTCCAGGCCGACGACCGTCTCCAGGCTCGGATCGAACAGCCCGCCCAGGCGAGGCCGCTTCGTCGCCTCCGGAGGCCAGGTCACGTAGTCGCTCACCCCGACCACCCGCGGCCCGAGCCCGAGGGCGAAGGCCAGCTCGGTCAGGTTGGGAGCCAGGGTGACGATGCGCTGGGGCGTTGCGGCGGTCCCGGCCGTGGCCTCGTCACCGCTCGCCCCCTCCCGGCCGCCGCAGCCCAAGAGACAGACTGCGACGACCAGGAGGACCAAAACCACTCCCGCCCGCACCGAAGAGGCGCGCGTGCGCTCAGAGCTTGAGATGCAGACCTCCGATCACTCTTCGGCCGAGGGCCGGGAAGCCCACCGCCTCCTCGTACTGCTCGTCGAGCACGTTCTCCACCCGGAGCGTCGGCTCGATTCGCTTCGTCCAGTGCCAAGAGGCAGCGAGCCCGACGGTGGTGTATGCGTCGAGCTCCGCGCCGAGGCCCGGGCGCGATCCCACGTGGTCGACGGTGGTGTTCAGGGTCACCGCGCGCACCGGCCGCCAGGAGAGGACCAGGCTGGCGCTCCGCTTCGGCCGGCGCAGGAGCTGCTCGCCGGTGGTCAGGTCCTCCGGCTCCTGGTAGGTGGCGCCCAGGCGGCCGGCGAGGCGGCGGCCGGTGCGCTCAACGCTCAGCTCGACACCGCGGCTCCGGGCGCGGCCGATGTTGAGTGGCAGCGAGCGGACGAAATCGAACACGATCAGGTTGTCGAGGTCGGTCGAGAACGCCGTCAGCCCGAGGCGCCAGCCGGGGCCTTTCTTGCTGGCGCCGGCCGTGCTCGCCCAGTCGAGCCCGACCTCCACGGACTGGCTCGTCTCCGGCTGGAGGTCCGGGTTGGAGAAGCCGGGGTAGTAGAGATCCCCGAGGGACGGCGCACGGAAGCCCTCGGCGTAGCTGGCCCGGACCCGGGTTCCCGCGCCGAGCGGCGCGGTGGCCGCGGCCCGGAGCGTGGTCTTCGCGCCGAAGGCGTCGTTGTCGTCCCGGCGGGCGCCCAGGTCGAGGGCCACGGGCCCGGTGTCCCAAAAGATCTGGCCGAAGGTGGACCAGGTCTCCTGGGTGGCGTTCTCGAGCCCGGGGCCGAGGGCCGCGACGGTCGGCCGGTTGGTCACCGCGTCGCGGTCCCAGTCGGCCCCGACAGCAGCCCAGAGGTCCTTCCGGAAACGGTAGCTGCCGACCACCCGCGCCGCGTCCCGGTCGGCATCGGTGTCGCTGCCGGTGAACGGATCGTCCGGGTCCCGGAACACCAGGGCGGTCTGGGTGTGGGAGAGCTGGCCGTCCACCCGCCACGGGCCGGAGACCCAGGTCACCGGCACCGCGAGCTGGCGGGTCTGACGGGACTGGGTGCGGTGCGGCGAGGGGTTGCCCAGGAAGTCGAACGGCACGCCGATCTCGGAGTCGTTGGCGCGCGCCACCAGGCCGATGGCGGTCGAGTCGGACGCCGCCCAGTCGGCCCGGAGGGCGACCTCCTCGCCGTCGAAGAAGTCGTTGGTCACCCGGCCGTCGCTCTGCCGGGCGTGCCCGGTCACGTCCAGGTGGACCGGTCCGGCCTGGCCCGAGGTGGTCAGGGCACCGCGCAGGAAGTTCCGCTCACCCCCTTCCAGGCGGACGCTCGTCCCCGGCGTGGCACGGGTCAGCACCTGGACCACGCCGCCGATCGCCTCGCTGCCGTAGAGCGCGCTCGTCGGACCGCGGACCACCTCCACCCGCTCGACACCGTCGGTGGGCAGGAACGCCCAGTCGAAGGCGCCGAAGAACGGGTCGTTGAGCTCGATGCCGTTCCACAGCACCAGGGTGTGGTCGGACTCGGTACCGCGCATGAAGACCGACGTGGCCTTGCCCGGCGAGCCGGACTGGACGACGGTGACACCGGGCACGGTGCGCAGCAGGTCCTGGACGCTGGTCGCCTGGCGGTCTTCGATCTCGTCGCGCCCGATCACGGTCACGGAGGCGGAGGTCTCTTCCGCCGGCTGCTCTTCGAGCGCGGCGGTGACCACGAGGGTTTCGTCGTAGGTCGGGGGAGTGGTCGTCGGCTGGTCGGCGAGGACCGGCATCACGCCCCCGAGGACGCCGGCCGCCAGCAGGATTCCACGCAGATGCATGGCTGCTCCTTTCGGGTCTGGGACGCCGGAGAGCAGCGGAGGGGCGGTTGTGTGCGGGTCGGCCTTCGGGGAAGGGGTGCGACTGCGCCTGGGCCCGCTCCCCGCGGGGCTCTCGACCCGGGCTTGCGAGGCCGGGCGGTGTGGCGTCAGACGGAGTGGCAGGTCTCCTGGCTTCCGGTTCGTCCTACTTCCGGGCCTTCCCACGCGGTCGACCGCGCCGCCCCCCTCCGGCCTCGTCGAGGAGGCGGAGGAGCGGGTGCGATCCAGCCGCGCAGTGGCATGCTCCGGTTTCGTCCCGGTAACAGTGGCGGGGGCCGCGACGGAGTTACACCGTCTTCCCTCTTACCGACCCGCTGGTCTAGCGGGTCACCGCGCCGTCTCTGGATGTCAAAGGAACGACCTCCCGCGGCGGGAGGTCGCGCGAGGCCCAGTGCGATCGATCCGATCGATCAGAGCGCCCGGGCCGGGCTTGTCATCTTACTGCCTACTGCGGGTTGATCGGGGCCACGCCCACGGGCGGCGTGGTCTGCTGGGTGAACCCGACGGGGATGCCGCCGGTCGAGCCCTGGCCCAGAGCATCGGGCTCCACGAACTGCTGCATCGTGTAGTCCGGCTGGCTCTGCTGCTGGTTGATGAGCTGTTCCAGGAGCTGGTTCTGGCGCTCGGCCGGCGTCAGCTCCTTCTCCTCGGCGGGTGCCGAGTTGGGGGTCCGGCCCATGAGGACCGTCGTCGCGTTGATCCGCCGGCCGGAGCCGCGGATCTCGCTCTCGATCTCGATCTTCGAGATCGTGCCCCGCTGGACGCCGATCCAGTTGCCGGTCTCCGAGATGATCAGCAGCGTGTTCGCGTCCCACGAAGCCTCTTCCGGTGGATAGCGCGTCTGGTACGCCTGGCCGTTCTTCAGGCTCACGTGGTACGTCTCCGCCGCCACCGGCAGCGCGACGAGCGCGCAGACGGCGAGAGCGCAGAGAGTGATCGGCAGCAGCTTGGCAGTCCGTGTCATGGCCATCCCCTCGATCGATAGGATTCGATGAATATTACCACGGGTGGGCCTTGGGCCGACGATCCTCTACCGGATCGGGGGCTTTCTCGCCTCTGTAGGCCGCTCGATCCCCGGGCTGGCACCGGAGAGCAAGCCGGGCCCGGCACTGGCGGGAAGACTGTCCGCACCCTCGAGCGGGAGGCCGCCCGAGCCCGGCGCGACGGCGGTGTACCTCACGCCGGTTCGGAGCCCTCCTTCGTCGGGAGGCGAGGCGTTGTTGAAGGTGACGGGGATGGAGTCGCAGCCGGACGGGCAGCCGAACACGTCGAAGTGGAGGTGCGGGCCGGTGGTGAAGCCGGTCAACCCGACGCGCGCGATCGGCTGGCCGGCCGCGACACTGTCGCCCACCTCGACGAGCACTCCGTCCTTCATCAGGTGAGCGTAGGAACCGACGGTGCCGTCGCCGTGCATGATCTCGACGAAGTTGGCCTCGTTCAGGGCGTTCTCGTCGTTGTCCACGTGGCTTTCGTCCAGATCTCTGACCACTCCTCCGCGGGCCGCCACGACGGTGCGGCCGACTTCCAGGCCGAAGTCGTAGGCGTACCGGTCGAACCCGGAGTGGCTGAAGGAGGAGCAGTTGCCCTGGCCGACCAGCGTGGACTCGCCGACCGGGATCGGCAACTGGTACGGCGACGAGGCGGCAGTAGGGTACGGGCCGCAGGTCTCCGCTTCCGGAGCCGTCGGGACGATGCGGTTGTCGCACCCGGCGAGCAGTGCGAGGAGCAGGAGGGCCCTGGGAACCGTCCGGACGAGTGCACGCGCTTTCATCGGTGACCTCCTTCTCCGACCCGGTAGACCACGCCGACGTCGAGCGTGATGGGCTCGAGGTCGAAGCCGCTCTCGAAGCCCTGGATCCGGGCAAGCGCCAGGTGGCGCACGGCGATCCGTGTGGCCCAGCGTCCTCGACCGATCTCGGCGTCCAGCCCCAGGCCGGCGTTCCAGCCCTGGCGGTCGAGGACGGCTTCGAACTCGCCGGTCGTCTCCCCCTTGTAGTCGGCATAGGTGACCAGCGGCGTCACGAACAGCCGGAAGGGACCATGCTCGGCGATTCGGACGTCCAGGCCGAGGACTCCGATCCACAGGTCGAACGCTCCAGAGGTCGTGAAGGTCGTCGACGCGTTGGTGAAGACCTCCCGTCCGTCCAGCGTGGGACGGAAGTACTCGACGTCCGCGGACAGCCGGAGCGGACCGCCGATCCGCACCGCTCCGCCGAGGCCGACTCCCGCCGTCGGGTCGGCCTCCGATTCGAGGTTCGTCGCGGCGGAAAGGACCTGCCGCGACGTGTGGGTCGGGAAGAGCCCGACGGCCTGGGCTCGCAGGCTCCACCGGGACCAGGAGGGACCGGACGGTGGTGCCGGGGCGAGCGTTCGGCGCGGCGAAGCAGACAACGTGACGATGCCCAGGTCCTCCGCGCCCACCGGAACGAATCCGTCCCAGGCCTGCACGGCGTCGGGGACGAAGGCGTAGCGTAGGCCGAAACGCCAGGTCCACGGCTCCGCGCGCCGCTCCAGCCCGAGCATCAGGTGAGCGCCCACCGCGGTCGCGTCGCTCTCCAGGAGGACATTGTCCTCCCGCGCGGTGAAGGCCGTCGGGCCGAGTCCGACCACGGGGCCCCATCGGTTTCCCGGGCGGAACGACCGGACGAGCGTGGCGTCCACGCGGTCGTACTTCAAGTGGGCGGGCCCCTCCACCGGCTGGCCGCCGTTGGTCAGGGTGTCCCTCCCCGAGGTCTCGCCCCGGGACGCGGTCACTTCGAAGGCCCATCTCTCTCCGCGGACCACGAGCTCCAGGCCGAGCTCCGGCCACTGATCATCGAAGACGCGATCGAAGCGTGCCTCGCTCTCCACCGCCGCGGCGTAGGCGACGCGGAGACCCAGGTCATAGGACGCGGCCCGGGCCTCGGTCGCCACCCACGGTGCCAGCAAAAGGAGGGCGGCGGCGAGCCGCAGGAGTCGTGGACGAGCGACCTGGAGACGTCCAACAGATGGGAAGATCCTTCTCATGACGGCTACCCCGCGAGATTTCGGTCGCCCGGCTCAGCGAGCAAGAGAAGTGTGGAAGGCGTCTCGGGCTCGTAGCCGGAGCTTCATGCAACAGATCGCGACAACAAGATTTTTCAGCAGGCTATCACGGTATGGAGATGCATTCATATTGTGAAGAAGGAGGCACCGATGACAGTGCGAATCGACCGGGACGGCGCGGTCACGATCGTGATCCTCGACCGCCCGGCGGTGCGGAACGCAATCGACCGAACGACCGCGGAGCGGCTGGCCGAGGCGTTCCGCGCATTCGAGGCGGACGATGGAGCCCGGGTGGCCGTCCTGTGGGGCGCCGGTGGCCACTTCTGCGCCGGGGCCGATCTCAAGGCGATCGCCACCGGCCGGCCGGAGCGGATGAACCGGGTCGCACCGGGCGGTGACGCGCCCCTCGGTCCGACCCGCATGCGCCTGTCCAAGCCGGTGATCGCCGCCGTCAGCGGCTATGCCGTGGCCGGTGGGCTGGAGCTGGCACTCTGGTGCGACCTCCGGGTGGCCGAGGAGACGGCCACCTTCGGCGTCTTCTGCCGTCGGGTCGGCGTTCCTCTGGTCGATGGCGGCACCGTCCGCCTCCCCCGCCTGATCGGTCTCTCCCGCGCCCTCGACCTGATCTTGACCGGTCGCGACGTGCCGGCGCAGGAAGCTTTCGACATCGGTCTGGCCAACCGGCTGGTGCCCGAGGGCCAGGCCCGCCAGGCGGCCGAGGCCCTCGCCCACGACCTGGCCGCTCTCCCCCAGATTTGCCTGCGGAGCGACCGCCGGAGCGTCTACGACGGCCTCGACCTGCCCTTCGAGGAAGCCATGGATCGCGAGACCCGCCTCGGCCTCGCCAGCCTGGAGAGCGGCGAAGGGGTCGCCGGGGCGCGGCGGTTCACCGCGGGTGGCGACTGAAAAGGAGCCTTCCTCAGCAGAAAGGGGCTGATGATGGAGCAATCAATCATCCATGTCGCACTGATCGTTCGGGATTATGATGAGGCGATCGAGTACTTCTGTGGCAAGCTGAAGTTCCGTCTCGTCGAAGACACCCCCCAACCGGACGAGCACGAACGATGGGTCCTCGTCGCCCCTCCCGGGTCGAGCGGGACTCAGATCGTCTTGGCGCGCGCGTCGACTCCTGAGCAGGAAGGATTCATCGGAAATCAGACCGGCGGCAGGGTCTTCCTGTTCCTCGGAACAGACGATTTCTGGCGAGACTATGAGCGCATGATCGCGGACGGCGTCGAGCTCACCGAGAAGCCGAGGAGAGAACCCTACGGCATCGTCGCCGTCTTCAAAGACCTGTACGGCAACTTGTGGGACTTCATCCAGCCTTCCTAGCCTGCACGATTCATGAGCCACCTACTGCGAGCGGCAATTGCACGAGATCTCAGGCCGTACTCGCTCTTCGCTCCTCGACGTACCGTCCGGAGCCTCCCGAGGCGCCTGAGGAGACGACGTTCGGCTGCATGGCCGGCTCGTTGGAGATCGTCGGCGACATCGTCGAGCCGCTGGGCGAGGACGACTGGGAAGCTCTCCAGTGGGTGGCTTCCTCCTCGACACCCACGTCTGGCTCTGGCACCTGGTCACGGTGGACCGGCGGCTTCTCGACTGCGCTTCGCTGGAGACGATCTCCGCGCGCACGTAGTCGTGCCCGGGTTGCGGCGTTGGGTCTTGGTGAGGAAAGGAAGGGATGGTGCGCCCCAGAGGATTCGAACCTCTGACCTACAGCTCCGGAGGCTGTCGCTCTATCCAGCTGAGCTAGGGGCGCAGCGTGTCGTGAGCATGCTGAGCTCGACTCGGATGGGGTGACCGAAGGGAATCGAACCCTCAACCACTGGAACCACAATCCAGCGCTCTGCCAATTGAGCTACGGTCACCATCGAGTCTTTCAAAGAGGCCGGTCGGGCCCGGGGGCTCGATCGGCCGTGGCCGACGTGGTGCTGGCCTGCCTGGAGGGACTCGAACCCCCGACCCGCGGATTAGAAGTCCGCCGCTCTATCCAGCTGAGCTACAGGCAGCCGGTTGCGCGGTCGTCAGGGGCCGCTGGGCGGCCTCCAGCGTACGGTTCGCCGTCCAAGTCAACCGGACTGGCGGGGTGTCGGGGCGCCCAGATTTGAACTGGGGACCCTCTGCTCCCAAAGCAGATGCGCTACCAGGCTGCGCCACGCCCCGTCCGAGTCGCGCACGCGAGTCTAGAGCAGGCCCCCGGAGGTGTCAATGCGTTCCGGCGGCGCCGCCCGGCCGCTCGCACCCCCTGTAACAGGGCGGTGGCGGATGCCATTTCAGGTTGGCGTCTCCGGGCTCTCTCGGCGGTCGCCCGGCTCTTCCGAGGGTCGCTCTCCCTGTAGACTCACCGCCACTGGATCGGCCGAGCGGGCGGGATAGATCGGGCCGCGCGGTCCCGAGCGCCTCTTCGGGAGCTGTCGGAGAGGCGCCGGCGCCCCCACGAGCGTAGGGCGCGCCTCTCGCTCACCGTGCAGTCGCAAGCGAACCGTCGAGGTTGCTGAGGCCATGGAACGCAGGCGTTATGTCGTGATGGGGGCCGGCGAGGTCGGCTACCACCTGGCGCGCTCGCTGTCCCAGGAGGACCACGACGTGGTGGTCATCGACCGGGACCCGGCGCGGGTGGAACGGATCGGCGAGGAGCTGGACGTGCTCGTGGTCCCGGGCAACGGTGCCCATCTGCCGGTGCTCCAGCAGGCCGGCGTGGACCGGGCCGACCTGTTCATGGCGGTCTCGTCTTCGGACGAGGCGAACCTCGCCGCGTCGCTCCTGGCCAAGCGGCTCGGCGCGGCGCGGAGCGTGGTCCGGGTCGCCGCGGCGGACGAGGTGATCAGCCACCGCCAGGTCTACGAGGAGGTCTTCCGGGTCGATCTGCTGATGTCGACCCAGATCCTCACCACCAACCGCGTCCTCAACTTGATCCGGGGCCACAACACGGTCGCCGTCGAGACCTTCGCCGGCGGCAAGGTGCAGCTCCGGAAGATCCACCTGCGCGAAGGCTCGCCGCTGACCCGGAAGCCGCTCAAGGACGTGCGGCTGCCCGCCGATACGCTGGTCGCCGCCCTGTTCCGGGGCGAGGAGCTGATCATCCCCGGGGGCGAGGACCGGGCGGCGCCGGGCGACCAGGCGCTGATCCTGGGCAGCACGGAGGTGATCAGCCGGTTCGAGCGCATGGTCACCGACCGGCCGGAGAAGCTCGGGCTGGTGGTGATCGCCGGGGGCGGAGCGACGGGGGTGACGGTGGCCCGCGCGCTCGAGGGGCTGGACGTGGAGGTCAAGTTCATCGAGCGCGCGCGGGAGCGCTGCCGGGAGCTCGCCGCCACCTTCCCGGACTTCGAGGTCCTCCACGGCGACGCGACGGACCTGAACCTTCTGAAGGCGGAGCGGATCGACCGCGCGAAGACCTTCGTCGCCCTCTCCGGCCATGACGACACGAACCTGATGGCGACATTGCTGGCCCAGGAGCTGGGGGTCGAGCAGGTGATCGCCCTGGTCAACCGGGGGGAGACCTCCCATCTCTGGGAGCGCCTCGGTCTGCTCCAGGTCTTCTCGCCCCGGGCGCTCGCCTACGACCGGGTCCGGGAGTACATCGACAGCGGCTACTCGGCGAACATCGTCTCGCTTCGGCGGGGCGCGGCCCAGGTGCTCGAGCGGCGGCTGTACGAAGCGAGCCCGGCGGCGGGGGTGACCCTGGCGGACATCAACCCGCCCCGCGGCATGATCGTCGGCGCGGTGGTCCGCGGGCGCAAGGTCTTCGTGCCGCGTGGCGCCGACCGGCTGGAGGTGGGAGACCTGGTGACCCTCTTCGTGCGCGAGGAGGAGCTCGGCACGGTGCAGCTTCTCTTCCCTGGTCGTGAGCAGCGCGAGCAGGGGACCTGACGGTGCATCCGCGCCCGGTCCTGCGCTTCCTCGGCGGCCTGGTGCTGCTCCTGGCCGGCGCCCAGATCGTGCCGGCGCTCTGTGCCCTGGCCTACGGCGAGACGGCCGACGCGCTGGCGTTCGTCGGCTCCGGAGCCATCGCCGCGCTGGCCGGCAGCGGCATGCTCTGGGCGGGGCAGGGCAACGGCGACGTCTACCGGCGCGAGGGCATCCTGGTGGTGGTGGGCGGCTGGGTGCTGGCATCCCTCTTCGGCGCGGTGCCGTACCTGCTGACCGGCACCCTGAGCAGCCCGGTCGACGCCCTGTTCGAGGCGGCCTCCGGCTTCACCACCACCGGCGCCACCGTCCTGGTGGACATCGAGGCCGCCGGCCGCGGCGTGCTCTTCTGGCGGAGCTTCACCCAGTGGCTGGGCGGGATGGGGATCATCGTCCTGTTCGTCGCCCTGCTGCCGGAGCTCGGTCCCGGTGCCCGCTTCCTCTACAAGCTGGAGGTGCCGGGGCCGACCGCGGAAGCGCTCAAGCCGCGCATCCGCGACACCGCCCTGATCCTCTGGCGCCTCTACCTGCTCTTGACCGCGGCGGAGACGGTCCTCCTGATGGTCGCCGGGCTCGATCTCTACGACGCCCTGACCCACACCTTCTCGACCCTGTCGACCGGTGGGTTCTCGCCCCGGGCCGCGTCGGTGGCCGCCTTCGCTTCCCCGCTGGTGGAGGTGATCGTCATCGTCTTCATGGTGCTCGCCGGCGGCAACTTCTCGCTCTACTTCGGCATGCGCCACCGGAGCGGCTGGAACCTGCTCCGGGACGACGAGTTCCGCATCTACCTGCTGATCCTGGCGGCGGCCACGCTCGGCATCGCTGGCGTGCTCCTGGCCGGGGACCTCTACTCCCACCCGGGCCGGGCGCTGCTCGACTCGGCGTTCCAGGTGACGTCGGTCCTGACCACCACCGGCTTCGCCACCGCCGACTTCGAGACCTGGCCGAACCTGGTCCGCGCGCTCCTGGTGGCGCTGATGTTCGTCGGCGGCTGCGCCGGCTCGACGGCCGGCTCGATGAAGGTCATGCGCCTGGTCATCGGCATCAAGATGGCCTGGCGCGAGGTGCGCTCGATCTTCAGCCCGAGCGCGGTGATGTCGCTCATGGTGGGGCGGAAGCCGGTGCCGGAGGGGGTGGGGCGGAGCGTCGCCGGCTTCTTCATCCTGTATCTCACGAGCTGGGGGCTTGGGACCGTGGCGTTGACGGTCGATGGGCACAGCCTGGTGACCGCGGCGACGGCGGCGATCGCGACCCTGGGGAACATCGGGCCGGGGCTCGAGGCGGTGGGGCCGGTGGAGAACTACGCGTTCTTCAGCGCGGGGGCGAAGCTGGTGATGGTGTTGCTGATGTGGCTGGGGCGGCTGGAGGTTTACTCGATCGTGGCGCTGTTCACGCTGCGGTTCTGGCGGCGGTAGCGCGGGGTTTGTCGGGAGCGGGTCGGGAGGCCCCGCCTCCGGGACGGCGCACGAACTGGACGGTACGGGGCTCAACGTGCGCCTCGGTTCGGACCGCGCCGGATCGTGCAGCCAGCTCAGAGGCCGTCGCGCGCGCGGTCCTCAACGCCCTCCAGCGGGGCCTCCCGACCCGCTCCGCATGCGGACCGTTCGCCTTCCCCCACCCCGCCCGGACTACGAGATTGTGGAGGAGGAGACGAGGTCAAACGACCGGCCAAGTTTCAGACAAGTTTCAGAGAAGATGGGAGGGGGGTAGAGGGAGAGGGGGTGATCCAGTGGATGATCCAAGTCGATCGCCTCTCCTCGAACCACACCTCCGCGAGGAACTGCGCGAGATTGTCTCCCATGTCCCTGCGGGTTCCCGAAGGGAGCGAGGGAGTCGGGGCGCGATCTGGGTAGATCGGGCGGCGGCGGTCCGGCCGATCGGTACAATACCCATTTTCATCTGCGTCCTACTTCTACTGCCACGAGAGGAGACCCTCCGATGACCGATACCACCGAGCGCTGGGCGCTGATCTTGGGCGCGTCGAGCGGATTTGGCGAGGCGGCGGCGCTGGCGCTGGCCGCGGCCGGATACGACATCTTCGGCGTGCACCTGGACCGGCGGGCCGGGCTGGAGCACGTGGAAGAGATCGTTTCCCAGATCGAGGGTCTGGGGCGCCAGGCCCGGTTCTTCAACATCAACGCGGCGGACGCGGAGAAGCGCGCCGAGGCGATCGAGGCAATGAAGGAGGCCGCCGACGGGGCGCCGGTGCGGGTGCTCCTCCACAGCCTCGCGTTCGGCACGCTCAAACCGTTCGTCGCCGACAAGGAAGCGGACGCCCTGGGTCAGCGCCAGATGGAGATGACGCTGGATGTCATGGCCAACAGCCTCGTCTACTGGGCCCAGGACGTCCACCGGACGGGCCTTTTCGCCGCTGGATCGAAGATCTACGCCATGACCTCCGCGGGCGACCGGGTAGTCTGGAAGGCCTACGGCGCGGTCTCGGCCGCCAAGTCGGCGCTCGAGAGCCATATCCGCCAGCTCGCCGTCGAGCTCGCGCCCGACGGGGTCACCGCCAACGCGATCAAGGCCGGCGTTACCGACACCCCGGCGCTGCGCAAGATCCCGGGCAACGAGGCACTCATCGAAAGCGCCCAGGCCCGCAACCCCTCCGGCCGTCTGACCACCCCCGAAGACGTCGCCCGCTGCATCGTCGCCCTGTCGGGCGAAGGCACGGAGTGGATGACGGGAAACGTGATCCAGGTCGACGGCGGCGAGGACATCGCCGGCTGAGCTGATCACCCCCTCTCCCTCTACCCCCCTCCCATCTTCTCTGAAACTTGTCTGAAACTTGGCCGGTCGTTTGACCTCGTCTCCTCCTCCACAATCTCGTAGTCCGGGCGGGGTGGGGGAAGGCGAACGTTGCGCATGCGGAGCGGGTCGGGAGGCCCCGCTGGAGGGCGTTGAGGACCGCGCGCGTGACGGCCTCTGAGCTGGCTGCACGATCCGGCGCGGTCCGAACCGAGGCGCACGTTGAGCCCCGTACCGTCCAGTTCGTGCGCCGTCCCGGGGGCGGGGCCTCCCGACCCGCTC
>Ga0210074_1000067_pt1 | contig 46559 bp, 37 predicted proteins | sample China_Galinas_Co_FD_184860 | JGI IMG/M metagenome (GOLD analysis project Ga0210074, IMG submission 184860) | Wetland microbial communities from San Francisco Bay, California, USA, that impact long-term carbon sequestration -... | ecosystem: Environmental > Aquatic > Marine > Wetlands ... | reverse complement strand
CGGATGAACCGCGCCAGCACCGAGCCATCCCCGTCGACGCTCCAGTACTCGGAGTCCTTGTGCTCGCCCAGGGCGTGGCTGAAGCCGGTGCCGATCGGGTCGACGAACACCATGTCCGTGGCCGGCAGCAGGGTGGACGGGTTCGCCGCCAGCTCGTAAGGCGGCGCCCCGGGTTGGGTGGCGTCGTCCAGCTTCAGCCGCAGGGGTCCGAAGGCGGCGAGGTGGAGCCAGGCCGCGCTCGAGCCGGGTCCGCCGTTGAAGAGAAACGTGATCGGCCTCTGGCTCGCGTCCTCGGCGCCTTCCAGGAAGTAGGAGATGGAGAAGATGCTCGCCTCCGGCTTGCCGTCGTCGTCCCGAAGGACGGTCTCCGCGGCGAGCGCCTGGTAGGCGAGAGGCTTGCCCCCGATCTCGAGGGTGTGCTGGGTGGTGAACGCCTTGGGCGCCGCCTCCGTCGAGGGTGGGGTCTCTGCCGCCGCCAGGGGCGTGACCAGGCCGGGGATCAGCACTCCCAGGGCCACCAGACAACAGACTACGGACCGGATCGTCCGTGCTCGCATGCCGTGCTCCTTCCATCGTCGCGGTTTTCGGCCAGGGACGGGGGAGGATACGGCGCCGTGCGGCGCAGGGTTTCAGCGCCCCCGGCGGGTCACTCGGCCAGCTCGCGCAGCCGGCGTTCGAGGAACCTCCGCTCGGCCGCCTGCTCGGTGAGCTCGAGGGCGCGCCGGTACGCCGCACGGGCCTCGCGGTTCCGGCCCAGGCGCCGGCAGAGGTCCGCCCGCACCGCGTGGGACAGGCGATAGTCGGCCAGCTCGCCCCGGTCGAGGAGGGCGTCGACCAGTGCCAGGCCGGCGGCGGGCCCGTCGCGCATGGCCACGGCGGCGGCGCGGTTGAGCTCGACCACCGGCGACGGCTCGACCCGCAACAGGACGTCGTAGAGCCCGACGATCTCCTCCCAGTCGGTGTCCGCCGGTGTCGCCGCCTCGGAGTGGACGGCGGCGATCGCCGCCTGGAGCGTGTACGGCCCGATCCGGCGGGAGCGGAGCGCCCGCTCGATGAGCTGCCGGCCCTCGGTGATCAGGTCCTGGTCCCAGAGCGAGCGATCCTGGTCGTCGAGCAGGACCAGGTCGCCGTCCGGACCGGTGCGCGCGATCCTCCGGGAGTCGTGGAGCAGCATGAGCGCCAGGAGACCCAGCGCCTCGGGCTCCGGCAGCAGCTCGACCAGCAGGCGGCCCAGGCGGATCGCCTCCCCGGAGAGGTCCGCGCGGGTGAGCGTGGCACCGGAGGACGCGGCGTAGCCCTCGTTGAACACCAGGTAGATCACCCGTAGCACCGCGTCCAGGCGCTCCGGCAGGTCGGCCGGCTCCGGCACCTGGTAGGGGATCTGTGCGTCGCGGATCTTCGCCTTGGCGCGGACGATGCGCTGGGCGAGGGTCGGTGCCGGCACCAGGAAGGCGCGGGCGATCTCCTCGGTGGTCAGCCCGCAGACCGAGCGCAGGGTGAGGGCGATCCGCCCTTCGGCGGGCAGGGCCGGGTGGCAGCAGGTGAACACCAGGCGGAGCTGGTCGTCTTCGATGGTCTCACCGTTCCACACCGCCGCCTCCTCGGCCGTCGCCTCCTCCGGCAGGCGCCGCGTGTCCAGGGGATCGAAGCGGGACCGCCGCCGGATGCGGTCGATCGCCCGGAAGCGCCCCGCGCTGATCAGCCACGATGTCGGGTTGCCGGGCACCCCGTCGCGCGGCCAGCTCTCGAGCGCCGCACGGAAGGCGTCCTGGAGCGCCTCCTCGGCGAGGTCGAAGTCGCCGAGGAGGCGGATCAGGGTCGCCAGGACCCGGCGGGAGGCATCGCGGTAGACCGCGTCGACCACTTTCTGGACGTCTGGGTTCAGACCGTCGGCCATCCGTTGGACAACACCCTTCCGCGCCCCTTCAGGAGCCCTGTTTCCGGCCGGCCGCGGCCTGGATCTCGGTGAATTCTGCGGCGGCATCGCGAACGTCGTCGGGGAAGTCTGCCATCTCCATTACCTGGCGGATCTCGATCACCTCTTCGTTCTGCATCGGGCAGCGCTCGGCCCAGGCGATGGCGTCCTCCTTCGATGGCACGTCGATCATCCAGTAGCCGCCGATCACCTCCTTCGCCTCGATGAACGGACCGTCGGTGACGGTCGCCTTGCCGTCGGGGAAGGAGACGCGGGCGCCCATCGACGGTGGGTGGAGCCCGTCCAGAGCGAGCAGCACACCGGCCTCCTGGAGCTCCCGGTTGTAGCCCATCATCGCCTCGACCGCCTCCGGGTCCGGCATCGTGCCGGGCTCGGCGGTCTCGTAGCCCTTGGGGATCACCAGCATCATGAATCGCATCGTTCGATCTCCTCTCCGTTCCGTGTGGGTCGGCGGCCCCCGGCCACCGTCGGCCGGCCGAGCTCGCACTCTATCGACTGGTCGAACGGGAGGGCACGATTTCGACAGAACGGCCGCGGGTCCCGCCGTGCCGACGCGGCGAAGAGGGAGGAGCGGGTACGATGCCGGCCATGTCGAACCACAAGACAGCCCTCCTCGCCGCCCTGCCGCTCCTCGCCCTGTGGATTGCCAGCGCAGCGCCCGCGGCTGGGGTAGGACCCGCAGCCGGTCCTCGTCAAGACCCTGCCGCCCAGGCCGCCGATCAGGAAGCACCGCCGAGCTGGGCGGCCCTCGCCGCCGCCCGGCTGCCGCTCCTCGCGCCGTGCACCCTGGACGGCATCGACGAGACGGTGCTCTGCGGCACGCTCGACGTGCCGGAGGATCGCGCGCGGCCGGAGGGGCGGCAGATCGGGCTGCACGTGGTCGTCCTGCCGGCCCACGCCGAGCACCCGCCGTCCGATCCGATCACCGTCTTCGCCGGCGGTCCGGGCGGCGCCGCCACCGACCGGGCGCGCGGCCTGGCGCGGGTCGAGGCGCTCCGGGCGCGGGACGTCCTGCTCGTCGACCAGCGGGGCACCGGGGCGTCTCATCCACTGGACTGCGACCTCGGCGCGGACGAGGGGGGCGGGACGGCGGAGCTGCCGGAGATGTTCCCACCGGCCGCGGTCCGCGCGTGCGCGGCGAAGCTGGCGAAGGAGGCGGACCTGGCGCGCTACACCACGGTCGACCACGTGGACGACATCGAGGACGTCCGACGGCGCCTGGGCTACGGGCCGCTCAACCTACGCGGCGGCTCCTACGGCACGTTCGCGGCGATGGTCTTCGCCCAGCGCCACCCGGAGAGCACTCGCACACTCTTCCTGATCGGGGTGGACTCGCCCCTGCGCTCGAACCTGGCGGAGCGGAGCGTCTGGACCGAGCGCACCCTGGCGGGCCTGGCGCTGGTCTGCGCCGCCGATCCGGTCTGCTCCGGCATCCTGCCGGCGAGCGGGCCGGGGCTCGACGAGCAGGTAGCGGACCTCCTCGGCAGGCTGGAGAAGGGGCCACGCCGGGTCCGGGTGGCCGATCCCCAGGACCCGGAGACGATGTTGACGCGCATCGTCGGGCGGGATTGGCTCGCCGAGCAGATCCGGCTGATCCTCTACTACGGCTTCACCTCCCGCGCCCTGCCCTGGGCCGTCCACCGGGCCGTGGCCGCGGACGACTGGGCGCCGATCACCCGCCTCGCCCTGTTCATCGACCGGATGTTCCGCTCGACCCTGGCCGACGGCGTGCTCCTGACCGTCCAGTGCTCGGAGCACATGGGCTTCGACACCGACCGCGCCCTCGCCCGGGGCGCACCGACCCTGTTCGGCAACTACCGGCTGAAGGAGCAGATCCAGGGCTGCGCCGCCTGGCCCCACCACCAGAGCGCCCATCGCCTCGGCGTGCCCCGTCCCCGGCCGCTCTTCATTCCGACCGTGCTGGTCTCCGGTGCCTGGGATCCGGTGACCCCGCCCGCCTACGGCGAGGACGCCACCGCCTACTTTCCGAACGCCCGCCACCTGGTGCTCGCCGAGGGCCAGCACGGTCCGTTCGACCTCACAGGGGGCTGGGTCTGTATCCACCAGATCTGGGCCGACCTGATCGACCACGGCAGCCTCGACGGGCTCGACACTTCGTGCACCGAGACCCTCCACCGGCAGCCCTTCCTGGCCGACCAGGAGGCGTTCACCCGCTACATGGAGGGGACCCTGGCACCGTTCATCCGGTGAGGCCGGGAGCCGCTGGTTCCGCGGGAAGATCGGGGTCCGGCGGACGGCCGTCGGGGAAGGGTTTTGGAGGCATTTTCGAGGTTCTTGCACACCCCGGGAATATCCTCTGCGCGGAAAGGTTATTATGGTTGCCGTGAAAACGACGCCTGTGCAGAGTGCGCAGGCACGCGGCGAACACCATGCGGGAGCTTCCCGCGGCACACCGAAAGTCGGAAGGTACGCTGTGCAGTTCTCCCGACCCCAGGTTTGCGAACACAATCAGGAGTACGGCACATGGCTACCACCGGCACCGTCAAGTGGTTCAACGACACGAAGGGCTTCGGCTTCATCACCCCCGACGATGGTGGCAAGGACTGCTTCGTCCACCATTCCGCCATCCAGGGCAGCGGCTTCAAGAGCCTGTCCGAGGGTGAGAAGGTCGAGTTCGACGTCGTGCAGGGCCAGAAGGGCCCGGCCGCCGAGAACGTCCGCAAGCTCGGCTGACCCACACCAACAGACGTCCAGCCGAACGGGCCGCCCTGAGAGATCGGGGCGGCCCGTTTTTTTGGCCTCGCGATCAACCGACCAGCTTGCCGGGCGGCGGCGTCCCTCTTCCCCCTGAGGGTGGCAAGGGGGTGCGAGGCGGGGTCGGGAGCGGCGCGGGAGGCCCCGGCTCCGGGACACCGCGCGATCTGGATGGTTGAGCGCTGTGCGCGCGGCTCGGTTCGGCCTCGCGCGTGGGCCGGCCCGGGCACGCGAACGCACCAGTGGCGCGGGCCTCAAGCCCTCCACCGGGGCCTCCCGCACCGCTCCACATCCGCACCGTTCGTCGACGTTCCGAAGCGCCAGAAACGCACTCCGTCAAAGAAGCAAGGAAACGGGCGGGGGCGTAGCTTTCCCCCGCGAGGGTGGCAAGGGGTGCGAGGCGGGGTCGGGAGCGGCGCGGGAGGCCCCGGCTCCGGGACACCGCGCGATCTGGATGGTTCGGCGCTGTGCGCGCGGCTCGGTTCGGCCTCGCGCGTGAGCCGGTCCGGGCACGCGAACGCACCAGTGGCGCGGGCCTCAAGCCCTCCACCGGGGCCTCCCGCACCGCTCCACATCCAAACCGTTCGTCGGCGCTCCAAAGCGCCGCAAACACCCCCGCTAAAGAAGCAACCGAGCGGGCGGGGGCGTCCCTTTCCCCCCGCGAGGGTGGGAAAGGGATCGAGGGATTGGGGGGAGATCCAGTGGATCATCAAGGTCGATCGGAACTCAGCGAACCGTGCCGGCGCCTGCGGCGTCCGGGCTTGCGAGCCCATGCCCAGCGCATTCCCGAAAGAGATCGGGCGATTGGGGGGAGATCCTAAAACACGTCCAGATCCTGGCCGGAGACTACCTTCCCCTCGTAGCCGGCCTCGTGGATCTCGCGTACCAGGTCCTCGTCGGTGGCTCCCCAGGTGAGCTGGTGATAGAGCACCAGGAGCCCGGGCCTGGCCTCGGCGGCGATCCGGGCCAGGTCGACGGTGGTGGTGTGGAAGGCCCGGTGGTAGGTCTGCCACTCCGGGGAGCGGGTGGCGAGGCGCTCGGCCGAGCACACCTCGTGGACCAGCACGTCGCAGCCGGCGCAGGCGGTGGCGATCGTCTCGGTCGCCCGGGTGTCGCCGGAGATCACGATCGTCCGGTCCGGCGTCACGAAGCGGAAGCCGTACGCCTCCGGCCAGGAGCCGTGGAGCACCGGGATCGCGTCGACCTTCACCCAGTCGTCCTGGTAGATCCGCCCCGGCGTGATGACGTGGGGGATCGCCCGGTAGTTGCGGCTCGACTGGGGCTCGAGACCGAACAGGCGCATGTCGATGTCCTGGCGCCACGCCTCCTCGATGTGGTGGGTCATCTCCGCGATGCCGGTCGGTCCGTAGACCTCCAGGGGCACCGGCCGCTCCAGGACCCAGGGGCTCAGCATCAGGTCCGGTAGACCGAGGGTGTGGTCGGAGTGGAGGTGGGTGATGAACACCCGCCGCAGGTTCTCCGGCTTGAGGCTCTCGAACCCCCGCTCGGCCATGGCCGCCGCCTGGCGGACGATGCCGACGCCGGCGTCCACCAGGTAGGACCTGCCGTCGACCACCACGGCCACGGCCGGCCCCCAGCGGTGGGGGTCGGCGTTGGGCGTTCCGGTTCCGAGCAGGATGACCTGGGTCCGGCCGTTCCCTGTCTCGTGGAGTGTGCCGGGCGGGTGCTGCGCCGGGCCCGGTGCTGCTTCAGGCATGGTGTCTGGCTCCCCTTTCTGGATCGGAGGGGCCGTAGGGGCCATAGAGCTCGACCCGGCGGCCAGGGCCCCGCCGCCAAGCAGGATCAGCCCGACCAGGCTGACCAGGCGGACCGGCCCGAGCCGCCGCCGGGTACCGGGGCGGAGGGTGGCTCCCGTCGTCGTCACGGCGTCCGCACCCGCCGCTCAGGCCGGTGGCGGCGGCGGGACCGCCGGAGCGGGTGGTGGCGGCGGGACGTTCGCTGCCACCGCGGGCTTGGCCCGCCGCGCCCGCCGCACCAGGTAGACGATCACGACGACCGCCACGACGATCAGGGTGACGCCCAGGAGCGGCCGGTAGAACACCCAGGCGAAGGCGATGGTCAGCAGCGAGAAGATCGCGGCGAGCAGGAAGGAGACCATGCCGATGCCGGCCCCGACCAGGCTGCCCACGGGAGGCAGCACGTCGGCGAGCACCGACAGGGGGCGGAGGATCGTGCTGAACCCGAACGCCATGAGCAGGAACCCGGCGAGCCGCAGGCCCCATGTCAGCATGGTGTTCTGGTGCTCGGCGGCGGCGAACATGCTCGCGGCGGGGACGGTGCCCAGCTCGAGGAGCTCGATGGTGCCGCCGGCCTTCGCCTGGAAGGGGCGGAAGCTCTGCCCGGTCTGCTGGGAGACGATCGAGACGTCGGTCGGCTGGACGGTCCGGAACGAGACCCGCACGTCGCCGACCCGGGGGGAGGAGGGTGACCCCTCGCCGAAGTAGTACCCGCCGTCGGCGGTCCGCGCCTTCCAGCGCAGGGCGGGTGGCAAATTGTCGGTGCTGGTCACCGGCAGCTTCTGCCAGCGATCGATGTCCGAGACCAGGCTCGGCGAGAGCACGAAGCGGCCCAGGGTGACCCGGTCGGCGGTCCACTCCTCGCTCTGCCAGGGCATGGTGCCGGGGTTCTCGTGCCCGCTCGCGTTATGGAACCGGCTCGAGTCGATCGGCTGGTCCGACCACTCCTTGTCGTAGGTGTAGGTGGTGGTTGTCTCCGTGCCGCCGCCGACCTTCTTCGTCGTCTTCGAGCTCTTGTCTTCCTTCCACTGGTACATCTCCACCCGGCGTGCCAGGCGGAGCGCCTGGGCCCGGGTGCCGAAGGTGTCGTCAGCGAGGGTCGCGTCCGTCTCCGCACGGCCGCTGACATGGACCAGGTCGCCCTCGTGGGCGGGGTCGACCCGGTCGGCCGACACGGAGACCACGGCGCCCGCCCCCTCCTGCAGGGTCTTGTGGCGCTCGACGGCGCGGCCTTCGTTCCAGAACAGGAGCACGAAGGCCGCCGCCACCATGAGGAATCCGAACAGGATCCCCTTGAAGGCGCCGCCCAGGCGGCTCAGCCAGGATTGCGAGGAGACTTCGGTGTACGAATCGGCCATGGTGAGCTCCCTTCGACGAATTGGTCCTGTCCGGTTCCGCCCGAGAGAGATCGATCTCGGACGCGCGGACGCGCGGGGCACGGTGTAGCCGCGGCGCGCGGCGGGCGGGCCGGTAAAGGTTGCGGTTGCGCGCCGATCCTAACGCCTTCGTCGCGGAGGGTCCACGGGCGGAGGAGGCGTCGGCGCGGCGGGCCGTAACCTTCCGGCACCGCGTCCGTATATCGGTTGCAGATGTATCGGTGACGGATATAATGACCGCCGGCAAGGAGACGAAGAATGACCGACGAGCACGAGCGCATCCAGGACCACTTGCCGCTGACGCCGGCGATGTTCCACGTCCTGCTGGCCCTGGCCGACCGGGAGCGGCACGGCTACGCGATCATGCAGGAGGTGGAGGAGACCACGGAGGGCCGGGTCGCCATGGGGCCCGGCACCCTCTACGGCACGATCAAGCGGCTGCTCCGCACCGGCTGGATCGAAGAGTCGGACGAGCGTCCGGACCCGTCGATCGACGACCGGCGGCGGCGCTACTACCGGCTGACGGAGGATGGCCGCCGGGTGGCCGCGGCCGAGGCGGAGCGGCTGGTTCAGGTCGTGGCGGACGCCCGGTCCAAACATCTGCTGCCGGCGGGAGGCGCGCCGCATGGAGCGGGCTCATGAGCGGGCCGAGCCGGTCGGAGCGGATCTACCGCCGGCTGCTCAAGCTCTTCCCCGTCGACTTCCGGGTCGAGTACCGGGACGAGATGGAGGAGCTCTTCCGCCTCCAGCACCGGGCGGCGGCCGGCGGTGGCTCGTCCGGGCCGGCCCGGACGGGCCACCGGGGACGCCGCCTGGCCCGCCTCTGGCTGCTGGCGCTCGCCGACCTGGCCCGGAGCGCGCCCCGGGAGCACTGGGACGCCTTCCGCCAGGACGTGCGCTTCACCCTGCGGAGCATCCGCCGCGCGCCCGGCTTCACGGCTGTGGTCGTCGCCACGTTCGCCCTCGCGCTCGGTGCCAACACGGCGATCTTCACGGTCGCCGACGCCACCCTCCTGCGGCCGCTGCCGTTCGCCGACGAGAGCCGCCTGGTGCGGCTGGTTCACGTCCGGGAACGACCGGACGGAAGTCTCTCGGAGGTCAGCTTCTCGCGCCGCGACTTCCAGGCGGTGCGTGCCCGGGCGGCGAGCGTCGAGGACGCCACGGCGCAGGTCTACCAGGGGCCGGCGCTAGGGACCGGCGGGGGCGCCGGCAGCGGTCTGGAGCGGGTGGTGTCGATCGGCGTGTCCGGGAGCTGGTTCCGGACCCTGGGCGTCGAGCCCGCGCTCGGCCGGGCCTGGGACGACGAGGAGGAGGCGGCCGGTCGGGCGAGCCGGGTGGTGGTGCTGTCGGACCGGCTGTGGCGGCGGGCGTTCGCTGCCGATCCGGCCATCGTCGGCAAGACCGTCCCCCTGGACGGCGTCGCCCACACGGTGACCGGCGTCATGCCTCCGGGCTTCGCCTACCCCTATCAGGCCCAGCTCTGGCGCCTGTGGGACTTCGACCCGGAGGAGAGCGGCTCCCACAACCTGAACGCCCAGGCCCGCCTCGCCCCGGGGGTCACCCTCGCCGAAGCCCAGGCCGAGCTCGACCTGATCTCAGAGCGCCAGGCCGCGGCCTACCCGGAGGAGAGCCGCGGCTACCGGATCGTCGCCCGGCCGACCCGAGAGAACCTGATCGAGGGCGAGGACCGGTTGGTGCTGGTGCTACTGGCCGGGGTCGGCGTGGTCCTCCTGATCGCCGCCGCCAACGTCCTCAGCCTGCTGATGGCGCGGGTGGTCGCCCGCTCCCGGGAGCTCGCGGTGCGGGCCAGCCTGGGCGCCTCGGTCTGGCGGCGGGCGCGGCAGCTCATGACCGAGAACGTGATCCTGGCGCTCCTGGGCGGAGCGGTCGGGCTGGTGCTCGCCTCGGGCCTCCGCGGGTCGCTGACCGTCCTGGTGCCGAGCCGCGTGCTCGACCTCTTCGGCGAGGTGCCGTTCGGGGGGACCGCCGTGGCCTTCACCCTGGGGCTCTCGCTGCTCGTCGGGGCGGGGGTCGGCCTGTTCGCCGCCTGGACCGCCCGGTCCATCGATCTCCGGAGCGTGCTCCAGGGGAGCGCCGAGGGACCGCGGGGGCAGCGGCTGCTGGGCGGCATGGTGGTAGCCGAGACGGCGCTGACCGTGGCGGTGCTGGTCGGTGCCCTGTTCTTGGGGCTCGATCTCTACCGGTTGGCCACCGCGGCGCCGGGCTTCGCACCGGACGGGCTGGTGGCGGCCCGGCTCTCCCTGCCCGAGTCCCGCTACGAGGACGGCGCGGCGCGGCTGCGGCTGGAGGAGGAGCTGCTCCAGCGCCTCCGGTCCCTGCCCGCGGTCGACGGTGCGGCGCTTTCGAACCTCTTCCCCTACGACGACGGCAACTGGCTCATCCCGTTCTCCCTGCCGTCGGTCGACGGCGCGGACGCGCTGGTGCCGGAGCGGGCCCACGTGGCGAGCCTGCGCCAGGTGACGCCGGGCTGGTTCGAGACCATGGGCGTGCCGGTCCTCCGCGGCCGTTCGTTCGAGGACGGCGACCGGGAGGGGGCGGTGCCGGTGGCGGTGGTCGACCGGGCGCTCGCCGACCGCTACTGGCCTGGGGGCGACCCTCTGGGCCAGCTCCTGGTGCCCGCCGGCGGCTCCTTCGAAGGGCGCTCGTTCCAGGTGGTCGGCGTGGTCGGGGACATCAGCGACCCCCGGCGCGAGCCGGCGGAGACGGTCTACGTGCCGATCCCCCAGACCGCCATCGACAGCACCGCCTGGGACGTGGTCCAGCCGGTGCTCGCCCTGCGGACGCGTGCCGCGGAGCCGGCGGCGGTCCTCCCCGGCGTCCGGGCCGCCGTCCGGGGGATCGACGCCGGGGTGCCGCTGTTCGATGTGCGCACCGTGGCGGACGCCCTGGGCGAGGCCCTCGCCCGGCAACGCACAGGAGCCGTCGTCGCCCTCGCCTTCGCCGCCTTCGCGCTCCTCCTGGCGGCGCTCGGCACCTACGGCGTCGTCGCCTACACGGTGAGCCGGAGCGTGCGGGACTTCGGGGTCCGCATGGCCCTGGGCGCCAGCCGGGGCACGGTGCTGCGGAGTGTGCTACTGCGCGGCGGCCGCCTGATCGTCGCCGGAGTCGGCCTCGGGCTGCTGGCGGCCCTGGTGCTCTCACACTGGCTCGGGCGGGGCCTGGAGACGATCGCCCCCACGCTGCCGGGACCGTACGCGGCGGTCGCCGGTCTGCTGCTGGTGATCGGCCTGGCCGCCTGCCTCGAGCCGGCGCTCCGGGCGACCCGGACCGACCCGGCAGAAACGCTGCGGGAGGGCTGAGGGCGGCCGATCACTCGGCCCGCGGGTCGCCCTCCCGGAGGGTCCAGTAGCGGTCCGCGGCGAGGCCGGTCCAGGTTTCCTCCCGACCGGAGGGCCAGCGGACGGTCACCTTCGGCACGGTGTCGAGGGCGCCCAGGCCGAAGTGGACGCGGGGATCGCTGCCGGAGAGGTAGCTGGTCTGGGGCTGGTGGATGCGCACCAGGGGCGCGGCGCCGGTGTCGATGGTGACGCGGGCGCCGAAGGCCTCGCGCGGTCGCTCGCCGATGAGCCGGAAGCCGACCCAGTGGCCGCGGTGGGGCGTGTCGTTCCGCAGCAGCGCGACCCGCGCCTGGTGATCTACGTGGTTGACCACGATGTCCAGGTCGCCGTCGTCGTCGAAGTCGGCGAACGCGGCGCCGCGGCCGGATCGCTTGCCCTGGAAGTAGGGCCCGGCGCCGGCGCGGGCGTCGCGGAAGCGGCCGTGGCCGTCGTTGACCGCCAGGACCGGCGGCTGGGGCACCAGAATCGGGGCCGCGCCGTTGGTGGTGAAGAGGTCCAGGTCGCCGTCCAAGTCCAGGTCGACGAGCCCGGCGCCCCACTGGCCGAGGCAGTCGAGCAGCCCGCCCACGCCGCTTCGCCAGGTGACGTCCTCGAACAGCAGCGGTCCGGTCCGCCGGTAGAGGCTGCCGTGGCGCAGGTCGGTGACCAGCAGGTCGATCAGACCGTCCCCGTCCACGTCGCCGGGCGTGCCGTGCATGGACCCGGTGGGCAAGCCCTTGTCGTTGACCGCCACCCCCGCCGCCAGCCCCAGCTCCTCGTAGCGGGGGCCGGCACCGCCGTCAGAGGAAGGGGGGAGCGCGTGGAACAGGAAGTTCTCCTGGTGGTCGTTGCCCTGGAAGATGTCCATGCGGCCATCGCCGTCGAAGTCGAACACGGTCAGGCCCATGCACTTCGCATCCGGCCGGTAAAGCCCCGCCTCCCGCGTCGCGTCGCGGAACCGGGGCGTGCCCGCGCCCGAATCCTGCCCAGGGCTTGTGCCCGAATCCTGCCCAGGGCTTGTGCCCGAATCCTGTAAATAGAGCAGGCTCGCCTGCCCCTTGTACACCGACGGCTCCGGCATCTCCCACGGCCGCCCGGGAACCAGCAGGTGAGGATCGAACGCCAGGAAGTTGCACACCATCAGGTCCAGGTCCCCATCCTGGTCGGCGTCGAACCAGGTGGCACCGGCGCTCCACTTGGTGAAACCGTGGAGGGTCGCCGGTCCGGTCAACCCCAGCGGCGCGGCCACCTCCTCGAAGGTGCCGTCCCCCCGGTTGCGGTACAGGCGGTTGGGACCGTACTCGGCGACGAAGAGGTCGGTGTCGCCGTCGCCGTCGAAGTCGGCCGCGGCGGCGGCCATGCTCCAGGTCGGGTCGCCCAGGCCGGAGCGCTCCGTGCAGTCGTGGAAGGTGCCGCCGTCGTTGCAGTAGAGGTGGTTGGTGGCGCCGGCCACCGCGCGCCCCTTCGGGTCGCTCACCCCCTCGAGGTAGGCGCCGTTGAGCAGATAGAGGTCCAGGTCCCGGTCGCCGTCGGCGTCGAACCACGTGGCGCCCGAGCCGCTCGACTCGAGGATGTTGTCGTAGGCGAAGTCACCGAAGGTGTAGCGGAAGTCGACGCCGGCCTCCTCGGCCACGTCCCGGAACCGCAGGCCGGCGTCAACTCCATTGGCCGGCGTGCTCTGCGCGTCCGCACCATCCGGTGGACCGGCCTGATCCGATGGAGTCGAAGGGGGCGTATTCTGCCCCTGGGAGAGCGCTACCTCCGCGGCGGCGACCGGGTCCACCGGCAGGTCCTGACCGGCCGGGCGGGTCCAGGAGGGGAGCAGGACGGCGGCGCAGACCAGGGCCGCGGCGAGGGCGGTGGAGAGGACGAACGGCCGGATGGGGAGCTGGCGTCGAGGCATGGCGGCAGAACATTAGCAGGCCGAGTGCCACGCTCTGGCGAGCCCGTGGTAGCGTCATGGGACGAGTAACCTCGACCAGGAGGGAACCATGAGCGAGAGCGCGCTGGAAAGCACCCCGCGGCGTGCCGCGACCCCGGTCCACCTGTGGATCGTCGGCGTCCTGGCACTCCTGTGGAACGCCCTGGGAGCCTTCGATTACGTCGCCACGGAGATGCGGCTCGACTTCTACATGAGCCAGTTCTCCGAGGCTCAGCTCGACTACTTCTACTCCGTCCCGGCATGGTTTGTGGCGTGCTGGGCGATCGCCGTCTGGGGCAGCCTGATGGCGTCGGTCGGGCTGCTGATGCGCCAGAGCTGGTGCGTCTGGCTGTTCGCCGCGGCGTTGCTCGGCATGGCGGCGACCACTCTCTACAACTTCGTCCTGACGAACGGCGCCGAGGTGATGGGCACGGGGGGAGCGATCTTCACCGCCGTGATCTGGGTGGTGGCGATCTTCCTCTTCCTCTACGCCCGGAAGCTGACCAAGCGGGGCGTGCTCGTCTGAACGCCGGGCGGGACACCGCTCCGCCGCGGCCCGAGGGCCGGGCGGGGCGGGTCCCTTCGGCAGCGGCGTCGGCCTACTCGCCGTACTTGTAGCCCTCGCGGGCCTCGACGTGGAACTCCGGGTTTACCGTCCGGACGGTGACCTTCTGGTAGCCGGAGGTGCCGGCGGCGTGGTGGCTGGTGTAGGCCAGCAGGTAATAGCCGCTGGTCGCGTCGCTCACCCGCTCGAGCGGGTCCAGGAAGTTGACGAAGTTGAAGTAGTAGGCGCCGCCGGTGTCCGAGGACAGGAGCGACAGCGAGTTGCCGGAGATGTTTTCGCGCAGGGCCTCGCCGGGCTCGACCGAGATCAGGTCGATCGAGTAGACCGCCACGTTGTTGTTGTTGAGGGTCTCGACCATCGGGCGGTAGTACCGGGAGTCCGGTGCGTAGTAGCCGAAGTCGCGGAGCTCGCCGAAGCCGAGGGAGAAGAGCACCAGGTTCTTGCGCACGGGGAGCGCGCCGGCGGCCTTGGCCAGGATCTGCATGGCGCCGTAGAAGCGCACGCTCCCCTTGCTGATCTCGTCAGGGGACGGCAGGTTCGCGATCAAGGACGGTCCTTCGGTCGGCTGCACCCGCGACGGCCAGTGCTGCGGCTCGATGCCGCGGACCGCGTCGTCGATGGCGGCGGAGATGGCGTTCGGGTCGGTGGTGAAGTCCTGGTAGATGTTCAGCTTGTACTTGTAGCCGACCACGGCCACGTGGTCGTTGGGCGACAGGTCGGTTCGCACCCACTGCTTGGCCCGGCGGCCGGCGTCGAGCAGCTTGGCGGTGATGCGTGGCAGGAGGTCGCTCTGGTTGTGGAAGAAGAGGATGAAGTAGCGGTCGGTCGGCACCTCCTTGGGGGAGATGCCCAGCTCTTTGGCGCGCTCGGCCGACTCCATGAACCGGCGGTTGCTGTAGAAGGTCACGCTGTTCAAGTCGACCGGCTTGCCGTTCTCTTCGACCTCGAAATCCTTCTTGCCCAGACCGAGAACCACGTTGCCTTGGTTGTCGGTGACCACTGTGTCGAGCAGTACGTCGGTGACTTCGACGCGACCGCGGAACTGGGGGGGCTGATCCTGTGCCGCGGCCGGGAGGGATCCAGCGGTCAGGGCAAGCAGCAGTCCCAAGATCATGGTGGATGTCGCTCGTTTCATGGCTTCTCAGTTGTCCTTTCTCGATCTGTTCTGACTCTCCTCATGGGGAGTGAAGCAGCAAGATCCGTACCTCGAATGGGCGTGGGGGGGGGGGGGGGGAGTCTGCCGGGAGCGGGTCGGGAGGCCCCGCCTTCGGGACGGCGGCCGAACTGGACGGCTGGGAGATCAACGGCCGCCTCGGTTCGGACCGCGCCGGACCTGCCTGCTAGCTCAGAGGACATGGCGCGCGCGGTCCTCAACGCCCTCCAGCGGGGCCTCCCGGCCCGCTCCACATGCGTACCGTTCGCCCCCCCACCCCGCATCACGAGATGTTCGGAGAAGGGGGTGGGAGGTAGCGTCCCCCGTCCCCCGTGCGGGGGATGGGGAATCGAGGGGGTCAGGGGGCGATCTTGTCAATCGGCGTCCCTTGCCCCCCGGGCGGGGGTCGGGGGGTTGTAGGGGGGGATCCGGCTACCCGAGCAAGCCGCGGGCGAACTCTATGAACGCGTGCACGTCCGCGAAGTTCGTCGGGAAGCCGACGGAGACGCGGACGGCGCCGGTCGACTTGTCGTTGACGCAGCGGCGGAAGTCGTCGTACGTCATGCGCTGGCCGGAGCGGGAGAAGCAGCCGGTGATCTCGGCGCCGGAGAGGCCCATGGCGACTTCGCCTGCGCCCGGGTTGCAGAAGCAGCCGGTCCGCAGCGAGATCTTGCGCTCATTCGCCTGGCGCTCGATCTCTTCGTGGTCGAGCACGGTGCCGTGCCGGTCGCGGAAGTTGAGGGTCACCGTGCCGCCGCGCGCTTCGGTATCGACCGGACCGTAGAGGATGGCCAGCGGCTCGCCGGTTGAATGGCGCAGCGAGAGCAGGGCGTCGATCAGCCAGCCGGTCAGGCAGCGCACCCGCTCGTGGATCACGTCGATGCCGATCCGCTCCAGGAAGTCGAGGCCGAAGCCGACCGCCGGCAGGATCTCGTAGTTCAGGGTGCCGTCCTCGAACGCCGCGGCGCCGGCCGCGGGGCTGTAGAGGTCCGCCTGGACGGAGGCGACCGAGATGGTGCCGCCGGCGAACCAGGGACGGTGGAGCTTGGCCAGGGCCTCGCGGCGCCCGAGGAGGGCGCCGACGCCGGTCGGGTAGCCGAACATCTTGTAGAAGGAGAGCGCCACGTAGTCCGGGTGCCAGCGGGAGAGGTCGAGCCGGTTGGTCGGCACGAAGGCGGCGGCGTCCAGGAGCACGTCCCAGCCGCGCGTTTGCGCCGCCTCGATCCACTCCAGCGGGTGCTGGACGCCGGAGAAGTTCGACTGGGCGGGGTAGGCGAACAGGTTGTGGGCGCCGGCGGAGTCGCGCGCCCGGTCGAGCTGGTGGAGCAGGGTCTCCTCGTCGACCCGCAGGGTGGGCGGGACGACCGGCACGTAGGTGGTCTCGGCGCCGCGGGCCCGGTCGTACTCGCGGATGCCGTTGACCGAGTTGTGGTTGTCGAAGGTCAGCAGGAACCGGTCGCCGTGGCGAAAGGGGTAGGACTCGCCGATCAGCTTGAGCGCCTGGCTGGCGTTGGCGGTGAAGATGACCACGTACTCGTCCGGCGAGGCGTTGAAGTAGTCGAGCACGTGGCGCCGGCAGCCCTCGATCAGCTCGGTGGTGGCGAGCGACGTCGGGTTGGTGGAGTGGGGGTTGCCGAACACCTGGGAGAGCAGGAGGTCCCGGTGGCGCTCGATCTGGGAGGCGCCGTAGAGCCCGCCGCCGGTGTAGTCCAGGTAGACGTGCCCCTGCTCGTCCAGGCGGGAGAGCTCTTCGGCGCGCAGTGCGTCCAGCCCCGCCGTCGCGCGGTACTCCGGGTAGGCCTCGAGGAAGTGCGCTCTCGCCTCCTCCAGGTCCCGCGATGGGGGCGTGGGGAGCTGCTCGTCAGAGCGTGGGGTGAGGGTGGCGGCGGGCGATGCGGGCGGAGCCGCAGTGGGGTCGCGCGGTTCCATGACCTTGGAAGTCTAGCAGGGCGGCGCGGTGGACCTTCACGCAAACGCTGGCGGACCGGAGGCTCCGGCGGAGCATCCAAATCCACTAGAATCGAGGCTGGATCGATCGCGCCCGGCCGGTTGCGGCCGGGCGCGCCGTGCCTCGGACGGAACGGAGCAGTACCATGCGTCTCGCCCTCGCTCAGATCGCCGCCACCCTCGACCGGGAGCGCAACCTGGACCGCGCACTGCAGAACGTGCGGGAGGCGGCGCGCCGGGACGCGGACGCGATTGTCTTCCCCGAGCTCGCGGTCGACCGGTTCTTTCCCTGCCGTCCCGGCGACCGCACCGCCGATGCGCTCGCCGAGCCGGTGCCGGGCCCGACCACCGAGCGGCTGGCGGAGCTGGCGCGCGAGCTCGGCCTGGTGATCGTCTTCAACCTCTATGAGCGCGACGCCCATGGCCGCCTGTTCGACAGCTCGCCGGTGATCGACGCCGACGGCACCCTGCTCGGGGTGACCCGCATGGTCCACATCACCGACTACATCGGGTTCCACGAGCAGGACTACTACCATCCGGGCGATCGCGGGGCGCCGGTCTACGACACCCGGGCCGGCCGCATCGGGGTGGCGATCTGCTACGACCGCCACTACCCGGAGTACATGCGCGCCCTCGGTCTGGCCGGGGCCCAGGTGGTGGTGATCCCCCAGGCCGGCATGCTGGCCGAGTGGCCGGAGGGCATGTTCGAGGCGGAGGTGCGGACCGCGGCCTTCCAGAACGGCTACTTCGCCGCGCTCTGCAACCGGGTCGGCGAAGAAGAGGGCCGGCAAGAGGGGGAGGAGGAGCTCGTCTTCGCCGGCGATTCGTTCGTCGTCGATCCCCAGGGCAAGCTGCTCGCCCGGGCCGCCCGCCTGGAGGAGGACCTGGTGGTCGCCGACCTGGACCTCTCCAAGGTCGACAGCTCCGCCGCCCGCACCCTCTTCCTGAAGCACCGCCGTCCCGAGCTGTACTCGGACTGGCTCCGGCGGCGGTAGGGCCCGGCGGATGGGGGCCGTCGAGCCGGCGGTCCGTCCGTTCGGTCATGGAGTGTACGAACGGGCAATGAGATGTCCGGCTAGGGATACAGACTGTTCATTCAACAGATGAGCCGGCATTCACCGGCGAAGAGAGGAACAGACCATGAGCCTGCGTGACGCCTTGCTTTCGGAGATGGACCACGAGATGGCCAACACCCGGAAGACCCTGGAGCGGGTGCCGTCCGACCAGCTCGGTTGGCGTCCCCACGAGAAGTCCTTCACCCTGGGCGAGCTCGCGAGCCACGTGGCGCGGGTGCCGTCCTGGGCTCCCGTGACCCTGCGAGAGCGCTCGTTCGACCTGGCCTCGCCCGATGCCAACACCCCGTTCGAGGTGCCGTCCTCCACCGAGGGCATCCTGGAGCTCTTCGACAAGCACCGGGCGGAGGCTCGTGCGGCCCTCGAAGAGGCGGACGACGCCGCGTTCGGCGAGACCTGGACCCTGAAGAACGGCGACGAGACGATCTTCAGCATGCCCCGGGCGGCGGTCCTCCGGACGATGATCTTCAACCACGTGATCCACCACCGGGGCCAGCTCACCGTCTACCTGCGGATGACCGGCGCCAAGGTGCCGGCGCTCTACGGCCCGTCGGCGGACGAAGAGGGGTAGCGCCGGACGATCACGGTCCGGTCGAGCGGCAGGCCGGCGATGGCCAGGCGGTGGCCGTCCGGCCAGAGGAGCTCCAGGCGGGTGGTCGGTCCCGTGCCGCCCTCTCCGGTCGCCGTGGCGGGGGTGTCGCCGGCGCCAGCCGTGGGCTCGGCGGGCACGCCGAAATGGAACCGCGGATCGCTGACCGACAGGAACGAGGAGCCGAGGACGCGGTCCCGGACCCAGCGGCGGTTCCCGGTTCCTGCGTGGAGCGTGGCCTTGAGGGCGTCGGGCGCGTCGACCAGCAGCCAGGAGCCGCCGTCGCGGGGTGTGTCGTTCCTCAGTAGGGTCGGTGGTGCGTCGACGTTCGAGACCGCGAGGTCCAGGTCCCCGTCGCCGTCCACGTCGCCGACCGCCACGCCGTGGCTCGCCTCGAGCACCTGGAGGCCCGGGCCGGCGGAGTCGGAGACGTCGACGAAGCGGTCCCCCCGGTGCTCCAGGAGGAGGTTCTGCTGACGGAAGGCGTTGCCTGGGGCCCGGTCCGCCTGGGGGTAGATGTGGCCGTTGGCGATGAAGAGGTCCAGGTCGCCGTCCAGGTCGAAGTCGCTCAAGGTGGCGCCCCACGACAGGGGCTTGAAGGTGGCGTCTCGGATGCCCAGCGGCACGGTGACGTCTTCGAAGATCAGGTCGCCCAGGTTGCGGTAGAGGGTGGTCGTGTCCTGGGAGAAGTTGGTCACCAGGAGGTCGACGATGCCGTCGCCGTCCACGTCGCCGGTGGCCAGCCCCATGCCCGCCTGGGCGTTGCCGCCGCTGTCCAGGGCCGCGCCGCTCCACAGGCCCACCTCCTTGAACCGGCCCTTGCCGCCGCTGCTGACGTTCTCGTAGAGGTAGTTGGGGTTCGAGTCGTTGGCGACGTAGAGGTCCAGGTCCAGATCGCCGTCCAGGTCCAGGGCTTCGGCGCCGAAGCTGTAGAAGAGGCCCCGGTCGGTGAGCCCGGCCTCCTTGGTCGCCTCCCGGAAGCGGACCGGCCGCCGGCCGCCCGCGTCGGGCGCGGCAACGGTCTCCGCGAGGTTCTCGAAGTAGCGGTTGGCCAGGCCCTCCAGGCCGAACGGCCCCATCATCACCTTCATCCCCTCCCACTCGAGCTGCGGCTCGGCGTGGAGCACCTGGTCCAGGGTGCAGTCGATGTAGGCGCCCAGGAAGAGATCCTCGTCACCGTCCCCGTCGGCGTCGAACAGCACCGCGCCGGTCGACCAGCCGTCGATGCTCGGAGCGCCCGGGACCTGCTCGAAGGTGCCGTCTCCCCGGTTCCTGTAGAGCACGTCCGGGCCGAAGTTGGAGAGGAACAGGTCGACCCGGCCGTCGCCGTCCACGTCCCCGGCGGCGATGCCGGTGCCCCAGCCGTCCCAGCCGAGCCCGGCCTCCTCGGTGACGTCGTCGAAGGTGCCGTCTCCCCGGTTTCGGTAGAGCCGGTCCCGGCCGCGCTCGGCCACCGTGGAGCCGTCCAGGCGCCAGCCGTTGACCAGGTAGAGGTCCAGATCACCGTCCCCGTCGTAGTCGATCAGCCCGAGGCCGGTGCCGCCGGACTCCAGGATGTGTGGCTTGTCCACGCCGCCGCACCAGGTGGGCGCGGTGAGGCCGGCGTCGTGGGCGATGTCCACGAACCGGAGCCGGGACGTGGTGGCGGAGGGAGCTGCCGGCGGAGGAGGCGCGCCCCCGGCGGTCCCGGCGGCCCCGGCGGTGAGAGCGGCGAGACCGGCGAGGACGCGCAGGGCGGCGCGTGCCCGCACCCGGGATGGGTGCGGCACGCGCTCTCCGGCCACGCCCGCTCGTCGCGGTCCCGGATCCGGACCGTTCCGCGCGCCCGGACCCGACCCCGCGCCCCGGCCCGCCGCTTCCAGGCGGCTCACTCCTTCAGGAGACCCTTGGCCGTGTCGGCGAAGTCCTTCCAGGCGGCCTGCCGGCCGGCGTCGTCGCCGGCCTGGCGCAGGGCGGACGCGGCGGCGAGCATCTTCTCCTTCGCCGCGCGGGTGACGATCACGTAGCCCGGCTCGTAGACGCCCGCGTCCTCCTCGGCCTGGGAGTGGTGGTGGTGCCCGCCCTCCAGGAGGCGCTTCCTGATGCCGGCGACCGCGTTGTCGCCCTCGTTGGCGAACAGCGCTATCTGGGCCGCGGCGTCGCCGTATTCACCGCCCTTGTAGGCGGTCTTGGCGGCGTGCAGGTGGTATTCGAGGATGGTGCGGACGAACTCGGTCTCCGCGTGGCGCAGCCCGAGGATCGACGTGGCCAGCGCGTCGTAACCGGAGACCATGCTCGCCGGCGTCTCTTGGGCGGCGGCGGGCGCGGCAGCCGACGCGACGAGCACGAGAGTGGCAAGAGCAAAGAGCGTCAGCGAACGTCTCATCTTTCCCTCCTTGCGGGAGACGAAGTCCCGCGGTGATGCGGGCGAGGGTCGCCACGACGACTGTGGCGCGTCGCCTGCTGGACAGTAGACCTGCTCCCCGAAGCTTAGCAGCAGGCCCAGGCTCGCGAAGTCCAGGAGCGAGGAAGTGCCCGCACCGAGAGAGCTCTACAGTTGCCAAGCGCTAACCAAGTTACTATGATGATCGCCATCGTATTCGCTATATGTCTATCCGAAAAGGAGGCAACTGATGCGTCAGAAGCTCGTGTTTCTCGCTGTTCTCTGCATGATCGCGTTGCCGCTCGCCGCGGCGCCGAGCTCCACCGCACAGGCACCGGCGACCGTTCAGTCGGCGCCAGCATCGCCTAGCGCATGCACGCCGCTGTCGGTGACCGGGATGGTGCTGCCGATCCAGCTCCCGCTGAGCAGTGTTCTCTACTTCGGCGAGGGGCGCTGCGCCACGGGCGCGGACTGCACCGACTGGTGTTTGCAGAACTGGGGCTCGCCCTATGGGTTCTGCGTCGACACCTGGTGTAAGTGCTTGCTGCCCTAGAACTTTGCGCGGCCCCGACCGGCGGTCGGGGCCGCGCTCTTCCCTCTTCCCTCTTCCCCCTTCCTCCTCGCCGACTGTCTCGAGACCGATCGCCCACCCTGTCGTTGGCAGTTCCGGCCGTCTCGCGAAGAGCGTCGGGTCGCACTGGAGCAGACAGTGAAGATCGTTCCAATTCTCTACCCTGAAAGGACCCTCCGATGAAGCAGCCCGTCGCTACCCTCGCCCGCCTGGCCCCCGTGGCCCTCGCCGCTCTCTTCGTCGTGCTCGTGCTGCCGATGACCGGCACCCAGGCTCCCGTCGTCCAGGCGGCCCCGGCCGCCACCGGCTCCGCCGTCGCCCCGGCTCCGATCGTGGCGCCGATCATCGGGTGGAGCGCTCCGAGCACCCTCCGAACGACCGTTGCCAACGGGCCGACCTGTGACGACTCCGTCTGCCTGCAGATTTGCCAGGACATGGGGTGGCCCTACGGCGTCTGCCGCGGCAACCGCTGCGCCTGCGGGATCTAAGGGAGGTTGGCTCTGCCGATGGCCGGCACCCAGACCCAGGGTGTCCAGGCCGTCCCTGCCGCCGGCGGACATCACCTGGCCATGGCCAGGAGCAGGTCCATGACGTTCGTTCCCGTCGGCCCGGTTTCGATCAGGTCGCCCAGGGCGGAGAAGAAGGGGTAGGCGTCGTTGTGCGCCAGGGCACGGCGGGCGTCGAGGCCCGCCTGCTGCGCCCGCCGGACGGTCGTGCCGGTCGCCAGGGCGCCGGCCGCGTCGGTGGGTCCGTCGACGCCGTCGGTGCCGGCGGCGGCGAGGAGGAGCCGGTTCTCGGGGCCGGCCTCGGCTCGATCATCTGCGCCGAGGAGCTGGTCGAGGGCCAGGGCCGCTCCGAGGACGACCTCCTGGTTCCGACCGCCCTTGCCCGTTCCGGTCACCGTGACGGTGGTCTCGCCGCCGGCGATGAGGCAGGCGGGGAGCGAAAGCGGTGTGCCGGAGCTGAGGATCTCGGCGCCGATGCCGGCCAGGACGCGGCCCACCTCCCGCGCCTCGCCGGTGATCCTGGTCGACAGCAGGAGGGTCCGGTAGCCGCGGCGCTCGGCTTCGGCCCGGGCGGCGTCGGCGGCGAGGCGATTGTTCCCGACGACGTGGGCCTCGACCCGCTTGAAGACGGGATCTCCCGGCTTTGGAGATTCGTCGATCGTGCCAGCGCGGCCGCCCTCGAGGTGCTCTCGGACGGCGTCCGGGATCGCGTCGGTCAGGCCGAGCTGTTCGAGGACGTCGAGCGCGTCGTCGTAGGTGGTCGGATCGGGGGAGACGGGGCCGGAGGCGATGGTGTCCAGGGGGTCGCCGACCACGTCGGAGAGGACCAGGGAGAGGGTGCGGGCCGGGTGAGCGGCCGCGGCGAGCCGCCCGCCCTTGATCCGGTCGAGGTGCTTGCGCACGGTGTTGAGCTGGTGGATGTCCGCACCGGCGCGGAGCAGGGCATCGGTGGTCTCCTGGACGGCCTCCAGGGGGATGCCTTTGGGCGGCAGGGTCATGAGGGCGGAGCCGCCGCCGGAGACGAGGGTGAGGAGGAGGTCGTCCTCCTCGAGGCCGGTGGCGAGCTCCAGGATGGCGCGGGCGCCGGCGACGCCTTCGTCCGTAGGAACAGGGTGACCACCCCGGAAGCCGCGGAGCCGGTCGAGGAACCGAGGAAGGCCAAAGTCCCTGGCACCCCGCTGACCACTGCCTTCGAGGTCGAGCTGGAGGTCACCATTCCCGAAGTCCTCGAGACCTCTCTGCCGCGGGACGATGACGACGCCTCCACTCAACCGGTCGCCGAGGACTCCGACCGCTCCCAGCACCATGCCCGCCGCGGCCTTGCCGACCGCGGCGAGGTAGACGGAACGGGCACCCTCCAGCGCTTCGCCGTGATCCTCCAGCCAGTCGCGCACCAGCCGCCCGGGCTCGACGGCGGCGATCGCCGCGTGAATGCAGGCGAGGGCGTCCTCGCGAAGGCGCTCGGCGGGCCCGTGCAGGTTCCCGGTCATCGCGCCATCCGCCGCCGGTACGCCTCAGTGCCGTAGACCTCCGGGTTGACACAGTCGGGGGCCCGTTCGCGGGCGAGGTGGGCGAGGGCGTTGGTCGCGGCCATGGTGGCCATCTTGTCCCGGGTGTCGCGGGTGGCGCTGCCGATGTGGGGGAGCAGGACGACGGACGGGCCGTCCTCGCGCGCGGCACAGGCGGCGAGGCCCGGCTTCATGGACGGCTCGTCCTCGAAGACGTCGAGCGCCGCGCCGCCGATCGCGCCCGCCTCGAGGGCCCGGACCAGGGCCTCCTCGTCGACCACCGGGCCCCGGGAGACGTTGATCAGGTAGGCGGTCGGCTTCATCTTCGCCAGCTCCGCCGCGCCGATCAGGTGGTGGGTGGCCTCGGTCAGGGCGGGGTGGAGGGAGATGAAATCACTCCGCGCGAGCAGCTCGTCGAGCTCCGCCCAGGTGGCGATCTCGTCCGCCTCGACGCCCTCCCGGTCGAGCGGGTCGTGGGCCAGGACGTCCATCTCGAAGCCGAGTGAGCGCCTGGCCACCGCCCGGCCGATCCGGCCGTAGCCGACGATGCCGAGGACCTTCCTGCGGCCGGACCCGCCGGGGGAGACGTCGCTTCCCAAGAGGAGGTTCGGTCCCCAGAGCTTGTAGCGGCCACCGACCATGTACCGGTGGGCCTCGGGGATGCGCCGGGCGACCGCCATCAGGAGCGCCCAGGTGAGGTCAGCGGTGGTCTCGGTGAGGACGCCGGGGGTGTTGGTGACCGGCAGGCCGAGCTCGGTGGCGGCGCCGACGTCCACGTTGTCGTAGCCGACCGCCATCTGGGCGACGCCGCGAAGCGCCGGGTTGGCTGCCAGGACCTGGCGGTCGACCGGCTCGGTGAGCTGGCTGAGGAGCACGTCGGCCCGACGGGCGGCGGCGAGCATCTGCTCGCGGGTCAGGCCCTCGTCCTCCTGGCTCTGGACGATCTCGATCCGTAAGTCCTCACCCTCCGCCCGGGCAGCCTCGAGCACCGCCATGCCGGCCCGGGGGATCCTGCGGGTGACGACGATCAGGTCGCGGTCGTGCGAGCGGCTCATGGGAACCGCCGGAGCTCAGCCGCCGGTGGCGCTGGCGGCGGGGGCCGAGCTTTCCACCAGCTCCACCAGCTTGTCCTTGCTGATCAGCTCGCTGAAGACGTGGGGCTCGGCGCCGGGGCGGTAGAGCATGTAGAACGGGATGCCGAAGCGCCCGTGCTCTTCGAGGAAGGCGGCGATCGTGTCGTTGCGGTTGGTCCAGTCCGCCTTCATCGGCACCACCTGGTGGCGGGAGAAGGCCTCGGCCACCGGCTCGGTCTCGAGCACCAGGCGCTCGTTGACCTTGCAGGTGAAGCACCAGTCCGCGGTCACGTCGACGAACACCAGGCGGCCCTGCCGGGCGAGCGACTCGGCCTTGGCGCGATCGAACTGGACCCACTGGATCAGGCCCTTCTCCGGGCCGTCGAGGTTCGGTCCCTGCGCGGCGTGAGCCTGCCAGCCGATGGCGATGGCGCCGGCGGCGACTGCCACCACGCCGAGGTCGGCGAGCCGCTGGAGGACGACGCCCGAGAGCGCACGCTGGCGCAGCCAGACCAGGAGCGCGATACCGAGCATGGAGAGCTCGATCCATGCCCGCGCCTCCCGGCTGACCTGGCTCGCCAGGACGTAGAGCAGCCAGACCGCCGCCGCCGCCAGCAGGAAGCCCATGATCTTGCGCAGGGTGTCCATCCACGCGCCCGGCTTGGGCAGCAGGCCCGCCAGGCGCGGCGCCGCGGCGAGCACCAGGTAGGGGAGGGCCATGCCGGTGCCGACGGCGGTGAAGATGGCGAAGATGGCGCCTGCGGGCTGGCTGAGCGCGAAGGCGATGGCGGTGCCGAGGAACGGGGCGGAGCAGGGGGTCGCCATGAGCGTGGCGAAGAGCCCGGAGACCAGGTGGCCGGCCACGCCCTCCCGGGGGCCGGTGGCGGCGGTCCGGGCGATGATCTGGGGCAGCGGGATCTCGAACAGGCCCCAGAGATTGAGGCAGAAGAGCACCACCACGACCAGCAGGAAGATGACGAACACCGGGTTCTGGAACTGGACGCCCCAGCCGACCGCGGCGCCGGCGGCCCGGGCGGCGACGGCGGCGCCGGCCAGGGCCCAGAACGAGATCAGGATGCCGGCGGCGGTGGCGAGGGCACCGCCGACCACCGCCGAGCGTCCATGGCCCGCGCTCCGGACCAGCCCGAAGATCTTGAGCGAGAGGACCGGCAGGACGCAGGGCATGGCGTTGAGGATCAGGCCGCCGAGGACGCCCAGGGCGAGCATCGCGAACAGGCTCTGGCCGGGGGCGGGAGCGCCGGTGCCACGGGCCGTCTCCGGGCTGCCGGTATCCGCGGAAGCCTGCGCGCCGCCGGCGGCGTTTCCGACCAGCGCCGCCTGGACCGGCTCGCCCTGCTCGCCGATCCGGAGCTCGACGGCCTCGGTGACCGAGGTCGGCGGCAGGCACTGGCGGTCGTCACATGCCTGGAAGTGGAGGGTCGCCTGGAGCGGCACGGTGCCCTTGGCGGCGGACTCCGGGATTTTCAGATCGAACCGAAAGACCACCTCGCCGTCGTAGACGGCCAGCGGCTCGTCCTCGAAGGCGAACGTCTTCATCTGGTGCGGTGGGTACTGCACCTCCGGCTTCGCCCAACCGTCCGGGACCGCGACCTCCAGCGTCGTCGGGATCAGCCACGGGAACGTCGGCGTGTGGCTGTTCATGTGCCACCCCTTCTCGACCGTCACGCGGGCGGCGATCGCCGCGTCGGCGCCGGGGGCGTAGGAGGTGCGATCGGCCACCACCTTCATGCTCGCCTTCGGTGGGCCGCCGAAGCCCTGGGCGAGGAGCGGCGCGCTGACGGCGACCAGCAGGAGCGAGAGGAGGAGCGGGTGGACGATGCGGAGCGCGCGGAGGCGGGAGGGTCGGTGCATGACGGACTCTTCGGTCGAACGGCCGCTGGGGCGATGGTCTGGTGGTGTCGAACGCGGGTGCTGCAGGATGCGTCCCGGGAGGCGGCGCGAACCTGCTGATCCACCTCTCGCAACACGTGGGCGACGGGCGGGATTCCTCCTTCGCGAGCGCGTCGAGCGGGGTCGTAGGCGCGCCCCGAAAGGCAGCAGAGCGGCTGGTCGAAGGGGCTCGATCCGCCGGGGGGCGGACCGCGGAATACGGCGGCTCCCCGGTCATCTTTTCGGCAGATGGACATTTGACACTGCGGAGATCACCCTGCTACCGTTTTGCTCATTCCTGAGGCGCACCAGGCCGTTCAGAGATTGCTCGGTTTCCGCAGTTTCTCGATGCAGCAATCTCGAGCGGGCCGCTCGGAGGACACCGATCCGCCGCCTCGCAAGGAGATCGAATCATGATGATGGGCACTCGCGCTCTCCGTTTCCCAATTGTCGGTATCTCTCTCGCCGTCGTGGCGCTTCTCGTGCTGCCGGCACCCTCGTTCGGCCAGGAGGGCGACTCCTCGACGCTGACGATCATGTTGTCGTCGAACGACGGTCTGCGCGCCCAGGGCATGGACTACATCGTCCAGCAGATCGACTACTTCCGCCGTGACGGCAGCCGCGCCTCCGCCCGCCTGTACGCCAAGGACTTCGGCTGGGTTCCGGGAGACGCCCGCCGCGGAGCGGTCGACGGCAGCCTGGGGGTCCTGTTCGACTCGTCCAACGGGGCGATCGGGACGCTGAGCGCTCAGGCGGTTGGTCAGGCGGTGCAGCGGGCCCGGCTGACCTGGGCGGGCGACGACTGCCTGGCAGGTACGCCCCTGCTCAAGGTGGCCCAGCCGGACGGGGACGTTACCGTGTTCGACGGTCTGGTCGGTGACGGCGGCATCGGCGACCCGTTCGCGGCCGATATCGTGACCGCCGGGTTCCCCGCGGGCCTCGAGGCGCTCTTCGGTCCGGACACCCTCGCCTTCTCGGTGACCTTCATCTTCGTCGACGGCGACGGGGTGCCGACCGACCTGGACGGCGACGGCCGGCTGGACACGGCGCACAACGAGATCTACTTCAACCCGGCGTTCGACTGGACCCTGGACGAGACCGCCGGCGGCTTCGACATCGAGACGACCGCGCTCCACGAGCTCGGCCACTCCCTGGGTCTCGGCCACTTCGGGGCGCCGCCGATCAGCGTGATGAACCCGGTCTACGGCGGCATTCGCCGCGAGCTGTACCCGCTCGACCACGCGGCTCTCTGCGTGCTGTACTAGTACTACTGTGTCATAAACCTTGTGGCCGTCGACCGCCACAGGATGGGCACTGGGGCAGTGTCCGGACGAGAGAGCGGGCGCGGATCCAGTGCATGGTGGCGATGGAGGCCGGGTTGTGGCGCTCAGGACGCCGGGGTGGCTCCCCGGGGCTGGAAGCCTTCGGGTAGGGAAGCGGCGTCGAGGAAGGAAACAGGCAGTGGGGGGGAAAGCCGAGCTCGCTCGGCTGCGAGGAAGGCGTAGGCGGCGATGCATAAGACGCCGTGATGATGGAAGCCCCTCCATCCTCGGCCCTCGTAGTGGTCGAGGCCGATCTCGTCTTTGAGCTCCTGGAAGTCGCGTTCGATGCGCCAGCGCACCTGGACGAGCCGGACGAGGTCTTCGAGGGTTGCCTCCTCCGCGACCGTCGAGAGCCAGTAGTGCACGGGCTTGCTGTCGCCTTGCGGCCACTCGACCAGGAGCCATTCGATCGGATGCGGTGTCGAGCGTTCGGTGTCTCGATGAGCCGGGCGGACCCGCACGGCAGTGAAGCGCGAGGCCATCCGACCGCGGGTGCCCTCGCGCCAGCGCACGGTTTGGTAGAGCCCGGAGTCCAGCAAGCTCGTAGCCAACTCCCGGACCGAGACCGGCTGGTGCTCGGGCGTGCGCCGCAGCCGGGTCGGCCGGGCTCCCCGGCCGGTCCACGGCGCGGGGGGCAACGGCTTCTTGCCCGGAGGCCACACGCTCGTCTCCTCGCTCACCGCGACGGCGTAGACGAGCCCGCGCGTCGTCAACGCCTCGCGGAGCTCGGTGACGTTGCCGTAGCCCGCATCGGCCACCACCGGAGCCAGCGGCAGGCCTTCGGCGCGCAGGCGGTCGATCGCGTCGATGGCGATCTGCCACTTCGTCTGGAACGTCACATCTTCCGGAACACCTGCCGTCGCCCGCCGCTCGGCATCGTGAGCCCATTCCTCCGGCAGGTACAGCCGGTAGGCACACGGAACGCTGAGCATCTCGTTGACCAGCGACACGCTCACCGCCACCTGGCAGTTGGCCCGCTTGCCCAAAGCTCCGCAATACTGACGGGCCACACCGACCGAGTGGCGCCCTTGCTTCGGGATCGACGTGTCGTCCACCACCCAGGCGCTCACCGGAGCGTGACGCTCGAGCTGCGCCAAAGCGTAGTCACTGGCCACTCGCAGCAGCTCCTCCCCGTCCCAGGGCGAGTGCGCCACGAAGTGGTGCATCGACTGATGCCGCGCACGCACGTGGCTCGGATCGATCTTCGCCGCCATCGGCTCCACACTCTTGCGCTCCCCTGGCAAGAGCAAGCCCGTCAGGTACTGCCGTAGCGGCTCACGGCGGTCCGCATGCCCCACCACCGCGCTCAACTGCTCAACATACGCCTCGAACCGCTCGGACTCGGTCTCGTCTCGGCGTCCCATGCCGAGACTCTGACATAGCACCGAGATTTGTGCAAGATTTATGACACAGTAGTACTAGAAGAGCGCCGGGCACGTGGCCGCAGGCGCCGGCACGGATCGCTGCGGAGCGATCGCCCTGGATGATCCACTGGATCTCCCCCCATCCCCTCGATCCCCTTCCCACCCTCGCGGGGGGAAGGGGACGCCCCCGCCCGGGTGGTGCCGTGCACCAGATCGGGTGTTACGATCCGCCCGCCATGCGCTTAGCCCAACGAGTTTCTCGCATCGGAGAGTCCGCTACCCTGCGCGTGTCCCGGCGCGCTTCCCAGCTCCGCGCCGAGGGGGTCGACGTGATCGACCTCGGCGCCGGCGAGCCCGATTTCGACACCCCCTCAGTCGCTGTCGACGCGGCCTGCAAGGCCCTGGTGGCTGGGTTCACGCGCTACACGCCGGTCCCCGGCATCCCGAAGCTACGGGCCGCGCTGGCGGATCGCTACCGCGCGACCTACGGTGCGAGCTGGACCGAGGCCGACGTGGTGGTGACGGTCGGTGCCAAGGGGGCGCTGTTCGAGGCCGCGCTGGCCCTCTTCGAGGAGGGCGACGAGGTCATCATCCCGACGCCCTGCTGGGTGAGCTTCCCGGAGCAGGTCCGCCTGACCGGCGCCGACGTGGTGACCGTGCCCACGGATCCGGCCGAGGGCTTCCGCATCCGTGCCGAGCCGCTGATCGAGGCGTTCACGGACCGGACCCGGGCGGTGATCGTCAACTCGCCTTGTAACCCCAGCGGTGGCGTCGTCGGCGCCGCGGATCTCGAGCGCCTCGCCGCCGCCTGTGCCGACCGGGACGTCCTGCTGATCGCCGACGAGACCTACGAGCGCTTCGTCTACGAGGGGGCGCACGTGAGCGCGGCCCCGCTGGCCGACGCGCACCCGGAGACGATCGTGCTGGTGGGGTCGTTCTCGAAGACCTACGCCATGACCGGCTGGCGGATCGGCTACGTCTTGGCTCCGCCCGCCGTCGTCAAGGCGATCTCGAACATCCAGAGCCACGCCACCTCGAACCCGACCAGCTTCGCCATGGTCGGCGCGCTGACGGCTCTCCAGGAGGCGGAGGAGGACGTGCGGCGGATGATCGAGACCTACCACCAGCGCCGCGACGCCCTGATCCCGAAGCTCAACGACCTCCCGGGTATCACCTGCCAGCCGCCGGCGGGGGCTTTCTACGCCTTTCCCGACGTGCGGGGCACCTTCAACGCCCAGATCAAGGACTCCCTCTCGTTCGCCGAAAAGCTCCTCGAAGAGGCCGCCGTCGCCCTGGTGCCCGGCGCCGCCTTCGGCACCGAGGGCCACGTGCGGATCTCCTTCGCCTGCTCGACGGAGCAACTGGACCGGGCGCTCGAGCGGATGCACCACTTCCTCGAAGGGCTGCCGTCGGCGCCCTGACTGGATCTCCCCCCAATCCCTCAATCCCTTTCCCGCCCTCCGGGCGGGAAAGGGACAATCCACTGGATCTCCCCCCAATCCCTCGTTCCCTTTCCCGCCCTCCGGGGGGAAAGGGATGCCCCCGCCCGGTTTGGCGGCGGGGCCCGCAAGGGGGCTTCCGAGGGTTCGCCGGGAGGGCCTCAGATGCCTGGCGGGGGCGTTTCCCGGGGGCCGCGCGGGGCGGGGCAGCATGCTAAGCTGACCTTGTCGGGCTCACCTCCCCGGTCCGTCCGATCATGACGATGACACCCCGTCGCTGCGAGCTCGAGATCCGGTCGGCGAGCGACCTGGACGTCGAGGCCATCCAACAGGTGGCACGCGAGGCCTGGGACCGCACGTACGCCGGTCTGCTCGGAGATTTCGACCGGCGGGAGATCCGCGGTCACATGTACTCTGAGCGTGCGCTCCGCGAGGACATCGTCCGGCACGGCTCCCACTTCTTCGTCGCCACCGTCGAGGGCACCGTGGTCGGCTTCGGCGAGCTGGTCGTCGAGGGCTCCGCGGGCGAATTCGTGCGGATCGCCGTCCGGCCCGCCTGGCAGCGCCAGGGGATCGCGACCGCGCTGCTGTGCCGGGGGCTCGCCATCCTGCGCGCCGAGGGTGCGGAGGAGGTCACGGCCGGCATCGAGCGGGAGGACGAGCCCGCCCGAAGCTTCTTCGAGTCCCACGGCTTCCGGCGGGTCAACAACCACGCCCGCGGCACGCCCCGCGAGCTGCGCAGCCCGGCCGTCGACCTGCTCGAGTTCGCCCGGCCGGTGGGAACGGAGGCGGCGCCATCGCCCGGGGCGATCGAGGTCTGGTGCGACGACGGCGGCCGGTTCTGCCCGCGGTGCCGCCGCCGGTACCCCGACGGCGTGGCGCGCTGCGAGCTGTGCGGCATCTCCCTGGTGGCGGAGGTGCCGGAGACGCGGGACAACGAGGAGCACCGGTTCGTGCCCGTCCTCAGGACCGCCGACGCCAGCCGGATCGCCCTGATCAGCTCGGCACTCGAGGGATCGGAGATCGCCTTCTCGGTCCACGAGGAGAGCGGTCCCGACGGCGTCGCGGAGGTGTGGGTGGCGCCCGGACGGGTGAGCGAGGCGCGCGACGTGCTGGAGCGCCTCGACGAGAGCGCGGTGACCGTCGAGGACGAGTGACGGACGAGCGTCCGCAGGCTCGACGTGTCGCTCCCGGTCCCGGATCCGACGCGATCACGCCGGCCGAATCGGCCGAATCGCTCGAGCCGGCGCCCCCCGGACCGCCCGGCGCAGAGCGGAATCGGCTTCCGGTCGTCGCCCTGACCGCCGGCTCGCTCCTGCTGGTCGCGTTGCTGATGATCCCCGGCGCGGTTCCGGCGGCCGGCTTCGCGTTCCTCTCTGTCGCCTTTCCCGTCGGCCTCATCGTCCTCGGCGCCCACCGCGGAAGCCTCGATCGGCGGCTCGATCCGAGATTGGCCGTCGCCCTCGGTGCGCTCCTGGTGCTGCTGGAAGCCTCCGTCCTCGGCATCCTGCTCCTGTCCGGCGCTCCGACCGGAACCGGCCTGTTCGGCCTGCCGGCGGCGACGGTGATCCAGCTCGCCGGCCTGTGGCTGGTGCCGCTGCCCCTCGTCGCCCTCGCCTACGCGCTCACCTTCGACCGCTCCGGTGTCACCCGCGCGGACCTGGACGCGCTCCACCGGCGCGCTGACGGCGGCGGCAAGACCGGCCCCCCCAGCGACCGCTGACGCCGGGCGACCGAGCACCCCCATGCCCATCCTCGACTCGCTGCTCGACCGGCCCGCGATCCTCGCCTGCGCCCTGGCCTACCTGGTCGTGATGGTCGGGATCGGCGCCTGGTCGGCCCGGCGCACGCGGGACGCGAAGGATTTCTTCATCGCCGGCCAGAAGATCGGCCTGCTGGTCACCGGCCTGGCCACCACCTCGGCGGCGTTCAGCGGCTTCGTCTTCCTCGGCGGCCCCGGGCTGACCTACCGCCTGGGCGTGGCGTCGCTGTTCATCGTGCTCTCGGTCTCGTTCACCGCCGGCCTGCTCTGCTGGACGGTGGGCAAGCGCCTGCGCCTGCTGGCCGAGGTGAGGGAAGTGTTCACCGTCCCGGACGCCCTCGGGGCACGGTTCCGGAGCCGCTGGGTGGCCGGCCTGGCCGCCGTGGCGGTGCTCGCCGGGACCATCGCCTATCTGGGCGCGCAGATCCAGGCGCTCGGCCTGGTGGTGGAGGCGATCTTCGGGCTGCGGGCGCCGCTGGGGGCGTGGAGCCTGCCTGTGGGCATGGCCGCGGGCGTGGTCCTGGTGCTCGCCTACGCGGTGGCGGGCGGCATGGTGGCCGGGGTCTACACCGATCTCTTCCAGGGGCTGCTCATGGCCGGTACCGGCGTGGCGGTGTTCGTGGCGGCGGTGCACGCCGGCGGGGGAGTGCGCCAGATCGCCGCGTCGGTCGGCGGCTCGGACCTGTTCGGGCCGCGCTTCCTGGACCCGCTGGGCACCGTGCCGGTGGCGACCGCGTTCGGCTTCTTCTTCGTCTTCTCGGTCGGCGTGCTGGGGCAGCCCCAGATGCTCCACAAGTTCTACATGCTGGACGACCCGCGCAAGCTCCGCTTCCTGCCGGCGGTGATCGCGGTCTCCCAGAGCCTGTGCGTGCTGATCTGGCTGGGCGTCGGGCTGGCGGTGCCGGCGCTGGTGGCCCAGGGGCGGCTGGCGCCGCTCGTCGATCCGGACCGGGCGGCGCCGGCGCTGCTCCTGGGCTTTGCCCCGTCGGCGGTGGCGGGCCTGGCGTTCGTCGGCGTGTTGGCGGCGATCATGTCGACGGCGGATTCGTTCGTGAACATCGCCTCGGCGGCCCTGGTGCGCGACCTGCCACGGGCGCTGGGCCGGCGAGTCGGAGATGAGCTGCGCTGGGGGCGCTGGGCGGTGGCCGGCGTGGCGGTGGTGGCGGCGGTGTTCGCCTGGGAGTACGGCGACCTGATCGCGCTCTTGGGGACGTTCGCCTTCGGCACCTTCGCGGCGGGGCTGGCGCCGGCCGTGGCGGTGGGGCTCAACTGGCGCCGGGTGACGCCGGCGGCGGCGGTGGCGTCGATCGCCACCGGGACCGGCTTGAACCTGGGGCTGGAGCTGGGACGGCGGTTCGGGTGGCTGCCGGAGGGGCTGCTGCCCGCTGGCGTGCTGCCGAGCGCCCTGGCGCTGGCGGTGTCCTTCGCGGTGCTGTTCGTGGTGAGCTGGGTGACGGGGACGCCGGAGGGGGACGCGGTGGAGGAGGACGTGGCGGCGGTGATGGAGATGTGAGATGTAGAGGTGGGAGGCGGGAGGCGGGAGGTCTGCCGGGAGCGGGACGGGAGGCCCCGCCTCCGGGACGGCGCACGAACTGGACGGTTGGGAGATTATCGAGCGCCTCGGTTCGGACCGCGCCGGACCACGCTGCCAGCTCGAGGGATCTCGCGTGCGCGGTCCTCAACGCCCTCCAGCGGGGCCTCCCGTCCCGCTCCGCCCGCGAACCGTTCGTCCCTCCCACCCCCGGATGACGAGATGGTGGAAGTAGACGGTCGGGGGACGGTCCTCGTTGGTGCCAGGGACTTCGGGGAGGCCCCGGATCACGAGATCTCGAGGAGAAGAGGGGCGGGCGGGGGCGTCCCAGCCCCGGACCACGAGATGTCGAGGAGAAGGAGGGTGGGGGCGTCCCTTCCTCCCCTTGAGGGTGAGGAAGGGAACGAGGGATGGTCGGGGTGATCGAGTCAAACCGGTTCCAGGAGGCTCGGATCGTCGTTGGCGGGGCTGTTGACGCGCTTGGAGACGGGGTAGGCCATCATCTCCGAGGGCTCGTAGGGGCGGAGCAGGGGCTGGAGGCGGTCGCGATCGCCGACCTCTCGGTCGAGCCAGAGGTCGTAGTCTTCCGGGTGGAGGATGACCGGCATGCGGTGGTGGACTTCCGACACCAGCTCGTTGGCGTCGATGGTGAGGATGGTGCAGGAGTCGATCGGGCCTTGCGTCGCGTCGGAGTCCCCTGTCTCCTCCTTCGGCTCCCAGTGGGCGTAGAGGCCGGCGAAGGCGAACGGATCGCCGCTCTTCAACCGGTAGTACCAGGGTTGCTTGCCGCCGCCCTCGACCTTCTGCCACTCGTAAAAGCCGTCGGCCAGGATCAGGCAGCGCTTGCGCTTGAAGCTGGCGCGGAAGGCAGGCTTTTCGGCCGCCGTCTCGGCGCGGGCGTTGATCATCTTGTTGCCGATCGACGGGTCCTTCGCCCAGGGGGGGACGAGGCCCCAGCGCAGGCGGGCGAAGCCGCGCTTCCCTTCCTCGTTCTGGCCGATGGTGGCGACCTCTTCGCTCGGCGGGATGTTGTAGCGCGGCGCGAGGTCCGGTGTTTTGGACAGGTCGAAGAGCTCGGAGACGAGCTCGCCTGGGGTGGTCAGGGTGTAGCGGCCGCACATGGCAGGGCTCCTGGGTCGTCGTGTGTCTCGCGGGCGCTCTGGGCTCGGTCTTCGGGTCAGTGTTCGAGGACAGGGGTCGGTTCGCTCTGCCCGGTGCGGGCGTCCGGGGCGAACGCGAGGTACTCCTCGCGGGTGAGCTCGTCCACCCGGATCGCCTCACGGCGGAGGGCCGCGGCCCGATGGACGAGCTCCGCTTCGGCGGAGTCGATCACGCCCGCGGCGACGGCTTGGTCCACGATCTCCTCGGGCGCTCCCTTGGGCAGCGCTCCGCTCCGTGCCGACCGGCGCAGGCGGGCGAGGACGGGCTCGGCCTCGGCGGCCCGCCGGAAGGCCTCTTCGAGGAGAGCTGCCGGCTCGGCCGGGGGCGCGTCGCCGGCTCCTTCGCTTGCTTCTCTGAGCGCCGGCAGGAAGAGGCCGGCGGTCAGCCGGTCGCGGAGCGGCCCCGGCCGGCGGATCGCCTCGGCGGCCGCGGCGCCCAGCCGGTCGCCCGGCGGCCGGGCGATCGGGCCGAGGCGCGACCAGAGCGCCACCGGGCCGCGCAGGAGCCAGCCGAAGGCGCCTTCCCACTGGGTCAGGATCTCGTGGAGCGCCCGGTCCGCGCGGCTCAGGCTCTCGGCGGCGGCCCAGCGGGCCAGCGGCAGGTCCTCCTCCCGTTGCCCCTCGGCCTCGAACCGGCGGAGCGTGCAGGTGGCGAAGAGCATCCAGGAGAGGGCGTCGGCGAAGCGGCCGCTCTGCTTGCCGCGGAGCTTGAGGCTGCCGCCGTAGGCGAGGAGGGCCAGGTCGGTGAGCGCGGCGAAGGTCGCCGAAGCCCGGGCGAGGCGGCGCCACTCGGCGGCCATCACACAGCCGCTTCCAGAAGCGCCGCGCGGCACCCGCACGAACACCCCTCGGGTCATGGATCGCCACTTGGCCCGCACCAGGCCGGCGACGAACGAGCCGGCGAAGCCGAGGAGCGCCCGGCGGAACGCGCGAACGGTGCCGGACTCGGCGGCACGGACCAGGGGCAACACCCGCGGGTGGCTACGGAAGACCCCCTGGCCGAAGACGATCAGGGTCCGGGTCAAGATGTTGGCGCCCTCGACCGTGATGCCGATCGGCGCCCCGGTCCAGCCGCGGGCGAGGAGGTTCCGCGGGCCGAGGCAGAGACCGGCGCCGGCGGTCACGTCCATGGCGTCGGTCACCACCTGGCGGAGCAGCTCGGTCTCCATCGACTTGACGATGCCGGAGATGACCGCCGGCCGCTCGCCGGCGTCGACCGCAGAGCAGGTGGCGACCCGCACCGCCTCCATCATGTAGGCGCGCCCGGCGATCCGGGAGAGCGGCTCCTCGATCCCCTCGAAGCGGCCCACCGGCATGCCGAACTGCCGGCGCACCATGGCGTAGGCGCCGACCGCCCGGGCCACCCCCTTGGCGCCGCCCACCGACTGGGCGGGGAGCGAGATCGAGCGGCCGGCGGAGAGGGCCTCCATCAGCATGCGCCAGCCCTTGCCGGCGTGCTCCGGCCCGCCGAGGATCCGGTCCGCCGGCAGTACAACGTCCCGGCCGCGGGTCGGCCCGTTGGGGAACGGCACGCCCATGGGGTCGTGGTAGGTGCCGATCTCGACGCCCGGCGTGTCGGTCGACACCAGGACGACGGTGATCCCCGGCTCCGGCCCGCGGCCCAGGATCTCCTCCGGATCCTCGAGGCGCACGGCGAGGCCCAGGAGGGTGGCCACCGGAGCCAGGGTGATGTAGCGCTTCTCCCAGTCGAGCCGCAGCATGGGCCGGCCGTCGTCCCCTCGGAAGACCACGCCGCGGGAGCGGATCGACGCGGCGTCGGAGCCCGCTTCCGGCTCGGTCAGGGCGAAACAAGGGATCTCTTCGCCGCGGGCGAGGCGGGGGAGGAAGTGGGCCTGCTGCTCCGGCGTGCCGTACTCGAGCAGCAGCTCGCCCGGGCCGACCGAGTTGGGGATCAGGACGACCGCCGAGAAACCGAGCGAGCGCGATGCCAGCTTGCCGAACACCGTGCTCGCCGCGAGGGTCGAGAAACCCCGGCCGCCGTGATCGACCGGCAGGGTGAGGCCGAAGAAGCGCTCCCTCTTCAAGAGGTCCCAGACCTCCGGAGGCAGCTCGCGGGTGCGCTGGAGGGTCCAGTCGTCGACCAGCCGGCAGACCGCCTCGACCGGCCCGTCGAGAAACGCCTGCTCCTCGGCCGAGAGCACGCCCTCCGCCGCATAGGGGATCGACGCCAGGCGCGCCAGGTCCGGCTTGCCCGAGAATAGATCGCCGTCGATCCAGACCGACCCCGCCTCGAGCGCCTCCCGCTCGGTCGCGGACATGCGCGGCACCAAGCCTTTGGTGCGGATCGTCTTCAGCAGCCAGGCGAAGAACACGAGGCCATTCTAGCGCCGGGGGACCTCGGACGAGCCGGTAACTCATTGTCGTGCCATCGTGCAGTTGTGCTAGCGTTCAGGTCAGGAGACGCGACCGCCGGTGAGCTTTCGCCGCAAACCGACGAGGATCTCTCGCGACGAGGGGCGGGGGCGTCCCTTTCCCCCCGGAGGGTGGGAAAAGGATCGAGGGATTGGGGGGAGATCCAGTGGACCATCCAGGTCGATCGGAGCGGGCAAGCTGGTGGTTCAGCAAGCTTGACTCACTCGTCACGAAGTGGGTCCCGGGGAGATTTCTAGAGATGACGATCAAGACCATTGGCCGCAACGGACAGATCTCCCTCGGCAAGGAGTACGCCGGGCGGACTGTCCAGGTGGAGGAGATCGAGGACGGCGTGTGGATCGTCAAGGCGGGCGAGTTCGTCCCGAACGGCGAGCGCTGGCTGCACGCGTCCGAGGTCGCCGAGCCTCTCGACGAGGCGATCCGCTGGGCCGAGGAGACCCCTCCGCGCGAGACCGAGGTCGATGCTCTGGAGAAGGGTTAATGGAATCTCTGGGCAAGGTCCGACTTGATCTCAACAACCCCACCTTCCAGCGCCAGCTCTTCGACCTCCCAAAGCAGGACCAGCGGTCGGTCCTCAATACCTTGAGGAAGCTGACTCAGATGACCTGGCAGCAGGTCTACCGCGATTCCGGCCTCAAGTGGGAGGCGATCCTCTCGAAGTCCGGCCCCGGCGGCCGGAGGCTCTACACCTTCCGCTGCGGCAAGGGCTTCCGTGCCGTCGCCGTCCGACAGGACGACTTCCTCCGCCTGCTCACCCTCAACCCGGACCACGATTCGGCGTACCGCTGAGTACTCGGTCGCACAAATACGGTCACGTATCGAGGGCGCTGAAGTGCCGCCCCAGCAAGACGCGCGACCGAGGCATACCCGAAGGTCTGTCGCAGGGAGCGCAACGCCGCTGGGGCGGATGCAGCGGCGCCCGAATGCGAGCGTATTTCTGCGACCGAGTACCAAGGCCAGAAACGGAACGGGGCGGCCGCCCGAGAGCGGCCACCCCGTCATCGAGTCGGTGAGCGAAGCTCCCTACGCCCGTGCCGCTTCCTGGCCTTTGCGGAAGGCGGTCTCGTTGAGCTCCAGGAGCTCCGGGCTCTTGATCGCCTTGCGCAGCGCGCTGAGCAGGCTCTCCTCGGGGAAGAGGCCGGTCGCCGCCTGGAAGGCGCCCAGGGCGACCATGTTCTTGGCCCGCACCTCGCCCAGGTCCATGGCGATCTGGGTGCACGGCACGCCGATCATGCGCACCGACGGGTCGAGCGCCGGCGGCTGCTCGATGACGGTGCGGTCGTAGAGGGCGACGCCGCCCTGGCGCACCCGCGGCCCGAACTTCTCCAGGCTCTGGGGGTTGAAGGCGATCAGCACGTGCGGCTGGGGCGAGGCCGGATCGAGCACCTCCTCGGTCGCCACGTGGATGTCCGCGTACGAGGTGCCGCCGCGGGACTCCGGGCCGTAGCTCGGGATGTAGGTCGAGTCGAAGCCCTCGTTGATCGCCGTCTTGCAGGTCAGGCTGGCGATGGTCTGGGCGCCGTCGCCGCCTGCCCCGGCGAACTTGAGGGACAGGTCCTTGGCGTCGAGGTCGCCGGACAGGACGGGGTGTTCCAGGAACTTCTCCGGCGCCTCGGCGCTGCCGCCGACCACGGCGGCCACTTCCTGGGGCTCGAACGACGGCGCGCCCGGGGCGAACCACGGCTCGGCGCCGGTGTCCTTGAGCACACCCAGGGGGAAGACCTTGGACATCACGTCGCGCACCCAGACTTCCGCCGCGGACGGGTCCATCTTGAGGTGGGTCGGGCACTCGGAGAGCACCTCGACCATGGAGAACCCGCGGCCCTCCATCTGCAGGCGGAGCGACTTCTCGATCGCCTTTGCGGCGCGCTTCCTCTGCTTCGGGTCGTAGAGGGCGACACGCTCGACGTAGACCGGGCCGTCGAGCTGGGCGATGGTCTCCGCCATCTTGAGCGGCTGGCCCATGATCTGCTCGCGGCCTTCGGGGCAGGTGGTGGTGCGCTGGCCCATCAGCGTGGTCGGCGCCATCTGGCCGCCGGTCATGCCGTAGATCGCGTTGTTGACGAAGACGACGGAGATCGGCACGCCCATCTGGGCCGCCTGGAGGATCTCGGCCAGGCCGATCGAGGCCAGGTCCCCGTCCCCCTGGTAGCTGACGACGATCGAGTCCGGGTTCGCCATCTTGTGGCCGATGGCCACCGCCGGCGCCCGCCCGTGGGCGGCCTGGCTGTTGCCCACGTCCAGGTAGTAGTACATGAAGACGGCGCAGCCGACCGGCGAGATCGCCACCGTCCGGTCCTGGAGGCCGAGGCGGTCGATCGCCTCGCCCAGGTACTTGTGGATCAGGCCGTGGCCGCAGCCCGGGCAGTAGTGGGTCGAGTGGTCCTTCAGGCCCTCGGCGTGGTTGTGGCGCTCGAAGGTGCGGTAGAAGACGCTTTCGGTTGCGCCATCAGACATGGCTCACCTCCAGGGGAGTCGACTCTCTCTCGGACACACCGCGGGTCGCATCGAGCTCCCGGACCGCGCGGACGATCTCTTCCTGCTGGGGCAGCATGCCGCCGAGCCGCCGGACGGGTGCGATCGGGCCGAAAGCGTGGATCCCTCGGTGGCTGAGCGCCAGCCGGAGCTCGTCTTCGAGCTGCCCCGGTCCGGCCTCGACCACGATCACCCCCTTGACCCGGCGGATCGGCTCCTCCAGCAGGTCGATGGGGAAGGGCCAGAGGGTCTGGGGCCGGAACAGGCCGACCTTGATGCCCTCCTCGCGCAGCACTCGGATCGCGCCCTTGGCCATGCGCGACGGCGTGTTGCAGGCGACGATCAGCCAGTCGGCGTCGTCGCAGCCGACCAGCTCGGCGCGCTGCAGCTCCGCCTTCATCCGGTCGTACTTGGCGTTCAGGCGCTGGTTGTGGGCCTCGAGGTCCGGCTCCGCCAGGTAGATCGAGGTGTGGAGGTTGGCCCGGTGGGCCCGGTCGCCGTAGACCGCCCACTCGGGCACGCCCGGCTCCACCAGGTGGCTGGGCAGAGTCACCCGGCCGGTCATCTGGCCCAGGTGCCCATCGCCGGCCACGACCACCGGCGTGCGGTAGCGGAAGGCCAGGTCGAAGGCCTCCATGGTGAAGTCGAGCATCTCCTGGGGCGTCGCCGGGGCGAGCACCGGGGCGTGGGTGTTGCCGTGGCCGAGGCCGCGGCAGACCAGCTTGATGTCCGCCTGCTCCGGGCCGATGTTGCCCAGGCCGGGGCCGCCGCGCATGACGTTGACGATCACGCCGGGCAGCTCGGCGCCGATCATGTAGGAGATCCCCTCGAGCATGAGCGAGAAGCCGGGCGAGGAGGTGAACGTCATGCAGCGCACGCCCGCGCCGCCGGCGCCGTACATCATGTTGATCGTCGCCACCTCGGAGACCGCCTGGACGAAGTGGCCGTCCAGGTGGGGAAGGAGGCGGGCCATCAGCTCGGCACCCTCGGTCGACGGGGTGATCGGGTAGCCGAAGAAGTGCCGGCAGCCGGCGAGGACCGCCCCCACCGCGGAGGCGTGGGCGCCCTTCATCACCATCGGCTGGAGCTCCGGCAGCGGCACGCGCCGGTCCGGCGTGCCGGTCGGCTCCGGTGCCGACGACGGGCGCGGCCCGAAGAAGGCGGCCGGGTCCGTGACCTCCGGGTCGAACTCCGGCACCGGCTGGGGCAGCAGGCCCCACGGCTCCGGGCAGGCGTCGAAGCACAGGCCGCAGGCGTTGCACAGGTCGAGGTCGACCGTCACCGGCCGCAGGCCCGTGCGCGGGTCGATCTCGTCCGCGTACTCGATCGCGCCCTTTGGGCACGCCTCGATGCACCGGCCGCAGGACTTGCAGTATTGGGGATAGAGGAAGGGCTTCGGCTTCGATCGGACCTTGGGCTGGGGTTTCGAACCCCGGCCCTCGGCGTTCGCGACAGACATCGGATCACCCCCGGGAGTCGGAATGTTGAACGCCGCTCACGCCGGTCGCTCGCGAGGGCGCGGAATCGTCGTCTCCGCACTCCAGAGTGTCGCCACGGCAGGCGCCGGGCAACGCCCGATCGGGTAGGGGCGCCAAGAGTCGGTGGGCGGGGTGGGAGGACCCGCGGCGAACCGGCCGACGGCGCCCACCCCGGCGGGGGGTTGCCATGCCGGGGTAGAACCGTGGAAACTAGGGCGAACGAACCCCCCACTCCTCCCGACCCCGAGGCCGACCGGCCGCATTCCCGATCCCACTCAGCAAACCAGTACGGACAGTACGGAGGCTTTCGAGAGATGACGATGGATCTCGACAAGTTCATGAAGCGCATCGAGCAGCGCAACCCGCACGAGCCGGAGTTCCGCCAGGCGGTGCGCGAGGTGGCCGAGAAGGTCATCCCCTTCATCAACCAGAACCCGCAGTACGAGAAGCCCCGCATCCTCGAGCGCATGGTCGAGCCCGACCGGGTGATCATGTTCCGGGTCTGCTGGGAGGACGACCAGGGCAAGTTCCGGGTCAATCGGGGCTACCGGGTCCAGTTCAACGGCGCGATCGGCCCGTACAAGGGTGGGCTGCGCTTCGACCCGTCGGTCAACCTCTCGGTGCTCAAGTTCCTCGGCTTCGAGCAGACGTTCAAGAACGCCCTCACCACCCTGCCGCTCGGCGGCGGCAAGGGCGGCGCGGACTTCAACCCGCGCGGCCGCTCGGACATGGAGGTGATGCGGTTCTGCCAGGCCTTCATGAGCGAGCTCTTCCGCCACATCGGCAAGGACACGGACGTGCCGGCCGGTGACATCAACGTCGGCAGCCGGGAGATCGGCTACCTCTTCGGCCAGTACCGGCGCCTCCAGAACGAGTGGACCGGTGCCTTGACCGGCAAGGGGATGCCGTACGGAGGCAGCTTCATCCGGCTCGAAGCGACCGGCTACGGCTGTGTCTACTTCGCCCAGGACATGCTCCAACAGCACGGCGAGGACATCGAGGGCCAGACCTGCCTCATCTCCGGCGCCGGCAACGTCTCCCAGTACACCGCCAAGAAGCTCATGGAGCTGGGGGGCAAGGTGATCACCCTGTCCGACCGCTCCGGGTTCATCCACGTGCCGGGCGGGTTGACCGAGGAGCTCCTCGACGCCGTGATCGACCTGAAGAGCGGGCGGCGCCAGGGCCTGGACGTGCTCGCCGAGGAGCGCAACCTCGAATTCCACGCAGGCGAGCGGCCGTGGAAGATCCCCTGCGACCTGGCGTTCCCCTGCGCGACCCAGAACGAGCTCGACGGCGACGACGCCAAGACCCTGCTCGACAACAGTTGCAAGCTGGTCAGCGAGGGCGCCAACATGCCGTCGACCCGCGAGGCGGCCCACGCGTTCGAGGACGCCGGCATCCTCTACGGCCCCGGCAAGGCGGCCAACGCCGGCGGCGTGGCGATCTCTGGTCTCGAGATGACCCAGAACGCCATCCGCATGAACTGGACCCGCGAAGAGGTCGACCAGAGGCTCCAGGGGATCATGCACTCGATCCACGAGCAGTGCGTGGAGTACGGCAAGCTCAACGGCCGGGTGAACTACGTCCGGGGCGCCAACGTGGCAGGGTTCGCCAAGGTCGCGGACGCCATGATCGCCTACGGCATCACCTGATGACGAGCCATCGGAACGCACCTGCCGCGTTCGCCGAGCTCCTCCAGACCGCGGATCTGGGGGAGCTCCAGCTCGTCAAGGGCCTGCTCGAGGCGGCGGAGATCCCGTTCGTCGTCGACGGAGAGAGCAGCTTGCAGACCCTGCCGGTCCGGACCCCCGGGTTCTTCCGGGGGCGCGGCCTGGCGGCGGTGATCCGAGTCCGGTCCGAAGACGTGGAGGAGGCGCGGGCTCTGCTCGCCGGCGAAGCGCCGGGCGGCGCGGTCTCCTGAAGCGTGGGCTCGCTGCCTCCGCGTGACCCGCCGGTCACACGGTCGTCGCATCCGTCCCGGACAATCTTGTACGATTTTCGGCCGTCACCGGAGGTTCCGATGTCGGCGGCGCGCCGCCAGCTCGGAGTTTGTGAGAAACTCCTGGGCACCGGTTCGCTAAACGTCAACCAACCATCTGTTCCATCCATTGCATAGGGGGAGACAGGCATGAAATCTCTCGCGCGAGTCCTTCTCTGCGCGCTGCTCGTGGTGGGCGCGGTCCTCGTTTGGACCCCGGCCGCTCACGCCCAGGGCGCCACGACCGGAAGCCTCACCGGGAAGGTCGTGGCCGCCGAGGACGGGTCGGCCCTTCCGGGGGCGGCCATCACCGCCATCCACACGCCGACCGGCACGCGCTACAGCACGGTGACGCAGGCCAACGGCCGGTGGACCATCCAGAACGTCCGCGCCGGCGGGCCGTACACGCTCTCGGCCGCGCTCGACTCGTTCCAGACCCAGGAGGTCAAGGGCGTCAACGTCAAGCTGAGCGAGTCGACCGCGGTCAACTTCTCGCTGCAGCTCGCGACCGTCACGGAAGAGCTCACGGTCACCGCCCAGGTGCAGCCGCTGATCACGCCGGACCGCACGGGCGCCACCACCAACGTCTCCGAAACGGCGATCGAAGACCTGCCGACGCTGGACCGGAGCTTCCAGGACTTCGCCCGCCTGTCGCCGTTCTTCACTACGGTCGGTGACAACGACGAGGCGACCATCGTCACCGTCGCCGGGCGAAACAACCGGTACAACAACATCCAGATCGACGGCGCGGTCAACAACGACCTGTTCGGCCTCGCCGCCACCGGCGTCCCGGGCGGCCAGGCCCAGACCCAGCCGATCTCCCTCGACGCGATCAAGGAGATCGCGCTCTTGGTCTCGCCCTACGACGTGCGCCAGGGCGGCTTCTCGGGCGGTGGCATCAACGCCATCACCCGGAGCGGCACCAACCAGTTCAAGGGTTCCGCGTACTGGTACCAGCGCGACCAGGACTACGTCGGGAACGGCCCGGACGACCGGCCGATCGGCAAGTTCTCCCAGGACGAATACGGCTTCCGCCTCGGTGGGCCGATCCAGCGCGACCGCCTGTTCTTCTTCGTCAACGCCGAGCGCTCCAAGCGCACCGAGCCGTCGGGCTTTTCCGCCGATGGTAGCGCCGGCCAGTCGTTCGTCGATCCGGCGGCGGCCGCGGAGTTCCGCGACATCCTGGTCAACGTCTACGGCTACGACCCGGGCGGGCTCGGCGAGTTCACCCAGGAGCGCAACAGCGACAAGCTGTTCGGCCGCCTCGACTGGAACTTGAGCGACCAGCACCAGCTCACCTTCCGTCACAACTACGTCGACGCGAACGACGACGTCTACCGGCCGAGTGCGTTCAGCTACGATTTCCCGGACCGCAACTACGACTTCACCAACAAGACCAACTCAACGGTCCTCCAGCTCAACAGCACCTTCGGCCCGGACAAGTTCAACGAGGGACGGCTCACCTACCAGACGATCCGTGATCGTCGCGCGGGCGGCACGCCCTTCCCGGCGGTCGACGTCGATCTCCCGGACGGTTCCTCGCTGCACGCCGGCGTGGAGCCCTTCTCGACCAAGAACGCGCTCGACCAGGACATCCTGGAGATCACGGACGACTTCACCTGGCTCAAGGGCAACCACACCTTTACCGTCGGCACTCACAACGAGATCTTCTCGTTCGACAACCTGTTCATCCGGCAGGCGTTCGGTGAGTACAACTTCCTCGGGCTGGACAACCTGCGCGCCGGCAAGGCATTCGAGTTCGACCGCAGCTTCTCGGCCACCAACGATCCGAACCAGTCGGCCACCTTCGACGTCCAGCAGCTCGGCGTCTACGCCGGCGACCAGTGGACGGCGGGGCAGAACCTGACCCTGACCTACGGCGTGCGGGTCGACGTCCCGCGCTTCCCGGACGATCCGACCTACAACCCGGAGGTCGAGGCTGCCCTCGGCTACCGTACCGACGAGACGCCCAACGGCAACGAGCTCTGGTCGCCGCGGGTCGGCTTCAACTGGAACATCCCGTGGGCGCCGAAGAGCGGCTGGGACCATCAACTCCGCGGCGGTGTCGGCATCTTCGCCGGCCGGACGCCCTACGTCTGGATCTCGAACGCCTACAGCAACACCGGTGTCGAGTTCACCCGTATCGGCGCGTCGATCCGGGAGAGCGCGTTCGATCCGAACACCAACTTCATCCCGTTCGAGCCCGATCCGTTCAACCAGCCCAACTCCGCGAACCAGTTCGGCGGTCGCAGCTTCACCAACGAGATCAACCTGACCGATCCCAACTTCAAGTTCCCCGAGGTGCTCCGCTACACCCTCGGCTACGACGCCAGCCTGCCCTGGTGGGGTCTCGACTTCACCGCGGAATCGATCTACTCGCAGACTCGCGAGGAGGTCAACTGGCAGAACGTCAACCTGGTTCCGACGGGCGAGCACCTGGCGTTCGACGGTCGTCCGACCTTCCAGTTCCGGGACAACCAGTTCGGGGACGTGCTCCTGCTGACCAACACCAACAAGGGTCACCAGTGGAACACGGCCATCAAGCTGAGCCACCCGTACCAGAAGGGCTTCTACGGCTACGTGTCCTGGCTGTACGGTGAGTCCCGAGTGGTCAACGATGGCACGTCGAGCCAGGCGATCTCCAACTGGCGGTACAACGAGACCAAGGGCGACCCGAACAACGCGGATCTGGGTGTCTCCGACTTCGATCCGGGCCACCGGTTCAACGCTTCGCTGGCCTACTCGTTCGACCTCGGCCCGACGACCCAGACGGTATCGCTGTTCTACAACGCCCAGCAGGGGCGGCCGTACTCGACGACCTTCTACGGCGACGTCAACGGCGACCGTCAGCGGACCAACGATCTGCTGTACGTGCCGGCGAGCGCGGACGAGGTGATCGTCGTCGGGACCAAGAGCAACGGCGACCCGTACACCTACGCGGACCTCGACGCCTACATCCGGGGCGACGACGGCCTGAACAGAGCCCGCGGCACCATCGTCGAGCGCAACGCGTCCCGGGCGCCGTGGATCCACCAGCTCGACTTCCACTACGCGATCAAAGTGCCCTTCGGCCGCTACGAGCCGGAGATCACCCTCGACATCTTCAACTTCGCCAACCTGATCGACAGCGACTACGGCGTGGTCAAGTTCGTCAGCTTCGGAGCGGTCGCGCCGATCACGTACGGTGGAATCGACGAAGCGACGGGTAAGCCGATCTACGTCCTCAACCGCTTCACCTCTCTGGACAACCGCTTCCAGATCGACGACCTGCGTTCGCGCTGGCAGGCGAAGCTGGGTCTGCGCTTCAGCTTCTGAGGTTCGCTGACCGGGCGCGGGGCGAACGCCCCGCGCTCGCAGCCAAGGAAGGACCGAGGGC
>Ga0210074_1000066_pt1 | contig 46625 bp, 40 predicted proteins | sample China_Galinas_Co_FD_184860 | JGI IMG/M metagenome (GOLD analysis project Ga0210074, IMG submission 184860) | Wetland microbial communities from San Francisco Bay, California, USA, that impact long-term carbon sequestration -... | ecosystem: Environmental > Aquatic > Marine > Wetlands ... | reverse complement strand
GCTGTTTGCCAGGCAAGAGAAATAGTAGAGAAGTTTGCACCAAATCGAATTATGGCACCAGTACTATATGCAAGCTTAATTGCATCTCGTTTACTCACTGGCAAATTAAAAGTTGCTCCAACTCGAACATTATTTTGATCGTCATCGTCTTTAAATCCGTTAACTGACGATTGACCACCAGTATAATACGTAAAATCAAGTGCTGCCCACATTGCCGGATTAAAGTTGTAACTGATGTGAGTTTGAAATGATCCTAAAGGTTCCTGCGAACGTACCGAATTCCCCGGGAAGAATTCATCGTTATCAGTAAAGAACCAAATACCAGCATACATATCAATAAACCAATTCTTAGTGATGGGGTAAGAAATACCAATTTCAGGTTTGAATGACCATCTGTTTGTTCCAATATTTATAAGTTTATCCGGAAAGAACTGACCAGTTGGGGCGGTAATACTCAGGCTTGCACCTAATATAAATCGAGGTGATTCCTTTTTTAATTCCTGAACATTAACAGGTCTACCTCCAATAAGAAGCATTGAAATTCGAAACCGCATATCACCTAAACCTGCTCTGGTGCGACTCTCATCTACTCCTTGTACATTAGCTGAAAGTTGTGCCCATGCATACGGCAATGCGGCATAAACCTGAGAAGTAAATCCAAAAATATTCATTGTATGACCAACTCCAAACATTGGAGCCTCCATATTTGACTTCAAATCCTTTAAGGGTAGAGAAGGGTCGAGAAGTACGTTACCGTATGTGTATCCGAAGCCGACACCAAAGAAAGTCATGTTAATTGGAGTCCTTGCATAAGCCCTTGGATCCAGATCCTGTGCAGATAATACTATTGGAAAAAGTAAAAACAGAAGGACGTGTTTTTTAAAATTCAAAATAAATTCAATCATTTATAATAAATGAATTATCAAATAGAAAATTAAGAAATTATAAAATAATATAACTCAAGAATTAGTTTTCGCTAGGGAAGTTTCATTTGTTCATTAATATAGTTAAGCATTCCCTGGCCTTCCGGTCTTGACGGAAATTTTATTTTTAGTTCATTGGCATACTGGAGTGCTTTTTGGATATTCTTTTGTTTTAAATAAAAGTCTGATAAAGCAAAAATCAGATCAAAATTATATGGTGTGATTTTATTCCCTTCAAGCAAAATACTTTCTGCTTTATTATTTTCATTCAGCTGCTGATAGACTAATCCAAGATTATAATAGACTCGCGCATTTGGATTTTCCTGTTTCATAGCTTTTTCAAGATAACCTGCTGATTCTTTGTATCTTTGCTGTTCAGCATAGAGCAATCCCAGATAATAAAAACCTTCCGTGTACTCTTCGTGGTTATTAATCAGATCAAGAAAAAGTTTTTCTGCTTCTGTGAACTTTCCCTGACTATAATAGAGCAACGCAAGATTTGATTTTGCAGGATAGAATTGATTGTCGATTGTGATTGCATCTTCATAATACTTCTCTGCTTTTTTATAATCACCTTTTCGTGAATAATAATTTGCCAGATTGAATCTTCCAGAAGGAAAATCGGAAGTATACATTATGGCTTGATAGTACTCATTCATCACCACATTAAGTTTTGTATTCAGACTATCCGGAAAAAAATCTTTGTTCAGTTCAAAGAGTCTGTTTGCCGCTGCAAAACGAACAATTTTTACCGGATCATTTAAAATGGGGGACAGGGTATTTACAAAATCTTCGATGTTGTTTGCATTAAACGAATTTACAGCGGCTTCTCTAACGATTGGCTCCGGATTATCCAACATAGATTTAATCACTTCCCAGGAAGTCATATTCGGATAAGCATTAAGATATTGAATTGCAGTCGCTCTTACTATCTCGGGGTATAGATCATTTTTAATCAGATGAATTAAAATTGTATCAGCACCTTCTTTTTGAAGATATCCTTCGGAAAGAACACTACCATAGTTAAACTTTTTTCTCTCACCATAAAACTTTTTGATGTAATCTTCTGACCATTGATAAGTTTTATCTGCATGACAATCATTACAAGCATTTGGAACATCGTACTTTATTGAAAGATCTGGTCGTGGAATCCGAAGGCTGTGATCCCGTCTGTAATCAATACCCATATAATATCTTCCAGGCATATGACAGGTTTTGCATAAAGTACCTTCTCCAACCGGAACTATATCCCCGAATTTATTTTTAACAGGATCACCTTTCTCGTTAGCATATTTATGAAAATGATGTTGGTAAGTATCATATTCTTCTGCACGATGGCATTGCGTGCACAGCGCATTACCGTCAAATTTTAATATTAAGCTGTGCGAATCATGACAATCATTACACCGCACGTCGTGCATATACATTTTACTTTGAGTGAATGATGCAAATACGTAATCCTCATCAAGTATCTGACCATCGGAAAAATATAATTCAGGAGTAATTAATTGAGGTCGATAATTATTATAATAATTATTACTTCGATGATCCTCTGTTCCTAGTGAAGTTCTTCTTGAATGACAGGGTGCGCAAGCTTCGATATACTGTTTTGAAGTTGTGTTCCTTGTATTTAGAACTAAGCCTAAGTTTCGATCATAAGATCTTGATCCTTCGGGCAGCTTTGCCCAATCGAGATGTTCAGAACCAGGTCCGTGACAAGCTTCGCAGTTTACATTTATATCTGACCAGGTTGTGTTGTAAGAATCGTTTTCCAGATTATAATTTTTTTGAAGAAAGGTTGAATGACATTCAGCGCACATTCCATTCCAGTTTTGTGATTGGTTTGTCCAGTAAAACCAGTTTGAAGGTTTAAGATCATCATGGGAATAAACCATTCCAGCCATATCAAACCAACGTTTCTTTTCTGTGTCCCAAGCAACTGGAAGGCATTGGTATCTCCCTTTTTCAAATGGAATTAAATATTGTTGAAGAGGACGAACTCCGAATGTATAACTAACCTGGAATTCTTGCATCTCACCAGCAACTCCTTCAGTATAAACATAAAACTTACCATCGCGTTTGTAGAATTTATTTATCTTTCCTCTGAATTCAACTTCAACATTGTTAAAGTCACCAAGCACAGTTGAGTCGGTTGCAACTGCCATTGCATTATCGTGATCAGAATTCTTCCATAATTTATATTCTTGTTGATGACAGCTTGCACATTCATTGCCTCCGACAAACTCAGCCTGTTTTTTTATATAGTTTGTCGAAGGAGAATGTAACAGAATTGAAACTGGAATAATCAGAACAATAATTGTGGTAGAGATAAGTCCAACTTTTTTCCAGATATCCATTTTGTAATTATGCGTACTCAACTTGTGATTTGTTAAATCGGCTTCTTGTAAGTCTTGTCCCTATATCCACTTTTACTTTCCCGTTTTCAATAATTACTGGATAGTAATCGAGTGCAGCAGGTGCCGGTGGGTTTTTAACCTCGCCATTTATTCCGAAAGCTGAAGAATGACAAGGGCAGATAAAATTTTTCTTAGCATCCTCCCAAATGATCGAGCAACCCAGATGCGTGCATCGAAGAGACAAAGCCATAAAACCACCATCCTCAAGTCTTGCTAAATAAAATCTTCCGCCTCTAAATGCTGTCACTGTGTCAGGTTGAAAAGAACTTACATTACCTGCTTCAAAAATTTGTTTTGTGGTTGATTCAACATCTTCCTCTTTACCAGAAAATAGAAACCCAAAAAACACACTTACAACTTCGAGTGCTGCAATTGCACCCAATCCTTTCCAGACTTTTCTTAAAAAGGTTCTTCTGTCTTCCAGTTTAGTTTCGGCAGGAGAAATTTTAACTTTCTCAACCGATTCTGTTCTATCTTTTTTAGATTTCTTTTTCATTGATCAAAGATTCCACGGAAAAGCAAGTTTCATATCTACACCACGGAAGAAAATTCCAATTATTGTAAGGACTATGAAAGCTGTTGTAATGAACACGAACATAGTTTGTACTTTTCCAATTTGTGACAGCTCATATTTTTTTGAAACGAATTTATAATAAAGCCAAATAATTAAAAGTAGAATAATTAATGGCATCAAACCATTTGTTAAAAATGAATTGATTGAAGGTAACAGTGTATCAAGCTTAGGTAGATATTCATTCATCACTATAAGTACAGGGGTTATAGTCAACGCTGAATATGCTGAAAACTTTGCTGCAGCTTTTGCTTCTTCTGAAAAAAACCAAACTCCGTTATGCACTTCATTATTTTTTAAAAATGGCAACACCAAGAGTGAAATAACGATTAAAGCAGGAATGAAAAATGCAGCAATAAATGGATGAAAGTGCATTAGCAGTTCCTGAATTCCTGCAAAATACCATGGAGCTTTTGTAGGATTTAAACTAAAATCCGGATTTGCTTTTGTGAGTAGTGGCGCACTGAAAAACAAAGAGAAAGTTAATATAACAGCAATCAATGCAAGTGCGACTACAAATTCCTTGTAAACCAAATTTGGAAATGTTGGTACAGTTTTTTTTCCCTCATCTTTGTTAGGCAAAATTATTCCGCCTGCTTTTCTAACCCTCCAGAAATGATAAGCCATTAACAAAAGTAATAAGATTGGAAATACAGCCGTATGGAAATTATAAAAAATTAATAACGTCTGCGCATTAACCTCATCACCGGCAAGCATAAGTTGTTTGAGCGTAGTTCCAATAAATGGAATGTACTCAAACAGACTTGTTCCAACTGTCACAGCCCAATACGCGAGTTGATCCCATGGAAGTAAGTAGCCGGTAAAATTTGAACCGATAATTAATAATAAAAGTACTAACCCAATAATCCAGTTAACTTTTCTTGATGATTGATATCCACCTGTAAAAAAAACTCGTAACAGGTGGAGGAATGCAATTATAATTAAAAATACTCCACTCCAGTGATGAATGTTTCTGATAAGCTGACCAAAAAGTACATTAGACTGAAGGAAGATAATAGAGTCATAAGCTTTTTGCGGGAATGGTTCATAGTAAAGTCGTAACATAATTCCGGTTATAAACTGAAGCACGATTAGCAATGCTGCCATTCCGCCGAGTCCAAATGTTCGGTTAAATATTAAAGCTCTTTCATTAATTAACTGCGGATGCAGATGAAGTAAAATACCTGAGAATCGTTTCGGTTTGGTATTATTCACTGAACTTTGCATAAATCGTTTTTAGAATAAAGAAAAAAATGTGGGTGGGAGTAATTCCAATATTTCTTTCTATTAAAATAAAATTGTCTTATTCACAAAAATGTAATTAGACTCGGCACCTTATTCTGATACCGGTGTAACATCCACAACTTCGTATTCATTTTTACCATCCACTACAATTGGCTGGTAGTAAACATCTCCCAATTTGACATACGTTACATCACCTACTTTTACTTCTTCGCCTCCCTCCGGTAGATTTTCTACAACTGCGCCTGCTGTTGGAGGAACAACAGTATATCCACTATCAGATTTTTCGTAATAAGTTCCACCGTAGTAATAATTATTTGTAGTTTCATTTACCACAACAGTCTGACTACCCTCAGGTAAAACAGTTACTGTTGCACCAACAGGTGCCTGCACAACTGTATACCCTCCGCTGCTCTGAGTGTAGTAAACTCCCTGGTCGTAATAATATTTTTGATTATTAGCATTTACAATAATTGCCGTAACAGCGATGGTTGCAACAAAAAATCCCCAGGGATGATATGCTGGTCCATAATGGTAAGGATGATATCCATGATAGTGATACGGATGATAAGCATTATACCTGTACCCTCCATACGAATAGGGTGGTCTTGGATATGGATGAACAGGAGGTCTTACATATACATTCCTACTGTTATTTATATTAACATTTCTATTTCCAGAATTAATATTGTTGTTATTTCTGTTGTTGTTTGGCAAACTGTTATTGATATTATTATTTCTATTCCCAGAATTAATATTTGTGTTATTTCTATTATTATTTGGCAGACTATTATTGACACTATTATTTTTTTGTTTGATATTACTTTTATTTACATCTCTGGTAGTTGGGTTCTGTTGCCTGTTGGTATTCTGTTTTGAATAATCACGTGTAGTTGGTTTATTGTAACCGCCGTTGATTGATTTATTTTGTCTATTATTTGTATTTACACTTGAATTCCTGCTCATGTTTCTACTTCCCCCTGAATTGTGTCTCATTCTCTGCGCTTCAGCGGTTAAAGAAACAAGCATTAATATCATCACTAAGTAAATGATGTGTCGTGAAATTATTTTAGTCTTTTTCATGATTAAACTATTGTTTTTTGATTAATAACATTTTTTACTTTTTAAGAATTATTAACTCTATTGCTTTTGGAGGTGGAGTAAATTCAAACATTTCGTTTGGTAATTCAGGGTTTAATCTCCAGCCAGAAAACGTACCCTCAAATTGCTGGTTTGGACTTATATCATAATAAACGATAACAAATTTCGTTGGTAAAAACAATGCATCGTCAGAAATCCATATTTGAACACCCATCTGATCATTTTTGGCGATTATGCGAAAACAATTCTTTCCATCAACCTGACCTTGCCCTGCAAAAATTATTTGATCAAAGTCAGCAATTAAATCATCAGTGAAAGTTGGATAGAAGAAATCAGCAGCAGGGAAGTCTATGCCATAGTTTTTGTTTATTGAATCGATAGTTTCCATAATTGTGGGCGGTGCGTCAATTACTCCGTAATTATTCTCGGTGTAAGAATAATACATAAGCCTTTTCCCATTGTACCAGTAACCTAGATGCCCCTTGTCTCCCTGAGTGTTCACGAGCATTTTATCCGGACCAACCATATAAACCTGGTTAACTTTAAAATATTTAACCAATCCCAGATCGACATCAATTTCATCAGAAGATGTTTTCAATGTGAAACTGCAGGATTGAAGCTCACCGATTAATGAGCCCATCTTATTTAATATCATTATTGCAACTGAATCAATATGTGGTTCCTGTGCGTACATATTTAAATTTAGAATTAATGAAAGTAATCCAATATAAACTATTCTCATAGTCAACCTCTGTTGCATATAAATTTTTTAAATGATGAAACTGCTTGCTATTTTAAAAACACTTAATTATTGAACACAATTTACTACTTTTTGCGAAAAGATATTCTTTTGAATAAATAAGTAACAGATGTAATTTTATATACAATAATTTCTTCAAATATTAAAAATATCCGGAGATATGAAAATGAGATTAATAACCTTATTGCCTATAATGTTTATTTTATTTTTTATTGGTTGTATGGAGCAAACAAAACAGGACGAAAAGACAACAACACAAAGTGAGACTCCTCAATATTTATTGGTTCAAAATTCTGACAATGTTGAACTCACATCAACTACATTAACTTTAAACGGAATTGATGAGGAAACTATTTTCTTTTCTGATCGCCCACAAAGAATTGTTGGTCATGTATATACGGAAGATGTGGTTGCAAATTGGGGTAAAGGGAAAAATAATTTTGCAGAAGATCCTCCAAATGCGACACTTTCAATATTTGGAGAAGAAGAAATAGCTGATCTTATCGTTGAACTAAGAAATCCAAAATTGGAGGTTAATAAACTCACTTATGATATAGTACTTCTGGAAGGCGAGATCCCAGATTATGGCGGTGAAACTACATTATTTATTGATATTGTTGGAATGCCGCTCACACCAGTTTCTGTAGCTGGTGTTGCTAGACGTACTACAAGAAGAGTAGTGTATCATTATTAAAAATTTTTGAGTCAGAATAATTTTGCGTCGCAAAACACTAATATGCAAAGCTACTTCAATGTGATTTTATTAAAGTTCATAATTTCTCTTTGAATCGGAGTAGGACTTAACTCAGAACTGTTGACAAAGATTTCTTTCCAAGAACGTTACCGATCTCAATTAAATCCTTCATCAATTTTTCGAATGTGGGTATATCAATTGACTGCTCGCCATCAGAAAAAGATTTTAAAGGATCAGGATGGACTTCGATCATCAAACCATCAGCCCCTGCAGCCATGGCGGCTTTACTTGCAGCGGGAACTAAACTACTTCTCCCGGTACTATGAGATGGATCAACAATTACAGGAAGATGTGTTAATTCTTTTAGTGCCGGAACTGCGAGAATGTCTAATGTATTTCTTGTATAATTTTCAAAAGTTCTGATACCTCTTTCGCAAAGAATAACTTTATCGTTACCGACTGAGAGTATGTATTCAGCAGCAAGTAAAAATTCTTCCAAAGTTGCACTCATATTTCGTTTTAAGATCACAGGTTTGTTTGTTTTACCTACAGCCTTGAGAAGTTCGTAGTTATCCATATTCCTTGATCCAACTCGAAGTATATCTGCTTCACTCGCAAGAGCTTCAAGATGATCGGTACTCAGCACTTCAGTTTCCAGTAGCAAATTTGTTTCAGCATGAAGAAGCTTTAACAATTCGATTCCATCAATTCCGAATCCCTGATAAGTATATGGGGAGGTTCTTGGTTTGAATAGAGAGCACCTGAAAATTTTAGCACCAGCATTTTCTACAGCTTTCGCAGTTGTAAGAGCTAACTCTTCACTTTCAAGTGCGCAAGGACCGGCTATAACAGTAAAATAACCTTCTCCAATATGAACATCATTCACATTGATAAGTGTGTTACGCTCGGAATTGATTTTTCTAACTTTTGTTTCCTGTAGTCTTTTCATAATTAATTTTAATGTAGCAAATCTTTACTATTATCAAATACAAAAATACAAAATTGTTTTTATTTCAAACAGGGTATTTTTAACATCTCTTCCTAAATAAACAATTATTTTCTAATTAAAGTTTCCAACAGAATTTCTTAAATACTGGATCATACAATGATTTAATCAATATAATTTCTATCGAATTTGTTCAAATTATTATTTAGTTTATAATTGTAGAAACACTCTCAGGGAATAATCAAAAACTATTAAATTCTTAAATGAACAGAATATTGCTTAGAATAATATTTGTTATTCTGATAACACTTCCAAAATTGTTTGCCACAACAGGTGATACTTTATTTATTTCTGCTGAAGATTTATTAAATGCAAATTTCTACATAACTTATCCTAGCCAGGAAAGTCAAGAGGAGATATTATGGCGATTTTCGCCAGGTGATGATAGCCTCTGGGCTGATCCGAATTATGATGATAATTCCTGGGAATTGGTAAACCCCTGGTTAGATGTGCAACAACCTGAAGCTAAAAAATGGAAAGGGATTGGATGGTTTAGGAAAGTTGTGCGAATAGACTCATCATTAAGAGGCAAATCAGTTGGAGCGCATTTTCACCAGGATGGTGCTTCTGAGATTTTCCTTAATGGGAAAAAGATTTTTACCTTTGGAAAGGTAGCCAATAACAAAGCAGATGAAGAATTTTACGATCCTTCAAATTCTCCTTATGTTTTTTCGTTTGACACAAATACTGTTTATACTTTTGCAGTAAGATATTCAAATCATAGTAATTTAGGATGGGAATATTTTTACAACAAATTTTTTGGTCATTTTGGTTTTTATTTCAGACTTTTCGACTACGATAAAAATATTGAGTCGGAAATGATGTATAAACACGAAATAACTTCATTTGATTGGGGGATAAACGGATTTACTCTTGCTTTCTCACTCATTTTTTTTCTTTTGTATTTCTTCTATTCAAAACGTAAACAAAATCTTTATTTTGCTTTTTTCGTTTTCGGTATCTCCCTTATGTCTACAACCTCCGATTTACAATTGATTGGAAATTCAAGCCTTGAATTAATAGTCATTTACAGATTTATTCAGTTCATTGCGTTCTCATTAATCTTCATCTTTTTTCTATTGTTTATCTACGAAACCGTTTATAAGCGGATTATTAAATTATTCTGGATTTTCTTTGCTGCGTTCATTGTAATTAATGCGTTTGCTTTTTTTGGCACTTTAGGAATATTTGACAATATGATGCCTTTGGTTATTGTTATAGCAGTAATGACCATTGAAAGTATCAGAGTTTTTGTAATTGGTATAATTAGAAAAGTCGAGAATATATGGATTTTGACAGTTGGTGCTATTTTATTTTTAGTTTTTGTTTTAATTAATTTCTTTGTTATGCCAAATCTACCTGAGTCTGAATTGAGTACAATAGCATTGCCGGCGATGATTTTGACTATTACTGTATTACCAATTTTGATGGCAATTTATCTCGCAAAATCTTACGGCAAAACTCAAAGTGATCTGGAAGAAAAAATTGTGACCGTGCAAGAACTTTCAGACAAACAGATTGAACAGGAAAGACAAAATGCTGAACTGCAGCTACAGGCTGAATTAGAAAGAGCAGAGAATGAACGCAAGACCAGAGAACTTGATCAGGCACGTAAACTGCAACTATCAATGCTACCAAAAGATATTCCAACTTTTTCAGATCTTGATATCGCTGTTTATATGAAAACAGCAACAGAAGTCGGTGGTGACTATTATGATTTTCATGTATCGAATAATAATACTTTAACAGCTGTGGTAGGTGATGCAACAGGACATGGTTTGAATGCTGGTATGATGGTAAGTGTAACAAAGGGATTGTTTCAGAATCTGGCAGCTCACTCTGATCTAAATAATATTATTTATCAATTCAACAATTCTATCGTTTCAATGAAATTGTCGCCAATGTATATGTCCTTACATTTTATTAGAATTAATAATAATCAATTGCAGGTAGTTGGTGCAGGAATGCCCCCAATATTATATTATCAAAGCAGCACAAAAAATATTATGGAAATAGAATCTGGTGGACCACCATTAGGCGGATTTCCAAATTTTAAGTATAAGCTTTACAATTACGAACTTTCTAAAGGTGATATTATTATAGTACTAACTGACGGCTTTGCTGAAAGGATGAACAATAAGAAAGAAATATTAGGTTGGGATAAAGGAAAAGATTTGCTTAAAAGAATTAACGATTCAGCAGCAGATGAAATAATCAAAGAATTTATAAAAACTAGTGATATGTGGGGCGGACAAAGGCAACAGGATGATGATATTACATTGGTTGTTTTCAAAGTAAAATAATATTTAATTTAAACCATAAAAAGTCTAAGGAAAATAAAATGAAAGTAAAAACCAGAGAAACTGAGAATGCCGTCATAATAAATTTAGAAGGTGAGATGATGCTTGGATATGAAGCAAATGATTTTCACGAAGCCATACAATTAAGTATTGAAAAAAATAAAAAAAATATTGTTATAGATTTATGTGAAGTTAAATTTATTTCAAGCTGGGGAATTGGTATTCTTATTCATGGATATACAACAGCGACAAACGAAGGGATTGCCTTTAAGCTAGCCTGCGTTCCTGAAAACATTAAACAAACTTTTACGAAAATTAAAATTGATACAATTTTTCAGCAGTTTGGTAATGTTGATGAAGCTTTGAAAAGCTAGGAAAAATTAAGTGACTCATTCGTGAAACTTACCTGACGCCCACCTATCCGGTAGGCAGAGCAGTCAGGTTCGTGGCAAAAGAATAATAGCCACGAATTCACTAATTAAGAGCGAATAAATTCAATCAAAGTTTACTAAACAAATTAACCATTTCAATTGCAGATAGTGCTGCATCCCAACCTTTGTTACCGGCTTTTGTACCGGCTCTCTCTAGAGCCTGTTCAATATTATCAGTGGTAAGTACTCCGAAAATTACTGGTAAGTTCGCTTCGAGACCGACCTGTGCAACTCCCTTAGAAACTTCTGCAGCTATATAATCAAAATGAGGTGTGCCACCACGAATAACAGCTCCAAGACAAATCACTGCATTATGCTTTTTTGAGTGAGCCATCTTTTTTGCTACCAACGGGATTTCGAATGAACCAGGCACCCAAACAACCGTGATGTCTTCTTCTTTGGCTTCATGCCTTAATAAACAATCTTTTGCGCCAGAAAGAAGTTGAGAAGAAATCAATTCGTTAAACCGGCTTACTACCAAACCGAACTTTTTTCCTTTAGCGTTTAATTTTCCTTCAATTATTTTAGCCATTTAAAACCTCTATTATGATTACAATTTTTGATCTATGAAGAGAAGATGACCTAATCTTTCTCTTTTAGTTTTTAAATATTTTTCATTATCAGGATTTGGAACAATCTCAATCGGAATCCTTTCAACAATTTCCAGATCATATCCTTTTAAACCAATTAATTTTTTTGGATTGTTAGTGAGCAAACGAATTTTTTTCAATCCCAAACCTTTAAGGATTTGAGCGCCAGTTCCGTAATCTCGTAAATCAGCTTTAAATCCAAGTGCTTCATTAGCTTCAACTGTATCTTTGCCTTGTTCCTGCAAATGATAGGCTAATAGTTTATTTACTAAACCGATTCCTCTGCCTTCTTGTCGCATATAAAGAACAACACCTCTACCAGCTTTTTCAACCATGCTCATAGCGGCCAGAAGTTGATCACCACAATCGCAGCGTTTCGAACCAAAAATATCTCCTGTTAAACATTCTGAATGAACACGTACAAGAACAGGTTCATCGCCAGTGATATCTCCCTTAACTAAAGCAATTGGATTATCGAGTGGATCAAGAGTATTTTCATATAGATGAAGTTTAAATGAACCATATCTTGTTGGAAGATCAACGGTAACTTTCTTCTGAATGATATGTTCTCTTGCCATTCTGTATTCGATGAGGTCAGCTATGGTTATAACTTTCAGATCATGTTTTTTTGCAAACATCATTAACTTTGGAACCCGGGCCATAGTTCCGTCTTCATCAAGAATTTCACATAGTACACCAACAGGGTTGAGACCTGCAAGTTTAACAAGGTCAACTACTGCTTCTGTATGACCTGTCCGTTTTAAAACTCCACCTTTTTTTGCAATTAACGGAAAGATGTGTCCGGGTCGGGCAAAATCGCTCGAATTAATATTTTCATCAGCAGCACGGTTAATAGTTAACGCCCTGTCTTTTGCAGAAATACCTGTTGTTGTACCATGCAGGTAATCGATTGATACTGAAAATGGTGTGCCGTGTAATGCTGTATTGTGCTGAACCATTAAATCAAGTTTAAGTTCAGTTGCTTTTTTTTCTGTGATTGGCAAACAAAGTAGACCACGTCCTTCTCTTGTTATAAAATTAACGTCATCTGGTTTACATAGTTCGGCAGCCATTACAAGATCACCCTCATTCTCGCGATCTGGGTCATCAACAACAATAACCATTTTGCCAGCTTTGATATCTTCAATTGCTTCATCAATTGTATTAAACTTGAATCCGTTAGTATTCATTTTGTCTTTCATTTAATAGCCCAGTCCTTTAAGCCATCCAGTTGTAATATTTTTATCTGAGTTACTATAATCGTTGGTTAAAAGTTTTTCTACGTACTTTGCTAAAATATCTACTTCAATATTTACAGAATCATTTATTTTTTTTGTATTCAGATTTGTATTCTGCCATGTGTGTGGAATAATTGAGATTGAAATTTCATTTTTTATCAGATCTGCAATTGTTAAACTTATTCCACTAATTGCAATGGAACCTTCTTTAATCATATATTTCTCTAATTCTGCCGGAACTTTGATTCTAAGAAGATAATTCTCGCCTAGTTTTTGTAGATCAGAAATTTTCCCGACTCCATTTACATGCCCCTGTACTAAATGTCCACCTAAGCGATCGCTCATCCTTACCGATCTTTCCAAGTTAACCAGATCATTTTGCCGAACTTCTTTAAAAGTGGTTTTTTCTAAAGTTGCACCAACTGCGTCGACCAAAAAAGAAGAATTAGAAATTTCAGTTACAGTCAGGCATACACCATCAACACAAATCGAATCGTTTGCTCTAATATCTTCAATTATTTTTTTAGTACTAATTTTTAAACTTAACCCCCCAGCAATGGGAGTGGTTTTTTCTATTTTACCGATTTCTTCTACAATTCCTGTAAACATAGGTTTAAGTTAAATATTTTCAGAATTAAATTAATCAGACAATTTTTTGCCGTAAATAAGCTTTATATCATTCCCAAGCTTTCTGGAACTCAATAATTTAATATTTTTTTTCCGGGAAAGCAGAGCTCCCCCGATTCCTTTTCCTAAAATTAAAGGTGCTTGCAGAACGATAATTTCATCATATAGTTCATTTTTCAGGAATTGAGTAAATATATTCGCTCCACCTTCAACTAATAATGATGTGATTTTATTTTGGGCAAGATTCTTTAAAATATTTTTAATAATTAATTGACCATTATTGGATTGTCTTGTAATAAAAATTTTAATCCCCAGATCTTTCAACATTTGAATCTTTTTTCGGTCTGCCTTAGTGGAAGTAAATATCCAAGTGTTACGCGGTTCATCGGAATTAAAAATTTTTGATTTAATCGGACTCTTTAGATTCCCATCAATAATAATTCTGATCGGATTTCTACCTTTGATATTTCTTACAGTTAAAAGGGGATTATCAATTTTAATTGTTCCTGCACCAACCAGTACAGCATCATATTGACTTCTTAGTTTATGAACAAATCTAATTGATTCTTTGCCTGTTAACCATGTCTGTTTGTTTTTATTTGAACTTATTTTTCCATCGATTGATTGAGCAATCTTTATTGTAATGTATGGTAATTTTTCTTTCACATATTTGAAATAAAATTTATTTAGTTCTTTGCCTTCATCTTCAAGAACATCAGTAATTACTTCAACTCCAGCTTCTCGTAATTGTTTAACTCCCTTACGATTAACTTCTTTATTTGGGTCAAAGTTACTAATCACAACTTTGCTAACTTTCTTTTCAATTATTAGCGGTACACAGGGAGGAGTCTGCTTGTTAGTGTGGCAGCAGGGTTCAAGATTACAATACAATGTTGAACGAGTGACCTTTTCAGTCCCATTATTTATCGCATTAACCTCCGCGTGTGCAGATCCATACTTCTTATGGTAACCCTTGCCAATTACTCTACCATTTTTTACAAGTATGGCTCCAACAAGTGGATTTGGGCTTACCAAACCTCTACCTTTCTCGGCGAGTTTAAAGCATTGTCTTATGTATTTTGAATGATCAGTTGACACTTGTTAATGAATTAATTTTGATAATATAATTTATAAAATTAAACCTGATTATAATCACCGGGTAGATGAATTACAATCTTTTTGAATCGGAAATTCTGTTTGAAGCATGGTTATATTTACGATTAAGAAATAATTCTATGCTAATTAATGAATAAAGGAATTGAATAAATGTACGGATATCAAACCAATAATACCTTTTTTGCACAAGTTCCCGGGATGATGGAAGAATTATGTCAGCAGGAATTGATTGAGCTTGGGGCAAAAAATACACGAGTAGCTTATAGAGGGATCTATTTTGAAGCTGACCTTCTTACTATTTACAGAATTAATTATACCTCCAGAATGATATCACGGGTATTAGCACCGTTAAAAGCTTTTCATTGCAGAAATGCTGATTCAATTATGAAATTGGCGAAGCAAATCAAATGGGATAAAATGTTTTCTCTGGATCAGACTTTTGCCATCACATCAACTGTTTCAAAAAGTACTATTAATAATTCTTTGTATGCATCACAAGTGCTTAAGGATGGAATTGCAGATTACTTCCGTGCAAAATTTGGTAAGAGACCAAACGTAGAAACTGTAAATCCCGATGTACGGTTTAATCTTTTCATTGAAAGGGACAATGCAGTTTTAAGTTTAGATACTTCAGGTGAATCTTTACACAAAAGAGGATATAGACTTCTTGCAGGCGACGCTCCAATGCAGGAAACACTTGCTGCAGCTATAGTAAGACTAAGTAAGTGGGATGGAGAAAAACCTTTGCTAGATTGTATGTGCGGATCAGGAACGATTTTATGCGAAGCACTGATGCACTACTGCAGAATCCCTGCACAAAAACTTAGAAAAAAATTTGGATTCCTTCATCTACCTGATTTTAGTAAATCGGATTGGGAAAAACTTAAAGAAGAATTGGATAGCAAAATCAGGCCGTTGCCAAGAGGAATAATAAATGGAAGCGATAAATCTCAGATAACAGTGAACATTGCAAAAGAAAATTTAGCCAGATTGCCTTATTCTGATTCGGTTAATTTATCCGCACATCCATTTCAGCACATCAAAAATTTTGAAAACGGTGTACTGATAACGAATCCACCTTACGGTATCAGGCTTGGTAAAAGAGATGAAGTTGAAAATCTTTATAAAGAACTGGGTGATTTTCTCAAAACAAAGTGTAAAGGTACATCAGCATTTATTTATACGGGTGAACCATCATTAAGAAAATACATTGGGTTGAAAACATCTAGAAGAATTCCATTAGTGAACGGAAAACTGGAAGGTGTCCTATTGCAAATCGACAGCTATGAAGGAAGCAGAAAGAAGAAATATCAGAAAGATGATCATCCTACTTTAGATCATTAATAGGAACATTTCATTTTAGGGTAAACTAAATTCTTAGAGGGCAATAGTAACAATAATGAGAGCGGAGAGGGCGGGATTCGAACCCGCGATACCAGTTTCCCAGTATGACGGTTTAGCAAACCGTTGGTTTCAGCCACTCACCCACCTCTCCGGATTGAAAAAAGCTGAGTGCAAAAATACTACTTTAATGGTAATATTGAAACCAGCTTCTTACGCAATTACTTACTTAATTTTTTAATCGCATAAACTATCAGGAATATTATAAAGACAACAACAACGGCAGTGGGTCCACTTGAAATATCAAGCTGAAAAGCGATATATATTGCAACAGGAGGAACTAGTCCACCAATAATTACCGAATAGAGAAATACATTTAATATTCTTTTAGCTAACAATATAGCAATTGAAGCGGGTAGTATTAGAAACGCAAAAGTAAAAACATCTCCAACAAATCTTGTAGTTAATGAAATTCCAATCCCTACAGTAAAATAAAACACAAGTAGCCAGAAGCGAGCATTAATTCCATGTGCCGATGCAGTATCTGCATCAAATGTTACAAATTTTAATTGCTTGCTAAAGAGAGAAAATATTAATCCGATTATCACCAGTATGACAAACAACGTATAAAATTCCTGAGATCCTATAAAAAGAATATCACCTTTCAGTATCGATTCAATTTCTGCTACCTCAGCTATCGGACTTTTTTGAATGAAGATTATTCGGATTGCGATTGCAACAACAAAAATTATCCCAAGCAAACCATCAGTTGTTAAAAATTTCTGTCGATAACTTTGAGAGAAAATCAACACAGCAATCAAAGCAAATAACAAGGAAAAAAAAGTATGTTCAAAGTGATGAAGAAATGAATCATCAATTGACTGGATTCCAAACAGGTTTGCCAGTATTTGTTCAAGATTTAGTAAGTGTAGAAAAGAAAAAGCAACACCGGCAATTGCTGCTTGTGTGAGAGCTGCACCGAGAAACACTACACGCTGGGAGACCACAAACACTCCAAGAAAGCTGCAGATTATTCCTGCAACAATACTCCCAAAAATTGCATATGGGAAAAGTTCAATTAAAAGATTTATTGTTTCCAAAATTTTAGCTTCTATGTTTTGATGTTATTAAAAATTCACCACCGAGTTTTTTTACCTCGATATTTGCGGAATAGGTCTTAGCCAGATTAGCTTCAGAAAGAATTTCTTCTGTCAAACCGAATTGAAAATTACCCGCCTCAAATAGAATTATTTTCTTCACCAGGTTTGCTACATCGGATAATAAATGACTAACAATTAATACTGCCAGATGGCTTTCATCGTGGAGTTCAGCAACCAGATTTAAAACAGAATAGTGGGATGGTGTATCAAGTCCATTCGTTGGCTCATCAAGTATAAGAACATCAGGCTGAACAGCAAGTGCTCTTGCTATAAGAACACGTTGTCTCTGTCCTCCTGATAAACTATTATAGTTCATTGTTTTAAGGTTTTCGATCCCGACCCGACGAAGACTTTTCATTACGATTTGTTCATCCGACTTTCCCGGAGTTTTAAAAAGACCGAGAAGAGAATATCTTCCCATCATCACAACATCGTGAACAGTATAAGGCAGAAGAGGCTGAACTACATCTCGCTGTGGTACATAACCAAAAACCAGATTGTTCTTTTCAATTGTTCCCGACAATGGTTTGATATTTCCAAGTAGAGTTCTAAGGAAAGTAGTTTTTCCTGCACCGTTTGGACCAACCAGTCCGATGAAATCGTTGTTCTCAATCGAGAGATTTAGATTACTCAGCACGATCTTTCTTCCATATCCAATTGACACGTCAGAGAAAGTTATTATTTGGTTTGTTTTATTCTTATCCATTTTTAGAAATCTGATTTATGATATAATCCATAAGTTTGATATATGAATCCACAGATTCAATTCCGTAAACATTAATTGGGACTTTAACAACTGAAATTCCTGTAGCCTCTGAGATATGGTTCGGTGCGCTGTCACTATAATAATTTTCCATTAGAATAATTTTTATTTGATCTTTTTTAATAAGCTGAATTAAAGAGGCATCGTGTGATGGTGTTGGAGGAATTCCTGGTTTTGGTTCTACATTTTCAACAATTTTCAGCTGAAATCTATCTGTGAAATAAACCCAACTTTTGTGAAAAGTAATGATGTTTTTCTGTTTCAAAGAAGATGTTTTTTTTGCCCACTCTTTCATGTTGGAATCAATTTGTTTCTTGAACTCATCAAGATTTTTTTTGAAGTATGCATCATCATTTGAAGAATAACTTGAAAAAGCCGAATAAATTTCTTCAGCCATTATTTTGGCATTTTCAGGATCAAGCCAGTAGTGAGGATTTCCATATGGATGAACATCACCCTGACTCGCATCTGTTTTCGTAGTGGGAACTTCTTTTTTTGAAATTTCCTGGGATAAGTCAATCAATTTTAATTTATCATTTCGTGAACCATCAATTAGTTGTGGAAGCCATTTCTCGAGATCCATTCCAATTTTAAAAACTATATCAGCATTCCTAAGCTTCATCATATAACTTGGAAGAATTTCCAGAAAGTGAGGGTCCTGATCTCCACGACAGATGTAATCCACCGAAACTTTTTCACCTCCCACAATTTTGGCAAGACTTGCAACAGTGGTTGTGGTCCCGACAACATTTATTTGTGATTGCAATTGCAGTGAACAAATCAGGATTATGAATATGATAATATATTTTTTCATTGTATTACTTTCATTTTTCTAGATTTAAAATTGATGTGCTTTATGAGGTCCAAGAGAAAAAATCATCTGTAGCGTCACAGTGGTTTCTCCATCTTTTGAAATATTATCCGCAAAGTTAAAATACAAGTATTGCGTGCTTAGTTTGAAAGCAAGAGTCTCTTCAACAGGAAAATAATTAAACCAAACCTCGATACCAGAAGTTTTATTCTGATCATCATTGGAAAGAGTAGTGGCTGAATAGTCGTCTCCAATAATACCAAAGGTGTAGTCATATTTTGCACCTAAGGTAAAAATTTTAAAAAACTGATAGTCGATATAGACAAATGCGCCGTATGTTGTAATTGTTTCAACAGCGGGTTCTGATTCTGTTCCGCGAATGACATCTCTATAGTTTAAAACAGTTCCACCCTGAAGTACAAGGGAAGTATAACTGTCTGGTCGATATTTGTATTTAAAGTCAAATCCGCCATAATAATACTTCAGCATCTGCTCAGGAAAACCAACAGAATCCGGAATATAAAATGAGGATTTAGCATAGTTGCCAAAAGAACTGCTTAATCCAACTTCGAGATTGTTAAAATCATCAAACGAAAAGAATGAACCAAGCCTGCCTACGAAGATCAAACTATTACCGCGCACTTCATCTGCATCAGCATCTTCTCCTGCTGTGTTCATTGCCATTGATTGGCCGGTGTAAACTCCGAGGTCAAGAGTTGAATAAAAATCCGAAGTCGGTAAAATAAAATTAACATCCAGCCCTATATCATTAAAACCTTCTCCGCTAAAATAAATTTGCTGCCACAATGGTCTGTTAACAAAAGGCCAGGCGTGAGGGTGAACTGTATTTAGTTTTCCAAATCCCAAAAGATATTTACCAGCTTTTATCTGAATATCTAAAGGCAATCCTCTCAGAATTTGAGCATAGATTTCTTCCGCACTAAATTCGCCTTCTTCAAATGCTATGTTAGCGGCTGCTCTTGCATAAGGATTTAAATATCCCTCAATGTAAAGCTCAAACGAAGGAATGTCAAAAAGTAATTTACCATAATCGGGACTATCTTTAATAAAATTTGTATATGTATCAAATGTGCCAATCAAACTGATGTCAGGATTTATATTTGATTGAGCAACCGTGAGTGAACTAAATAACAACAAGTAATAAACTAGTTTTCTTGACATAAAACTCTCCATTAAATAATTTCTGATAAATATTAGAATCAGAAAGACTTGAATATTTAATTAATAGATAATTGGATTTAGGAGAGGGAAGGAGGTGCCCGAAGAAGATTATCGTCGAGTATTACATGAGTAATGCAAAACTGGCAGTTACAATTTTTGAATTGGATGTATTCGGAGCGAATAATTTGATTAACATTGAATAAACATAAAAGAGATGTTTGAAGGTTTGAGAGGTTGTGTTGAACAATGCATTCATAATTATTATCAAAAATTACCTGAAAGTGACTTGAAATTTCATTCTCTTCGGATACTACTGTTCCATTGACTGAAAGTTGCAGATGATGATAGTGAAAAATTGCCGCTACAAGAGAGAAAATATAAATAGCAATTAAAAGACCCGTTATTCCACTTCGATATTGTTTATTCAGATGTTTCATTTAATCATGTAAAGATTCAAAATATCTTGATAAAAAACAAAGTTATTGTTCAGATATAAAACAGAATGGAAATTAGACAATTGGATATTTTAATCGTATCCAATCGAATAATTTCTTTAGATAAAGAACTTCAGAAATATAATACTTCATTGTTTAGTGAGAGGAGAATCTGTAAATTTCAATTCATAATTTCCAGATGCAATTTTACAATATGAATAAATTTAATGGTGTGGATTACTACAATATTGAGTCTCTTCTAACATCTGAAGAGATTATGATTCGTGATACAGTACGCGAATTTGTATCAGATGAAATTTTACCGACAATTGAAAAGCATAACAGGGAAGGTTCCTTTCCGATACATCTTGTACCAAAAATGGCTGAGCTTGGCTTATTTGGAAATACACTGCCTCAAATGTATGGCTGTGCTGAATTGAATTATGTTTCCTATGGTTTAATTGCACAGGAGTTGGAAAGAGGGGATAGCGGGATAAGAAGTTTTGTATCAGTACAAAGTTCACTAGTGATGTATCCAATTTTTAAATTTGGAAGTGATGATCAAAAAGAAAAATGGCTGCCTCAATTGGCTAATGGAACAAAGATCGGCTGTTTCGGTTTAACTGAACCCGATTATGGTTCTAATCCTTCAGGGATGATAACTAAGGCTGAGAAAATTGATGGCGGATATCTTTTAAATGGTGCCAAAATGTGGATCACAAACGGAACAATATCAGATGTGGCTATTGTTTGGGCTAAGCTTGATGGTATTGTCAGAGGATTTTTAGTTGAGAAAGGAATGAAAGGGTTCACAGCACCCGAGATGACGGGCAAGCATTCTCTTCGTGCTTCTGTGACATCAGAATTAATATTTGATAATGTGTTTCTTCCCGAAGAGAATTTACTCTCTAAAACTGAAGGATTGAAAAATGCTTTGATGTGTTTAAATCAAGCTCGTTATGGAATTGCATGGGGAGTTGTAGGAGCAATGATGGCTTGTTATGATTCTGCACTAAATTACTCAAAAAGTAGGAAGCAGTTCAGCCGACCGATTGCGGGATATCAGATGACGCAGGAAAAACTTGTTAATATGCTAACAGAATTAACCAAGGCTCAATTGTTAAATCTCCAGTTGGGAAGATTGATGGACAAAGGAGAAGCAAAACATATTCATGTTTCAATGGCAAAAAGAAATAATTGTGAAAAAGCTTTGGAAATTGCAAGAGTTGCCCGAGAGATTCATGGTGCAAATGGCATTTTAGATGAGTACCCGGTGATGAGGCATGCTGCAAATCTTGAGTCAGTCAAAACATATGAAGGTACACATGAAATGCATACGCTTATTCTGGGTGAAGATATAACCGGTATTCCAGCATTCGAATAATAAAAATAATATTTACTTATGATTGAAAAATTAAAAATTGAAGAAGCTCTAACTTTTGATGATGTACTGCTTGTTCCTGCAAAATCCGAAGTACTTCCTCGGGAAGTTGATGTAACAACTTATCTCACTCCTGAAATCAAATTGAATATTCCTATAGTTTCAGCAGCTATGGACACGGTAACTGAATCAAACCTTGCTATAGCACTAGCACGGGAAGGAGGAATTGGAATCCTCCATAAGAATATGTCAATTGAAAGACAATGCGATGAAGTTGATAAAGTTAAAAGATCTGAAAGTGGAATGATAAAAGATCCTGTTACTCTCTCTCCCGAAAAAACAGTGAGAGAAGCGTTGGAGTTGATGAAAAAATATAGTGTTTCAGGAATTCCAATCGTTGATAAATCAAAAAGACTTGTTGGTATTTTAACAAATAGAGACTTAAGATTTGAACCCAATAAAAAACTCAAAGTCTCGCAGATTATGACGAAGGAAAACCTTGTAACTGCTCCGATTGGTACTACCCTGGAAAAGGCTGAAAAGATACTTCAGAACTATAAGATTGAGAAGTTACCTGTTGTTGATAAAAGGGGGATATTGAAGGGACTGATTACCTTCAAAGACATTATGAAAAAGAAGAAACATCCGTTTGCCTGCAAAGATGAGCATGGCAGACTTAGAGTGGGAGCAGCAGTTGGTGTTACATTAGATACTTTTGATAGAATTGAAGCCCTAGTTTCGACAGGTGCGGATGCAATCGTTATTGATACAGCCCATGGACATTCGGCAGGAGTGATAAAAGTAATTAAAGAAGCAAGAAAAAAATTTAAGTATGTTCAGTTAATAGCAGGTAATGTAGGTACTTATGAGGCCTCACTGGAATTATTAAATTGTAAAGTTGACGCAATAAAAATTGGAATTGGACCCGGATCAATTTGCACTACGAGGGTTATTGCAGGTGTTGGAGTTCCTCAAATTTCTGCAGTATTGAATTCCTACAAAGCAACATCAAAATCTGGGGTTCCAATTATTGCTGATGGTGGCATTAAACAAACAGGTGATGTTGCTAAAGCTTTGGCAGCCGGAGCACACAGCGTAATGATAGGGAGCTTATTTGCTGGTGTTGAAGAAAGCCCTGGTGAAACTATACTTTATGAAGGAAGAAGTTTTAAATCTTATAGAGGTATGGGGAGTATTGGTGCTATGAAGGAGGGAAGCAAGGATAGATATTTTCAAGATGTTGAAGATGATATTGCAAAATTAGTTCCCGAAGGAGTTGAGGGTAGAGTACCATATAAGGGTCTACTAGAAAATACAATCTATCAGCTTGTCGGCGGTTTGCGTGCAGCAATGGGATATTGTGGCGTCAAAAATATTAATGAGTTAAGACAAAAAGCCAGGTTTGTTAAAATTACAGCAGCAGGTTTGAAGGAAAGTCACCCACACGATGTCATAATAACCAAAGAATCACCAAATTATCAGGTAAAGTCTTAGTAGTATCTGCAAAGAGGGCAAATTAATTTAAATGCATAAAGTTCTAGTTATCGCGTACTATTTCCCACCTATGGGATTGAGCGGAGTTCAACGAACGTTAAAATTCGTAAAGTATTTAAGGAATTATGGTTGGGAACCAACTGTCATTACGACTGGGAACGTTGCTTATTTTGCTCATGACGAATCTCTTCAAAGTGAATTAGATAATTCTGGTGTTCGAGTTATTCGGGTTGCAGGCTCAGAACCAAATTCTATTCTTTCAAGGAAGGGCACCGTTAAATTGCCAAGTGAGTTTGTAAGAAATTTATTTAACAAACTCAGTCAGATTTTTTTCATTCCAGATAACAAAAAGTCATGGTCAAAAAAGGCATACAGAAAGGCTATCGAAATAATTGCACAAGAACATTTTGATTGTGTATTTATTACTGGTCCACCTTTCAGTCAGTTTGATATTTTTAGCTCTATAAAAAAGGAACATAACATTCCATTAGTCCTGGACTACAGGGATTTATGGTATGATAGTTATTTTGCGTTTTATCCTACATCAATTCACAAGTTTATCCATAAAAAGAAGGAGTATGCAGCTCTTAAAGCAGCGGATGTAATTATAGTTACAAATCGAAAGTTGAAAGAGAACATATTGAACGCTTTTCAATTTTTGACTTTTAACGATATTGTCATTATTCCACATGGTTATGATCAGGATGATTTTGATAAAGTTACAGCCCAGCCAAAACCTCTAAACAAAATGGTTCTTATGTACTCCGGTATCTTCATGGTATATAGCACGCCGAGATATTTTTTGCAAGCATTCAAACAGCTTTTAATTGAAAATACTGATATAGCTTCAAATATTGAATTACATTTTGTTGGATATCTTAGGAAAGAAAATCAAAAATTGATTCGAAAATTGAACTTACAATCTTCAGTAAAAGATCATGGATATGTAAATCACCTAGAATCAATTTCAAAACTTAAATCTGCAGATGTACTCTGGTTTATGGTAGGCAAAAGAAAAAATATTGAAGCTATTCTTCCGGGAAAAGTTTATGAATATATAGGTTCAAAGAAGCCAATTATTGCTTGTGTTCCGGATGGTGCAGCAAAGATGGCAACAAATGAATACAAAGCTTCTTTTATAACAGAACCGGATAATATTGATCAAATTAAAAATACGATTGCTCACGTTTACAAACTTTATAAGGAAGGTAAACTGCCGGTACCTGACGATACATTTGTAGAAGGATTCCGAAGGGATTTGTTAACTGAACAACTTGCTTTGCAATTGAATAAAGTTTTAAGAGTCTGAAAATGAATGTAGCTTTAATTGGTTCGGCAGGAAGGGAACACGCTCTTGCATTTAAGATAAAAGAGAGCCAAAACTTAAATAAGCTATTTATTCTACCCGGAAATCCGGGAACTCATCTTATCGGTGAGAATGTAAACATCAGTCCCTCAGATCAAAATGGAATAGTTGAGTTTTGTAAACAAAATAATATTGATCTTGTAGTCATCGGACCTGAGCAGCCTTTGGTGGATGGACTTGCCAACAAATTACGCGAGAGCAGTGTGAACGTTTTTGGTCCAAATAAGGAAGCGGCACTAATAGAATCTTCAAAGTATTTTGCAAAGCAGGTTATGAAAGAAGCAAAAGTACCTACCGGGAAATACATAACTTTTACATCAAAAATGCTTAAACCAGCTAAAGAATATATTCGAAATAAAAAATACCCTTGCGTAATTAAAACTGATGGACTCGCAGCAGGAAAAGGTGTATTTATTTGTAACGATCCAAATGAAGCTGAAAATGCTTTAAACCTCATTTTTAATGATAAGGTTTTTGGTGAGTCGGGTGAAAAAGTACTTGTTGAAGAATTCCTGACCGGTGAAGAGGTTTCAATATTTGCAATTTGTGATGGAAAAGAATTTGTTTGTCTACCAGCTTCACAGGATCATAAAAGAATCGGAGATAATGATACGGGAAAGAACACAGGTGGAATGGGTGCATACGCACCGGCTCCAATTGTTACGCCGCAATTATTGGAACAAATTAAAAATGAAATTTTATATCCGGTTATCAGCACCTTAAATAAAAGAAACGCTGGCTTCATTGGCTGTTTATATGCTGGATTAATTATTACAGATGAAGGTCCGAAAGTTATTGAATTCAATTGCCGGTTTGGTGATCCTGAAACTCAAGTTGTACTACCGGTACTAAAAGGCGACTTTCTTCATCTGCTTTATACTGCAGCCATGGGAAATATCGATAAAAATGATGTTGAATATAACGGTGGTTCATCGGTGTGTGTCGTTGCCGCATCAAAAGGATATCCCGACTCATACGAAAAAGGATTTGAAATAACCGGTCTGGACAATATCAGTGATAATATTTTAGTCTATCATGCCGGCACTAAAGAAAGCGATGGCAAAATAGTTACGAATGGCGGACGTGTGCTTGGTGTTACTTCTGTACTGCCTGATTTTAATCTGTCACTTGCAAAGCATATTGCTTACGAAGCTCTTGAAAAAATTCATTATAATAATATTTATTACCGAAATGATATTTCGGATAAAGCCTTCAAATAATCTGTTTGCTCTTCTTGTCTTTAACTTCTGAATTTTTATCAATACATTTCTAACCAAAAAGAAGCTTATTCAAATCGAATGATTCCGCTACACGTTCACTCAAATAATACTTTTCTGAATGGAACAATTCCAATCGGAAATCTCATAAAAAAATGTTTACAATATGGAATCAGCAAAATCGCATTAACAGATACAAACTCAATGCATGGGATTGTGGAGTTTGTGAAAATTGCTGAGGAAAATAAAATTCAGCCAATAATTGGTTCATTAATTGACTCACCTGAAAATGAAAAAGATTATCTAATAATGTTGGCTAAAAACAGCAAAGGTTATTCAGAACTATGCAGAATTATCACCTCTAGAAAATTGAACGATGATTTTTCTTTAAAAGAATTATTAAAACAACGATCAAATAACCTAATAATTATCACACCATCAATTGATTTACTACGGGAGATCAGCCCGGGAAATAATTTATTTGTTGAACTCATCGCATCAAAGATTCAAAAAAATAATAATCGTAAAAGATATGAGTTTGCTTCAGAGAATAGATTCAAATACGTTGTTACAAATCCTGTTTACTTTTTAAATGTTGATGATTATCTCCTTCATCAAACTTTAACCGCTATCAGATTAAAGACAAACATAGATAATCTTCAAACGGAAGATTTAGCTGATGAAGAATTTTATTTCAAGAATCCCGTGACAATTGATAAAGAATGGAGTAAGCTACCAGAGGCAATACGAAATTCTGAACTCATTGCTGATGAATGCAAAGTTGATTTACAATTGAACAAATTTAAGTTTCCTGTATACTCGGTACCACAAAAAATATCTGCGGATACTCTGTTATGGAATGAATCTTTTAAAGGATTGAAAAAGCGTTATAAAGTTGTCAATGAAATTGCTAAGCAGAGACTGGAAATGGAACTAGCAGTAATAAGCGAGATGGGGTTTTCAAACTACTTTCTAATTGTTTGGGATATTGTGAACGAAGCTAAAAGAAGGGAAATGATGACTATTGGTAGAGGATCTGCAGCGAATAGTCTAGTTGCATTCTGTTTGGAAGTTACTCAGATCGATCCATTGGAACATAATCTCTACTTCGAACGGTTTTTAAATAAAGCAAGAAGTTCACCGCCTGATTTTGATATAGATTTTTCATGGAAAGAACGTGATGAAATTATTAAATATATTTTTGAAAAATATGGATATGAGAATGTAGCGATGATTTCTACTACTGTCACATTCAGAGCCAGATCAGCTTTTAGGGAAGTTGCAAAAGCCTTTGGATTTACGAATGAGGAGATATCAAAGTACAGTAGAAAAATTCCCTGGACAGATGCAGCTAACCTTCCACATCTTGCTAAACTTTTTCCTGAATCCAAGGGATTAAACTTCAATCGCGCACCTTGGAAAACAATCATTGATATTGCATCTCAGATAGCAAGATTTCCAAGACATTTATCCATTCATCCCGGAGGTATTGTAATTACTCCAACAAAAATCACAGACTTTGTTGCACTCGAGTATGCCAAGAACAAGGGATTAGGATTGATTGTAACTCAGCCCGATATGTATTCAATTGAAGATCTGGGTCTAATTAAAATTGATATTCTCAGTCAAAGATCTTTAGGGGTATTACGGGATACGATGGAAAGTATAAAAAAGAATTAGAGTAAATTATTCTTGATTAGTTATCGTGAGAGTTTTCGAATCAAATTTTATTAAAATTAATCCAGCTAGAAGTAATCCAATATTCTCGAGTACTTTTTGTGCTCCCACTTTAGTCCCCTCAACAGTCCCAAAGCAACCGCAATCTATATTAAGCCCTCTAGCCAGACTTATTACAATTGCAATTATGAAAATTACAAGTAACGAAGTGAGAATCGCAGAATTTTCTTTAACTGATATTCCAAAAATTAAAAGTAATCCTGCGCATAATTCGATCCACGGTAAAATGATCGCAAAAAAGTTTATAAGAAACAATGGAAGCAGTTTATAATTTGAAATAGACTGAGCAAATCCCTCAGGTTCATCAGCTTTTGATACCGCTGCAAATATGAATACAATACCAAGGATGATTCTGCATAGCAAAAGAAAATATTTATTGCTCAGTAATTTCATTATTCCAGATCTGTTTTTGATGGATGTTCGACAGGATAGTTTGCATCAAGCCATTCACCCCAGCCGCCGAAGAAAATATAAATCTTTTCGTACCCCTGTTCATATAAAAGATTCCCTAGTAAAATACTTAAATCACACTCCGTGCCTGCACAATAAACTACTACAGGTTTTTCTTTGGGAATCGTTTCAAGATTTTCTTTATAATTATCGAAGTCATCGAAAGGTATATTTATGGCAGAGGCTATATGCCCGACGGAATAATCTGCAACATCCCTTGCATCAATAAAAAGTACACCCTTGCTGAATAATGAATATGCTTGTTCCAGTTTAATGGCTTTTGGTATTGTCGACTCACTTTTTTCATTTGTATTTGATGTAGTCTCTTCTTTGTTAACTTTATTTTCACTTATTACCTGATTCTTCTCTATCACTCCAATCGTCTTTTGTGTATCCTCACTACTCGATTTCTCGTAAATCATTGAGTTGGATTGAATGGAATCAACCTTGGGGAATGTCCTATCTGAATTCTCCTGGAACAACAAAGAATCATCAGCCCAATCCAGTTTAGTCTCCTCTCTGACTAATGAAATTCCTTTTGGATTGATATAATTAATAACCAATCCAAGAATTACACTGGTAAAAAGAATGATCGATATTTTTTTATAGCTGACGATTAAAGATTCTCCAAAATAAAATAAAACCCTCCTCAAGAGGGGTTGTTACATTTAGTACCGAAGGCCGGACTCGAACCGGCACGAGGGGTGAACCTCACTGGATTTTGAGTCCAGCGCGTCTACCAATTCCGCCACTTCGGCATTATTGTTCATCAAATTAAAATTGCAACGTAAAGTTAATTAACTTAATTCGATATGGCAATCGTCCCGAAATACTTGTCGGCTATTATTAGAGTAAATAATTTCATTAAGTAAAACGTTCGGGAAAAATGACCTATAATTTTACCTCTTCTCAAATTGTTCAACAGTTTCCTCTTAATTTAAAACTAAAAATTTAAATCAATTTCTTACTTTTTCTTTTCATAAGAATAAAAATGTCGGGACGACAATATTGGCATCAAAGTTGGCATTATTCTAGCGAATCTATTATTAACTAACAGGAGGTACACATTATGAACAAACATCTACAACAAAAACAAATTTATGATTCGTTCTTCAGTGATGAAGATCTTCCAATAATGTCGGAAGAGGATCCAAGTCTCGATCTTGAATACATGGACGATGAACAAATTTATGAAATCATCGATAATAACAACTACTCGGACATAAGCATGAACGAACTTGAGTTGGATGATTATGATGATTTTATGCAATTATAATCTTTTAATTTCGGGGGATAAATGAAAACTTTTATAGGCCGCGAGGGCTATTATGACATCGAAGACAACGGAAACGTTATCCAGAGAATGGTAGATGGGTTGGGAAAACTTACAGGAATTATGAGAGAGTATAAAGATATCAGCAAAATTCCCAATCCATTTGACCGGGATGCAATAAATAACCTAATGAAAATATTGAATCTGTATAAATTTGTAGGGCGGAATTAAGTTAGCTGAACAGTTGATCCAATTAATTGTTCATTTGAATTCCCACTCTCTATTTTTTTGCAGCCTGTTCTAATTTTGCCCACGAATCCCGAAGCGTTACAATCCTATTAAATACTGGTAATCCGGCCTTACTGTATTTGGTGTCCACACAAAAATAACCCAATCTTTCAAATTGAAATTTTTCTCCTGGTTGAGCGTTTTGTAATGATGGCTCAAGCCTACAATTTTTTAATATATTAAGTGATTCTGGATTTATAAATTCTTTAAAATCTTTTCCTTCCTCACCTTCAGGCTCGGGCACTGAAAATAATCTATCATAAAGCCTAACCTCGGCATTAAAAGCATGTTGCGCTGAAACCCAGTGAATTGTTCCTTTTGCTTTTTTTGGACTTGTACCTGAGCCACTTTTTGTATCCGGAAAATATGTACATCTCAGTTCAATAACCTCACCTGTTATTTCATCCTTAATAACTTCATCACAACTGATAATGTATGCATATCTGAGCCGGACTTCCTTCCCAAGTGACAACCTATGAAATTTTGGAGGAGGAATTTCTCTGAAATCATCTTTATCAATAAATATTTCTTTTGAAAATGGAACATTACGAGAACCTTTTGAACTATCTTCAGGATTGTTTATTGCTTCAAGTTCTTCTATTTGGTTTTCAGGGTAGTTTGTGATTACAACTTTTAGTGGATTCAAGACAGCTAAAACTCTGTTAGCTCTGCTATTTAAATCTTCGCGAACTCGGAATTCAAGAAGTGAAACATCAATAATATTTTCCCGTTTTGCGATCCCTACTCCATCAGAAAAATTTCTTATCGATTCAGGTGTATAACCTCTTCTTCTTAAACCCGAAAGAGTTGGCATTCTTGGGTCATCCCATCCGTCGACAAATTTTCCTTCAACGAGTGCAAGCAATTTTCTTTTGCTCATAATTGTGTAGTTTAAATTTAATCTCGCGAATTCAATTTGTTGAGGCGTGTAGATTTCAAGTTTCTTCACAAACCAATCGTATAACGGACGATGATTTTCAAATTCTAGTGTGCAAAGTGAATGTGTAATTTTTTCTATTGAATCAGATTGCCCATGTGCCCAGTCGTACATTGGATAAATACACCACTTGTTCCCCGTTCTGTGATGTGATTTGTGAAGAATTCGGTACATCACCGGATCCCGTAAATTTAGATTAGGGGATGACATATCAATTTTTGCCCGAAGAACATTTTCACCTTCTTTAAATTCACCATTTTTCATTCGTGTGAAAAGATCAAGATTCTCCTCAACAGCTCGATTTCTGTATGGGCTTTCTTTACCAGGTTCAGTTGGTGTTCCTCTATATTCCCTTATTTGATCAGCATTCAAGGAATCAACATAGGCTTTGCCTTTCTCAATCAGTTTTAATGCAAACTCATACAACTGGTCAAAATAATCAGAGGCAAAGTATTCTCTGTCTCCCCAGTCAAAACCAAGCCATTTAATATCCTGCTTAATTGAATCAACGTATTCTTGTTCTTCTTTAGTTGGATTGGTATCATCAAAACGAAGATTGCATAATCCATTATAATCTTTTGCTAATCCGAAATTAAGACAAATTGATTTTGCATGACCGATATGCAAGTAACCGTTTGGTTCTGGAGGAAAACGTGTATGAACTTGTTTGTGCTTACCGGACTTTAAATCTTCATCAATTATTTCACGAATAAAGTTTGATGGCTTTCTGTTTTCGTTTATTGTTTCTTCGTTATTCATGTATGTTTAATAATTATTTTATTTTACTTAATGCATTTCCAATTCGTGTTAAAGTTTCTTCTTTTCCAAGGATTGACACAATATCAAATATGCCAGGACCCTCACCAATACCAGAGACTGCTATTCTTAGTGGATGAACCAGTTTTCCTTTTCCAACGTTTAACTGTGTAGCAACTTCATCCAATGCTTTTTCAAAATCTTCTTTATGCGGACTTTCTAAATATTGAAATCTTTCTTTTAGTTTTTGCAGCAACTCAGAAGAATCTTCCTTCCAGCGTTTCTTAAGATTTTGTTCTTCGTATGCATCTGGTGCTTTAAAGAAATATGGGCTCTTGCTCAAATATTCTTTTACGAATGATACTCTTTCTTTCATCGCTATAATAATTTGTAGAAGATAATCATCACTATACTCTAAATTCGCAAAATCAGATTTTTGAATTTCTGACTTAAGCATTTTTAGTACGATTTGATCAGATTTTCGTCGAAGATGTTCAAAGTTCAACCAATTTAATTTTTCAATATTGAATACTGCTCCAGCTTTATGAACCCGTTCAAGTGAAAATTTTTCTATTAGCTCATCCATTTCATAAAATTCTTTGTCATCTCCAAAGTTCCAGCCGAGCAAAGCTACAAAGTTTACCAGGGCCTCTTTCAAATAACCTTTTTCTTTGTAATCCTCCACCGCGACATCACCCTGGCGTTTACTTAATTTAGATTTATCAGGATTCAATAGAAGAGGGAGGTGAGCAAAAATCGGTTTTTCCCATCCAAAATAATCATATAGAATTATATGTTTCGGAGTTGAAGAAAGCCATTCTTCACCTCTGATTACATGTGTTATTTGCATTAAGTGATCATCAACCACATTCGCAAGATGATAAGTGGGATAACCATCACTCTTCATCAGTACCTGATCATCAATATTATTAGTTTCAAATTCTACTGTTCCGCGAATGATATCATTAAAAATAATTTTCTTATCTGGTTGAACATTCAATCTTATAACGAACGGAGTATTTGAATCGAGCTTTCCTTTTATCTCACCCTCAGAAAGATGAATACAATGCTTATCGTATTTAGTTTGGGGAAGTTTTTGTTTTTGCTGCTCCTGTTTTAACTTCTCAAGTCTTTCAGGTGTGCAGAAACAATGGTAAGCTTTTCCTTCTAATATTAGTTTTTGAGCGTGCTCTTTATAAATATTTAATCGTTCAGATTGTAGGTAAGGTTTGAAGTCGCCACCAGTAGCCGGACCTTCATCAAAATAAATTCCTGCCCAATTCAAAGTTTCCAGCAAATTTTCAACAGCACCTTCAACAAATCTTTTTCTGTCGGTATCCTCAATCCGTAAAATTATTTTTCCGTTTTGACTTTTTGCAAGCAGATAATTGTATAGAGCAGTTCTGAGTCCGCCAATGTGTAAATATCCAGTAGGGCTTGGGGCAAATCTAACACTTGGAATATTATTGTTCATAGGAATTACAACTAAAAAAAAATAATTGAGAGCAAAAATAAAAAAGTAAACAAGTAAATGCTAAGAAGGGGAGAATAATGGTGCTAAGATTTAGCGACCAATTTGTTCTCAGTGTAGTATTTAACTTTTTGAATGAATTCCTGGCTGTCAATTGGTTTAGGAATATAATCAGTTGCACCGGCGTCAAGACATTTTTCCCGGTCGCCTTTCATAGCGAATGCCGTTAGCGCAACAATCGGAGTTTCCTTATATTCCTTTAATTCTCTTATCTTTTTTGTTGCTTCAAATCCATTCATAACCGGCATTTGCATATCCATTAAAATCAGATCATAATGCTGTTGCTTTACTGCATCCAAAGCTTCCTGTCCATTTTCTACCACAACGATGGAATCGAAATCGTTCTTCTTCAATAACCTGGTAACGATTATTTGCGAGTGCTTATAATCTTCAACAAGTAAAATTTTTATTGAGTCTTTTTTCTCTTTGACCTCCTCAGGTGTTGCAGGCTCATCATATCTGTTGATCATTTCTTCAATTGACTTTTGAAGTTCTTCCAGACTTGTACTCCTTTTTTGAAGAAGAGTTTCAAACAAACCATCGATTCGTTTTATGTCTTCAGCAAAATTCTCTTTCCCTGTATAAATTATAATCGGTAGGTTTTTAAACTGTTCCAAAGATTTAATTCTTTCGATCAACTCAATTCCATCAATTTCAGGCATGTCAAGATCGATTATTGCAAGGTCAAGATGTGTATTCTGAATTGAGTCCAGTACTTTTGTTGGGTCTGAAAAGGTTATTGGTTTCAGTCCACTTCTCTCCACTGCTTCTTTCAGCAGATTCAAACTCGGGATATCGTCATCAACTAGAAGTATGTTTGAATCCTTCTTAAGTCTGTAATTGGTAAGAACTTCTATCAGGTATTTGTAGTTAATGGGTTTAACAAAATATTCAACAGCTCCCATTAAAAATGCTTTTTGCTGTTCAGCTTCAACTGAGCAGACAATTACCGGGGTTGATTTCGCATTACCGACTTCACGAATTTTCTGTAGAAGTTCCAGTCCGTTGGTATCTGGTAAAACAATGTCCATAAGAATTGCAAGAAACCGATTCTTATGAAGTATCTTCAGAGTTTGTTCTGCGGAATTAACTATGGTTGGTTCGTAACCCCATTTATTTAAATAGTTTGAAAGAAGTTTAGATGTAGCATAATCATCTTCCACAACAAGAACTTTATTTGTAAAATCTGGTTTTGGTAGTGTGCTTATTTGCTTTTCAATAACAGATATTTCCTCAACTGGAATTGAAAGATTAAATGTAGTCCCTTTCCCAAGAGTGCTTGCAATTTCCAGATTACCATCAAGAAAATTCACATATCTGTCGATGAGGGTTAAACTTAGTCCTGTTGTATTTCCGACCGTAGTAATAAACTGATCGGCAAGAGCAAATGGGGAGTAAATATCCTTCAATTTTTCTGATGCAATACCTACACCAGTATCCGAAATTCTGATGGTGAGCCTGTTTTTCTCTGGTGAAAATATAGTTACGCTTATTTTACCACGTTCAGTCAAACGCAAAGATGTTGTGAGCAGATTTGTAATTATATAATGTATTTTTTGATAGTTACATCTTATCGACTCAGGTAGATCCTTATCTATATTTGAGATTATTTCAATTCGATTGTGATATACTTTATCTTCAAACAATTTCAAGATATCACCAACGCACTTACGAATGTTAACTTCAGTTACCTCCGTACTGGTTTTAGATGTTTCTATCCTGACAAGATCAATTAAATCATTAAGCAGAGCAAGTAAATCGTAGGCATTATCTTTTAGTGTGGATAAATATTCCAATTGAGTTTGCGAAAGACTTTCCTCATTCAGAAGGGAGGCAAAACCAAGAATACTATTAATTGGTGTTCTTAGTTCGGGTCCAATAGTGTTTAAAATTTCACTTACGGAATAACTCAAACCACCCTTTTTCCCCATCCATAATAAAAGAAGAGTTTTTACTGTGTTTCCAATTACTAAAAAATTATCTTTTTCAATGTTGGTAAGTTCAGCATTGGTTGCAACCTTTAAAATAACCCTTTCATTTTCTGTAACAGCAATATGAATACACCCCTCATTAGTAACTATATCTGTAGCCCTGAATTCACATTCGTGATCCGATTCGAATACTATTTCGCTGGAAATGTTTTGCATTACCTGGCATCCTTTGCAGGCATATTGTGAAGAGTGTACAAGAGACTTTTTTGCAGTTGAAGATTTTCCAAGAAGTTCAAATGAAGTATCCTTAACTTTTAAAAGAACCGTAGCTTCAAGTTCATACTCGGCTACAAGATAATCGCAAAGATTATCCGGAAATTCTTTTGCTGCCGATAATGCATATTGGACAATGTTATTGTATTTGGAAATAGAATCTATTTTGGAGCTTTGCATCTATGTTCTTCGTTTTTTAGTGTTAAAACTTATTTATAAATAAAATTTTAAAAATATTTGTTGGGTAAATTCCTTCGCCAGAAAATCAATATTGAACTCAAGGATTCAACCACGTCCAATTTGTCGTTGTAAATATATTAAATTAGTTGAAATTAGAACACTATTCTAAAATAAAATATCGTTGAATTTAGATAGGAAATTTACAGGTTAACATCAATCTGTAGTGCAAGTATGTTATCGAGGTTTCCCGGAATTAAATTTTCACCAGAACCGATACTTCTCTCACCAGGTTTATAAGTCTCTGCATATTTCAATGATAAAGTGATCAGTTTCATAGGTCTGTATCGAAAAAGTAAATACCACCTAATCCCTTGATAGAATAGAGGAATATTAGTTAATACGCCCGTTAAATTATTTTCATATTCATAGATTGCTGAAAAAAACGAATCAGTTTGGAAGAATATTATACGTCCGTACACATTGAAAGCACTGGTCGGAGAATATCTGATATCCTGAAAAATCAGGTAACCGTTTTCATTTTGATCTGTTGAAGGAATATTAAATTCAGAATACTCAAATCGACCACGAAGTCTGATTTTATTTGAAATAGAATAGATTATTTCAGTTCTGATGGTTCTTTTAACTTGATCAACAATTTGTTTCGAATTATTGATTGCTTCTACTACTTCCTTGTTTTCGTATTTATATCTAAGCCTGAATTCAAACTTCTTAAATGGTCTGGAAAGATAGTCGAGCAAAAACTCATCTCCACCGGAAGGAACAGGTTCAAAAAAAGTTGCGAACGGAAACTTGAATTGGTCATAATAAAAATTAACTAAACCTACTGGTGTCCTCCACTTGAAACCGGTATAAACTCCTACTTCATTCCTCGTAGCCCCATTCCTTTCACCAAATGCATAACCATGTATACTATAAAAATTACTCGGATAATTGCGGAACGAAGTAATAAATGTAAAATTATCATTTATCAGTAACTGAAGAATATTTATTGATGCAACAGAAACACCATTATAAGAGAATTCACCCGCCAAATCAAACTTACCCAATGTAAAATCGTAGGCAAATGCACTGTATCGAAATTCATTACCCGAAATATCAAAAATACCGGATGGCCGAAATGAATTGCTGAATGCCGATTGATAATGCAGGATACCCAACCTTAAAATATTTCTAAAATTGTAATCTACTCTTCCTCCGAGCATTTTCTCACTTGCAGTTTTCTTTTTTGCAATTTCTGATGTAGTCCTATGCAATCCATCTATAGGTGTCGAAGTAATTTCGCCAGTTTCGGGATCAATGTTTGCATCAAAGGAGTTATCAGAATAAAATCCTGTAATAGTAAAATCGTTTAATTTGATTGACGCAGTTACTCCCCTAAAAAAATTATTTTCACTTGAACTTGTCAATGGCTTGCTTATTTTGTCTGCCCGTTGAACAGGATAAATAGCATCAGGACCTTTTGGAAAAGCATATGGACTCCACATTGTAAGCCCCTGTCCGAATTCAAGATAATAATCCATTATAATTGCTTTGTAAATGAATCCGACATCGTTAATTGCGAGGTGTGCAGTCGTGAATTCGTTGTACGATAACTCTCCCGGATCTTTTTCAACTAAAATGCCCGCCTGATAGTTATAATTATATTTTAACAACAGTCTGTTGTATACGCGCGGTTTGGAACCTTGAAATTTATTGGAATTGAAACCTTCATTATTTTGCAGCGAATTTGCAAATCTACTTCTTAACAATAACTTGAATTGAGATAAAACTGTTTCAGTTGGTTTAGGTTCTTCATATGTTTCCTTCTTTGTGATATATAAAAATGGTGTAATTTTATCGATTAGTTCTTTGTTTAAACCTTCCACAGCATAAAGTTCATTAACAGAAAAGAAAACACCATATTTCTTACGATGATTGACTATTAATCTTGCATCGGAAATATCGACCTGAGGAATACGTGTAAGCTGTTCAACACTAGCTTCATTCAAATTAATAGGATTAAGCATTAACTGTTCAAGAATATCGTATAAATCTGATTCATCTACTTCTCCAACCGGTTCTTGCAAAATGTCTTCAAGTATTTCTTCCGTTTTTAAATAAGATGAATCAGTCTGACCAATAATTTTTGAACCGGAGAAGAGTAGTATCAGGAAAAATAAAATTATTCGTAAATAAATCTTCAATGAAGTAACTCTTTTTATTAGTTTGACTGAAGATATTTTCTGATTGCTTCCGATCTTATCCCTTCTTTACCGAAGCTCAATATTATTCCTGCCTGATGTGTTAAACCAAGATCTGGATGAGTGAAAAATGCATAATCGAGGCTAAGTATAGAATAGTTTATCCCAATTCCCGTTGTAAATTTTGATGGATTGTCTGCTGCCCCAATTCTAAGAGAAAGATATTCAATAATATCATATTCAATACCGAATGCAATTGAAAGATCATAACGAATATCTTTTTCAAGTGAAAAATTTAAAGAAAAGTTTTTCAGAATATCGAAGCTAAATCCTGTTGAAAAAACAACCGGAATCTGGTCATCCTGGTCAGCAACGGTAGCTCTGTTAATATTGGTGGTAGAAAATCCCCAACGAAGATCATCGAGAATGTAAACCAGACCACCCAGGTTTAAATAAAATACTCCTGTGCTTCCGTAGTTTTTAATTGAATAATTCTGATAATTGACAGCTGCCCCAATAAAAAAAACATTGTCATAATTATAGGAATAGCCAAGAATGATATTTGATTCACGATAAAGTTCGTATCCATAAGTCATCCCACCAATTCCAATAGAGCCAAAGCTGAACGGCTGCTGGTAGGCAACATAACCGTTAGCAAGTTCTGTTAATCCAAACGGAGCAGGTGAATAATAAACACCTACTTCTTTCCAATTTAACTGCGCTAAACCTGCGGGGTTATTAAAAAGAGTGAATACATCATTTGCCAATGCGACATCCGAATTAGCAAGAGAAATTTGTCTTGCACCAGGATTTATCTGTGCTATATTTGAAGTGCTGACAAATAAAAAAAGAAATAGTACCGAGATTATTTTCATAAACTAAATGTTTAAATTCATTGAGTCAGTATATCTATTTTCATAAATTAATTCAACAAAATTTTCGGAAAAGACAATGAAATTAATATTTTCCTTATTTTTAATCATAACTTCGCAAATAGTTGGTCAAGAACTAAATTGTAATGTTACCGTAAACTATGAAAACTTACCTGTAGTTAATAGGGAACTATTAAGAGATTTTGCCGGAGTTGTAGAATCATATTTGAATAGTGCCCGTTACACAAACGACGATTATGCTACTAAAATAGATTGTTCGATGAGTATTTTTTTCCTATCGGCAGCGGGTGATTTTGATTACTCGGCGCAAATTGTAATATCAAGTCAAAGACCGGTTTATCGATCTGAAAGAAATTCACCAATGTTGACAATCAATGATGGTCAATGGCAGTTTCAGTATCAACCAGGGCAATCTCTGTACGCAAATCAAGCAACGTATGATCCGTTAACAAGTCTACTTGACTTTTATGCTTTAATTATAATTGGGATGGATAAAGATTCATTTGGTCCTTTTGATGGGACACCAGTATTTCAGAAAGCAATTGATATTGCAAACCAGGCAGCAACGAGTCCGTCAAATTTTGGCTGGCAGCCAAGCAGTTCTGTATATAACAGGAATGGATTGATAGCGGATATTTTGAGAGATAAATATTCTGCATTTAGAGGGAGCATTTTTGATTACCATTATGGTGTTGATATTTATAGCCAGAACAAACAACTTGGACAGCAAAAAATTGTTGAACTAATTAATATTTTATGGAATATGTATCAAAAATCAGGAAGTATCAATAGCGTTTATGTAAGAACTTTCTTCGATGCTAAAAATGGTGAGATTGTAGAATTACTTAGATTTTATCCTGATCCAGAAATTTTTACAAAGCTTAAAAAAATTGATCCGCCACATACAGCTAAATATGATGCCGTGGCGCCTTAGTAAAAAAATTATTTGATATCAGTTTCCCAAATTCTGTAACGTTTATATCTTTCACCATTCATTAATTCAAGACCTCGGTTCATCATATCGTTATCTTCCAAAACCCAGCTTGCTTCTCCTAAACGAATTCCAATATTAGCTGCTCTATTCACTATCTCCCAATAAAAAACAGTATCCAAACCACGCTTTTGAAATTCAGGTATAATACCGAGCGTTAGAATTCTTGCCCATTTAATTTTTTTCTTCTGAGTGAATAGTTTTATAAAGTTGAAAGGTAAGAGTCTGCCATTCATATTCCTGAAGATGAAATTATAATCCAGCATTACAAGTGCAGCCCCAACAATTTTGCCTTCGATTTCACCAAAAAGTACTAGTGAAGGTTCTGCAAGTGGTTTCATGTCTTTAGCCATTGCATCAATCTGTTCTTCTGTCATAGGTACAAAGCCCCAGTTTGGTGCCCACGCTTTATTATATACATATTTGAATTTTTCAAGATCTTTCTGAAAATTCTTCATATCAAGTTGAGAGATTTTCAAGTTGTATCTTTTCCTGACGAGTTCCTGCCCACGTTTTAATTTTTCTGAAGCCATAAGTTTTTCATTAACTATTTTCCACGCGAACAGATCTTTAGCCTTTCTCATTCCATAATTTTCGCAAAGCTTTAAATAGTACTCTGGATTGTATGGCATAAGTAATCTTGGTGGATCATCAAATCCTTCCGTCAACATTCCGTAAATATCGTTGCTAGAAGGATTAGCCGGTCCATTCATCTTTCTCAGTCCTCTTCCTTTCATCCATTCACCTGCAGCATCAAATAATGCATTTGCAACGTTCTGATCGTCTATGGATTCAAAAAATCCAAACTGACCGGAACTATCATCATGGTATTTAAGATGAAGATCATTTTTTACAGCAGCAATTCTACCGACAAGTTCAGTGTTTCTGTAGGCAAGGAAATATTCAGCATCCGCGGCTTTGAAGAATGGATTCTTTTTTTTATTAAGTAGAGTCTTTTGTTCCATTAAGAGTGGTGGGACCCAATTTCTGTCGTTTTTATAAATTTTCCACGGGAATTTTATAAAATCATTGAACTCGCTTTTTGTTGACACAGTTTTAACAATCACTTCACTCATCAATCTTCCTTTCATAAAAAAAGCATACTCCAGTAAAACCAAAGTATGCCTTAAAATTTTTAGGAATCAATATTAAATTAATCCTATAGCTTTGCCTGCTTTTTCAAACAGATGAATTATTTCATCCAGATGTTCCTTTTCGTGAGTAGCCATATAGCTTGTTCTCATCATCTGTCTACCTTCAGGAACACCAGGTGAGATGAATACATTCACGAAGACACCACTATCGTAAAGTAATCGCCACATTTTAAATGCAAGTTCATCATTACCAACAATCACGGGAACAATAGCTGTTCTTCCTTCAATTACGTTAAAACCTTTTGCTTTCAAATTTGTTCTCATATAATTAGCATTACTGATGAGTTTCTGAACCCGTTCCGGCTCTTTTTCAAGAATATCCAGAGCCGCAATTGCAGCTGCAACTGATGCCGGAGTAGGGGAGGCACTAAATATCAAGGCCAGGGAATAATGCTTTATGAAATTTATGACTCGTTCTGGTCCGGCAACGAATCCACCAAGCGATGCAAAAGTTTTACTAAATGTTCCCATTGTTAAATCGATCTGATTTTCAAGATTGAATTCGCTTGCAGTTCCCCTCCCGCCTTTCCCAATCACTCCAACAGAATGAGCATCATCAATCATTATTCTTGCATTGTGCTTTTTTGCAATTTCATTTAATCTTGGTAGATCAACGATTTCACCACCAGTACTAAAAACGCCATCACTCACAATTAATTTTGCAGCATCGGCTGGAACTTTCTCTATGACACGCTGCAAGTCATCCATATCGTTGTGCTTGTATCGTAGAAAATTTCCAGTTGCGCCTTTTGCCATAAGATTGCCAGCTATAATACAAGCGTGGTTATCCTTATCTGAAATAATGTATTCATTTCTTCCAACAAGAGTTGGAATTACTCCCTGAGCTGTTAAGTACCCGGTAGTGAACAACAGAACGCTTTCCACGTTAAAAAATTTAGCAAGTCTTTCTTCAAGTTCAATGTGTAAATCAAGTGTGCCAGTCAAGTAACGAGAACCAGAACAACCAGTGCCATATTTTTCAACGGCTTTTACTGCGGCTTCAACTACCTTTGGATGAGCAGTGAGTCCGAGATAATTGTTGGAACCTGCCATTATTACTTTTCTTCCTTCAATCTGAACGACTGGGCCTTCATTTTCTTCAATTGGACGGAAGTAAGGATAAACTCCTGATGCTTTTATTTCATCTGCTCTGGTAAATTCAAAACACTTAGTGAATAGATCCAAATGGAACTCCTTGGTTGGTTTTCGAAAGTAATTTTAAATAAAAAGTTGAAGATTTTTGTTAATTTTGTATTAAAATGTATTACTAAAACGATTTAAATGCAAACAAAGAAAATGCAGAATAAACCTATAGCTGTAGTTACAGGAGCCAACGGTTTTGTAGGCAGTCATCTTGTTGATAATCTCTTATCTAAAAACTTTGAAGTGAGATGTATTGTTCGCAAGTCAAGCAATCTACAGTGGCTCGAAGGCAAAGATTTAAAAATTTTTAACTGTGGTCTGTTTGACAAAAATGGATTGCAAGAAGCATTCAAAAATGTAAATTATATTTTTCACATTGCCGGGGTTGTTAAAGCAAAAGATGAAGCTGGATACCTTAAAGGTAATGTTGAAGCCACAAAAACTCTGCTTGAAGTTGCTGCAGAAATGAATTCTAAACTAAAAAAATTTGTAGTAGTAAGCAGCCAGACAGTGAGTGGTCCTGCCCGTAAAGGAATACCTGTTACGGAAGTTATGGAACCCAACCCATTAACAACTTATGCAAGAAGTAAATTAAAACAAGAACAACTTACTCTTAGTTATAAAGATGTTTTTCCGGTAACAATTTGCAGGGCACCCGCTATTTATGGGGAACGGGATACTGAAATATTTATTTACTTCCAGGTTTTCAATCGTGGATTAACAACAATGATAGGCTTTGATAAAAAAGAACTTAGTCTTTTACATGTGGTGGATCTTGCTGAAGGGTTATATCTTGCAGCAGTCTCAGAAAATTCAAACGGTGAAATTTATTTTATTAGTTCCGAAAAGTTTTATAACTGGGATGAGGTTGGTCAGGTTACGGCTAAAGTCTTAGGAAAGAAAGCATTAAAAATTCGAATACCACATTTTATAGTTTTTACCATTGCTGCTATTGCACAATTCTTTGCAATGTTCAGTTCGAAACCTGCAACATTGAATATTGAAAAAGCAAAAGATTTAGTTCAGAGTTATTGGATTTGCGATACTTCAAAGGCGATGAAAGAACTTGGTTACAGGCAAAAGATTTCTATTGAAGAGGGGATCAGGCGAACTTGTGATTGGTATAAAAAAATGAAATGGATTTAGTTATTTAAAGCACCCTCTCTTATCCATGTTCGTATTCCCTGAATATGATTTTCAATCATTCTACCTGATGGTGGCATTAGTGGGTAGGGTGGAAGACCTTCTATCGTCCAAACTAGAACACTCGTACTATCGCTGCCTCTTGCAATTATACTTGGGTCTAATGTTGCAGATGACCACGATGATAGATCCAAACCAGCTTCTTTTCTTGAATCGTTATGGCAGGGAACACACCTAACTTCAAAAACCGGTGCAATGTGTCTGCTATAACTAACATTCGAATCCGGCATTACAATTTTATCAACTTCTGAAGATGTGAGAGAATCATCACAACTCTGCGCAAATAAAACGAGCGAAGCAATTACCAAGAGGATATAGATTCTGTGAATTAATTTATTCATCGAATAGTAAAAATATTTCATTGAGGCACTATTTTCCAAGGTTAAAATAAATACACAGAAGGAATCAATTTAAATTGACAAAACATCAAAAGATGAGTAGTTTTGCCCTGAATAAACTGAATAGAAATGGGGCTATAGCTCAGCTGGGAGAGCGCTTGAATGGCATTCAAGAGGTCAGGAGTTCGATCCTCCTTAGCTCCACTGTTTCTGGCGTTGATAGGCTAATATCGGCGCCTTTTTTATTAAATTCGGGTAAATTAAAATATTCCTTTACTAATTTTTAATTTCCAATGAATAAGTTCAGATATTATACCTGCAATAAATGAACATTCTCCCTGTAAATAATTACTACAAAAAAATACTTCATGTTGCGCTTCCTGCAATAGCCGGTCTTTCAACACAGATGGTTGTTTCATTGGTTGATTCTGCGATGGTTGGAAGATTGGATGATGCAACTTATGCACTTGCAGCGATGGGTATTGGAGTTCTTGCGACATGGGCGTTGATAAGTTTTTTCTCAAGTCTGGCTACCGGAATTCACGTTGTTGTTGCCAGGAAATATGGTGAAGGTGACTTTATTGCCTGTGGAGTAACCTTAAATAATTCATTGCTCCTAGCACTATCTATAGGAGCTTTTGTGGCAATGGCTGGAGTTTTCTTTTCATATCCAATCGCACATCTTTTTGCTGCTGATGATATAGTGGGCAATTATGCCAGCGAATATCTCTATTATCGTTTTATGGGAATACCATTCTTTCTCATTTCCGTTTCATTTCGAGGATTTTTCTTCGGTATCAGTAAAACTAAAATATTTATGTACTCAGGCGTTATAACCAACTTTCTGAACATCATCTTCAATTACATTTTTATTTATGGAGAATTTGGCGTACAGAAAATGGGCTTAGCTGGCGCAGGACTCGGATCAACTTTAGCAACAGTTTTTGATGGATTGTTTTATACAACAATTATTTTATTGCCATCTTACCGTAAAAGATTTCAGAATCTAAAACATCTAATCATTAATAAAAATATTATTTCAGCTATTCTTAAAATTTCTTTACCCGTTTCTTTTCAAAATGTTTTTATTCTAATAGGATTTTTAAGTTTTGTTTCTATAACTGGTATCATCGGAACATTGGAGCAAGCAGCTACCCAGGCAATCATAAGTACATTGTTCATTTCATTCTTACCCTGCTTCGGTTTTGGGATTGCAGTTCAGACTTTAGTCGGAAACAATTTGGGTGCTGGAAAAGTCCAGCTTGCAAAAATCTATGGAATTGAAACCGCGAAGGTTGCAACAATATATACGATATTTTTAGGATTCATTTTTACAATTATTCCACAATACGTATTAATAATTATTACAAACGACCAAACTATTATTAATACCGCAGTACCTGCTCTTCAGGTTGCGGGTTTTGCTCAGGTATTTTATGGTGTGGGTGTAGTACTGGCAAATGGACTTCAGGCTGCGGGCAGATCATTTTATGTTATGATGTCAGAGGTAATAACAAATCTGATAATTTTTGTCCCCCTTGCTTATTTTCTGGGTGTTTACCTTCAACTCGGACTTACAGTTGCGTGGATGGCTCTGCCCGTCTATATAATTCTTTATTCATTGATTATTTATCTGAAGTTCAATTCAGCGGGGTGGCATACCAAAATTTATATTGAAAATTAAACACATTATTGTTATTTATAATGTAATTGTTTACAGATAACTATTGACATTAAACTTTAACTCAAATATATTCACATTATGAAAATGAAACTTTCATACATTTTTATAATAATCCTGACATCAACAGTTTTAGCAGGAACCTTTCTTGAATATTTTCAGGGAAGAAGCGAAGGGGAAGATATTCGCCTGGAATGGAAAACTCAGGAAGAAGTGCATCTTCAGCATTTCAAAATAGAAAGAAAAACTCCACAAAATTCGTTTGTGGAAATAGCTACCGTTCAGCCAAAAGGAAGTAACTCCTACTATACCTATTTAGATCAGTCAGCGTACAAATCCAATGATCTATTATTTATTTACAGGTTAAAAATCGTTGACACAAATGGTCAGGTTTCATATTCAAATGAAGTAAGCATTTCGCACAGTGTATCAAGCGTTAAGCGAACCTGGGGCAGTATCAAGGCTATGTTTCGGTGATTCGTAATCCTTTCTTTTCTTACTTAAAACAAATTTCTTCTCTCTTACCCTCATTTTATAAAATCATTTTTGTATTTTTTTCTCTTATAGCTTTTAGTATAATTTTATTAGTTTCTTGTTCTCCTGCAAAACGCTTTCCTGAAAAAGATGAAAAGACAGTAACATCTAAAGAAGAAACTAAATCACCAGAAACGTCAACCGATGAAGAAGAAGAATTAAATAATGATTTTTCCGAAATCAGAGTATCCCTTCAAGGTCAGGTATCTTCTGAAACATTGCAGTTGCAATCTCCCACAGTTTTATACAAAGAAAAAAATAAACTAGTAACATTAGATTCTGGAAGTAGCATCGAATGCTATTACACTCCAGACAAAATAAAACTCGTGACTGATAATGATAATTTCGTTGGTGATAAATTTACTCTGCTTTCAACAGGCAATGATGGAATTATTAAATTAAACGGTAAACATTATCGCGGAAGGATTCAAATCTCTCAATCCGGATATTCAATCGACATCATTAATATTGTTAAGCTGGAAGACTATGTGAAGGGAGTGTTGGCTAAGGAAATGCCAATCGGAAAAAATGAGGAAAATCTTGAAGCTTTAAAAGCACTAGCAATCTGCATTAGAACTTATGCAGTAAAAAAAATGAAAGATGGAAAAGTACATTTCGATATTTACGCTGACACAAGGGACCAGGTTTATGGCGGAGTAGATGCTGAACAACCAATTACAAACAAAGCTGCAGATGAAACAAAAAATCGTATACTTAATTATGATGGTTTACCTGCAACAGTTTTTTATCACTCCACATGTGGAGGATATACAGAATCATCTGACAATGTATTTACAAAGATAGAAATTCCCTACTTGATCAGTGTTGAAGATGGCAACAGACCTAATTGCAAAATTTCTCCTCGTTTCGAATGGGAGGAGAAGTATACCCGAGAAACAATTGTAGATAGATTAATTAGCTATTCATTACTGAGTAATAGAAATTATACACTTTATAACATTACTG
>Ga0210074_1000065_pt1 | contig 47550 bp, 33 predicted proteins | sample China_Galinas_Co_FD_184860 | JGI IMG/M metagenome (GOLD analysis project Ga0210074, IMG submission 184860) | Wetland microbial communities from San Francisco Bay, California, USA, that impact long-term carbon sequestration -... | ecosystem: Environmental > Aquatic > Marine > Wetlands ... | reverse complement strand
ATCAACGTCCTGCCGAAGGTGCGCAGGGCCTCTCATTCGTCCCCGGCGAGCGCCGGGATCAAGGAGGGAGCAGGGGCCGGAGAGTCCGTGGCATCGGAAGGCCCGAGCCCCTGCTCGCCAGAGGACCGTGGGTGCCGCGTGGCTGCGCGAGCCCACGAACCCCGCGCGGACTCGCGGTCCGCGCAGTCGAGGAGTATACATGTCCACTGTCACACGACATCTGGAGGGAAGGCGCGCGGACCGGGCTGCCTGGAACGGCCTGGTCCTGCCCCTGGTCCTGCCCCTGGCCTTGAGCTTGGGCCTGGTCTGGCAGGCCGCTCCGGCAGCGGCCCAGGAGCGCGCCGAACAGCAGGGTGAGCAGGTTCAGATCGAGGAGCTGCGCCAGCAAGTGGAGCAGATGAGGCAGGAGATCGAGCGGCTCAGGGCCGACAAGGCCGAAGAGTCCGAGAAGACCGAGAACACGGCCGGCGCGGCCGAGGAGGAGAGGAGCGCCGGCCTCGAGCAGCGCCTGGAAGAGATCGAGCGCAAGATCGACGTCCTGGCGGGCGAGGTCGAGCGCGAGGAGCTCGGCGAGGCGGCGGCCACCGCGGACCAGAGCGACTACGGCTACGGTCCGGCGGCGTCGAAGGTCTACCGCACCGGCCAGGGGCTCTCGGTCGGCGGCTATGGTGAGATGCTCTACGAAGGGTACGACGCCACCCTCGACGACGGCACCGCTGCGGGCAAGACCGACCAGCTCGACTTCCTGCGCGCCATCGTCTACGTCGGCTACAAGTGGAACGACCATTGGCTGTTCAACTCCGAGATCGAGTTCGAGCACGCCAACACGGAGGAGGGTGGCGAGGCCGCGGTCGAGTTCGCCTACCTGGACTACCTCTGGAAGCCGGAGCTCAACGCCCGGGCCGGCCTCGTGCTGATCCCCATGGGCTTCATCAACGAGCTTCACGAGCCGACCACCTTCCTCGGCGCCCGGCGCCCGGACGTGGAGCGGCTGATCATCCCGACCACCTGGCGGGAGAACGGCTTCGGCCTGTTCGGCGAGGCCGGGCCGGTGTCGTACCGGACCTACATCGTCAACGGGTTCGAGGCGGACGAGTTCACCGCGGACGAGGGCCTGCGCGAGGGGCGCCAGGAGGGCGCGAAAACGACCGCCGAGGACTTCGCCTGGGTCGGCCGCGTCGACTACACGCCGGTTCCCGGACTGCTCGTCGGCGGCTCCGCCTACGTCGGGAGCTCCGGCCAGGACCTCACCGGTCCGGACGGCGAGCCGATCGACGTGGCGACGACCATCTACGAGGGCCACGCCGAGTGGCGCTGGCGGGGGCTGGAGCTTCGCTTCCTCGGCGCCCGGGCGGACCTGGACGACGTCGCGGCGCTCAACCGCGCCCTCGATCTCACCGGCTTGGCGTCGATCGGAGACGAGCTCTCCGGCTGGTACGCCCAGGTGGGCTACGACGTGCTCAGCCACCGGGGCTCGAGCCAGGAGCTGATCCCCTACGTGCGCTGGGAGCAGCTCGACACCCAGCGCTCGGTGCCGGACGGTTACTCGCGAAACCCGGCCAACGACCGGGAGAGCTTGACCCTCGGCCTCGCCTGGAAACCGTTCCCTCAGGCGGTCTTGAAGGCCGACTACCAGGACTACGACAACGGGGCCGGCACCGGCCTCGACCAGTTCAATGTGGCGCTGGGCTACATCTTCTGAGGCGCTGATGGTGAGCGCTCGATCGGCCCGATCGACCCGATCGGGTCGGTCGGGCGCCCGGCTGCTGACGGCGGTCGCGGTCCTCGGCGTCCTGGCCTTCGGGCCGGGCGCCGCGGCCCCGGCCGCCGCCCGCGTGCTGCTGACCGTCGACGAGGCCCTCCATCTGGCGTTCCCGGACTGCACCGTGGACCGAGGGACGGTCTTCCTCACCAAACAGCAGGTTGCGCGGGCCTCGGAGCTGGCCGGCCGAGAGGTCGAAAGCGCCCTGGTCCACCCGTACCGGGCGACCTGCGACGGTGCCCCCGGCGGGACCGCCTACTTCGACACCCACCGGGTGCGGACCCTGCCGGAGACTCTGATGGTCGTCGTCGCACCGGACGGGACCGTGGCGCGGATCGAGGTGCTCTCGTTCAAGGAACCGCCCGAATACATGCCCCGGGGGCTCTGGTACGAGCAGTTCCTCGGCCACCCGCTGTCGCCGGAGCTCGACCTCAAGCGGGACATCCGGCAGGTCACCGGGGCGACCCTGACGGCGCGGGCGACCACCGCCGCGGTGCGCAGGGTGCTGGCGATCCACCGGGTGATCGACGAACCGACAGACGGCGCCGGACCGGCCGGGGAGTGAGCCGATGGGTCGATGGGAGCAGTGGATCGTCCACGCCGCCACCCTGCTGGTGGGCGGCACCGGGCTGGTCTACGCGTGGATGAAGTACTGGCTCGAGCCGTCCGACCCCTACGCGGTGGTCAACCACCCGCTCCAGCCCCAGGTCCAGCACCTCCACGTGCTGGCGGCACCGCTCCTGGTCTTCGGGGTCGGCATCATCTGGCGCGAGCACGTCTGGAAGCACTGGCGCCGCGGCGTGCGCTCCGGGCGCCGGTCGGGGGCCTCCATGCTGCTGACGGCCGCGCCGATGGTCGTCTCCGGCTACCTGATCCAGACCACGGTCGCCGACGGTTGGCGCACCGCCTGGGTCGCGGTCCACCTGGCGGCCTCTGCGCTCTGGCTGGTGGGCTACCTGGGGCACACGGTGGTGCTCCGGCGTCTCCGCGCTCGCCTCAGGAACCGGCTCTCCCGGGCGCCCGAGTGCGTCCGGACCCCGGCGGTGACGAACCGCTCTTCGGTCTAGTCCAGCTTCGCGCGATAGAGCAGCGGCACCCCGAGCGGGCTCGGCACGAAGCCCTGGAGCCGCGGCGTGTAAACGTACGTCGTCGGGCCGTACATGATCGGCAGGATTGGCACCTCCCGGCTCACCAGATCGCGGATCTCGTCCCGGGCCGCGGTGCTCGACTCGGCTCGGAACCGGTGCAAGGCCTCGGTCATGGCGCCGTTCGCCCAGCGGGCCAGGTTGGCGTGGACCACGATCGGCCGCCGGGGCGACGGCACCGCCTCCGGCGAGAGCACCGCCTCCAGAAAGTCCGCCGGGTCCGGCGTGTCGGCGATCCAGCCGGACAGGACCATGTCGTAGTCGCCGCGGGCGATGGTCGAGTAGTACTGCTCGCTCGTCGCCGCCTGGACCACGTCGACCGCGATGCCGAGGGCGCCGATCTGCTCGGCGAGGGCGTCTGCCACTGCCCGGGGGTTGGGCAAGTAGGGCCGAGGCCCGTAGATCAGCAGCAGCGACAGCCGCTCCGGGTGGGGCACGCCCGGCTCCTGGAGCAGCTCCTTCGCCCGGTCCGGGTCGTGGCTGATGCCGTCCTGCCAGCGGCCCATGAGAGGCGGCAGCAGGCTGGTGGCGGTGAAGGTCAGCGGGTTCGGGTAGGTGGTGCGGGTCGCCGCGGACCGGTCGACGGCCATGGCGAGGGCGCGCCGCAGCCGCGGGTCCTGGAGCGCTTCGTGTTCGGTGTTGAAATAGAGGATCGCGGTCGAGCTTCCCGGCTCGAGCCATTTGCGCATGCCGCGCACCGTCCCCATGTCCTCGCGGGAGAGCACGCTGGTGAAGTCGATCTCACCGTTGGCCAGGGCGTCCACCAGGCCCTGCGGCCGGCCGTCCGCGTCCACCGGATAGGTGGTGAAGACGATCTCGTCGAGGTCCACCTTCTGGCGGTAGGCCGGGTTGCGCACCAGGCGGATCCGCCCCGGGCGCGAGTCGGAAGCCGGCAGGTACGGGCCGGTCCCGAGCAGGGCGCCACCGCGCTCGAGGACGACGCTGGAGTAGCGCTGGGTCAGCGCCAGGTCGAACCGCGCGTTGGGGTGCTTGAGCCGGAACAGCACCCGGTCACCGTGGCTTTCGGCCTCCGCGTGCTCGCAGAACAGGCGCGAGCCGGCGAGGCTCTCGGCGACCCGGTCGGCGGTCATGGCGGTGCCGTCGGAAAAGGTCACTCCGTCGCGCACCCTGGCCGAGAACGCCCGGGCCTCGCCGCCGGCGGACTCCGCGCGGAGCGGTTCGCCGAACAGCAGCGGCTCGGGCGCCTCGGTGCCGACCGGTGCCGCGTAGGGGGTCTCGTAGATCTGCGCCACGACGAACGCGCTGACGAAGTCCTGGGCGTCGCGCGGATCGAGGTGGTGGGGTGAGGTGATCAGGCCGACGCGGAGCGTCTTGGCTTCTGCCTGGGAATCGGCTGTCATGGCCCGACTCTACTGCACTCTCAGGATTATGGTTTCCGTGATTTCACGACGAATGTCGCCTGATCGATCCCCGTATTGCCGCTCGACGGATCGTAGGCGTAGACCAGCGCCTCATAAGTTCCCGGTTCCGGTGGTGTCCACTCGACCGCGAACTGGCTGGCGGTGCCGGCATAGGCGAGCGGCACGGTGGCGATCTCTTTGCCGTCGCGGTAGAAGATCGCCGCGACCTCGAACTTGTCGGCGTCCCACAACCCGCCCGGCGTGATCGGGCAGCCGCACATCATCGTCACGTTCGCCGCGAGCCGTACCGGGCCCTCTTCCAGGTCGCTGTGGGAGGGCGGCGCGAGCACGTCGACGACGAACCCCGGCATCTCGATCAGGATGCCATCGCCTCCGTCCACGTCCTTGCCCGGCACCACCCACTGGGTGACGGAGACCTCGTTGGCGGCCTGGCGCTGGGCCAGGGGGCCGAGGGCGGTGACGCGGATGTGCCGGGGCCGCTCGAGATCGAGGGTGGTGGAGAAGACCGCTGCGCCCTCGGTCGAGAGCACCCGCGGCCGCACGTGGCTCTCCTTCATGATCCGGGCGGTGTCGCCGGTCGACCCGCTGGTCGTGCCGGTGGCGAGCAGCTCGCCGGTGTCGGCGTCGGCGATGGTGATCGAGACACCGCCCATGGAGGTGCCGATGAACTTCGCCCCCTGGGCGATCACCCGGACGTCGATCCGGGTGGGCTCGGCGAACGCTGGGACGGCGGCGCAGGTGATCAGGGCCAGGGCCATGGCCCACGCGAAGGGGGTCCGGCGGGAGGGCTTCTTCGATCGGCGGTGCATGGTGTCTCCTCCTGGTTGGTCCGAGGGTTGCGCGGTACCGCGCGGTCCGATTCTACGCCGGTCACCCCCTCCCACCGGGCGGCGCCTCCAGCCGGTCCCGGTGGTAGGGTGCCTCCATGCGGGGGAGCGCCGCGCAGGCCGCCGACGTGCTGGCCCACGGGTTCGACGACTACCATCAGCGCTACCGCGGCGTGACCCGCCGGGCGCGAGACCGCTTCGAGCGGCGCGAGTGGCAGGGCATCCGCCGGGATACCGTGGAGCGGCTGAACCTCTACGAGCGCTGCGTCGGCGACACGGTCGGCTCGCTCCGCTCCGTGGTCGGTCCGGCGGTGTGCGAGCCGGAGACCCTGTGCGCGATCAAGGACGCGTACACCGAGGTCATCCTCGGACGCAACGACTTCGAGCTCGCCCAGACCTTCTTCAACTCGGTCAGCCGGCGCCTGGTCCCCCACCTGGGGCTGGCTCCGGGGATCGACTACCTGTCACGCGACTTCCCGCTGCCGTTTCTGGGCTGGGAGATGGCCAGCGCGCGCATGTACGGGGTCCATCGCCTGGACGCGACGGTCGTCGCCAAGGTGCTGCGCGACGCCGGCTTGCGGGTGCCGTTCCGGGACCTGGCGGGGGACGCGGCCCGGGTCGCCCAGCGGGTGGAGGCGGCGCTGGTCCGCGACCTCGGCCGGCCGGAGATCGAGGCGCTCGACGTGCTCGCCCCGCTCTTCTTCCGCAACAAGGCCGCCTACCTGGTGGCCCGCGCGCGCCGGGGCTCGAACACGCTGCCGGTGGTCCTGGCGCTGCTCAACGAGGACGACGGCCTCCGGGTCGACGCCGTGCTGACCTCAGAGGACCTGGTGTCGGTCCTGTTCAGCTTCGCCCGCTGGTACTTCCACGCCGAGGTCGAGAGCCCGCGCGAGGTGATCGGCTTCCTCCACTCGTTGCTGCCACGCAAGCGGATCGCCGAGCTCTACATCTCCCTCGGCTACCACAAGCACGGCAAGAGCGAGTTCTACTCCGATCTCTCGAGCGTGATCGCGGAGAGCGAGGACCACTTCGTGATCGCTCCGGGGGAGCGCGGCCTGGTCATGTCCGTCTTCCATCTGCCCGAGTACGAGTTCGTCTTCAAGGTGATCAAGGATTCGTTCCCGCCGGAGAAGAGCACCACCCGCGAGCGCATCCGGGACAAGTACCGCCAGGTCCTGTTCCACGACCGGGTCGGCCGGCTGGTCGACTTCCAGGAGTTCGACTACCTGACGTTCCCGCGGGCACGCTTCTCGGACGACCTGCTGGCCGAGTTGCTCCACGAGGCGGGGCAGACGGTGCGGGTGGACGACGACCGGGTGATCGTGCGCCACGCCTACGTCGGCCGCCGGGTCGAGCCGCTCGACCTCTACATGCAGCACGCATCGGCCGCGGAGCGGGAGGCGGCGGTGATCGACTGGGGCGGCACGCTCAAGGACCTGGCCGCGGCCGACATCTTCCCCGGCGACCTGCTGCTCAAGAACTTCGGTGTCACCCGCCACGGGCGGGTAGTGTTCTACGACTACGACGAGCTGGCCTCGCTCGCGGACTGCAACTTCCGGCGCATTCCGGCACCGCGGGACTCGTCCGACGCGATGGCCGACCAGCCCTGGTTCTCGGTCGGCGAGAACGACATCTTTCCGGAGGAGTTCGAGCGCTTCCTCGAGTTCCAGGGTCGCGACCGAGAGGTCTTCTACGAGCACCACGCCGACCTCCTGGAGGTCGACTTCTGGCGCGAGCGCCAGGAGCTCAACCGCCGGGGCGAGGTGATCGATTTCTTTCCGTACCCCGAGAGCGAACGGCTCGGTCCCCTGCTGCAGGCGCGGTAGGTCTCGCGGTGCTCCGAGCCGGTGCAGAGCTGAGGCTCGTGACGGCGAGAAAATCAGTGGTTGACGGAGTGCGACAGTCGGCGTATGCTACATAGACATTTTCTCGACGCACTCTCCTGGAGCCCATCATCCGATCCTTCACTGCTGCCATCACCCTCGTCGCCTCCCTTCTCCTGGTCGCCGGCCCCTCTGGTGCCGAGCAGTGGGTATCGCTCGGCCCGATCGTCGACCGGTCGGTGCAACAGGTCGAGATCGGTGCCGGCGGCGGGCAGGAGCTTTACGCGCTCTCCGACGTAGGTGTGCTCCGCAGCCAGGACGGGGGCGCCACCTGGCAGCTCGGCGGTGAGGGACTGCGGGAGGTGACGATGGGCGATATCCGCCCCCTGCAACTGCTCGCGGACCCCGATCGGCCGGGCTCCCTGTACGCCACGGTCTTCGGGATCGGCGTCTTTCGCAGCTTCGACGACGGCGCTCACTGGCATCCGGCGGCGAATCGAGGTCTGGGCTCGTTCCCCAAGCCGAGCGACCTCGAGGTGGCTCCCAACCAACCGTCGAAGCTCTTCCTGGCGACCGGTGACTGGATCTTCGTGAGCGAGGATGGCGGCGACTCCTGGACCGCCACGGGTCCGGCGCCGCCGAAGGCGGACTCCGTGTACGACCTCGCCATCGACCCCACGGACCCGGACACGCTCTATGCCGTGGGCAAGAGCGAGACCCTCCACGACTTGAACCCCTTTGCCTTCAAGAGCCAGGACGGTGGTGCGAGCTGGGAACGATTGGACATCGAGACGGCGCTTGGATTCAACGTGTTTCCGACGACCGTCACCGTGATCCCAGGCGGGTCGGGGGCGGTGTACGTCGTCGGGGAGCCGGGGGAGATCATCCGGAGCATGGACGGCGGCGCCACGTGGACGCGGGCGGACAACGGTCTCCCGATCGACAACGAGCACCGCTACTTCTCGCTGCGAGGTTTGGCGACAAGACCCTCCGAGCCATCCACCCTCTACGTCAGCCTGGACAGCTCCGATGGCCTCCCGCCACGCGGTGTGTACCGGACGATCGACGGCGGGGACCACTGGGAGCCGGTGGGCGAATGGCCGGACGATCAGCCCGCTCCACGGGACTTCGCCTTCCCGCCGGAAGACCCCTCGAGCGTGCTGGCTGCGCCGGGCCCTTACCTCTCCCCGTCCCCTCCCGGTACCGCCTGGCGCTCGCGCCGGCCCCGGCTGCCCGCCTACTCGCGCTTCGTCACACCGCACCCGAGCGACCCGGACATTCTCTTCACCGCGACCTACCCACCGGATCTCCTCTGGACCACCGATGGCGGCGCCACCTGGCGCCCGTTCGCTCGCACGCTGCCGGTTTCCCCCGGCGGGGCTCTGGACCTGGTCGTCGACCCCAACGCGCCCCAGACGCTCTACGCCCTGGGCGGGAACCCGTACAAGAGCACCGACGGCGGCCTGACCTGGGAGGAAAAGGCGGACGGGCTCGACTCTTCCGATGGACTCCTCGCGCTCGTGATCGACCCGCAGGACTCCGAGAGGCTGTACGGCTGGGACGTCTCCGCGCTGTTCGGCACCAGGAACGGAGGGGAGACCTGGTCGCCGCTCTTCGAAGGGGGCGACGACACGGTCTTCTCGCTCGCCGTCGACCCGACCGACACCGACGTTCTCTACCTCGGAACCGCGACGTTCGAGGGGCCGGACAACGCGGTGCGGGTGTGCCGCTCCAACGACGCCGGGTCTACCTGGAACTGCGTGGACACGGGCCTTCCGGACGGCTACGTCAGCACGCTGCAGGTCGATCCGGGCCGCCCCGACCACATCTTCGGCGTCTGGAACCGCGGGTCGTTTCGTCCGGGCGAGATCGTGCGGAGCCTCGACGGCGGCGCGACCTGGTCCGTCACCTCTGGGGAGCTCCCCGCGGTCCGTATCGTCGACCTGTCGATCCGGCCCGGCGCCGGATCGACGACGCTCTGGGCGGCGACCGACGGGCGCGGCGTCTACCGCAGCGCGGACGGTGGCGACTCCTGGGTCCCGGTCCGGACAGGCTTGGGGTCCCTCGAGGTGAACGAGCTCTCCTCAGGCCCCGGCGGGCTCTATGCCGCGACCGCCCTCGGCAACTACCGGCTCGACGAGAGCCCCGGCGCGGGAGAGCCGCTGCCGCCCGATGACGTTCCCTGGGTCGAAGACCCCGCCCTGCCAGGCTTCCGCATCAAGACCCGGATCGACCAGGGCGGCGGCGTCACCATTCCGGGGACCGAGCAGCCGTCGTGCATCCCCGAGACCGTTTGCTTCTCGGGTGCCTTGCCGGGGCGGGCCGAGCTCTTCGTGCGGATCGTGGGCCCCAAGCCGAACGGCTGGCTGTGGCCGACGCTGGTGAAGTTCTCCACCTCGCGGATCGAGGTCTGGATCGAGCAGGAGTCTACCGACCGGCTCCGGTACTACGAGCTCCCGGGCGCCCGTCCGGGTTTCGACGAGCTCCCGGGGCTCTTCGACCGCTTCGGGTTCCCGGTGGTCCCAGGCGCGCCGTAGGGCTGAGGTTCCGCTCCCGCGGCCTCCTGGGAGCGATCAGCGGTTCGGCGCCGGACGGTCCGTGGCCAGGCCGGCGCACGAGCGGAGCGCCCGCTCGACGTAGACGGGCACCACCGATCCGCGCCACTGGGCCTGGAAGTCGGTGTTGTCCATCGGCGTGGCGCCGCGGCGGGCCAGCTTGGCGGCCGCGGCGATGGTCTCGTCGGTGAGCTTCTTGCCCGTCAGCGCGGCCGCCGCCTTGTCGGCCGGGAGCGGCCGGGACGACACTGCACCCAGGAAGATCCGGGCGTCCTCCACCGTGCCGTCGCCGGCCAGGCGGAGGGCGGCCGCGACCGAGAGGACGGCGAAATCGATCGAGCCCCGGCGCCGGAGCTTGTGGAACGAGCTCACCAGGTGATCGCGGCTCGACTCGGCCGGCACCAGGATCTCGGCCACCAGCTCGTCGGGCCGCTTGGTCAGGTAGTCGATGCCGTCGTCCCGGTAGAGGTCCTCGATCGCCACGGTGCGCTCGCCGTCGCTCGACACCAGCCGGACGCGGGCGCCCAGGGCGGCCAGCATGGGCGCCGAGTCGCTGGCCGAATGGGCCCAGCAGCGGGGCGAGCTCGGTGCCACCCAGCAGGTTTCGCCGCACTCCTTCATGCAGTAGTCGATCGAGCGCCGCCACTCCTCCGTCTGGTTGTAGTAGGTGCAGCGGGTGTCGACGCAGACGTTGCCGCCGATCGTGCCCATGTTGCGCAGCGGCGGCGACGAGATCGATTCGACCGCCTCCGCCAGCGCGGGGTAGCGCGCGCGGATCGCCGGGTGCTCGGCGACGTCGGTCAGGGTGGCGGTGGCCCCCAGGCGAACTTCGCTCTCCGGCCCGTCGGCGTGGATCGCGGCGAGACCGGGGATGGTGCCCAGGCCGACGACCACCTCCGCCGTCTGGTGCCGGCGCTTCATGTTGGGCCAGAGATCGGTGCCGCCCGCCACCGGGCGCACCCGCTCCGGCGATTCGCCGGCGCCCTCGGTGGCGAGGATCGAGGCGGCCTCGTCGAGGCTCTTCGCGGGGCGGAACGTGAAGCGGGGAAGACGGAGCATGTCGCGGGGGATCTCCTCGGGGGTCGGCGGTGGGGTCTGGCTTGGATGGGGTTCAGTCGGGGCTCAGGCCGGGGCTCAGGTCGAGGACCGGGCCGGGGGCCGGCTCACTTGGTGGTCAGGGACGCGATGTCCTTCTTCTTGAGCGCCTCGTCGCGCTCCATCATCGTACCGGAGGAGGAGCGCATGCCGCCGCGCAGGCGGTGCTTGTAGTCGTTGATCGCCCGGCCGTCGCCACCGTCGGCCGGGGTCGGGACCACCAGGGTCTCGCCGAAATCGACCTCCGGGAAGGCGGCCGGTCCGAAGCGGGGCTCCTCGCCCTTCGCCTTGGCTTCGAGCGCCTTGGTAATCATGTGCGGGTGGATCGGCACCTGGTCGACCCGCACGCCGACCGCGTCGAAGATCGAGTTGGCCACCGCCGGCATGATCGGCAGCAGCGGCCCCTGGCCCACCTCCTTGGCGCCGAACGGGCCCTCCGGGTCCGGGTCCTCGACGATGTAGCTCGTCACCTCCGGCATCTCCTCGAAGGTCGGGCTCTTGTACTCGAGGAGCGACGGGTGGCGGTGGACCAGGGCACCGGAGAGGTGCTTGGGGAGCCGGCGGTAGACCTGCTCCTCCATCAGCGCCTCGCCGAGCCCCATGTAGACGCCGCCCTCGATCTGGCCCATGACCAGGGCCGGGTTGATGCACTTGCCCACGTCGTGGGCGATCCACACCTTCTCGACGGTGAACAGGCCGGTCGCCGGGTCGACCGTGGTCTCGACGACCGCCGCCGAGTAGGAGTAGGTCGGTGACGGGCCGACGCCGGCGCCCCGGTAGCGGCCGGGGGAGCGGGGCGGGATGTAAGAGCCGGTGGTTCCCAGCGTTCCGAACATCGCCTCCGCGGCGATCACCGCCTCCTCGAACGAGACCCCGGTCTCCGGGTCCTCGGCGTCGAACACCCGCCGGTCGGCGAACACCAGGCGGCCCTTGGGGACCTCCAGCTTCTCGGCCACGGCGCGGGCGATCAGGTCCCGCGCCCGGTCGGCCGCCTGGAGCGCCGCGTTGCCGACCATGAGAGTCACCCGGGAGGAGTAGCTCCCCAGGTCGACCGGGGTCAGGTCCGTGTCGGCGACGCACAGGCGGATGTCGGCGAGATCGATCCCCAGGACCTCGGCGACCACGGCGGCGAGGACCGAGTCCGAGCCCTGGCCGATCTCCGACTCGCCGCAGAAGACGGCCACCCCGCCGGAGCGGTCGAGCTTGAGCAGCACGCCGGATTGGGGCATGTGGTTCCAGTAGATGGGCAGCCCGGCGCCGGAGAGATACGAGCCACAAGCGAGCCCCAGCCCGCGGCCCTCGGGCAGCTTGCCGTAGCGCTCCCGCCAGCCGGAGCCCTCGACCACCGCCTCGATGCAACGGCCCAGGCCCATGGAGCCGATCTTCAGCCAGTTGGCGGTGACCGAGTCCGGCGGGGCGAGGTTGCGCAGACGGAGGTCCGCCGGGTCAATCCCCAGGGCGTGGGCCGCCTTGTCCAGGTGGATCTCGAAGGCGAACCGGGGCTGGGGCGTCCCGTGCCCCCGCTTGGGGCCGCACGGCGCCTTGTTGGTGAACGCGCGCAGGCCGTCGAAGCGGTAGGCCGGCAGGTCGTAGGTGACCGTCTGGAGGGCGCCCGTGTAGTAGGTCGAGGCGACGCCGTAGGAGCCGTACGCGCCACCGTCCAGGGCGGTCTTCAGGTGCTGGGCGGTCATCGAGCCGTCCTTCTTGAAGCCGGTCTTGACGTGCATCAGCACCGGGTGGCGGCCCCGGTGGCAGTAGAAGACCTCCTCGCGGGTCAGCGTCACCTTGACCGGACGGCCGAGCTTGAGCGCCATCGCGGCGGCGGCGATCTCGTGGTTGAACGGATCGCTCTTGCCGCCGAAGCCGCCGCCGACCGGCGCCGCCACCACCCGCACCCGCGAGGTGGGGAGCTCCAGCACCTTGGCCAGGGCCCGGTGGAGGTAGTGGGGCGTCTGGGTGGAGGAGTAGACCGTCACCCGTCCTTCGTCCTCCGGCACGGCGACGGTCGCGTGCTGCTCCATGGGCAGGTGGGTGTTGCCCTCATAGAAGGCGGTGTCTTCGAGCACCAGGTCGGCCGCGGCCAGGCCGGCCTCGACGTCGCCGAACTCCATGGAGACCGTCTTGTGGAGGTTCCCGCGGTCGCCGTAGTCGTGGATCCGGGGCTCCGGCGTCTCGATCGCCTCGTCGACCGAGGCGATGGTGGCGAGCGGCTCGATCGCCACCTTGACCGCGAGCGCCGCTTCCCAGGCGGCGTCCTCGGTGGTGGCGGCGACCGCGACCACCGGGTCGCCGACGAAACGCACCGTCTCCGGGCAGAGCGCGTGCTCGTCCTGGGAAACGGGCAGGATGCCGAACGGGTTGGGCAGGTCCTTGCCGGTCAGGAAGCCGAGGACGCCGGGGACCGCTTCGGCCGCGGACAGGTCGATGTCGGTGATCCGGCCGTGGGGGACCGTGGAGCGGACCAGCCGCATGAAAACCATGCGGGGGAAGGACAGGTCGTCGGCGAAACGGGTGGCGCCGGTGACCTTGGCCCGGCCGTCGACCCGCCGGAACGGCTTGCCGACGATGTTCTTCGCTTCGCGGATCCCCTCGCCGGGACGCGTCTCAGGGCTCTTCTTTTCGACCGGTTCTGCCATCGTTCCTCCGGTCGGCGATTGTACCGGAGGCGTAGACGCGCCGCAGCGAAAGCGCAAGACCGGGCCGGGGCGTCCCTCTCCCCCTGCCAGGCCGACTTTCGTTGGGCGTTCTGGTCACTGGGGAAAGGGACCTCTCGGGGATCGGGGGAGATCCAGCTACTGATCGAGGCACGCCCCGCGCAGCGCCACCGACAGGCGGTGGAATCCGCTGTGCTCGGCCAGGACCGCGCCGTCGGTGCCGACGAACCGGATCGACAGAGAGCCGAAGGGCGTCCCCTCCGGCACCAGGTCGGCGCTGGTGAGCTGGAAGCTGTTCAGGTCGGTGCGGATCTCGAACGAGCGGAGGGCTTTGCCTGCCTCGTCGTAGACCGTGCCGATCGCCGTCGGAGAATCGAACGAGGCGCTGCCGGACGGGATGTCGACCACGAAGCGGAAGCTCGACGTGGTGGAGATCTGCTCGCTCCGGAAGAAGCGGGTGCTCCAGGCCCGGCAGAGCTCGTTCTTGGGCGAATCGAACGACATGTCGAGCAGCGTGCTGCCGGTGGAGTAGTCGGTCGCCGGGTCGATGAAGAAGAAGTCCCCGGAGAGCGAGGCGCTGCCGGTGGGATGCGCGCCGATGGTGCCGAGCACCACCAGCCCGCGGGAGACGCCGTCCGGGTCGACGGACAGGCCCGGCACGTCCCGCAGGTTGATGGTCTGGGTCGCGTCCGGGGCGAGCCAGACGTTCTGCTCGGTCTGGACGGTGCCGCCGAGCGCGGAGACGTAGAGGATTCTGACCGGCACGTGGGAGTCGGTTTCGTTGCGCACGGCCAGGAGAGTCGTGGCGCCCTCGGCGCTCGTGCGGTCGACCTCGAAGTAGGGGACCAGCAGCACGTCGGAGGCGCCATTCGCCTTGGTGCCGACGCCGGTGAGGTCGTGGTCCGCGGTGTTCATGACCGCGCGGAGCGATCCGGTGGTGACCTGGGACGGGGTGGTGGTGAGAGCGGTCGCGTAGGCGCCCAGGTCGGTGATCGGACGGTCGAGAATCCGGACGTCGACCGAGCCGCCCGCGGCGCCGGCGACGGCCGGTGCCAGGAGAGCGAGGAAGATCGAGAGGATCGGAGTGGATTTCGAAATCATGGTCAACCTCCGGCCACCTTCTGCAGCACGTCGCATGCCAGGCCGGAGAGCCTGAACGGGAGCTGGCGTCGTGTGTGGAGCGGGGAGACGGTGTCGCGACGGCGCGCGGGAGTGTCCGTAGAGGTGTCGGACAGGGTCCGCGGGAACCCCTTCCGACCGGTCATTGCGGCGCGCCTCAGCGGCCGGGCTCGGGGGCTCCGTACAGGGTCTCGTGGGCCGGCTGCCACTCCTCGCCGCGGAGGATCGCCGCGGCGCCCTCGATCGCTTCGAGGATCTTCAGGTAGCCGGTGCAGCGGCAGAGGTTGCCGGCCAGAGCAGCGCGGATTTCTTCCCGGCTCGGCGCGGGATTCTTTCCGAGCAGCGCCTTGGCGGCCATCAGGATGCCGGGCGTGCAGTAGCCGCACTGGGCGGCGCCCAGGTCGGCGAAGGCGGCCTGGAGGGGGTGCAGCCGATTGCCCTGCTGGAGGCCTTCGACCGTCTCGATCGAGCGGCCGGCCATCTCGGCGGCCAGGACCAGGCAGGAGAGGACCGGCTTGCCGTCGACGAGCACCGTGCAGGTGCCGCACTCGCCGAGCTCGCAGCCGTGCTTCGTGCCGGTGAGGCCACACTCCTCGCGGAGGACCTCGAGCAGCGTGTGGTGGCTGGGGAAGACCACCGGATGGTCTTCGCCGTTGACGTGCAGGGTGAGGGTGGTCAGGCCGTCGGACATCGCCGGCGATTGTGGCGCCCGGCGGGGAAGGGTGTCAAGGCGCCGGGCGGGGGCGGGGAGTCTGCTGGGAGCGGGTCGGGAGGCCCGGGCCTCCGGGACGCCATGCGAACACGACGGCTGGGAGCTCAACGCATGGCTCGGTTCGGGTCGCGCCGGACTGCCCAGGCTGTTCGGGCGCTCTCGCGAGCGCGCCCCTCAACGCCCTCCTGCGGGGCCTCCCGACCCGCTCCACCCGCGCAACGCTCGTCCACCAGTGCAGCTTCACTCCCAAATGAAGAACGCCGGGGAGCCCCGAGGGGCCCACCCGGCGTGATGTCGGGATCGGAGCTGGGCTCCGGGGGTGGCCTCGCGGCGCCCCGGAGCCCTGGGGGCTTACCAGGTGAATCCGACCCCGAAGTCGTAGATGTCGGCGTTGTAGTCGTCGAAGTTGTACGCCTTCTCGTTGTAATCGACGCTCTGGTAACCGACGCGGAACAGGTAGCCCTGGGTGAAGTGGTACTCACCGTAGAGCTGGTAGTCGTCGCGCTTGATGCCGAAGGTCCCGGTGTTGTCGTAGAGACGCAGCTGGCCACCCAGCCACAGGGCCTCGGTCACGCGGTAGCGCAGCAGCCCTTCCACGAAGTCCGAGTCCACCCCGTAGTTGATGTTGAACATCGCGACGTCGTTGGTATTGCTCAGGATCGACTGGTCGATCTGGACGACCGAGTACCCCACCTGGGCGTTCAGGCGGTCGTTCTGGTACCCGACCTTGCCCGTGTAGTACTCGTGGTTCCCGTCCCAGCTGGACTTGCTGTTCTTGTACTCGCTCTTCTGGTAGGTACCGGAGAACCAGAACCCGTTGTCCAGGCGGTACCGGCCGGTGAAGCGGGTCCGCGTCCGGTCGGTGGCCGAGATGCGGGTGAACGGATCGTCGATCGAGCTGTCCTCGTAGTCGAGGGTCAGGTCGAGGCCCTTGACCGGCTTCCAGCCGATGGTGCCGTAGAACCCGTCGTTGTTGGTCGACGGGGGCGTCTCGGTTTCCTCGGGGGCACCCTCCTCGACGACGGTGCGCTTGACGTCCCGGCTCTCGGTCCGTCCGCCCACCGTGACGGTGAAGTGGTTCGGGCCGCTCCACTGGACGCCGGCCTCGATGCCGTCGGTCGTGATCTCCCAATGGCCCCGGTTCGGCGTGCCGTCGATGATGAGGTCGCCGGTCTGGTCGAGGTTGCGGTAGTAGTAGCTGCCCACCAGGGCCCACTGGTCGGTGAGCACGTAGGTCAGGTCCAGGTCGTACAGGTCGGTGTCACGGCTGATCGCGCCGTTCCCGGTGGCGTCCGTGGTGTACGGGCTGCCGGTGAAGCCGACGCCGCCGGCCCGCTCGCTGGACGACAGGTCCATGTCCAGGTTCTGCACCGTGCCGGAGGCGCGGATGGTGAACCGGTCGACCGGCGTTGCCACGATGCGGACCGTGTGGTCCCAGCTCTTGAAGTTGTACGGCTGGTTGAGGAAGAAGTAGTCCAGGACCGAGCTGCCGACCTGCTGGCCGGGAGAGAAGATCTCGTAGGCGTTGTCGTACTTGGTGTAGCGCTCGTCGAGCACCACGGTCACCTTGTCCCAGGCGTACTGGAAACCGCCGTTGTACTGGTACTGGTTCTCGTTGAGCGGCCTGTCGAGCTCGACCTCGTCACGCTGCAGGTCGAGAGTGGTGGTGCTTTGGCCGATCTTCGAGTAGCGGTCGAAGCCGAAGCTCAGCTTCGCCCGGGGGGTCAGGTCCAGCTTCAGGCTGGCCCGGTCGCGGACCCGCCGGAAGTTGAAGGTGTGGAAGTCGCCGGCCCGGCCGTTGCGCTCGCTCACCAGCTCTTCCGGGAAGAGCTGGTCGTTGTAGAAGTACTGGGACTCGGTCCGGTTGTAGTCGAAGTCGAAGCGGCCGAACTTCTCGACCGCAAGGCGGATGTTCTCGAAGGGTTGTCCTCCGAGATCGTTGACGTTGAGCTGGATCCGGTCGACGAAGTCCCGCAGGGTGCCGTCCGGCGTGAGCGAGAAGTCGAGGTCCGCGAGCCGCGGGCCCTCGTCCAGGTTGATGTCCTCGCGGTACTTGTTGTCCTGGCCGCTGACGTCGACGTTGCGGTATCCGATGACCAGGCGGCCGTCGAAGGTGCCGTCTTCCTCGGCGGAGGCATTCGGGCCGAACAGGACCGCGAGCCCCAGGACGAGTGCCGGCACCAGGACGATCGTCGTGCTGCGTGCAATTCGTTTCATGGTGGACCTCGCTTACTGGAGGAAGAACGGGTTGAAGTTCGAGCCGTGGATCGACGAGTGGCAGTTGGTGCAGTTCGCGTCCTGGCCGAAGCGGATGTTGTCCGGAGCGCCGGAGGTGTGGAAGCCCGGCACCTCGATGTGGCACGAGTAGCAGAGCTGCCCGAGGTTCTGGTAGAGCAGCATGTGCCGGTTGGGCGATCCGTGGGGGTCGTGGCAGGCGGTGCAGCCCTCGACCCGCGACGAGCCGTGCTCGTAGACGAACGGGCCACCCTTGTCGGTGTGGCACTTCATGCACACCTGCTGGTGCTTGAAGCCGCCCAGCCGCGCACGGGTCGCGCGCTCGTGGGGATCGTGGCAGGTGACGCAGGAGAGCACACCCTCTTGCAGGCGATGGCGCTCGTTGAACTGGAACTTGGCCAGCACCTCGTTGTGGCACGAAGCGCAGAGCTGTGAAGCCGGGTCGAGCTTGGACGCCGGGTCGGCGCTGGTCATCACGCTGCCGGCCTTGAGCAGGTCCACCGCGCCGTGGGCCGGCTGGTGGATCTTGTGGCAGGTCGTGCAGGCGAGGCCCGCCTGGGCGTGCTCGCTGGTGAAGAACCGTGGGTGCGTGTTGGTATGGCACCGGAGGCACGCCTGGCTCGCGACCTTCGGGTCGACGTCGTCGCCGAATGCCAGGATGCCGGTATCGGTGCCGCCGCCCTCTTCGACGTGATGGGCCGCGCCCTGGTGGCACGAGGCGCACGAGGCACCTTCGACACCGAACAGGTTGTGGTCGGCCTGGTTGAGCACCGAGTGCGGATTATCGGCGAAGCTCTCCACCCGGTCCGCGTGACAGTCGGCACAGGTGGAAGCAACCGGGACCTCTCCTTGCGCCGCGACCATGGAGGCGACGCCCAACAGCAGGAACAGGAAGGCCCCGGCCACCAGCGGTGGTGTCAAGAGACTTTTCTGTCGCATTTCATTCAACCTCTCGATTGGAGTGCCGCGGCGTCGGGCGCGGCGGTTGCACAGGTTCCGTACGGTTCAGGCTCCGAGGAGCCGGGCCGTCCGGTCGATTGCTCGTGGAGTGCATTGAAGTGTCCTCCCTCCCTCTCGATGTTGCTTCTTTGGGCTCTTGCGCCCCTCTTGGTCATTTGCGTAACGAAGCGTAGCGCGGGCTCCGGACACTGCAGAGACCCGCTCGGGTGGGCCGTTGTACCCGGTGGGGGGAAAGGGTTTCCTGCCCCACCGGGTGGCGCCAGGGCACCGGTTCGGCCCATCGGTCGTCAGCCTCCCGCTCCGAGGACCAGTTGATCGTCGGTCGGCGGCGTCGGGCTGTCCTCGACGACGAAGACGTGACAGGTCTCGCAGTCGATCGGGATGACGTGCTCGCCGTCCGCCGTCTCCATGGAGCCGTCGTGGCAGCGCCAGCACCCCGGAGAGTCTTCGTGGCCGATGTGGTTCGGGTGGGTGGTCCAGTCGGTGTCCATCTCCGGGAAGACGCTCCTCCCGTACACCTGGGCCGCCACGTCGGCAGCGGTCTCGACCACGCTCTGGCGGGTGCGCCAGGTCTCCGGCTGCTGGTCGCGGTAGTAGCGCAGGATCGCTTCCCGCACCGCTTCCACGCCCTCGTCGTGCGTCGGGTACTTCTGCTTGATCGCTTCGAGGGCCTGGTGCTTGAAGAAAGGCAGATCGACCAGCTCGGGCCGGCCCATCATTTCCTGGTCGAGGGCCTTGGACGGTACCTGGAACAGGTGGGTCGGCCGGTTGTGGCAGTCGATGCAGTCCATCACCCGCGCCCGGCGCTCGAGCTCGTCCTCCGGCGGCAGGTCGTCGCCGCGGGTGTAGACCCGGCGCTCACCGTCCGGGCGGGTGAGCTCCACCCAGATCATGTTCTCCCGGTCGTCGTTCTCCGAGACGTACCGGATGCGGTTGTCGGAGTAGATGTGCCACCAGTGGATACCGCCGTGCCGGCCCATGTCCAGGCTGCCGCCGCCGGTCTTCAGGATCATGGCGTTGTAGCTCGGCGTGTTCTTCTCGTCCTCGGCGAAGCGGGCGAAGACCTTCACTTTGTCGCCGTAGTGCTTGGCCGGCCAGTGGCACTGCTCGCAGGTCTCGCGGGCCGGGCGCAGGTTGCGCAGGGGGGTCGCGATCGGGCGCTCGTAGGTGTCGAGGGCGGTCTTCCAGACCTGGCGCAGGCCGTCGATCTTCGACCGGACGAACCAGGAGGCGCCGGGGCCGATGTGGCACTGCACGCAGGCCACGCGGGAGTGGGGCGACTGCTGGTAGGCCGTGTACTCCGGCTGCATGAGCTGGTGGCAGGCGGTGCCGCAGAACTCGACCGTTTCCAGCTCGTGGACGGCGAAGTAGGAGCTCGCCCCGAAGATGATCGAGTTGATCACCGTCAGCAGCAGGATGATGCTCGCCACCCGGCGGAGCTGGGGGTCGTTGAAGTCCAGCCGGGGGTACCGGGAGCGGTCGGCCAGCGAGACGCCCTGGGCGACCAGCTTGCGCCGCCGGAACCACATGCCGATCGGCTGGATGATCAGGCCCAGGACGAAGAACGCGGGCAGGATCATATAGGCGAAGATGCCGACGTAGGGGTTGCGGAACCCCCCGCCCATCTCGCCGATCAGGAAGATGATGATGGAGACCGCCGAAACCGTCGTGAGGACGATTCCGACGATGGTGATGCCGTTGTTCGCGTAGTTGAAAAGCCGCCCGAGGAGCCCTCGTCGCTCGTCCGCACTCATTACACCCGTCCTCTCTCGAAATCTCCCCTGGACAGCTCGATCTAGTGCCTCATAGCCTATCGTCTAAGCGCTGAAGCTCGCAACCCTGAGAGCCTCCCAGCGCCCCTCCGTAGTCGAGCCGTGGGGCGCCCAGGGGGTGCGTCTCGCGGCTCGACCACGGACCGCGGCCGATTCTCGATGTCAGGGCGCCCGGAGGCGCCTCAATGCTGGAGGAACGCCAGCAGGATGCCGAGCGCCAGGAGCAGGCCGACCGCCACCGCCGTGAAGCCCCAGAACCGGATCGTCTTCATCTGGCTCGGGTCCGGCGGATCCATCAGGTACTGCTCCAACTCGCCGCGCTCGACCAACCGCTGGTACTCCTCCTTGCGCTCCTCCTTGAACCGCTCGAGCGGCATGCCGCCGGTGAAGATGACCGGATCGAGCGGGAAGCTCTCGGGCCGCATGTGCGTGTGGAAGAAGTGGAAGATGAAGATGAACCCCGTGGCCAGGAGCGCCTCGTCGCTGTGCACGAGGAAGGCCGCATTGAGCATCCAGCCCGGGAGGAACGCGCCGAAGAAACCGGGGAACCAGAGCATCAGGCCGGAGAGGCCGATGATGGCCACGCCCCAGAAGACCGCGAAGTAGTCGAACTTTTCCCAGTAGGTGAAGCGGTCGAAGGTGGGGCGCTTCCGCAGGTACAGGAAGTAGCGCAGGTTGTTGATCAGGTCGAAGAAGTCCTTCGGCCGCGGCACCATGGAGCTCCAGCCGTAGAGCATCCCCTTGTCCCGGTTGATCACCGCGCGCTTGATCAAGTTGGAGACGTGGAAGAGGAAGTAGCCGAAGGTGAGGATCGCCGCCGTCCGGTGAAGGAAACGGGTCACTGCAACACCGCCGAACACCGAGACCAGAGTCTGAGCCCAGTCAGTGTAATGGAACTTGAGCGGCAGTCCGGTCGCCGCGAGCACCAGGAAGGTCGTGATGACCACGGCGTGGGTGCGGATCTGGCTCTTGCGGAACCGCCGCACGTACGGCCCCTCCTTCGAGCGCTCGCCGTTCAGCTCGTCCCGTGACAGGGCGACCAGCGCCCGCTGCAGCCAGAGCACCGTGTGCAGGCCGAAGAAGCCGAAGACGCCGATCAGCAGGACGGTCATGAACAGCCAGATCCAGTGGAGCAGCTTGCCGTCGTTCGGGTTCTCGGGTTCGGCGTGCGGGTCGAACGTCAGGAACGCCTTGCTGACGTTGCTGTGGCACTGGCCGCAGGTGGCCATCAGGTGGGCCGGGTTGATGCTCGACTGGGGATCGGACTCGGGCCGGTTGTTGTGCGGCGTGTGGCAGTCGGAGCAGATGGCGCCGGCGACGAAGCCCAGGTCGGTCACCTCGCCGTGGAAGCTGTCGCGGTAGGACCCGTGCTTTTGCTTGTGGCATTCGCCGCAGGTCTCGGGGAACTCCAGCCGCACCGCGCGGCTCTCGGGGCGCTCGATCCAGTGGGACGAGTGGCAGGTCTCGCACACCGGCCCCTGGTCGGAGCCGGCTTCCCAGACTTCGCCGTGGGTGCTGCCCTTCCACTCGTCCAGGATGCCCTGGTGGCAGCGGCCGCAGGTGTTCGGGAGATTCTGGTGGGAGACCTTCGCCTTCGGGTCGTCGACCGCGAGGATGTCGTGGGAGCCGTGGCAGTCGCTACAGGACGGCGCCGCGGTCACCAGCCCCGCCTTCAGCAGGGCCCGCCCGTGGACGCTGTCCAGGTAGCCGGTGATCAACCCGTCGTCGGTCTCATGGCAAGAGCCACAGGTGGCCGGCTGCTTGACCGGCGACATCTTGGAGTCCAGGTCGTCCAGGGGGAGGATGTCGTGGGCGGTGCCGTGGCAGTCCTGGCAGCCCACCATGCCGCCGTGCACGCTCTGGGCCAGGGTGTCGCCGACGTCGTGGCACTGGGCGCAGACGCCGGGGCCGAGCTCGAGCTTTTCAGGATGGGGGTACTCCGAGATGTCGCTGTGGCAGTCGGTGCAGTCGAATCCCGCGTGGACCGACTGGTCGGACGGCCCTTCGTCATGGCAGTCGGCACAGTCGATCTGGGCGAAGGCCGGCGCGGACGCCAGCCAGCCGACGAGCATCGCCGCGGCGGCGGCCGCCGCCAGAGGACCGGGATGGATCTTGGCCTTGCTCATGAAACCCCCTCGCGCAGGCCTCGGCATGGTGCTCCCCCGGGGCTCCGGCCGTGGGCCGGGCGAGAAGGGAGCGCCGATTGGTGCGGGTCGGTTCGGTGGTGCGGTGAGAGAGCTCGGGGCGCGCCCTAGTGGATCAGAAGGGCCATCAACGGTGCGGAGAACAGGGCTGCGAGGACGAAGATGGTCGTCACGGCGAGCGTGATCGATGCGATTTTTTTCATCATTTCGGTCCTTTTCATTTCCGTAGAAAGGACGAATCGTTCGTCTGGTCGTCGGAGTGCGGCCGAGGCCGCCGCTCCGGAAGGAAGTGTTGCACGCGCTCCGGAGCCTGTAACCACCCGCCAGACCAGAAAACGCCCCACCCATCAGGGTGGTTGGCAACGCCCGCCCGGTGACTAAGATGGTTGCAAATTCGCGAGGTTGTTGTGACCGGACCATTACCGCGTCTCGAAGCGAAGGTGGAGGAGCTTGCGCGCTCTGTCGAAGGGCTCGCCGAGCGCGTGGCGTCTCTGGAGAGCGCCCTCGGGTACCGTGCGGGCCCGTCGGCCGTGGCCTTCGAGGAGGGCGGCACGCCGCTCGAAGGCGACGGCGCGGCGATCGGTGGCGCGGCGCCCGACGTCTCGGGCTGGAGCGGGCTCGCCCTGGTCGGGCGGACCCTGATGGTCCTCGGGGGCGCGTACCTGATCCGGGCGCTGACCGAAGGGGGCACGGTACCGGCACACGTCGGTCTGCTGCTGGGCGTCGCCTACGCGTTCGTCTGGCTGCTCTGGGCGGATCGCGCGGCGGCGGCCGGACGGCTCCGGAGCGCCGCCTTCCACGGCGCGTCCTTCGCTCTCATCTCCGAACCGCTGGCGTGGGAGGCCGCGGGCCGCTTCGGCGCCATCGGCGCCGCCGGCGGTGCCGCCGGCGTGGCACTCTTCACCGGCTGCGCCCTGGCAGTCGCCTGGTGGCGCCGCCTCCGGGCGGTGGCCTGGATCGCCGTCCTGGGGGCCGTCTTCTCGGCCTGGGCGCTGATGGCGTCGCCGGATCTGGAGGTGCTGCCGGCCCTGGGCGTGCTGGTGGCGGTGACCGTGGCTGCGGACTGGCTCTCGCTGCCGCCGCTCTTCCGGCACCGCGGCGCCCCTGCCTGGCGCTTCCTGCCCTGGACGCCGGCGCTCGCGACCGACGTGACGTTGGCGGTGATCGTGGTCGAGGCGGTGTTCGGCCGGCCGGAGGAGCTACCGAAGGGACCGGGGCTGGTTTGGCTCTTGCTGGTGCTCGCTGTCGGCTCGGCCGGTAGCCAGGTGCTCAGGGCCTTGACCGATCGCGACGGCCCCTGGCGGCCGCGCTGGTTCGACCTGGCCCAAGGCGTGGCGGCGATGGTGATCGGCTACTGGGGTGCGTGGGGCCTCGCCGGCGCGCTCACCGATGCCGGCATCACGGACGCCTCCGTGCCGCTCGGCCTGGGGATCGCCAGCGCCGTCGCCGCGGCTGTCTGCTACGGCGCCGCGTACCCCCTGATCGAGCGTCGGCCGGAGCGCCGGCCGGCCTACCTGCTGATGAGTAGCCTGGGCCTGGTGCTCGCCATCGGTGCCTGCGGTCTGCTCCTGCCAGCCGCCGGCCGGGCGGCCGCGTGGTCGGTGCTGGCGGTGGCCGCGGCCTGGCTGTCCGGCCGCCGGCGCACCGTGACCCTCGGTCTCCAGGCCTTTGTCTACGCGCTCCTTGCCGCCGTTTCCTCCAACCTCCTGGTGGAGGCGGGCTACGCCTTCGCCACCGACCCGAGTGAGGGATGGCCGTCGCTCTCGCTGGTCTCGGTGGCGGTGCTGGTGGCGCTGGCGGTGGCCGCCAGCCTGCGGCTCCCGGCCGACTCCCCGTTCTGGGGCCACGCGGCACGGGTGCCGAAGCTGTTGTTGCTGGCGGCGCTGGTCTGGGCCGTGAGCGGTGCGATCTTGGTGGTCGTGCTGCCGTGGCTGGCCGGCGGCCCCTCCGGGCCCGCGCTCGTCGCCGCGGTCCGGACCGCGTTCGTGGCGCTCCTGGCCCTGGCTCTCGCCTGGATCAGCCGCTTCGACCGCTTCCGCGAAGCGCGCTGGCTGGTCTACGCGGTGCTGATCGTGGGTGCCGCCAAGCTGATCGCTGAAGACCTCCGGCTCGGACGCCCCGGCGAGCTGTTCGTGGCGCTCGCGGTCTACGGCGGAGCGCTCATCCTGGCGCCCCGCCTGACCCGGAACCCGTCACCCTCCCAGTCCGCCCAGTAGGGCGCACCCCCAACCCTCCGGAAGCCTCTCCGGCACCCTCCCGGTCCGCTCAGTAAAGCGCCCCCTCCCAACCCGCCGATGACTACCCGCCACGAAGGGCGGGGGCGTCCCCTTCCCCCCCCGCGAGGGGTGGGAAGGGGATCGAGGGGATGGGGGGGGGCGATCCAGCTACCCCGAGATCTGGCGGATCTTCAGTCCCAGCCCGACCAGAACCAACAGGATCACCACCAGCGAGATGCCGAGGCCGTGCCGACGGTACTTGAGCTCGTCCAGCGCGCTCTGGGCCTCGTCCAGCGCGCTCCGCGCCTGGGCGATCCCGTCCTCGTGCTGCTTGGCGAACTGGCTGCCGTCCGAGGCGTCGAACGTGTGCACCAGGACCTCGAGCTGGATCTGGGCGTCGACCGCCCGGTCGACCGCGAGCGAAGCCTTCTCCGTCAGCACACCGCCACGCTTGGCGGCCAGCAGGATGCGCTCCGCCCGGGCGGTCAGGGACGTCAGGTCGCGCATGTCCTCCAGGTACCTCTCGCTCGTCTTCCAGCCCGCCGCCACGTCGGTCAACGCCGGCTCCTTGGCGTGGCAGTCGCTGCACCGGCGCACCGGTGCGTGGACCGTTTCACCGCTGGTCGGATCGCGGAAGGTGAAGGTGGTCTTGCCGATCCGGAACTTGTGGAACAGGTTCTCGAACTCGGGCCGCAGGTCGGACGGGAGTTGAAGGCCCGCCTGTACGCTGGGGGCTTCCTCCGCTCCCTCGCCGCCGCTCTCCTCTTCGGTCTGCGCCGCGGCTGCCGTGGCCGGCAGGTGGTGGTCCGGGACGTTGTGGAGGGCCTGGTCGACCATCCAGTCGAAGAGAGCGGTCCCTTCGATGCCCTGCTCGTCAGCCTTGGCCAGGAGATCGTCGCGCACCTGCTCGTAGTGCTCGCGCACCCGTTTCGGTTCGGCCGGCAATCCCGTCGCCTCGGTCACGCCGTCGTCCGGTCCGGCCAGCGGCCCACCCTGCTCGTGGCAGAACTCGCACGGAATCGCCGGCAGCGGCGCCAGCATGGCCACCGACGGGCGGACGATCGAGTGGTTCTGGTGGCAGGTGGCGCACTCGGAGAACTCGGTGATGCCTGTGAAGGTGGCCTGGGGCTCCGGGTCTGAGTGGCAGTTCGCGCAGGCGCCCGGCCCCATCCCCTCGATGTAGGAGTTGTGGTTCTGGAAGCCGGCGTGCTTCGGGCTCTTGCGGAACAGCTCGGCCTCCCGGCCGTGGCACTGGCCGCAGACGAAGGCGACCGACTCCACGCCCGGGGGCGCCGCGCCGTGATTGCCGTGGCAGTCGTTGCAGGTGGGCGCGGTCAGGTCCTCCTTCTCGAACATCGCCGCCGCGTGCACGCTCTGACGCCAGCGGGCGTACTGGTCGACCGGCAGCGGATCGCCGGACTCGGTGGTGTAGCCGGCCATGTACTCCGCGTCGCCGTGGCACTTGTTGCAGGTCTTGGCCACGTTGGTGGGGTAGACCGGAGCCTGGGGGTCCGTCGGCGCCAGGATGCCGTGGACGCCGTGGCAGTCCACGCAGGTGGCGACCTTGGTGTCGCCCTTGCCGATGAGCAGCCGGCCGTGCTGGCTGGTCAGGTACTCGCGCACCTGGTCGACCCGCGGGTCGGGCTGGTACTGGCGCATGTACGCCGGATCCGAGTGGCAGCGGCCGCAGAAGGCTGGGATCTCCTCCGGGTGGGGCACGCCGATGAACGGATTGGGCCCGTAGCTCGAGTCCATGGCCTGGTCGACGCTGCTCGAGACGTCCGGATCGGGATTCCCGCCGTGACAGTCCTCGCAGCCGATGCCGACCGAGGCGTGCACACCGCCCTCGTAGTTCTCGACGATCTCTTTGATGTGCTCCTCGGCGAACCACGCCTTGCTGCTGTGGCAGGAGACGCACGAGCTCGGACGGGTGGGCTTGGTGGTCTTGGGAGCCCCCGTGTCGGCGTCCGATGCGGCGGCCGGCTGGGCAGGCGCTTGGGCGTCCGCTCCATCGGCGGCCGGCTGGGCAGGCGCTTGGGCGTCCGCTCCATCGGCGGCCGGTGTCGCGGCCTGGTCGGAGCCCTGGGCCGCGGCGAACGCCGGAGCGGCCAGCAGGAGGACGGTCAGCCCGGCGATCCGCAGTCCCTCTTTGAGCACGGTCATTCCTCCACCTCCTCCGTCCCCGCCGCCCCCTCTTTGTGGCGCACGAGGAAGGCGAACAGTCCCATCAGTGCGAGCACACCCAGCACGATCCCCACGGGCGCCCAGGAGCGGTAGCCCCAGGCGGTCATGCCGACGATGAACACCAGGGCCGCGATGCCCACCACCGTGAAGCCCGGGCTCTTGCCCTTGCGGACGAGGCCGCGGTCCAGGAAGGGCACGATCAGGAGGACCAGGCCTGCCAGGCCGAACAGGACGATCGGGAAGACCTCGTACTCGATGCCGAAGATGTGACCGCCCGGCACCTTCTTCAGGGTCTGGAACATGAACATGAAGTACCACTCCGGCTTGATGTCCGCGTAGGCCGGGGCGAACGGGTCCGCTTTCTGTCCGAGATCCCACGGGAAGAGTGCCGCCAGGGCGGCGAGCACCGCCAGGGCCAGCAGCCAACCGAACATGTCGCGGAGCGCGAAGTGGGGTACGAACTTCATCGGCTTGCGCCGACTGGACTCTTCCGCGGCGACCGGCGGCACGCTCATGCCATGGAGCTGCACCAGAGCCAGGTGGATGCCGAGGAGCATGGTGGTGATGGCCGGCAGCACCGCCACGTGGAAGCCGTAGAAGCGTGACAGGGTGGCACCGGTGACCCGGTCGCCGTTGCGCAGGAAGCGCACGGTCCACTCACCGATCACGGGCACCACGCCGGCGATCTCCGTGCCGACCTTGGTGGCGAAGAAGGCGAGCTGGTTCCAGGGCAAGAGATACCCGGAGAAGCCGAACGCCATGGTGATGAAGAAGAGCAGGCAGCCGGTGATCCAGGTTCCCTCCCGCGGCGGCCGATAGGCCTTGCTGAAGTAGACCGTGACCAGGTGGATCCAGGCGGTGAACACCATCAAGTTCGCCGACCAGGAGTGGATCGAGCGGACGAGCCAGCCGAACGGCACGGTGGTCATCAGGAACTCGACCGAAGAGAACGCGTTCTCGGCGGACGGCCGATAGTAGAGCATCAACAGGATGCCCGTCGTGACCTGAACCGCGAAAAAGAACAGGGTCATGCCACCGAAGTAGTAGATGACCGAGAAGCGGTGCGAGGGCACCGTCTTGTGCTCAGCCAGCGCCTGGACCTTGTCCAGGGCGAAGCGGTTGTCGAACCAGCGGCGGATTGCTTCACGAGACGCCATGGCTCAAGCCTTCTTGGAGACGACCACGGTCTTGGGAAGCGCGGGCGACTCGGAGACCAGGTGGACGGTGTAAGGCGTCAGCGGCGCCGGCGGCGGTCCGCCGACCACTTGGCCCTTGAGGTTGTACTGGCCGTTGTGGCAGTTGCACCAGATGAGCTCCTTGGATTTCTTGTACTCGACGATGCACGACAGGTGCGTGCAGGTCGCCGAGAAGGCCCGGAACTCCTCCGCTCCGACCCGGATGACGATCACCGGCTCGGCGCCGAAGGAGACGACCTTGAAGCCCTTCTCCAGGAATGCCGGGTCGTTGATCGGACCCGCCTCGACCTGGTTCGTCGCCGCCTCCGCCCGCTCGGGTGGTGTGAGGAAGCGGGCGATCGGATAGAGAATCCTCGAGCCCAGGAGGACGCTGGATATGCCGAGCAGCCAGTTGACGAACCGGCGGCGAGTTGACGCGTTTGCTGCCATGGAACCTCCTCCCCTTGACGTTCCCCCGGGTTCCCGAGCTTCGACGGCATCAGCCGTTCGCCTACCTTCGCTTGACCGGCCGGTGGGGCCGGGTCGATCCAGGAGGCGTGGAGTGCGCTGGTTGCCGCGCGCCGTGCCGAAGCCGAGTCCTCGGTCGAGCCGGGACTAGATATCTATGGATCTCTAGAGTGAAGGCTAACACCGACCGGCGACCATCCCCTAGCGGGCGGGCTTGGCCCATCTATTCGGGTGGGGTGGGGGAGAGAGGGGAGGCTCCGTGCCGCTCAGTCGCCGATATGGACGACGATCTCGCGCCGCTTGCGGCCGGTCCGGTGCTCCCAGAGGAAGATCCCCTGCCAGGTGCCCAGAGCGAGGCGCCCGCCGACGATCGGGATGCCCAGGGAGGTCGCGGTCAGGGCCGCCTTGATGTGGGACGGCATGTCGTCCGGGCCCTCGACCGTGTGGGTGTAGAGCGGGTCGTCCTCCGGCACCTGGCGGTTCATCCAGGCCTCCAGGTCGCGGCGGGCGGAGGGGTCGGCGTTCTCTTGGATGGTCAGGCTGGCCGAGGTGTGGCGGAGGAAGAGGGTGCACAGGCCCTCGTCGACGCCGGCGTCGTGCACCACCTCGACCACACGGTCGGTGATCTCGTGGAGGCCTTGGCCGGCGGCGGAGAGCTCGAGGGTTCGGATCATGGCGGGCAGGAATGTTAGCCGAGATCAGGCGGACGGACCGAGGAGCGAGGTCAGCACCGCCCGGACCGCCGGCACGCTCAAGCTGTTGCCGACCAGCGGCCAAGCGGCGCGGGGAGGCATTTCGGGAGGCAGGCGGAAGCGCTCCGGGAAGCCGAGCAGGCGGAGGATCTCGTGGGGCGCGAAGCGGCGCAGCCGGCCGTCCGGCAGCTCGAGATAGGAACCGCTCCGCACGAAGGAGCGGCCGTAGGCGGCGGTGAAACAGGCGGTGACCGCGCCCGGGTCGTCGGGATCGACCCGGTCGAGGGCCCGGTCATAGCGGCGGGCGACCTCCGGATCGACCCGCAGCTCCGGCGGAATCTGGCGGTCGAGCGCGCGGTCGGCCAGGTCGCCCAGACGGCCGCCCCGCCAGCCGCCATCCCCCCACGGCTCCGGCTCCCGGTCGAGGGCGGCGGCCAGGTAGAAGCGCCGGCGCCGGTTCGGCACGCCCAGCTCCGAGGGGCAGAGGAGAGTCTCGCGCACCCGGTAGCCCGCGCGATCCAGAGTCTCCCGGAGCTGCGCGTGGCAACGGGAGCGCTCGAAGCCGGGGACGTTCTCGAGCGCCAGGGCCGGCGGCCGGACCTCGCCCAGGAGACCGATCAGGTGGAGCAGGCTCCGGGAGCGGGGATCGTCGGCGTCCCGGCCGAGGCCGCGGCGGGTGAACGGCTGGCACGGGGGCGAGAGCCACCACAGGTCGGCGCCGAAGCCCGCCAGCTCACCGGCCGAGAGACCCTCGATCAGCTTCGCCGCCGCCGGGTGCTCTGGGAAGGCCTGCCGGTAGACCGCCAGCGCCTTGGTGTTGATGTCGAGGGCGCCGACCACCCGGGCGCCCTCGGGGAGCGCCGCGGCGGCGCCGCCGATGCCGCAGTAGAGCTCGAGGACGGAGCTCAAGGCTGCCGGACCGGAACCTGCGCCGGCTGGGTCAGCACCAGCTCGACCTGGGCGCCCTCCGGCAGGGTGACCTCCTCGCCTTCGGTGTGCGAGGCGATCGCCGTCCCGGCGGCGGCACCGATGATCGCGCCGAGGACCGAGCCCTTGCCCTTGTCCCCCCGGTTCAGCACGCGGCCCAGGATCGCCCCGGCCGCCGCGGCGCCGCCGATGGTCGCGGCGTCCTTGGCGGTCTCGCTCTTGCCCTTGGCGGCGAAGTCGGCGCTGATCGGCGCGGGCTGAGCACCCGGCGGCCGCAGGCTGTAGAACTCGAGGCCCAGGCGGGCACGGCCGCCGACCTGCTGGGAGAGCGGCACCGCTTCGGTCACCCGGCCCATGACCACCGTGCCGGCCGGGATCATGACCTCGCCGCCCCGGGTGACATCCTGGACCACTCGCGCCCGGAAGGTATCTCCGGGGTGGCTGCGGTCGCTGGCGATGGTCTGCTCCAGCTCGACCGTGAACCGGGTGCCGGACGGCAGCAGCTCGGAGCGCCAGGTGACCTCCGGCTCCCTTGGGGCCGGGGCGGCCGGGGCGGGCTCCGCCGCCTCGTCCATCGCCCCGTCACCCGCGGGCTCATAGGTCTCCGGCTCGGCGCCGGCGGCGGGGTCGTAGCCCTCCCGCGCCGCGCGATCGGTGCGGTGCTGGGAACGGCGCCAGTCCTCATCGCTGCCGGCGCTGGTGTCCGCCGGCGGCGCGCTGGCCAGGTCCTCGGGGTCGTCGCTCTTCTGTCCTGGGGCCGGCGTCGGAGCCGCCGCCGCGCCGTTGTGGCTGGGCTGGCTCGCCGCGGCCGCCTCCTGGCGGGCGAGGCGTGCCTCCCGCTCATCGAGCTCCTTCTGCTTGCGAGCCAGGGCCTCGCGCTCGGCGATCCGGCGTTCGCGCTCGGCCAGCTCCGCCTTCTGGGCCGCCAGGTCATCCGCGGACTCGCCCGTGGCGGCGGTGGTGGTGGAGGGGGCCGGCGCGGTGCCCGAGTCATCCGTCACGTCGCCGCTGGCGGTGGTCGGCGGGGCCTCGGCCGGTGACACCCCCCCATTCGGTAGATCCGACTGATCCGACTGATCCAGCTGATTCGGCTGGGTCGCCTGGGAAGGGGCCTGCGCGCCCGGGGTCTCCCCCCGGTCGCGGCCACAGCCGATGGGGGAGAGCAGGGCGAGGAGAAACACGAGGCCGGCCGGGCCGAGCCGGCGGACGGGAAGGAGCAGGGTCGAAGAGCGTCGCATGGTGGAGTCCTCCTGAGGTCGGTCCAGCCGATTCAGTACGCAACCGGGATGCCACGTCCGCCGGGTGCAGCTCGGTGCGGCTCGGCGGGTGCGGAGCGCGGGCAGCGTCTACTCCGGAGAGCGCCGCTGCCCCCGCCAGTGGGCGGCCAGCAGCCCGATCAGGTACCCGGCCAGCGGGAACAGTGCCAGCAAGGGCGTGGTCGCCGGCCCGGCTTCCACCGGGAGCTGGTAGGCCGTCCAGTAGGACAGCGCCACCGGCGCGGCGAAGAAGACCGTCCCGGCCCAGCGCCGCTGGCGCTCCGCCTCCTTGTGGGCGTACTCCCGTTCGCCGGAGGTGAGCAGCGGATCGTCCACCGCCTCCCAGCGCCGCCGGTCGATGGCGCGGCCCCGGACGACGGTCGCGACGCCGCCGGCCGCGCCGCAGGCGCCGAGCACCACGGCGAGGGGCCAGAACGCCGCCGCCGGGAGCACCGGCAGCAGGCGCAGGCCGAGCGACGCGAGGAAGCCGAGGACGAGGGCCGCGACGCCGGTGACGGTGGCGACGGCCTGGAGCGATTCGAGGCGGCTGGCCATGGCGCCGATTCTACGGAACCCGCTGGAACCTTGCGCGCCGGGTGCCGTATAGGCCCTCGGAGCTCCGCTGCGCCCCGCTGCCCGTGCGCGCGGGGCCGGCCCAGACGTGCACCGTACAGCACCACACCATGCGATGAGGAGGATTTCGTGAGACGACGCCCGTCCCGACCCGTTGCCGTCCGGTCACGCCGCGCCCGCGGCGTGCTGGCGGGCTGCCTGGCCGCCGCCGCGGCCCTGGCGATCGCCGGTTCCGCCGCGGCGGTGAGCTACGAGCAGTACCACGACTTCGGCGAAGTGGAGGCCCAGCTCCACGCGTGGGCCGACCGGCCCGAGGTCGAGCTGATCGACATCGGCCGCTCCGCCGGCGGCCGCACCCTGTGGGTCGCGCAGATCGCCGGCCCCGGCCCGGTCGATCCGGACGCCCGCCCGGCGGTCTTCGTCGGCGCCAACATCGCCGGCTTCCACAACGCCGGCACCGAGGCGGCGCTCGACCTGGTGGCGACCCTGCTCGACGGGAGCGCACCGAATGGCCCGAAGGTGGCCGAGCTGCTCGCGACGCGCACCTTCTACGTCGCGCCGGTGCTCGACCCGGACGCCCATGACGCCCTGTTCGCGGCGGTGCGGGTGCGGCGTGCCGGCAACGCCATGACCATCGACCACGACCACGACGGCCTCGAGGCCGAGGACGGCTACGACGACCTGAACGGCGACGGCCGGATCACCCGCATGCGGATCGCCGACCCGGCCGGCGGCTGGCTGCCCCATCCGGACGACCCGCGGGTGATGATCCGGGCCGACGGCACCAAGGGCCGCGCGGGCGCCTACCGAATGGTCTCCGAGGGCCGTGATGACGACGGCGACGGCCAGCGCAACGAGGACCCGGCATTCGGCGTCGTCCCGGACATGAACTTCGCCCACCAGTTCCCCTATCCGGACCCTGCGGCCGGTCCGTGGCCGAGCTACGCGCCGGAGACGAAGGCGGTGATGGACTTCCTCCTGGCGCACCGCAACGTCGCCCTGGCGGTGGTCTACGGCCCGGCCAACAACCTGCTGGAGAAGCCGCGCAGCCTGGGCGGCGGCAGCGGCGACCTGGGCACTCAGAAGTTCACCCTGCCGGAGGAGGCCGCCAAGTTCCTCGGTCTCGATCCGGAGGGCGAGTACACCATCGACGAGGTCTGGGAGGTCGCCAAGGACCTGACCTTCGTGGTCCAGAACAACATCACCAAGGACCAGCTCGCCCAGTTCCTCGGTGCCGGCCCGGCGACCAAGCTGGCCGACGAGGACATGGCGGAGCTCGACCGCTTCGCCAAAGACTACAAAGACCGCCTGGAGAAGGCCGGCCTGTCCAACGACCGGCCGGCGGAGCAGTACGGCAAGGGCGGCTTCACCCCGTGGCTCTACTACCAGTACGGCGTCATGGCCCTGGAGCTGGACGTCTGGGGTGTGCCGAAGCCGGAGAAGCCGAAGGACGAGGCGAAAGAGGGCGAGGCGAAGCTGACGCTCGACAAGCTCGAGTCGATGAGCGCCGACGAGGTGGTCGCCCTGGGCGAGGACGCGATCCAGGCGTTCCTGGACGAGAACGGCGTGCCGGCCCAGTACAACGCCACCATGGTGGTCGGGGCACTCCAGTCCGGCCAGATCACCCCGGAGCGCATGGCCGGGATGATCCGCCAGATGGGCGGCGGCGAGGCGAAGGGTGACGGCGACAAGGTGGAGGACGACCCGGCGACCAAGCGTACCCGCGACGTCCTGGCGTGGGTCGACGCCAACGCGCCGGACGCGGTCACCCCGTGGACTCCGGTGACCTTGCCCGACGGCACGAAGGCCGAGGTCGGCGGGCTCGATCCGTTCATCGAGGTGGCGCCGCCCTACGCGGTGCTGGAGCCGGCCCTCGGCGTGCACACCGCGACGGTCCTCGACCTGGCCGGCAAGCTGGCACGGGTGGAGATCCTCTCGCTGGAGGCCGAGGACCTGGGCGGCGGCGTCGCCAGGGTGAAGGCGGTGGCCGGCAACCGGGGCACCCTGCCGACCCACACCAAGCTGGACGAGCGCATGCAAACCCATCTGCCGGTGCGCCTGGAGCTGGTCACCGGCGACGGCGTCGAGCTGGTCACCGGGCATCCCGCGGTGACCTCGGAGCGCCTGGAGGGCACTGCCGGGACGGTCGAGGGCACCTGGCTCGTTCGACTTCGGCCGGGGGCCCGCCCCGGGACCGAAGTCACCGTCCGTGTGACCTCGGACAATGCCGGTAGCGACCAGAAGACCACCACGATCGGGAAGGGAGCCTGACCATGGATCGCACCCACCGCAAGACTTCCTGGGCCGGCGCGGTCTCCCGCATCGCGCTCGCCTCCGTCCTGGCGCTCGCCGGCATCGCCGGCACGGCCTTCGCGGCCGAGCCGTTGACGCCCCGCGGCGAGGCACCAAACCCCCATTTCGACCGGCTCTACGACTACCAGCAGATGACCGACCTGATGCGCGGCTACGCCCGCGCCTACCCGGAGTGGGTGACGCTCCAGTCGATCGGCAAGAGCATCCAGGGCCGCGACATGTGGCTGCTGACGATCAACAATCCGGCGACCGGCGACGACCTGTCGAAGCCGGCCATGTACATCGACGGGAACACCCACGCCAACGAGGTCCAGGGCGGCGAGACGGCGCTCTACACGGTCGACTACGTGCTCAAGAACTACGGCAAGTTGGACCGGGTGACCGAGCTGCTCGACCGGGCGGCGTTCTACGTCATCCCGATGGTCAACCCGGACGGCCGCGCCCGCTGGTTCAAGGGGCCGTCGACGCCCGACTTTCCGCGCACCGTCATGGTGCCGGTGGACGACGACCGGGACGGCGTGGCGGACGAGGACGGCTACGATGACCTGGACGGCGACGGCATCATCACCCAGATGAGGAAGAAGGTGCCGCTCGGTACGGGCAACTTCAAGCTCGACCCGAAGGACCCGCGGATCGTCGTGCCGATCGAGGGCGACGAGCTGGGCGACTACGTCCTGCTGGGCCCCGAGGGGATCGACAACGACGGCGACGGCAAGGTGAACGAGGACACGGTCGGCTACGTCGACCCGAACCGGACCTGGGGCTACTTCTGGCAGCCGCGCTACGTCCAGGCCGGCGCCGGCGACTACCCGCTGCAGATCCCGGAGACCCGCTCGATCGCCCTGTGGGCGCTCGACCACCCGAACATCGGCGCGGTCCAGAGCTACCACAACAACGGCAAGATGATCCTGCGCGGGCCGGGCTCCAAGCTCCAGCCCAAGTACCCGGTCTCGGACGTCCGCGCCTACGACCTGATCGGCAAGGAGGGTGAGAAGCTCCTGCCGGGCTACAACTACTACGTCACCTGGAAGGACCTCTACACGACCTACGGCGACACCACCGACCACTTCTACAACATCGAGGGTGCCGTCGCGCTGACCAACGAGCTCTACGACGAGCCGGCCGATTTCGATGACGACGGCGAGGTGAGCCCGCAGGAGGAGATGAAGTTCAATGATCTCCTCACCCTCGGCCGCCAGTTCGTCGACTGGAAGGAGGTCCAGCACCCCCAGTACGGCACGATCGAGGTCGGCGGGAGGCGCCAGGACGTGGGGCGCATCCCCGAGGGCTGGGCGCTCGAGGAGGAGATCCACCGCAACAACGCCTTCGTCCTCTACCACGCGCGGCAGCTCCCGAAGATCCACTTCGGCGAGCCGGACGTGACCCGCCTCGGGGACGGCCTCTGGCAGGTCGAGATCCCGGTGATCAACGAGCGGGGCATCCCGACGGTCAGCGGAGTGGCCCAGAAGAACCACCTGCTGCGGCCGGACATCGCCACGGTCTCCGGGGCGCGGGTGGTCTCGAGCGGGCTGGTGGACAACCCGTGGCTGGATCGGGTCACGGTCCAGGAGCACCGCCCCGAGCGTCTGATGGTACCCGGCGTGGATGCATTCTCGGGCCGGCGCCTGTTCTTCCTGCTCGAGGGCAAGGGCGGGGACGCGGTGGTGACCTATGACAGCCTCAAAGGTGGGACGATCCGGACGACCGTCCACCTGGGCAAGTAACCCTCGCGGGAGGCGCGCGGGCCCCATTCTGGCCAATCCTGGCCCGTTCCGGGGATTGAATGGCCCGCGCGCCTCCCCGTGTGTCCGCTGCCGGCGATGTGGCGGTGGGAGCACAGGGCAGCCTTCCTCGTACGATCTGTCGAGAAAAAATCTGGACAATTTTACTTCATAAGTTGGACGGTACCGTGGTTGTGCCGTACAATTGGCCGCCATGGAGCCGCCGGCAGATCGTTGCGCACCCCGTCACTCCATCGGCGTGGTCGTCCGGCGGACCGGCCTCCGGGCGGACCTGATCCGCGCCTGGGAGCGCCGGTACGGGGTCGTCGAGCCCGCCCGCAGCCCGACCCGGCGCCGCGTCTACTCGGACGCGGAGGTCGAGCGGCTCCTGCTTGTGCGCCGGGCGATCGACGGCGGCCGGAGCATCGGGGACGTGGCCGCCCTGAGCGACCCGGAGCTCGAAGAGCTGATCGCCGGTGACGCCGTGGCCCAGGGGGGAGGGGAGCGTGGGCTCCCCGGCGGCGGGTCGCGACCAGTCGTCGAACAGACCGATTCCGCGGCGATCCTGGACGCCTGCCTGGACTCGATCCGGCGGCTCGACCAGGCCGCTCTCGAAGCGGAGCTGGACGGTGCCGCCATCGCCCTCTCCCGCATCCACCTGATCGACCGCCTGCTGGCGCCACTGCTGGAGCAGATCGGCGTCGCCTGGCGCCAAGGCACCCTCCGGCCGGCCCACGAGCACCTGGCTTCGGCGGCGGTGCGTTCGTTTCTCGGGCGGCTGCTCGACAGCGGCCGGCGCTCCGGCGTCGCGCCCCGCCTGGTGGTGACGACGCCCCCGCGCCAGGGACACGAGCTCGGCGCCCTGCTGGTCGCGGCGGCCGCGGCGGCGGAAGGATGGGAGGCGGTCTACCTGGGCGCCGAGTTGCCGGTGGAGGAGATCGCCGCGGCGGTGCACCTCGTCGGGGCGCGGGCGGCGGCGCTGTCGATCGTCTACCCGCCGGACGATCCCGACCTCGGCGCGGAGCTGACCCGGCTCCGGTGCCTGCTGCCGGAGACGGCCGCCCTGCTGGTGGGAGGCCGGGGAGCCCCGGCATACCGCGCGGTGCTCGAGGCGGCGGACGCCATCGTGCTGAACGACCTGGCCGAGCTTCGCGGTACGCTGGCCGCGCTCCGCGGGCCGGCCTGAGTGGGCCGGCCGGAACGGGTTCGAATCTGGGAGGGGGCAACAAATCGGCCGGCTCACGCAGGGTGAGCCGGCCGGCAGGCGGACCAGCGATGCCGAAGAAGCTCCGTCGGGCAGGTCCGCAGGGAGAAAGGGACGGTCCGGGAGAGTCGGTCCCGTACCGCTGATGGACAATATATGGACAAGACCCAAGAGTCAATCATCTCTCCTGGACAGTTGACCGGGAAACGCCCCTCGGAACCCCGAGGCGCCGCCGATCCCTTAGAATCCACCCGATGACCTCCCCTTTGCCATCGGAGACCCCGCAGGAGACCCCGCGCCACTCGATCGGGGTGGTCTCGCGGCGTACCGGTCTCAAGCCGGATCTGATCCGCGCCTGGGAGCGTCGCTACGGTGCGGTGGAACCGGCGCGGAGCGAGACCCGCCGGCGTCGCTATTCCGACGCCGAGATCCGCCGCCTGCGCCTGCTTCGACAAGCCGTCGACGGCGGCCGCAACATCAGCGACGTGGCCCGTCTGCCGGACCGCGAGCTCGAAGAGCTGATCGCCGGGGACGCCGTGGCGGCCGTGGCTGTCGAGGCCCGTTCCGGCGGTGCCCCGGTACCGTCTCCCCAGTGGACCGACGACCGGGAGGAGGCGTCGCAGGCGATGCTCGAAGCCTGCCTCGCCGCCGTCCGCGCCCTCGACGGGCAGAGCCTGCAGAGGGAGCTGGACCGGGCGTCGGTGGCGCTGTCGCGTACCCACCTGGTGGGACGATTGCTGGTGCCGCTGATGGAGCGGATCGGTGATCTCTGGCAGGAGGGCACCCTGCGGCCGGTCCACGAGCACCTGGCGTCGTCGATCGTCCGCTCGTTCCTGGGCGGCTTCCGCGGTGCGTACCAGATCCCCCGGGGCGCGCCGGTGATCGTCCTGACCACGCCGGTCCGGCAGCGCCACGAGCTCGGTGCCTTGATGGCCGCGTCGAGCGCCGCCGCCGCGGGCTGGGAGGCCCTCTACCTGGGGCCCGACCTACCGGTGGAGGAGATCGCCGCCGGTGCCCATCAGAGCGGTGCTCGGGTCGTCGGCCTCTCCCTGAGCTACCCGCCGGACGACCCGGCTCTGGCCGGCGAGCTCGCGCGCCTGCGCCGGCTGCTGCCGCCCGCCACGCGGATCTTGGTCGGCGGCCGTGCGGCCGCGGCCTACGCCGCCGTCTTGGACGACCTGGGCATCCGTCGCCTCGACAGCTTGGGCTCCCTGCCCGAGGCGCTCGAAAACCTGCGTCCCACCGGCCAAGACGCGGCCGACCTGGATAGATTCTAGACATACCTTGATAGAGCATGGACAAGCCGCCAGGCTCTGTCCACCAGGTCGGGGCCCCGCCACCTCTGTGCTCCGGAGCGACCGTGAGCGGCGAGCTGATCTTCGTCGTCCACGGCGACCGGGAGGTCCTCGACCGGACACCCTGGGATCGTCCCGCCGCGGCCGGAGGTTGGGGGGACGAGGACGGCGGATAGCGCGCCCCGCTCCCTCGGGCAGCGCTTTGGTGAAGGGTCGGCCCCTTGTGCGGCCCTCCTGGTCGAGCCTGGGCGTTGCTCAGGGCATAATCGAGGGGTACCGTCCGGGCGGTCCAGCCTCCGCGCGGCCGAGCCTCCATCCGCGATGTCTGACGCCCCGAGCCACCGCCCAGAAGAGTCGTTCGACCTGGTGATCGTCGGTGCCGGCCCCGCCGGCGTCTCGACCGCCCTCCACCTGGTGCGCGCCGACCGCCGCTGGGCCGAGCGGATGGTGGTGCTCGACCGGGCGGTCCATCCGCGCGACAAGCTGTGCGGCGGCGGCCTGACCCGCTCCGGCGAGGCGGTCCTGGCGGAGCTGGGGCTCGGCGCTCTCCCCAGGGACGTGCGGATCTCCGAGATGCGCCTGGTCTTCGGCGATCGGGGCTGGGCGGTACACGGCGACCCGGTGTTCCGGGTGGTGCGCCGCGCCGAGCTCGACCACTGGCTGGTCCGCGCCGCCCAACGGGAGGGGATCGAGGTCCGCCAGGGCGAGCGGGTCGAGGACGTCACCGTCGGGGCGGACGGGGTCGACGTGCACACCGACAAGGGCAGCTACCGGGCCGCCGCCGTGGTCGGCGCCGACGGCTCCAACGGCACCGTCCGGCGGCGCCTCGGCTGGGACGCCGGCGCCCACCGCGCCGGCCTGCTGGAGGTGCTGACCCCAGAAGAGGGGCTGGACGAGGGACCGGGCGCCCCGGCCGGAGCCGGCGGCGCGGCTCCTGGCGCCGACCCCTGGCGCGGCGTGGCGGTGTTCGACTTCACCCCCATGCGCGAGGGGGTGCGGGGCTACTACTGGGATTTCCCGAGTCTGGTGGACGGCCGGCCGATGATGAACCGGGGTGTCTTCGACAGCCGGGTCGCCGGGCCCGGGCCGGCGCGGTCGCTCAAGGAGGTGCTCGCCGACGCCCTGGCCCGCCGCGGCCGGGTCCTCGATGAGCGGGCGCTCCGGGGCTACCCGATCCGCTGGTTCGATCCGTCGGCGCGGAGCGCCGCCGAGCGGGTGGTGCTGGTGGGGGACGCGGCGGGTGCCGACCCGCTATTCGGCGAGGGGATCTCGTTCGCGCTCCAGCACGGCCGGGTGGCGGCGGCGGCCCTGGCCGACGGCTTCGCCCGCGGCGATCTGTCGTTCGCCGACTACACTCACCGCCAGCTCGCCGACCCGTTGCTCGCCCACCTGCCGCGGAGGAAGCGATTGGCGGAGGCCGTCTACGCGCTCCGCGGCGCCCTCGGCTGGTGGCCGCTGTGGGCGCTGGTGCCGTGGGCGACCCAGGCGCTCGATCGATACCGCCCCGGAATCCTGCCGATCGAGGAATCCCGGTTGGAGCGCGTGCGGCTGCCGCCCGTGGACCTTCGCTCCGGCGCCTGAGCGGCCACGCGACTCCGGGCGCGGCGGCGGCGCGGTGCGGGTCCTGGACCGGCGGGAAGGTTGGCGGACGGCGGGCTGTTGCCGGAAGGTAGAATCGCGCCGCTCCGCCCCCGGCGCCGCCTCCCGGCCGAGAACCCACGATCGCGCCGGGGACGCTCCCACAGACGGCCCAACCCCGCCAACCCAGGAAATCCGGCAACCCATCGAGCACTCTCCGATGACCCTTCGATCCTCCCGCCTCCGACCGTCCCGCTCCGTCCTTGCGCAGCTCTCCCTCCTGGTCGCCCTCTTCGGGATGGCGCTCGCTGCCCCGGCCTCGGCCCGCGCACAGGAGGCGCAGCCCGCCGCCGCCGACGGTTCGTCCCCGTCCTCCAAGGCCCTGCTCCTGGTCGAGGCGGTCGACACGGACGGCAAGCCGCTGGCGGACTTCGATCCGTCTACCCTCCAGGTCTCGCGGGACGGCGCGCCGTTGCCGGTGACGGTGGTGGGCGCCGGCGGACCGGGCCGGGTGGTCATCTACTTCGATCTGCCGCTGCTGTCGACCCAGCAGGTGCTGGCGGCGGCCAGCGCCCTGTCCGACCGGGCGTCGGCCCTCACCCGGGTCGGCGAGGTAGAGGTGGTGGTCGGCGACCAGGATTCACGCACCGTCCTGCCGCCGAGCGCCGATCCGGAGATCGTCAGCCAGTCCCTGGCCGGGGTCGGAGCGCGCTACGGCGGCCGGGACGCCCTGGCCAAGGGCCGGAGCCGCTTCTTGACGGCGCTCGCCGCGCTCGCCGGCCAGCCCACCGGCACCGACACGCCGCGGGCGCCCCTGGCGCCGGACCTGCTCGAGCGGATCGAGGAGCTGTCCGCCAACGCCCTGCTCGACGAGGCGGCGCTCCTCCGCCAGCAGCGCGAGCGCCTGGTCCTGTGGGCGGCGACGGAGGGGACCCTCGGCCCGGCCCGGCCGGCCGCCCTGGTGCTGGTCACCGGCGGCTTCGACGACGATGCTCTGGCGTTCTACCGGGACGCGCTGACCGCCCACGGCCTCGAGCGGGACGTCGGCGACCGGCTCGAGCGGCCGGTGGTGCTGCCCTCCCTGGACGAGGTCTCCCGGGTGCTCGCCGTCTACGGCTGGTTGACCGATCCGTACGTTCCGCGCGGCCTGGCCGAGGAGGCGGCGCCGCCGTCCGCTGGTGCCGGCACAACCCTCGAGCCTCCGTCGGCCGCGGACACCCTGTCGCGGCCGGGGCTCGACGCGAGCGAGGCCAACGACACCGGGCGGCCGGCCCTGATCACGCCGAAGCTCGGTCACCACGACCGGGACCAGAAGGCCGGTCCGGCCCTGCCGCCCACCCGTCCGGGCGCGGCCGCCCTGGCGCCTCTGGCCGTGGCGACCGGCGGCGAGGTGATCACCGATCCGCTCCAGATCGAGGACCTGCTGAACCGCCTGCCGCTCCGCAGCCGGATCGAGGTGCCGGTCAGTCCGGGGGAGCCGGAGCGCCTGGAGTTCGACCTCTCCGGGTTGACCGGCAAGGCGGGCAAGGCTGGAAAGGCAGGCGAGGTTACCCTGCTCGCACCCCGCTGGATCGGCGAGACGCCGCCGCGCTCGGTGGCCGCGGTCCGGGTCCGGCGCCTGCTGGACGGTGAGCGGCCGAGCGATGACGAGCTGCCGGTCGAGGCGGCCTTCGCCACCCCGCCCCGCGGCCTGGGTGAGGGTCGCTTGACCATCCGGCTGGGCTCGCCGAGCGTGCCGGCGCCGGCCTCCGGAACGCACCTCCGGGCGACCATCGGCATCGACCGGGGGGACGCGGCACCCCTGGTCTTCCACAAGGAGCTGGTGGCGGCCGCCGGCGATGACACCTTCGACGTGCCGGTGACGCTTCCCGAGGGCGCGGAGACCCGTCTCGCCGTGTTGGTCGAGGAGCTGCCTTCCGGACGGTCGGGGAGTGCCTTCGCCAGCTACCTGGAGCAGCGAGGGTCGGCCGGAGGGGCCGATCAGGAGGACGAGGCCGGCGACACCTACTTGCCGTCGCCCCGCGTCGTCCGGCTGATCGCGCCGGGCGTGCCCTTCGTCGTCGGCGAGACCACCTTCAACGCGGTGGTCTCGACACCGCGCGTCCAGCGGGTCGACTTCTTCCTCGACGGCCAGCGCATGGCCGCGCGGGTCGGCGCCCCGTTCCAGGCGGTGATCGACGTCGGCTCCGTGCCGAAGATGCGGCGGATCGAGGCGGTGGCGTACGCCGACGACGGCAGCGAGCTGGGGCGCGACACCCTGGTGATCAACCAGGGGGGCGGCAGCTTCCGCGTGCGCATCGTCGAGCCCCGCGCGAACGACTGGAGCTCCGACCATCCCCTGGTCGGCCCGGTCGACGTAGAGGCGGACGTGACCACCCCCGGGGACACGCGGATCGAGCAGGTCGAGTTCTACTGGAACGCGAAGCTCGTCGCCACCAGCTACGCACCACCGTTCCGTCAGCGCGTGGTGATCCCGCAGGACGCCGCCCAGGGCTTCATCCGGGTGGTCGCCCGGCTCGAAGACGGCGCCACCACCGAGGACGTGGTGTTCGTCAACAGCCCCGGCTCGGGCGAGCGCCTGGACGTCAACCTGGTGGAGATGTACGTGGTGGTGACCGACAAGCAGGGCCACCCGGTGACCGGCCTCACCCAGGACGACTTCCAGGTGTTCGAGGAGGGGGAGCCCCAGAAGATCTCCACCTTCCGCTCCGGCGCCGAGCTGCCGCTCACCGTCGGCCTCGCCATCGACTCGTCCGCCTCCATGTTCGTCAAGCTTCCGGCGGTCGGCCAGGCGGCTGGGGAGTTCGTGCACGAGTCGCTCCACAAGGGCGACCGGGCGTTCGTGGTCGGTTTCGGCGGCGAGCCGGAGCTGGTCCAGCAGACCACCGGCGACACGGACCGGCTACTCCGGGCGATCGAGGGCTTGCGGCCGGTGGGGCAGACGGCGCTCTGGGAGTCGCTGGTCTACTCGCTGGTCGAGATCCAGGGGGCGCCGGGCAAGAAAGCGCTGGTCGTCTACACCGACGGGGCGGACGAGGACGTGGACTTCTCCTACCGGACAGCGCTTCGGTTCGCCCGCCGGGTCGGGGTGCCGATCTACTTCATCCTGACCAACAACGAGATCGTCCGCACCGGTGGCAAGGGCCTGAGCGTGCGGCGGTTCCTGGGCAAGGTCGAGCGGCTGTCGGGCGAGGTCGGCGGCCGGGTGTTCATCGTCCGCCAGGGGGCGGACCTGTCCAAGGTCTACCACCAGATCGGCGAGGAGCTCCGGAGCCAGTACCTGCTGGCCTACTACTCCAAGGACCTGCCGGAAGAGACCTGGCGCCGGGTCAAGGTGGAGACGACCCAACCGGGCCTCGAGACGCGGACGATCACCGGCACCTACCGGTAGGCCCTCAGTCCTGCGGCCGGTTCTTTTCGGCCCAGCCGCGGACGAGCTCCGTCACCTCTGCCGGTGCCTCCTCGTGGGGGAGGGCGCCGGCCTCGATCCAGGCGTGCTCGCTGCCCGGTGCGACGCCGGCGAAGGCGGCCTGCTCCGCCTCGGTGTCGAGCGGGCCGCCGTCCTCGCTCCAGATCGCCAGCACCGGCACCTGGAGGCGACGCAGGGACATGTAGGTGTTCCGCGCCAGTGCGTTCCCCAGGAAGGCCGCCGGCGCGAAGCGGGCGCCGGGTTGGTGGGCGGTGGCGTAGTGGTGCTCGGTGGCGCGGTCCTCGAGCACCGACGCCGAGCCTCCGTAGAGCCGGTTCGCCCAGCGCCGGAGCGACGGCCGCGACACCAGCAGGTTGTATAGCGCTTCGCCGATCCAGGGGGCGCGCACCACGGTCTCGACCAGCCGGCCGCGGGCGCGCTGCCCCTCGGCCTGGGTCAGCAGGCCGGTCGGGTTGATCACGGTGAGCGAGGCGAACGGCTCCGGCTCGTCGGCCGCCAGGGCGATGGCGTGGGCGGCGGAGACCGAGGAGGCGACCACGTGGGCCGGGCGGCGGACCTCGCGCCGCAGGAACTCCCGCAGCAGGTCGATGTAGAGCTCGTCGTCGTACTCGATCTCGGGCCGGGCGGAGGCGCCGAAGCCGAGCAGGTCGTAGGCGTACACCCGATGGTCCTCGGCCAGGCGGTCGAACAGCTCGCGCATCTCCCAGGCCGACGCGGCGGCGTGGATGCCGTGGATCAGCACCACCGGCACCGTCCCCTCCTTGCCGGCCGTGTACCAGACGACCCGGTGGTTGCGGAACGGGAACTCGAGCGGCGTCGAGCGCAGGCTCCGGTAGAGCGGCGGCACGTCCCGGCCGAGGCGGCGGGCGACCGCGAGGCCGGCGACGGCGCCGCCGGCGAGGCCCGCGGCGACCAGCGCGCGGCGGGCGCCGCGCCGGTCGTCGCTGCCACGGTTCGGAGTCCGCGGGTCGGCCGGTTCCGGCGGCCGCCGGGGCGAAGACGGGCCCCGGTGGTTGTCGGTCTGGGAGGGTGCCGGCCGGGTCGGCGGGCCGGCTTCGCGGGGTCGCTTGGTTCGATCGGTCGCCATCTGGTGGTCCTCGTCGGGTCGCGTGGGATCGATTCCCGGGATGTTCGTTCTGTCTCTGCCTGCCGGAACCGGATGCACACCCCGTACCGGTAAGATGCTCCGGCCGCCGCGGGCTCCGCTCAGCCGCCTGCTCAGAAGATGGCCGCGGAGGATCGCTCCCCGGGGCCGCTCTGCGTGGGCCGGACCCTGTGCGGCCTCAGCTCGCGGACGATCTCTGCGGCCGATTCCATCATGTTCTCCGCCTGCATCAGACCATCGAGAGTGCTCCGGGTTGCCGCGCTGTCGGTCGCGGCCCTGGCCGTCGCGTCGCTTCCGGCGCGGGCGAACGGCCTGGAGACCGAGCTCGGCCGCAACGAAGTCCGGGTGCTCTCGGCGGCCTACCGGATCGAGCCGGGACAGACGGTCGCCGCCTCCCGCCTGCCGGAGCGGCTGAAGCGCCTCGGCTACCGCCGGGTCCACGACCGGCCGGGTGGGCCGGGCCAGTACTTCTGGGGCTACGACGTGCTCTGGATCTACCGGCACGCCCACTGGAAGGGCGGCCAGCGCTGGCCGGCGCGGCTCTTCGGGCTGCGGCTGGAGCGGGGGAGCGGCCGGATCCTCGGCTTCGTCGACGCTTCCGAAGCGCCGCTCTGGCAGGACGGCCGGGGCCAGCCCTGGCTGGAGCCCGAGGTACTGGCGGAGTCCCTGACGGCGGACCGGGCGCCGCGGATCCCGGTCGCGCTGGCCGACCTGCCGGAGCCGGTCTGGCGCGCCCTCCTGGCGGCCGAGGACCACCGCTTCTTCGAGCACTCCGGGGTCGACACCATCGCGGTGGCGCGGGCGCTCCTGGCCAACGCGCTGGCGGGGCAGGTCACCCAGGGGGGGAGCACGATCACCCAGCAGCTCGTCAAGCTGCGCGATCTCTCACCCCGGCGCACCTTCGGCCGCAAGGTCTCCGAGGCGGTCCGCGCCCTGGCGCTCGAGGCCGAGTACAGCAAGCGGGAGATCCTGGAGAGCTACCTCAACCACGTCTACTACGGCCACGTGGACGGCCTCGCCCTCTACGGCGTCGGTGCCGCCGCGCGGGCCTACTTCTCGAAGCCGGCGACCGCCCTCGACCTGGGCGAGGCCGCGCTGCTGGCGGCGATCGTCCAGGGACCGAACCGGCTGTCGCCGATCCGCCATCCCGACGTAGTGGCGAAGCGCTGGCGCTGGGTGCTCCAGCGGCTGGAGGAGCTCGGCTGGGCGGACCCGGAGGACCTGGCGCGGGCGCGCGCCCACGGACCGCCGCGGCTGCACGTCACCCGGCCGCGGCCGCCGGAGGCGCGGCGGTTCCTCTCCTGGGTGCGGGCGGTGGTGGCCGAGGAGGCGCCGCGGCGCGTGGAGCGAGGGCGGGGCGTGGTCGTCCAGACCGGCATCGACCCGCTGGTCCAGGCGGACGCAGAGCACGCGGTCGCCGCCGGGCTCGCCCGGCTGGAACGGCAGCGCCCGCAACTGGCCGGCCGCCCACTGACCGCGGCCCTGGTGGTCCTGGACGCACGGACCGGCGCGGTGATCGCCCACGTCGGCGGCGATCCCGGGGACCGCAAGGACGTGTTCGACCGGGCGCGGCGCGCCGAACGCCAGACCGGCTCCGCCCTCAAGCCTCTGGTGCTGCTCCAAGCGTTCGACGACTGCGGCCCCCACGCGCCGCTCTACCCGGCCCGCCGGGTGCTGGACGAGCCGGTCGAGATCGACCTGCCGTCCGGGCCCTGGCGGCCGGAGAACCTGGGCCGCCGCTACCGCGGTCCGGTCACCTTGCGAGAAGCCCTGGTCGAATCGCTCAACGTGCCATTCGTCCGCGTCGCCCGCTGGTGCGGGTTCGACGACACCGCCGCGACCCTGCGGCAGGCCGGGCTGGCCGTGCCGGAGGAGCCGCCACCCTCGTTCGTCCTCGGCTCGCTCGGCACCAGCCCGGCGGAGCTGGCGGGCGCCTACACCGCCTTCGTCACCGGCGGCCGGGCGTTTCGGCCGCTGCCGGTGCTGGGGATCTTCCGGCCCTCGGGGGCGCGCATCGCCGCCTTCTCGCGGGAAGGGGAGCGGGTGGCGGACCCGGCGGCGGCGTTCATGGTGCACGACATGCTGCGCGACGTGGTCCGGCGGGGCACGGGGCGCGCGGCGGCGATCGACGGGCTGGACGTCTGGGGCAAGACCGGCAGCTCCTCCGACTGGCGGGACGCCTGGTTCGCCGGCGGCGCCGGGTCGGTGGTCGCAGCCCTTTGGGTGGGCATGGACGACGGCTCGCCCCTCGGGCTCTCGGGGGGCCGCGCCGCCGCACCGATCTGGCGGGACGTCGTGGCCGCCGCGGCACCGACGCGGCCGCCGCTCGCCGTCGAGGCGCCGCCGGACGTGGAGGTGCTGTGGGTCCAGGACCGCACCGGGCGGCTGCTCAAGCGGCAACGGCAGGGCAGCCACTCGGAGCTGTTCGACCGGGACCACCTGCCGCCGGGCAGGCACTGGTGGCGGCCCGATCCGCCGCTACGGCCGGTGACCTGAGATCACCCGGCGTAGCACCTCGATGCCGCGCTCCAGGACCTCGTCGCGGCCGGCGCGGATGCCCGCGATCGTCGGCTCCACCGCCACGTCCGGCAGGATGCCGATGCGCTGGAGCTGGCGGCCGTCGGCGGGGCGCACGTCGTGGCCGGTGAACCAGAGCTTCAGATCGCCGGGCAGGACCATGGTGGTGACGTCGCCGTCGGTCCCGGCGGTGGGGGAGCCGACGAACACCGCGTCGCTCGCCGCCTCGATCCCCAGGGCGGTGTGCTCCGCCTGGCTGATCGCGCGCCCATCGATCAGCACCACGATCGCTCCGCGGTAGATCGGTCCGTCGGGGGGCGGCAGCCGCTGGGTGAACGCGTGGCTGGCCGCGCCCTCGTTCCAGACCAGGCGGCTCACCTCCCGGCGGCGGAACCGGGCGAGGACCTCAGCACCCCGGGTGTTGAGCCGGGCGGCCAGCGCCCAGCCGGTGCCGTGGGGGTAACCGCGCAGGTCGAGCACCAGGCCGTCGGTGTCGCCCAGGGCCTCGAACATAGGGTTCACTTGAGGGACCCGGAGCCGCGTCAGGTCGACGTAGCCCAGGTTGGCCTGCCCCCCGATCCGGCCCTCGATCCGGTCTTCGATCCGGTGATAGGGCGTCCCGGTCTTGCGCGGCGCCGGCTTCTCCGGTCGGCCGCGCCGCAAGGTCACGTCTCGCAGCGCTCCGTCCGCCCCGCGCACGCCCAGGGTGAT
>Ga0210074_1000063_pt1 | contig 47797 bp, 33 predicted proteins | sample China_Galinas_Co_FD_184860 | JGI IMG/M metagenome (GOLD analysis project Ga0210074, IMG submission 184860) | Wetland microbial communities from San Francisco Bay, California, USA, that impact long-term carbon sequestration -... | ecosystem: Environmental > Aquatic > Marine > Wetlands ... | reverse complement strand
TCCCTGCTTCGGGCTCCACGGCCGGTACTGTTTGTCTCCCATGGGCCGATTTTCTCCCACGTGAAGCTCTTGCGCTACCCCTGCGCTCGACCCCCTGGCGGTGGATCTATGCGGTACATGCTCCTAGTGCGGTGGAGGAGCGGAGCAGGTCGCTCAAGGTCCGGACGACCGACTGGGAGCGGCTGGTTTCATCGACAGCGGCGCGCGAGTTTCTGGGATGGTAGGTGTGGCGAGAGCCGTGAAGGTGGACTACTTGGGGATGGGTGGGCCGGCCATCAATCCGGTTGAGGGCTTCGATGCCGTCGGCGACCACTGGGATGATGCCGGTGCGAACGATGCCGTCGAGCACGAGTTGGTCGAAGTTGGTGGTCAGGACCGTGTGAACGCACCGGGCGCGGACAAGCTCACCCAGGCAGAGATGTGCCCAGTTGATTCCCGTCGCTGCTTCGGTTGCTCGGCGCACGATCTTCCGCTGTTCGCTCGGATCCGTGAGGTGCCGCTCGAACAGCTCACCGTAGACGGAGGTCCATTCGATTCCGGAATCGAAATACTCGTGTTCCTTCAGCCAGATCAGTGCATCGTCGCTCTTGTCGAAGTCGCGCTCCCGATTGCTGTAGTTGTGGGCAAGCTCGACTGTGCACTCCCGGGCGATTTCCTCGCTGAGCGGCACGCCGGCCGATTTGGAGCAGCCGGCACCGATGAGAAACGTGACGCCGCCCCATTCGATGTCGCCCTCGTGTCCACGAGCCCGTTGGATGGCCTGGACGATCTCGCCGACCTCGCGGATTCTGGGCTGGCGAGGTCGGCCCAGCCGAGGCTCTGAATCTGACATGAAACCGAGTTTACCGGTGGCACGTCGATGTCTCAAAGCTGGAGATGGGACGTACCGTGTCGAATGCTCCGATTGTGGCGTGGGCCGAGAGGCCTGGTGCGGAGGGCGTCGACGCGTGTGCCACGGAGAAGGATCCGTGTGCGTTGGCCTGGGCAACGGACGGTGTGGGGGACGCGGTCGGTCGGAGGATGCCCCCGCAGAGGGCGTTGGAGGCGAGCGCGCGCAGCGACCGTTGACTGGACATGGCCCGTGGCGCCGCGAGCCGGAACCGAGGCACGAGCACCCGGTCCATCGTTCTTCGAAGAGAGGGCCGGTCCTCGGCGGGGCGTCCTCCGACCGACTGCGCCCCGGACGTCGAACCTCTACCCCGTCGCCCCTGCCCCCTACACCGGGTTCGGCACGTCGATGAACTCGACCTCTAATCCGAACCGTTCGGCGATGAGGTCGCCGACGGCCTGGATGCCGCACTTTTCGGTGTGGTAGTGGCCGCAGGCGAGGTAGTGGATCTTGCTCTCACGGGCGGTGTTCATCACCCACTCGCTGACCTCGCCGGTGATGTAGGCGTCCAATCCCAGGTCGATCGCGGTGGTGAGCTCCTTCTGGGCGCCGCCGCTGATGATGCCGAGGGTCTCGACCGGGTCCGGGCCGGCGGGGAAGGCGAGGGGCTCGCGGCCGTAGAAGTTCCGGGCGCGGGTGATCAGCTCGTCGGGGGAGATCGGCTCCGGGAAGCGGCCGTGGAAGCCGACCGGCAGGCCGTAGGCGTCGCCGAAGGGCTGGAGGTCGTCGAGGCCGAGGGCGCGGGCGGCGACGGCGTTGTTGCCCACCTTGTCGTGGCGGTCGAGGGGCAGGTGGTAGGCGAGCAGGTTGACCCCGTGGTAGATCAGCTCGGCCACCCGATCGTAGTGCATGCCGGTCAGACGTGGCGACTGCCAGTCCCAGAAGATGCCGTGGTGGACGATGATCGCGTCCGCGTCCCGCTCCCGAGCCTTGTGGAAGAGCTCCAGGCAGGCGGAGACGCCGGTCACGACCTTGCGGATCTGCCCCCGCCCCTGAACCTGGAGGCCGTTGGGGCCGTAGTCCTTGCCGTCGTGGGCGGCGAGGTACTCGTCCAGGTAGCGGACCAGGTGGTCGCGGTCGATGGCGTGGGGCTCGCGGGGCTTTCCGGGCGCGTCAGGCATGGGGAGATTCTACCGAAGGCTCCGGGGAGCTCGGAGGGGTCGGAAGTTTCCCGCGGACCGGAACGGGGGGACCGGACGCACGAAGGGCGGGTCTCCACCCAGAGGGAGAGGCCCGCCCTTCGATCGGTCGCAGGAGGTTGCGCGCGAGGGTCAGTCGCGGCCGCGGCCACCCCGGCCGCGGCCACGGTCGCCGCTGCGGCCGCCTCGGCCCCGGTCCCCACCGCGTCCACGGTCACCACCACGGCCGCCTCGGTCCCCACCACGTCCGCGGTCGCCTCCACGGTCGCCGCCGCGACCCCGGCCGCCCCGATCGGAGGACCGATCACCGCCCCGGTCGTCCCCACTACCCATGCCTTCGTAGTCGGCCGGGTTGTAGTCGGGGCTCTCCATGATCACGGCCTTGCGCGACAGGCGGACCTTGCCCTGCTCGTCGATGTTGATGACCTTGACGGTCATCTCGTCGCCTTCCTTACAGATGTCGGTCGTCTCGCGCACGTGGTACGGGGCGAGCTCGCTGATGTGGACGAGCCCGTCCGTGCCCGGCATGATCTCGACGAAGGCGCCATACCCCTCGACCCGGCGCACCGGGCCGGTGTAGACCTTGCCGACCTCGGGCGTTTCGGTGAGCCGCTCGATGATCTCGATGGCGCGGCTCGCGGCCGGCTCGTCCGGCGAGGCGATGATCACGGTGCCGTCGTCCTGGATCTCGATCTGGCAGCCGGTCTCTTCGGTGATCGACCGGATGGTCTTGCCGCCGGGGCCGATGACGTCGCGGATCTTGTCCTTCGGCACCTGCATGGTGTAGAGCCGCGGCGCGAACTCCGACAGCTCGCTGCGGGGCTCGCCGATCACCTGCTTCATCTTGTCCAGGATGTGCAGCCGGCCGCGGCGGGCCTGCTCGAGCGCCGTGCCCATGATCTCGCGGGTGACGCCGGCGATCTTGATGTCCATCTGGAGAGCGGTGATGCCCTCCTCGGTGCCGGCGACCTTGAAGTCCATGTCGCCGTAGTGGTCCTCCTGGCCGGCGATGTCCGAGAGCACCGCGAAGTCGCCGTCGCCCTGGATCAGACCCATGGCGACGCCCGCGACCGGAGCCAGCATCGGCACGCCGGCGTCGAACAGCGCCAGCGAGCCGCCGCAGACCGTGGCCATGGACGAAGAGCCGTTCGACTCCATGATGTCCGAGACGACGCGCACGGTGTACGGGAAGTCGTCCTCGTGGGGGAGGAGCGGCGTCAGCGCCCGGCGGGCCAGCACACCGTGGCCGATCTCCCGGCGGGACGGACCGCGCAGGAACTTGACCTCGCCGACGGAGAAGGGCGGGAAGTTGTAGTGGAGGAGGAACTTCTGGAGCGTCTCGCCCTCGTACTCTTCGACGATCTGGGCGTCGCGGGAGGTGCCGAGGGTCGCGGTGACCAGGGCCTGGGTCTCGCCGCGGGTGAAGAGCGCGGAGCCGTGGGTCCGCGGCAGCGTGCCGACCTCGATGGTGATCGGGCGGATCTCGTCGAGCTCGCGGTCGTCGAAACGCTTGCGGTTGTTCAGGATCGACTTCCGGAGGATGGCTTCCTCCAGAACGCCGAAGGCCTTCTTGGCCTGGTCGCGCTTCTCGACGGACTCCTCGTCCTCGCCGCCGAAGGTCTCCTCGAGATAGCCGTCGCGCACCGCCTTGACGGCGTCGCGGCGCTCGAACTTGCCCTTCGTGTGCAGCGCGCGGGTGAGATCCTCCTCGAGATCCTTGACGAGCTGGTCGTAGATCGCCTGGGGGTAGGCCTCGGGAGCCTCCCACTCCGGCTTGCTGTGGCCCTTCTCGCGGGCCATCTCCCGCTGGGCGTGGATGATCTCCTTGATCTCTTCGTGGGCGGCGAAGATGCAGTCGAGGATCTCGTCCTCGCTGAGCTGGTTGGCGCCCGCCTCGACCATGGTGATGGCCTTCTCGGTGCCGACGACCACCAGGTCGAGCTCGGAGACGTCCCGCTGGCTGTTGGTCGGATTGAAGATCATCTCGCCCTCGATCATGCCGACGCGCACAGCACCGACCTCGTCGTAGAACGGGATGTCGGAGAGCGCGAGAGCCATCGACGCGCCGTTGATGGAGAGGATGTCCGGATCGTTCTCGCCGTCAGCGGAGAGGACCAGGCTGATGATCTGGGTCTCGTGGCGGTAGCCCTCGGGGAAAAGGGGACGCAGCGGACGGTCGATCAGCCGGCAGGTGATGATCTCTTTCTCGGAGGGACGGCCTTCGCGCTTGAAGAAGCCGCCCGGGATGCGGCCGCCGGCGTACGTGCCCTCACGGTAGTCGACGGTGAGGGGCAGGAAGTGTGGGTTCGTACGGGACGCGTCGTAGGTGGCGGTGGCGAGGACGACGGTGTCGCCCATGCGCACGGTGCAGGACCCGTTGGCCTGCTTGGCCATACGGCCGGACTCGAAGGTTATGGTCCCGTCGCCGACGGGGATCTCTCGTCTGAGGTTCATTTCGTTCTCTTCTCTCTCGTCTTCTGCAGTCTTCTCTTCTTCTCTACGCTGTCTTCAGGTCGTCTGCAGCCGAGGACAGCTCGGCTGCGCCCCTGGGCTGGCCGGGATGCGGCATGTGAGCGGACAGGGGCGGCGCGGCCGGCCGGGGAGAGAGGTCTCCCCGGGGTGTGTGTCCGCGCTCTGGTCGGGGGGCCGACGGGGCCGGGCGGAGTGGACCTGCGGTCGGCAGGCTCTTACTTGCGGATCCCGAGGCGCTCGATCGTGGTCTTGTAGCGCCCGAGGTCTTTCCGCTTGAGATAGTCCAGCAGACGACGACGGCGGCCGACCAGCTTGAGCAGGCCGCGGCGGCTGTGGTGATCCTGCTTATGGACCTTGAAGTGCTCGGTGAGCTCGTTGATCCGCTGGGTCAGGATCGCCACCTGCACCTCGGGGGAGCCGGTGTCGTTGTCGTGGACCTTGTACTCTTCGATGATCTTCTGCTTCTCTTGGGTTTCCAAAGCCTTCTCCTCGTTCTTCTTATCCGCGCAAGTCTACCATGCGGCTCCGCGTGTCCGGAGCCCTCCGGTTCATTTGAAGACGACCCGCGGCTGGATGATGCCCACGCCGCGCTCGCCGATCCTCTCGACCACGGTGCCGACCGCGATGAGCTGATCGCGGCGGTTCATCAACTTGATCCAGTCTCCCTCCTCGCCACCCAGCTCCCGGACCAGAACGGTCTGGCCGTGGAGCACGCGCTCTTCCTGCTGATGGTCGGCGGTGACCTCGTGGAAGGGCAGTGGGACGCGATCGAAGGGGATCCAGGCGCTGCCCAGGGCCTCGTCCAGGGCCTCCTCGCCGTCGCCGTCGGCGGAAGCTTCCGCGCGCTCGGCGAGCTGCTCGAGGGTCAGCGCCTCGGCGAGCTCGAACGGCCCGATCTTGATCCGGCGCAGAGCTTCCAGGTTGGCGCCGCAGCCGAGCGCCTGGCCCAGGTCGTGGGCCAGGGTGCGGGCGTAGGTGCCGGAGGCGCAGCCCAGCCGAAACTCGATGCGTGGCCCGGCGTGCGGCGCATCGCGCTCCTCGAGCTCGCCCACCGGGCTGAACTCGTAGACGGTGACCTCTTTGGTCTCCCGCGGCACCTCTTCGCCTTCGCGCGCCAGCTCGTAGAGCTTCTTGCCCTTGACCTTCTTGGCGGAGTAGGGGGGCGCGGCGTGCTCGATGGTGCCTTCGAAGGTGGCCATCTGCTCGGCCACCCGCTCGCGGGTCAGCCCGGCGGTCGGGTGCTCGGCCGTCGTCTCGCCGGTCGAATCGTAGGTATCCGTGGCCCGGCCGAAGTGGATCGTCCCCTCGTAGACCTTGGGTGCCCGGATCAGGAACCGGGTCAGCCGGGTCGCCTTGCCGAGGGTCAGGAGCAGCAGGCCGGTGGCGTTCGGATCGAGCGTGCCGCAGTGCCCGACCTTCTTCTGGTGGAGCAGTCTGCGCACCCGCTGCACGGCGTCGTGCGAGGTGAAGCCCGCGCCCTTGTCGATCAATAGAAGTCCGTCTCGCATCGGGGTTCGGTCCGGTTCTCTCCGCTCGGCCGGGAGCAAGCCCGGCGTCGGCTGGTTCGCTCTCTTCGAGTCCTCGGATCGGTGGGGGAGGCTAGCTGAGCACCTCGGCCAGGGCGGCGATCACTTCGTCGCGGTTCGTCGCGGGGGCGCCGTCGAGGGTGAATCCGGCGGCGTTCTTGTGGCCGCCGCCGCCGTAGCGCCGGGCCACCTTCTCCACGTCGGCCTCGCCGCGGCTGCGCAGGGAGACCTTGGTCTTGCCGTCCTCGCGCTCGCGGAGCAGGGCGACCCCTTCGACGCCGGCCACGGTGCGCGGGTAGTCGACCAGCCCCTCGGTGTCGGACGGGCCGGCGCCGGCCCGCTGCATCATCTCGGCGGTCAGCAGCGCCGAGGCGATGCGGCCCGCCTCGTGGATCTCCAGCGTCTGGAGCATCTCGGCGAGCAGGCGCAGCACGGGCAGCGGCCGGTTCTCGTAGATCCACTGGGAGACCAGCTCGGGACGGGCGCCTTCGGAGACGAGCTGGGCGCTGGCCTCGAACGCCGCCTCGGTCGCGTTGGAGAAACGGAAGCCGCCGGTGTCGGTCAGGATGGTCATGTAGAGCACGTTGGCGGTCTCGGCATCGAGGGGAGCGTTCATGCTCTGGGCCAGCCGGTGGATCATTTCGCCCGCCGACGGCGCCGCGCTGTCGACCCAGTTGACCTGGGCGTAGTGCTGGTTGCCCAGGTGGTGGTCGATGTTGAGGATCGGCAACTCGGTGAGCTGGTCCTCGAGACCGGAGCGCTCGAGGCTCGGGCACTCGATGGCGATGATCGCGTCGAAGCGCTCCGGGAAGCCGGCGGGCCGCTCCGTGCCCTGGTGGATACGCTCGACCCCCGGAACCGACGTGTAGACGCTCGAAACCGGGTCGCGGAACCAGATCAGCGCGCCTTTCCCCATGCCGCGGAGCAGCCGGGCCAGGCCGAGGGAGGAGCCGAGGGAGTCGCCGTCCGGGCTGATGTGGCCGGTGATCAGGAACCGGTTGCCCTGGCGGATCTTGGTGAGCAGCGCTTCAGGTGCTTTCGTTGTCGACATGGAGGCTCTCCAGCAGGTCGGAGATTCGCTGACTGTGCTCGGCGCCCCGGTCGAGCTCGAACACGAGCTCGGGGACGTGCTTCAGACGGAGCTCCCGCGCCAGGCGGGAGCGGAGGAAGCCGCGCGCCCCGCGGAGCGCCTGGACCGCTTCGTCGCGGCCCTCGGACCCGAGGACGGAGACGAGAATCCTGGCAATGTGCAGGTCCGGGCTGACGTCGACCGCGCTGATCGATGCCAGGGCGCAGCGCGGGTCGGCCATCTCCTGGGTGATCAGGCGGGACAGCTCGGCGCGCAGCAGATCGGCGACCCGGTCGGTGCGGCGGCTCATCGGGCGGCCTCCAGGATCTCCGGGTCCCAGTGGGTGAGGAAGGCGTCCGGCTCGACGCCGTCGATCAGGTTGCGGATCTCGTCCATCATGTGCAGCGCTTCGCTCTCGCTCTGGGAGACGATGGCCAGGGACACCTCGGCGCGCTGGTGCAGGTCGTGGAAGTCGGTCTCCGCCACCGACACCCGGTAGCGGGCGTGGATCCGGTCCACCAGGCCCTTGACCACCTTCCGCTTGGCCTTGAGGCTGCGGCAGGCGGGCAGGTGCAGCTCGAAGATGGAGATCCCGACGACCATGATGACGTAGAGCGGCCAAGTGCGTCTGACGCACCGGCACCTGAAACACCGCGCGGTGCGGCATCACAGGGTCTGGGCCACTTCCTCCTTTTCGAAGGCTTCGATCTCGTCGCCCGGCTTGATGTCCTGGTATCCCTCGAGCGAGATGCCGCAGTCGAAGCCGCTCCGGACCTCGGAGGCGTCGTCCTTGAACCGCTTGAGCGAGGAGATCTTGCCGGTAAAGACCACGACGTTGTCGCGCAGCAGGCGGACCGAGGCGTTGCGGGAGATGACGCCGTCGACCACGTGGCAGCCGGCCACGGTGCCGATCCGCGGCACCTTGAAGATCTCGCGCACCTCGGCGCGGCCGCGGCTGACCTCCTTGAACTCGGGCTCGAGCAGGCCGAGCATCGCCTTCTTGAGCTCGTCGGTGAGCTCGTAGATCACCGTGTGGAGGCGGATCTCCACGTCCTCCTTCTCGGCCAGCTCGGTCGCCTTGCGCTCCGGGCGGACGTTGAAGCCGATGATGATCGCGTCGGACGCGGAGGCGAGCAGCACGTCATTGCTCGAGATGGCGCCGACGGCCGAGTGGATGACCTCGACCCGGACCTTCTCTGTGCTGAGCTTGACCAGGGCGTCCTTGAGCACCTCGACTGAGCCCTGGACGTCGGCCTTGACCACCACCGGCAGCTCCTTGACCTCGCCCTCCTGGATGCGGTCGAAGAGCTGGTCGAGCGAGAGCTTGCCCGTGGTGGGCTGGAGCTCGCGCTTCCTGACCTGCTCCTGGCGGTGCTCGGCGATCTCCCGGGCCTTCGACTCGTCGGCGACCACCTGGAGCAGGTCGCCCGCCTCGGGGACGTCGGAGAAGCCGGCGACCTCGACCGGGGTCGCCGGCGGGGCCTCCTTGAGGCGCTCGCGGACGTCGTTGATCATCGACCGGACGCGGCCGTAGGTGGCGCCGCAGACGAAGGAGTCGCCGACCCGCAACGTGCCGTTCTGGACCAGCACCGTGGCGACGGTGCCGCGGCCGATCTCCTTGCGCGCCTCGAGCACGGTGCCCTGGCCGGGCACGTCGGGGGCCGCCTTGAGCTCCAGCAGGTCGGCGGTCAGGGAGAGCATCTCCATCATCTCGTCGATCCCCTCGCCCTTGAGCGCCGAGATCGGCACGGCGACCACGTCGCCGCCCCAGTCCTCGACCAGCAGCTCGTGGTCGGCCAGCTCCTTCTTGACCCGGTCGGGGTTGGCGTTCGCCTTGTCCATCTTGTTGATCGCCACGACGATCGGGACGCCGGCCGCCTTGGCGTGGTCGATGGCTTCGATGGTCTGGGGCATCACGCCGTCGTCGGCGGCGACCACCAGCACCACGATGTCGGTCACCCGGGAGCCGCGGGCGCGCATCATGGTGAACGCCTCGTGGCCCGGGGTATCGAGGAAGACGATCTTGCGGCCGTCCTGGAGCTCGGCCTCGTAGGCGCCGATGTGCTGGGTGATCCCGCCGGCCTCGCCCTCGGCGACCTTGGTCTTGCGGATCTGGTCGAGAAGCGAGGTCTTGCCGTGGTCGACGTGGCCCATGACGGTCACCACCGGAGCGCGCGGCTCCTTGGTGCCGGCCTCCTCGCCGAGCGCCTCCTCCTGCTCGAGCTGCTGGGCCTCTTCGAAGCTCACCTCCATCGCCTCGACGCCGAGCTCTTCGGCGAGCTCGATCGCCGTCTCCGGCGCCAGGACGTGGTTGATGTTGGCCATGACGCCCTTCTTGAACAGGAGCTGGATCAGATCCTTGGCCTTGACGCCGAGCTTCTCGGCGAACTCACGGACGGTCATCGCTTCGGAGACGATCACGGGGCCCTCCGGTTTCTTTTCTTTGAACGGGAGGACCTTGCCTTCCACACGCTTCTCCTTACGCTTTTTGCGCCGCTGGGCACGGCTGGGACGCGGTGCGGCGGCCGTCGTCTCTTCGGCGATCTCTTCTTCGAGCTCGTCTTCTTCGATCTTGCCGCGGAAGGCCGCCAGGTCCTCGTCCTCCGCGCGGGCGGGGCGCTTCTTCTTCCCCTTGGCGGGAGTCTCCTCGGTGACTTCGGCGGCCTTCTTCTTGGCCGGCTTCTCCGCGGCGGCCTTGGGCTTCTCCTTGGCTGCCTTTTCGGGGGCGGCGGCAGCCTTCGAAGCGGCCTTCTCGGTGGCCGGTGCCTCTTCCTTCGCCTTCGCGGTCTTCTTGGTGGCCTTGGCGGCCGTCTTCGGCGAAGGGGCCCCGGAAGCGGCCTCGGCGGCGGCTTCGGAGGTGGCCTCGGCGGCGGGCTCCGCCGTCTTCTTGGGCGCCTCCTCGGCCGGTGGTGCCTTGACCTCCGGCTCCTTCTTCGGTGGCTCTTCCTTCTCCCGCGTCGGGATCGCCTCGATTTTGGAGTCGACCTTCCGGATCACCGTGCGCGGGCGGTTGGGGCGAAGCGGGCTGTTCGGAGGCCGGCGGCGCGGTGCCCGGCGCGACGGCTTCGGTGCGGTCGCCTGGGCCTCTTCGTCCCGGAGGATGACCTCCCGCGGGTGGGGGAGCTGCTTGCCCTTCAGGATCGCCTGGAGGGTGTCGGTGTCGATGTGGGCGTCGTCGCCTTCGACCCGTACCCCGATGGACTTCAACTTGAAGATGAGGTCCTGGCTCGGGAGGTTCATCATCTTCGCCAGGTCTTGGACCCGAATCTTTCCCATATCGGTTGCGCGACTCCTCTCGCTTCTCTCTCGTCCCTGCTCTCGTGCCCGGCGTCTCGCCCGGCTGAGCCCGCCGGCCGCCCGCTCGTTCCGGTCTGTCTATCAGATCGGTCGGGGCCGGCCCTTCGAGGCCTTCACTCCTCAGTTTTCTCGGTCTCGGCGGCCTTGGTCTCCTCGGCTGCGCTCTCCGCGTCATCCTCAGGACCGTGCAGGGCCTCGCTCTCCTGGAAGGCCTTGGAGAGGGCGGCCATGAAGTCCTGGTCGTCCATGGTCGACGGCGCCTCGGCGGACTCGCCGAAGCCCTCTTCGAAGATCTCTTCCTCGGCCTTGCCCTGGTCGCCGGCGGCCGCTACCTCTTCCGCCTTCTCGGTTGCCCAGGCGAGGAGGTTGGCGGCCGTCTTCGGACCCAGCCCTTCGACCTCTTCCAGGTCCTCGGGCGACGCCTGGAGCAGCGCTTCCAGGGTGTCGAACCCGGCCTCGGCGAGGGACGCGGCCGTCTTGTCGCCGATGCCGGGTGCCTCCGTGAGGTCGACGGGCGTCGGCTCCCCCGCGCTCTCCTCGCCGCCCTCGGACATGGCGGTCTGGAGCATCTTGGCCAGGGCGTCGGCGACCTCGTCCTTGACATCGCTCTCGCTCTTGATGTCGATGCGCGAGCCGATCAGCTCCGAGGCCAACCGCACGTTCTGGCCGCGACGGCCGATGGCGAGGGAGAGCTGCTCGTCCTCGACGATGACGTCCAGGTGCGGCGTCTCGCCGTGGTGGGTGACGGAGACGCGGGTGATCCGCGCCGGCGCCAGAGCCGCCTGGGCGAAGGTCACCAGGTCGTCCGAGTACTCGACGATGTCGATCTTCTCGCCGCGGAGCTCGCGGATGATCGACTGGACGCGGGAGCCCTTCATGCCGACGCAGGCGCCGACCGGATCGACGTCGCGCTCGCGGCTGAAGACCGCCACCTTGGCCCGCTCGCCGGGAGCCCGGACGGCGTTCTTGATGACCACGGTGCCGTCGTAGATCTCCGGCACCTCCATCTCGAACAGCTTGACCAATAGCCGCGGGTCGGTCCGCGACATGACGATCTGCGGCCCCTTCGGCTGGGTGTGCACGTCGATGATCACGCCGCGGATGCGCTCGCCCTGGCTGTAGCGCTCGTGGCGCGCCTGCTCGGAGCGGGGCACCACGGCCTCGGTGCGGCCCAGGTCGACGATGATGTCGCCGCGCTCGAACCGCTTGACGGTGCCGTTGACCACCTCGCCCACCCGGTCGATGAACTCGTTGTAGACGTTCTCCCGCTCGGCCTCGCGGATGCGCTGGTACAGCACCTGCTTGGCCGACTGGGCGGCGATTCGTCCGAGACCCTCGGTGGAGACGGGGATCAGGATCTCGTCGCCCGGCTCGGCGCCGTCCTTGTGCTCGCGCGCCTCTTCGACCGACCACTCGGCGAGCGGATCCTCGACCTCTTCCACGACCTGCTTGACGATGAACGCCTTGAACTCGCCGGTCTCTCGGTCGAGGGAGGCGCGCACCGGCTCCTTGATGCGGTGCTGCTTCTTGGCCGCCGAGGCCATTGCGTCCTCGAGGGCGCCGACCCAGCGATCGATGTCGACGTCCTTCTCCCGCGCGACCTGCTGCAAAAGCAGATTCAGGTTGATCTTCTCGGTGGTCTGTGCTTGGGCCATCGCGTTCTTCGATTCCTATAGTTCGATCTCGAGCCGGGCCACCTCGATCGCGTCGAGGGGGAGCGTGAGTCTCTCCTCCCGCTCGGTCAGGTCCACGGTGACCTCCGGTCCCTGCGGACCGTCGTCCCGGTACTCGTTCAATCGGCCGATCACGGTGCGCTTCGCACCGGTCTCCTGCTCCCGGAACGTCACCTTCGCCAGGCTGCCGACGAAGCGCCGGTAGTCCCGCGGCCGGTAAAGCTGCCGGTCGAGGCCGGGCGAGCTGACCTCCAGCGTGTAACGACTCGGGCCGAAGTCGACGACGTCGAGAAGGGCGGAAACCTGCTTCGAAACGACCTCGCAGTCGCTCAGGTCGACCCCGCCGGCGTCGGGCCGGTCGATGAACAGCCGCAACAGGCTCCCCTTGAACTCGGCGTGCACCAGCTCGCAGCCGTTGGAGTCGGCGATCGACTCGAGCTCGTGCTCCAGCTCGGGCGTGATCGCACCGAGCCCCGGAGCGCTGGTTGCGCGCCCGTGGCTACCGGCCCGTCCGGCTCGTTGGCTCGCCATCGATGTCGCTCCGTCTCCTCTTCTTCGTCCCCGCGCTGCGCGTCGCGCCGCGACACTTTCCGCCGAGACGAGACGCCGCGTGGGGCCCGTTTGTCGAGCCCTGATTCACACGCCGTGAGCTCTCGTTAGCCACCAACAAAAAAAGTGGGCGTTATGCCCACTCCCTTGAGGGTCGAGGCAAGCCGACGGGCTAAAGTATAACCCGCGCGAGCGGCCGAACGCAATTCGACCCCAGCCGGCCCTGCCGCGCCGGCCAGATGGTACCAGATCCTGACTTTGGCCGACAGCAGGGGCGCCGACCGAGCGCGGACCGGGCGAGCGAGCTCACGCTGCTCTTGATTCTCAACACGCGGAAGGTGGGCGTCATTCCAGGTTTGTTCGAGCCGCCGCCGAAACATGCCAGAATGGTCTGCCGCGAGGCGGCGACGCCGCGCGGCCCGAACCATCGCAGAGCACGGAAGGAGCGCAGAGCACCCATGAGCACCAGACAGCGCCAGGCGGTCTCGTTCGCCCTCATTCTGGCCGCGGTCGCCTTCGGCATGGTCCTGGCCGGAGGTCTGGACCTCACGCCGTCCACGTCCGCCCAGAGCTCGCATCCGATCGTCCCTCAGGGAGTCCTGGGGGACGAGGCTCTCGGTGGCCTGCCCAGCTTCGCCAACCTGGCCGAGGCGGTCGAACCCGCCGTGGCCTCGGTCCAGACCTCGACCATCCGCGAGCGCCCCCAGGGGATGGATCCCTTCCACTTCTTCTTCGGCCCGCGCGGCAGAGGCGAGGAGGACGACACCGAGCCGAACCAGCCGAACCAGCAGCCGCAGCGGTTCCGCTCGGAGGGCGGCGGCAGCGGCTTCGTGATCACCGCGGACGGTCTGATCGTCACCAATTATCACGTGGTGGAAGACACCGACGAGGTGATGGTGCGGCTCCAGGGTCGCGAGTACGAGGCGAAGGTCGTCGGTACCGATCCACCCACGGACCTCGCCCTGTTGAGGGTCGACGTGGGGCATCCTCTGGAGTACCTCGCGCTGGGAGACAGCGACAAGCTCCGGACGGGAGATTGGGTGATGGCGATCGGTGATCCCCTCGGGTTGGACCAGACGGTCACCGTCGGGGTGGTGAGCGCCAAGGGACGGCAGATCAACATCAGCAACGAGACCTCGTTCGAGAACTTCATCCAGACCGACGCCGCGATCAACTTCGGCAACTCCGGCGGGCCGCTGATCAACGTGCGCGGCGAGGTGATCGGCATCAACAGCGCGATCAACTGGGGCGCCGAGAACATCGGCTTCGCCGTGCCGGTCAACACGCTCAAGCAGATCCTGCCCCAGCTCGAGGAGTCCGGGAGCGTCACCCGCGGTTACCTGGGCATCCTGATCAACGACGTCGATTTCAACGTCGCCCAGGCGTTCGGCATGAAGGAGCCCCACGGCGTGCTGGTGACCCAGGTGCTGCCGGGCCAGCCGGCCGCCAAGGCGGGGATCGAGCACGGCGACATCATCCTCGATGCGGACGGCAAGACGGTCGACACCAGCCGCTTCCTGATCGATTACGTCTCCGCCAAGGGGCCGGGCGAGAAGGTGGACCTGAAGATCCTGCGCAACGGCAAGGAGCTCAGCAAGACGGTCGAGCTGACCGAGCGTCCGCCCCAGGGCGAAGCGACGGAAGCGGAGCCGCCCGCCGAAGAGCAGGGCATCGACTGGCTCGGCGTGCACTATCAGGACCTGAGCCCGGGCGGGCGCCAGATGCACGGCATCCCCGAAGATGTCGGCGGCGTGTGGATCACCAACGTGGAGCCGACGAGCCCGCTGTGGGACGAGGGCATCCGCAACGACGGGATCATCTACGTGGTCACCGAGGTCAACGGCAAGGCGGTCGCCGACGTCGCCTCGTTCGAGGCCGCGGTCCGCGCCGCCCCGTCGGGCTCGCGCCTGCGCCTGTACGTGCGCCGGTTCTACCGGGGCGAGGAGCTGCCGCCGCGGTTCGTGTTCCCGCAAGTGCCTTGATTGGCTGATCGCCCCCTGACTCCCTCGTTCCCTCATCCCCCGCACGGGGGATGAGGGACGCCCCCGCCCACCCATCTTCTCCGGACATCTCGTGGTCCGGGAGGGGCGAAGGATGTTCTCCCCATCTCCTCCGGGATGGTCTTGGCCGCCGATGCGACCCACCCGCTCTGCCTCGGGTGCCCGGCGAGCCCCGACGGTCGGTACCGTGGCGATCGTTGGGATTGGGGAGCGGACGTCCGCGGGATCCCTCGCCGGCAGCAGTTCCGCCGCCGAGGGAACCCGCGTGGCCGCTCCGGCAAACCTTTCGCTGAAGGACCGGTCGGCGGATCTCTTGCCGGACGGTCCGGAGGCGCCCGCTCCCTGGTATAAAGCGGCCATGGCCAAGGACCCGAGCTCTACCGCCACGGTGCTGGTGGTCGACGACGAAGCCTCCATCCGCGAGAGCTTACGGATGATCCTCGAGTACGAGGGCTACCGGGTCGAGGAGGCGGAAGGGGGCAAGACCGCTCTCGCCCGCCTGGCGGATCGGCCTCCGGACGCGGTCCTGCTGGACATCAAGATGCCGGAGATCGACGGCCTGGACCTCCTGGGAGCCTTCCGGGAACGCGGTTACGACATGCCGGTGATCATCATCACCGGGCACGGCGACGTTTCGACCGCCGTCGAGGCGACCCGCCGGGGAGCCTTCGACTTCCTGGAGAAGCCACTGCCGCGCGAGCGGGTCCTGGTCAGCCTGCGCAACGCCATCGAGAGCCAGCGGCTGCGCTCGGAGAACCGCACCCTCCGCCACGAGCCCGACGAGATGATCGGCTCCTCGCCGATGATGCGCCGGCTGCGCGAGACGGTGGAGAAGGCGGCGCCGACCCCGGCCACCGTCCTGGTCACCGGCGAGAGCGGTACCGGCAAGGAGCTGGTCGCCCGGGCGGTCCACGCCCTGAGCCCGCGGCGCGGCGAAGCGTTCGTCCAGGTCAACTGTGCCGCGATCCCGGACGAGCTGATCGAATCGGAGCTCTTCGGCCACGAGAAGGGGAGCTTCACCGGTGCCGTGCGCAAGCAGATGGGCAAGTTCGTCGCCGCGGACGGCGGCACCATCTTCCTGGATGAGATCGGGGACATGTCGGCGCGGACCCAGGCCAAGGTGCTGCGGGTGCTCCAGAACGGCGAAGTGGAGCCGGTCGGCGCGGAGAAGACCGTCCGCGTGGACGTGCGGGTGGTGGCGGCGACCCACCGGGACCTCGAGGACGAGATCGCCGAGGGCCGCTTCCGCGAGGATCTGTTCTACCGCTTGAACGTGGTCCCCGTGCGGACGCCGCCGCTCCGCGAGCACCTGGAGGACCTGCCGATCCTGGTGGACTATTTCGTCCGCCGCTACATCGAGCAGAGCAACTACCTGCCGAAGGTGTTCTCGGAGGAGGCGCTCGGCCACATGGCGACGCTGCCCTGGAAGGGCAACGTCCGGGAGCTCAAGAACCTGGTCGAGCGGCTGTTGATCCTGGCGCCGGGGAACGAGATCACCCGCGAAGACGTCTTCCGCGCCACCGGTGGCTCGCGCCCGGAGCTCTCGTCGAGTCTGACGGCGCTCAAGACCCTGCGCGAGTTCCGCGAGGCCGCCGAGCGTCTGTTCCTGCTCCAGAAGCTCGAAGAGAACGACTGGAACGTCACCCAGACGGCGGCCGAGATCGAGACGCCGCGGAGCAACCTCTACAAGAAGATGGACCAGTACGACATCCGGCGGGAGGACCACCGATGAGCCTGGAAGGGCTGACTGAAGAGGAGTTGAAAGCGCTGCTCGCCGAGAGCGGCGCCCTCGAGGAAGGGCACTTCGAGCTCTCGTCGGGACGGCATTCGCCGGCCTACGTGCAGTGCGCCCTGCTGCTCGAGCGGCCAGCCCGGGCGCGCCGGGTGGGCCGGGCCCTCGCCCGGCTGCTGGCCTCCTTGCGGCCGCGATCGATCGTCGCGCCGGCGATGGGCGGGCTGCTGATCGGCCACGAGGTGGCGGCGGGGCTGGACGTGCCGTTCCGGTTCACCGAGCGACGGCAGGGCCAGATGGAGCTCCGCCGCGGCTTCCGGCTCGAGCCGGGGGAGCGGGTGGCGATCGTCGAGGACGTGGTCACGACGGGCCGCTCGACCCGGGAGACGGCGGCGGTGGTCGAGGAGGCCGGCGGCCAGGTGGTGGCGGTCGGTGCGATCATCAACCGCGCCGGGAGCGACAATCCCTTCGACGTGCCGTTCTTCGCCCTGGTGGACCTCGACCTGCCGACCTGGACCGCCGGGGACTGCCCGCTGTGCGCCGATCCCGAGGGGGCCGGCCAGGCGGTCAAACCCGGCAGCCGACCTGGTTCCTGAAGTCCCTTCCCAAGCCGACGAAGCCTTCCGGGTGGGGGCGTCCCTTTCCCCCCGGAGGGTGGGAAAGGGATCGAGGGATTGGGGGGAGATCCGGAGGACGATCGAGGTCGATCGCGGCGCGACGAACCGGAGCACCGCGAGGAACCTGCCGCGTCTCGAACCCCGTTCCCTGCGGCTGCCCAAAGGGATCGAGGGATCGGGGGGGAGATCCAGTCAGATCCCGAGCCCCCGGGTGCGCTTTCCCAGGCGGTCGACGTAGAGCCGGTCCATGGCCTTCTTGAGGGCCGGCATCCGACCGTCCTTGTCGACCTCCTCCTGGCGCACGGCCAGCTCCCAGCGCATGTCGGCGGTGTCCTCGATCCGGGTGCTCCAGGTCCGCTTCTTCGGATTCCACGTCGCGTCGACCTCGCCCCGCTCGTGCTCGATCAGGGTCCAGCCGGACGGTAGATAGCTATGGATTTCTTCTTCGGTGTAGTCAAACGGTGCGAATTCGGTCATGGCGCCCTATTCTGGCCCAGCCAGGGCGGTGAAGGGAACCCCGCCGGGACGATTCACGGTGCGCGCCGGCTCCGGGGCCGGCTTCGGATCGGGCGCGGCCGGCGGCCGCTCGGCTGCCATCGGACCGGACGGGAGATCTGTTACGATCCCCGGCGGGTCTGCTCGACCCCCGCTCCGACTGCACATCACTCCATCCGATTTTCGAGGGACGCCACTCCATGCGTATCGAGCTCAACGACGAGCAGAAGCTTCTTCAGGAAACCGTCCGGCGCTTCGCCGAAGAGGTGGTCCGCCCGCGGGCCAAAGAGATCGACCAGAGCGGGGAGTTCCCTCGCGACTACTTCGACCAGGCGGGTGCGCTCGGCCTGGCGGGGGTCGCGGTGCCCGAGGAGTACGGCGGCGCCGGGATGGACGTCATCTCCTACTGCGTGGCGATCGAGGAGATCAGCAGTGTGTGCGCCACCAGCGGCGTGATCCTGTCGGTGAACAACTCGCTGGTCTGTGACCCGATCCTCACCTTCGGCAGCGAGGCGCAGAAGAAGGAGGTCCTGGCGCCGCTCGCCGCCGGCGAGAAGCTGGGCTGCTTCGCCCTGACCGAGCCCGGCGCCGGCAGCGACGCGGCGGCGCTCCGGACCACGGCGCGTCGGGACGGTGACGACTACGTCCTCAACGGCAACAAGGTGTTCATCACCAATGGCACCCACGCCGACATCGCCCTGGTCTTCGCCACGGTGGACCCGGAAAAGAAGCACAAGGGCATCACGGCGTTTCTGGTGGATGCCGACTCGCCGGGGTACAGCCACGGCGAGCACGAGGCGAAGCTGGGGGTCAACGCCTCCGGCACCACCGAGCTGGTGTTCGAGGACCTGCGGGTGCCGGCCTCCCGGCGCCTGGGGGAGGAGGGGGAGGGCTTCAAGATCGCCATGGCGACCCTGGACGGCGGCCGCATCGGGATCGCCGCCCAGGCGGTCGGCATCGCGCGCGGCGCGTACCACGCGGCCATCGCCTATGCCCAGGAGCGCGAGCAGTTCGGCCGGCCCCTGGCGGCGCTCCAGGCGATCCAGTTCTATCTCGCCGACATGGCGACGGAGCTGGACGCCGGACGGCTACTGACCTGGAAGGCGGCGTGGGCCAAGATGCACCAGAAGCGCTACTCGCTGGAAGCGGCCCAGGCGAAGCTCTACACCGCCGAGATGGCCCAGAAGGTCACCAGCAAGGCCCTCCAGATCCACGGTGGCTACGGCTACACCCGCGACTACGACGTGGAGCGCTTCTTCCGGGACGCGCGGATCACCGAGATCTACGAAGGCACGAGCGAGATCCAAAAGATGGTGATCGCCGACTGGATGATCAACAGGCAGTAGGGCGATGCTAGAGACCATCACAGCTTCCACGGTCGACTTTTCCCTGACCGAAGACCAGCAGCTGCTCCAGGAGATGGTCCGCCGGTTCGCCGAGGAGCGGATCGCCCCGGGCGAGGTGGAGCGCGATCGGCAGCACCGTTTCCCGGCCGAGCTGGTCGCCGAGCTGGGCGAGCTCGGCCTGCTCGGCATGATGGTGCCGGAACAGTACGGCGGCGCCGGCGTGGACGCCCTGACCTACCTGATCGCGGTGGAGGAGCTCTCCCGGGTCTCGCCGTCGATCGGCGTCACCATGAGCGTCACCAACTCGGTCTGCTGCTACCCGATCACCCGCTTCGGCAGCGACGAGCTCAAGGGCCGCGTCCTGCCGGAGCTTGCCTCCGGCGAGGCGATCGGCGGGTTCGCCCTCACCGAGCCCGGCGCCGGCAGCGACGCCGCCAGCCTGGCGACGCGGGCGGTGCGCGACGCCGACGAGTACGTCCTCGACGGGGAGAAGGCTTGGATCACCAACGCCGGCCACGCGCGCTACTTCGTGACCGTGGCCCGGACCGACCCGGACGCCGGCAAGCGGGGGCTCTCCGCGTTCGTCGTCCCGGCCGACGCGCCCGGCCTGTCGGTCGGAACGCCCGAGGACAAGCTCGGGCTCCGCTCGTCCCTGACCGCGCCGCTGGTCTTCGAGGGCTGCCGCGTGCCGGCGAACAACCTGCTCGGGGCGGAAGGGGAGGGCCTGAAGATCGCCCTCAGCACCCTCGACCACTCTCGCCTGGGGATCGCCGCCCAGGCCCTCGGCATGCACCAGCGGGCGCTCGAGCTCGCCACCCAGTACGCGCGCGACCGGATCCAGTTCGGCGTTCCGATCGCCCGCCACCAGGCGATCCAGTTCACCCTGGCGGAGATTGCCACCTCCCTGGCGGCCGCCCGCACCCTCACCCACTACGCTGCGTCCGAGGCCGAGCGAGCCTCCGACGCCGGCCGCCTGGCGTCCGAGGCCAAGGTCTTCGCCACCGAGGCGGCCAACCGTGCCGTCTGGCAGGCGCAGCAGATCCACGGCGGCAACGGCTGCTCCGAGGAGTACGAGATCGCCCGCCTCTACCGGGACGTGCGGGTGACGACGATCTACGAGGGAACCAGCGAGATGCAGCGCCTCGTGATCGCCCGCCACGTGCTGCGCTGACCACAACACGCTCGGCCTCGGGGCGGTCGCTCCGCACCTCTCGATTCAGCGGTCCCTGAAATGGTTCGGCTGTGTCCGTCACATCTCTATAACCGGATTCGATCGGCAACCGCGAAGGGGGCTCTTCCTCCGGGAGTCCCCGGGCGGGACGAGAGACGACGGAGCGGGAGCGACCGATGTCGGCCAACCATTCACCGCGATCGCCTCGCGCGGCGTGCCGAACGGGCTCACCCCCCGAGAGGTTTCTGCGCGACGTCCGTCCGAAGCTCCAGCGCATGGTGCAGCGGGCGCGAATCCCCGAGCAGGACGCGGAAGACCTGATCCAGAACATCCTCCTCTCCCTGGTTTTCCAGTGGCGCCGCGTGCGGAACCCGGACGCCTGGGTGGTCGGTGCCATCCGCAAGAGTTGCCTGATGTACTGGCGGAGCCGCCGGCGCCGGCTGTACGACACGGTGGACGCCCCGGTGCTCGAGTGGCTCGCCGGCGGCGAGGGGGCGGTCCAGGAGCAGCGGGATCTGCGGAGCGACCTCGACCTGTTGCTCGAACGGATCCCGGACCGCTATCGCCACGTGCTCCGGCTGCGCTACGGCCTCGGCTACAAGCCGCGCGAAGTCGCCGAGCGGCTGGGATACCGACGCTCCAGCATCGGCAAGGTGACCGCCCGGTCCCTGGCCGCGCTGAGCCGCGAGATGGACGATGCGGGGTACCGGTCAGCCGCCCGCGGCGGCGCGTGACCGGGGGACCTCGAGGGCAGGCCGGCCCGCGGCGAGGCGCTCGTCGAGGGCGGCGACCATGGCGGCCACCTCGTCCCGGGAGACCTTTGCACCGGGGCCGGCCTCCTCGACCCGGGTGAGCGCGCCCCAGGCGAGCTGCACCGGAAGAGCGGTGAACGCCAGCAGGCCGCGGTCCGCTCCGCTGCGCTGCAGGGTCTCGACGTACTCGGTGGCCACGCGCAGGTCGTCTCGCGCCAGGCCGAAAACGGTGTCCGGGGCGATTGCGGTGGGGAGGTAGCGGCGCCCCTCGCGGGCGTCGGCCGCCGCGTCCTTCAAGATGTTGACCAGTTGCAAAGCCTCGCCGAAGCGGGCGGCCCGTCGCCCGAGCGCGTCGGAGGCGCGTGCGAGCTCCGGCTGGGCGAGGAGGAAGAGCTCCGTCAGCATCTCGCCGACGATACCGGCGACCACATAGCAGTAGCGCCGCAGGTCGTCGAGGTCGGCGAGCTGCAGCTTGCCGTCGCCGTCGTGGCGCGCCACGAAGTCGGCCATGCCGTGGGTGGTACGCCGGGTGTGGCGGGCGACCACCGCCCGCGCTTCAGGGGCCAGTCCGGCGAACGCTTCCAGCACGTCCGGCGCGGCCGCCAGCAGGTCCAGGTAGCCGGTGTGTCCCACTGGCAACGGGCCAGCGGTCCAGGCTTCGGCGTACCGGGCGGCCGTGGCACGCTCTTCGGGGCCGGCGCCCTGCTCATAGAAGGCGAGCAGGCGTTCGAAGTCCTCGAGAGCCTGGAGCCGGCGCCGTTTCGGCCAGCCGGCGGCATCCTCGAACGTATCGGCGATCCGGAAGAGCAGATACGCAATGGTGACCTCGGTGCGCGTCGGCTCCGGTAGGCGCGGGATCGACAGCGCGAACGTGCGGCTGGTCCGGAGGAGCAGGTCGTCGAGATCGGCCATGATCGTTCGGGGTTACGCAGGATCACTCGGGGTCGAAAAAAAGCAGGGTATCAGAGGAGCCGTGGTGCGAGAACCGCCCGGACCCCCTCACCCGGGAAGAGGGGGAGCGCCGCTTGGGCACGGAGCGCGTGGCCGCCTCAGCGATCGGTCGAATCCGGAAGGACCCTGGTGCCCCGGATCTCCGAGGCGGCGGTGCTGCCGGCGGCTCCCTCCCCTCGCATCGCGTCGAGCGCCGCCGCCAGCACCCGGGCGAGCGCGCCCGGCTCCCGTCCGTCGAAGATCAGCGAAGGGGTGCCGCGCCGGGCGAGCTCGAGGGTCGCCTCGAGCCGGTGGAGCATGCCGCCGGTCACGTCGGTTCCGGCGGCGCCGCCGGCCGCGGCGAGGGCCTGGGCGGCGGTGGCGGGGGTGAGCCAGGGGATGGGCGAGCCGGCGGCGTCCAGCACGCCGGGCGTCGCGCCGGCCCAGAGAGCGGAGTGGATCCCGATGCCGCGGGCGGCGAGCGCCCGCTCGAGGGCGGCGAGGGCGCTCTCGGTCGAGCAGATGGCCCAGCCCTGCTCGCGGTCCATGACCACGTCGCCGAAGACCACGGGCAGGAGGCCGCTATCGAGGGCCAGCGCCACCGGCTCGGCGGCGAAGGCGACTGGCCGCCCGCCGGCCGCGACGACCGCGCTCGACGGCGCGACGGAGAACGGCGCGAGACCGGCGTTCCGGAGGGCGCCGAGCACCAACCGGTGGAGCGCCGCGGCCCGTTCCTGGGTCTCCGAGACGCCGGCGAGCAGTGTGCGCCTGGCCTCCGGGTCGCTCCGGCGGACCCCCTCGTGGACGCGGTAGCGCAGGGCCGCGGCGTGCCCGAAGGAGCCGCTTCCGTGGCCGAGCACCAGCCGGCGAGGCGGGGAGGGGCGCCCTGCGTGCGGGGCGGCCGGACCGGTGTTCCGGTCCGCGGACCGTGCCTCCTCCAGGACCTCCGCGATCTCCTCGGCGAGCCGCGCGATCACGTCGTGGCGGGCCGTGTCCGGGGTGCTCTTGTCGGTGATGAGACTGCCGCCGAGCTTGACCAGCACGACCTCGCCGGCGCCACGATCCTCACGGGTCACGCCGGCGTCTCCCGCTCAGGCAGATCGGGCAGATCGGACCCATCATCGGGCAGAGCCAGCAGGTCCTCCGACTCGAGGCGCGGTCCGTCGCCGACCCGGTCGCGGATCACCCCGTCCACGCCGTCCACGCCCGCCAGCCGCTCGGCCACCTCCGGCTCGGCCTCCGGAGGGCAGATCGCGTGGACGTTGGCACCGGCGTCCATCGTCGACCAGGCGGCGACGCCTTCGCGGCGCAGGGCGCGCACCGTGGCGAGCACGGCGACGGTCGCGGGCGCCCAGTAGAAGATCGGCGGCTCCGAGGTCATGGCGATGGCGTGGAGATCGATGGCGTCCTGCTCGAGCAGGCGGCCCAGGAGCTCGGCATCCCGCTCGCGGATCGCCTGTCGCACGCCGGCCAGGCGCCGGGGGAGGGTCTCCAGCCGGCGCGGGAAGTGGGGGCTGGTCGGAGCGCGCCGGTGTCCTTCGAGGGAGGAAACCTCCTTGGGGCCGGACTGGACCAGCGCGATCACGTCGCGGAGGTCCCAGTGGGAGGCCGGCGCGAGCTGGGCCGCCGGGGCGTCGCCCGCGGCGCCTTCGGCGGGCCACTGCACGTAGCCGCCCAGGACCGACCGGGCGGCGGATCCCGAGCCGGACAACCGGGCCAGCACGGAGAGGTCGCCGGCCGCCTCGGCGGAGAGATCGAGGGCGCCGACGACGGCCGAGGCCAGGGCGGCGAAGCCGGACGCGGACGAGGCCAGCCCGGCGGCGGCGGGGAAGCTGTTGCGGGTGGCCACGGTGAAGCGCTCGGTCCGTCCGGTCACGGCCCTCAGGACGTCGAGGTGCCGGCGGACACGGTCGGCGAAGGCCTTGGGAGCGGGTGTTCTCGCGCCGTCCTCGACCAGCCAGACGGAGTCGCCCGCGATCTCGGTCGCTCGGCTCGCCTCGACGGTGGTGGTGCTCCGGCAGACCTCGAGGGTCATGGAGATCGACGGGTTGCACGGCACCACCCGCTCCGGGTCCTCAGCACCCCAGTACTTGATCAGCGCGATGTTGGCGGGTGCCGAGACGGTCACGCGGCGGCTCATCCGTCAACCCCCCGCCGTTCGCCCCGCAGCGCTCCGCGCGGGGGAGCCGACGGCGCGTCGAGGCAGGCGCCGGGAGCACCCAGCGCGACGTCGTAGATCACCAGGGAGCCACCCGTCTCCGGGGTGCGGTAGGCGGCGAGGAAGCGGTCGAGCGCCGGTGGGTCGGGATGGTAGAGGAGGACGTTGCCCGCGCCCGGTCCGGCGAGGGAGCCGGCGCCCGAGATCTTCGCCGCGCCGCCGATCTCCTCCACCTGCCGCACCAGGTCCCGGACCGGCGCCGGTACCACGTCCAGATCGACCAGACAGCAATGCGCCTGGCGCAGGACGTCGACGACCGCCTCCGGACGCGCGTGGCTCCGGCAGAGCTCGTCCCGCAGGGAGGCGGTGAGGTCCGCCAGGCGGTCGAACACCCCATCCACCGTCTCGGGATCGCGCGCCCGGCGTTCGCTCACCGCCGCCACCACGGTGCCCGTGCCCTCGGCGGGGGCACCGGAGGCGGCGATCCGGAAGCGCTGGAGAGTCTCGGGCCGGATCGGCACCTGCTGGATCGCCACGGCGCCGCCCGCGGTGCGCCGGGCTTCGATCACCCCGCCGTGGATCACGGTCGCGTTGTCGACGCCGGACGGGGTGCCGTGCTGCCGCCGTTCGACCTCGAGCGACAGCCGCTGGAGATCCTCGGGCGCCGGGCGCGCGCCGCGCGCGGCCAGGTAGGCGAAGATGACTGCGACGGCCGCCGCGGCCGAGCTGCCGAAGCCGGAGCCGATCGGAATCTCCGAAGTCACGGTGAGGTCGATCGGCGCCAGGTCGGCCGCACGGACGGTGACGCCGGCGGCCGCCAGGCTGTCCGCAGCCTCTCCGAGGGCGATCCGGAGCAGCGCGCCGGCGGGGGAGCCGGCCGCGGCGGTGGCGGAAGCGACCTCCCGGAAGGCATCGGCGGAGGGCGCCGCGGCGTAGCGCTCCCAGGCGAAGCGGGCGCTCCGGGAGGCGGCGAGGATCTCCTGCCAGGTGGTGGTCTCGTCGTGCTCCCCGTCGATGATCCGCAGCCGCACCCGGCTGTCCGTGGGGCTGCTCGATGGGCTGTCCGGGGCGGTCGTGACGGTGGCGCTGAGGCGCAGGCCGGCGGCGGCCACCAACGCCGGCTTGCCGTACACGGCCGCGTGCTCACCCAGCAGGATCACCTTGCCGGGGGCGGAGGCGGTGACGGAAAACACGTGTCGGGACCGGGTCGGGGCGTCGACAGGCTGCCGGATCAGCGGGCGACCGGTCCGCCGGGCGGCAGGGTGCCGCGGCTGAGCCGCTCGTGGGCCCGGGCCAGGTCGTTCGACGTGAACGCGGCGAGCAGCGACAGCTCGCCGGCCAGCACCGTGGCGCCGAGGATCTCGGCCAGACGCCGGGCGGCCGCTCCCGGGCGCTCCGGGTCGAGCCCGATGCCCATCATCGCCAGCGCCTCGGCCTGAGTGTCGAGGGCGGTGCCGCCGCCGACGGCGCCCACCGGCACCGCCGGCAGGTAGATCGAGGCGTAGATGCCGCCGCTGTCGCGAGCCTCGAGGCAGGTCACGCCCATCGACCCCTCGACCACGTGGGCCAGGTCCTGCCCGGTGGCGATGAAGAACGCCGCCAGGACGTTGGCGAAGTGGGCGTTGAAGCCGGCGGAGCCCGAGGCGATCGAGCCCAGGAGGTTCTTGCGGTACTGGACCTCCAGCAGGCCCTCGGCGGTGGTCTTGAGGGTCTGCTCCAGGACCTCCGCGGGTAGCTCGATCTCGGCGAACACCCGCTTGCCGCGGCCCTCGTGGAAGTTGATCGCGGCGGGCTTCTTGTCGACGCAGTAGTTGCCGGACAGGGCCACGCACTCGATGCCGGTCTGGGGCTCGATGAAGTCGCGGACCGCGCGGTCGCAGGCGATGGTCGCCATGTTCATGCCCATGGCGTCGCCCGAGGTGAACCGGAAGCGCAGGAAGATGGTCGTGCCGAAGGTGTACGGCCGGATATCGAGCAGCTTCAGATACTCGCTGGTGCGCTCGGTGATCTGGCGCAGCTCTTCCTTGTGATCATTGATCCAGGCGACGAACCGGCGCGTCTGGTCGATCCCGGAGGTGCGGAAGACCGGTGCCCGGGTCATCCCCACGTCCTCCACTCGGACCACGGCGCCGCCCGCCTTGCGCACGGCCGAGCATCCTCGGTTGGTGCTCGCCACCAGCGCCGCCTCGGAGGTCGCCAGCGGCACGTAGACCTCGCCGTCGATCTCCTCGCCGCGGACCGCCACCGGGCCGACCACGCCGAGCGGTATCTGGACGGCGCCGATGAAGTTCTCGCAGTTGCGGCACGAGGCGCGGCCGGCGTCGAGCACATAGGCGCCCGTCTTGGCCAGGGTGGCCCCGGTCAGCTCTTCGAGCGCGATGCGCCGGATCTCCGCCGCTTCGTCCGCGGGCAGGTCGCTCGGCACCTGGTGGAAGCCGATCTGGCGCTCCACCAAGGCCTGGATCAACTCTTCCCGCCGGCTGCGGGCGCGGATCGCCTGATTCATCTTGCTCATGGTCTCGGCCTTCGCGTCAGCGTGGTCCGTTTGAGGTCCTCGATCGTCGCCGCCCCCACGCAGAGCATGACGATCCTGAGCTCCTGGACGATGCGGTCGATACGCTCGACCACGCGATCCGGCGACTCGGTGGCCGCACGGAGAAACGGTTGTGCCATGCCCGCCAGGTCGGCCCCGAGGGCGATGGCTTTGGCCACGTCGAGGCCGTTGCGCAGGCCGCCGGAGCCGATGACGATGACTCCGGGGACCGCGGCGACGGCCCGGATCGAGTCCGGCGTCGGGATGCCCCAATCGGCGAACAGCTCGCCGATCTCGAGGTCTCCGGCCCGGCGCGCCTCGATGCGCGCCCAGCTCGTGCCGCCCTGGCCCGCCGTGTCGATGATCCGGATGCCGGCGTCTGCCAGGGCGCGGGCCGTGGCGCCGGAGATTCCGGAGCCGACCTCCTTGGCGATCACCGGCACGTCGAGCTCGGCGGCGACGGCGCCCATCTTGTCGATCAATCCGGAAAAGTCGGTCTGGCCCTCGGGCTGGATCGCTTCCTGGAGCGGATTGAGGTGGAAGACCAGCGCGTCCGCGGCGATCATCTCCACCGCGGCGCGGCACTCGGCCAGTCCGAAGCCGTAGTTGAGCTGGACGGCGCCGAGGTTGGCCAGGAGCGGAACCGTCGGCGCCGCGTCACGTACCTGAAACGTTTCCACGTGGGCGCCCTCTTCCAGGGCCTTGCGCTGGGACCCCACGCCGACCGCGATGTGACGCCGCTCGGCGGCCTCCGCCAGGTAGGTGTTGATCCGGTTGGCGACCCCGGTGCCGCCGGTCATGCAGGAGACCAGGAGGGGCGCCGCGAGCCGCTTGCCCAGGAACTCGACCGAGGTGTCGATCGCCGCCAGGTCGAGCTCGGGCGCGGCGCAGTGCTCGAACACCCAGTCGTCGAAGCTCCGACGGTCGGACTGGGTGCTCGCGTCGAGCGCCAGGTCGATGTGCTCGGCCTTGCGATCGCGCTCGGGCGCCGCGTCGACCGGCGACACGCTGGACCGGAAGGCGCTCACCGGTCCCTCCCCGCGAGGTAGTCGATCAGGCCCAGGAAGAAGGCGCGGTGCTCGGCGGAGAAGGGCAGCCCGGCAAGCGCTTCCCGGCCACGGGCCAGTCGCGAGTCGATCATCGCCAAGACCGCGTCGAGACCGCCCGAGGTGCGGATGATCCGCCGCGCCCGCTCGATCTCTTCGGCACCGAGGCCGCCACGGACGAGGGCGTCCTGGAGCCACCGGCGCTCGTCCGGCGCGGCGCCGGCGAGGGTGTGGTGGACGAGGAAGGTGTACTTGCCCTCTTCGAGGTCCGAGGCCACCGGCTTGCCGACCGCCGCCTCTTCGCCGAACGTCCCCAGGAAGTCGTCCTGGAGCTGGAACGCGTCCCCTACGGCCTCGCCGTAGCGCTTCAGGCGCTCGACCGTCTGCGCCGGCGCGCCGGCGAGGAGCGCCCCCAGCTCCAGGGGCCGCTCGACGCTGTAGCGGCCGGACTTGAGGCGGAGCGCCCGCAGCAACTCGTCCTCGGATGGCAGAGGTTCGCTCGTTCCCAGGCGGAAGGGGAGGGACATCTCGATGAACTGGCCGCCGATGACCTCGCTGGACATGGCGTCGAAACAGGCCGCGACCGCCTCCGGGTCCCCCTCGGCGGCGCGCCCGGCGCGCGACAGCTCGACCGCCCAGGTGTGGGCCAGGTCACCGAGCAGGATCGCCACCGACCGGCCGTAGTCCTCCGCGCTCCCGGGCCAGCCGTTGTCCCGGTGCCGGCCGGCGAAGACCACGTGGGCGGTCGGCTCGCCCCGGCGTACCGGCGCGTGGTCCATGATGTCGTCGTGGATCAGCAGGTAGGTGTGGAGGAGCTCGGTGGCCATGGCGAGCGCCAGGCCCGCTTCTTCGGAACGACCGCCACAGGCGCGGTACGCGGCATCGACCAGGGCCGGACGGAGGCGCTTGCCGCCGACGGCGACCAGCCGGCCGATCTCGGCGGTCAGCTCCGCGGATTGCGGCGCTTCGGCCTCGGCTTCCGCGCGGCGTGTGTCGATCCAGCGGGCCAGGGCGCCATCCACGCGGAGACGGAACGCGTCCATCGCCTCCCGGAAGGAGGCTTCCGCCGTGGCGTCAGGTGCGCCCGAGCCGCTGGGCGCGGCATCGGTCGTGGGGAGGGTAGGCATCGTCCGGCTCGCGATCGTCGCTCGTCAGAGACCAACAACAAGAAGAAGACAGGGTGTGCAACGCCGTCCGGACCGGGTAGGGACCGGACGGAGCGGGAGCTCTGGCAGGGAGGGCTGTCAGCCCTCTTGGGTTTTGGAGCGGGGGAGGCGCTGAGGCATGCGGCCGCGGCTCCTGGGGTGGAGCCTGCGCGGGGAGATCGGGCGCTTGACCAGCGCAGTGCAGGTCACAGAGCCGAAGAACTTGCTCTTGACGAAGCGTTGGACGAACCGGTCGGCTGCATCCACGGCGGGCCGCACGAAATCCGGCAACCGCATGAGGAAGTGGATCAGCAGGATCTTGCGGGCGGAGAGGAGCACCGGTTCGTCTTTTTCGGTTCTGTGTGTCAGCCCTGCGTTCTCACGGCCGGTTGCATCATGCTCGCGGTTTGCCGGGCCGACCGATTCAGCACAGTCTAGCAGGAAGGTGCACGGATTGCGAACCGTCTGTGTCACGAATCTGTCATGAATCCCCAAGACTCTCCGTCAGCGCCTTCGGCGGCGGTCGGCCCCGCGCCCTGGGGCGATGGGGCGTGCCCCCGGAGTAGACTGCGCCCGTCATGGACGATTCGACCCGACCGATCTCCGCGGCCGAGAGCGGGATTCCCCTGGCCCAAGTGGACGCCTTCACCGACCGCCCGTTCGCGGGCAATCCGGCCGCGGTCTGCCTGCTCCCGGCCGCTCGGCCAGCCGACTGGCTCCAGGACGTGGCCCGGGAGATGAACCTCTCGGAGACGGCCTTCCTGGTGCCGCAGACCGACGGCTATGCCTTGCGGTGGTTCACGCCGGCGACCGAGGTCGCGCTGTGCGGCCACGCTACCCTGGCGAGCGCCCACTATCTCTGGGAGTCCGGGCGCGCCTCGGCCGAGGCGCCGATCCGCTTCGAGACCGCCAGCGGCATCCTGACCTGTACCCTGACCGGCGCGGGGGGCGGGGCCGACGGCGCTCCGATCGTCTGGATGGACTTCCCGGCCCAGCCGCCGACCGAGCTCTCCGCGGACGAGGCGGGGCCGCTGGCGGCAGCTCTGGCCGATGCGCTCGGCGCCGATCCGGTGCGAGTCGGACGGAGCCGTTTCGACCTGCTCGTCGAGCTCGCCTCGGAGGCGGCGGTGCGCGGCCTGGAGCCGGACAGGGTGGCGCTCGAAGCGATCGAGGCCCGGGGCGTGATCGTCACCGCGGCGGCGGGCGATCCGTCCGCTGGTTACGACTTCGTGTCGCGGTTCTTCGCCCCACGGGTCGGCGTTCCGGAGGATCCGGTGACCGGCTCGGCCCACTGCTGCCTCTCCCCGTGGTGGAGCGCCCGGCTCGGGCGCGAGCGGCTGACCGGCTACCAGGCGAGCCGGCGCGGCGGCACGGTGCGCACGGTGCTCGACGGCGACCGGGTGCGCCTGGGCGGGCGGGCGGTGACCGTCTTCACCGGCACGCTCCGGACGGCGGAATGATCGTGTGACCGCTCCGGTTGAACGGGGTGCCGGCGCCTCTCCGGTCCGGCGTTCACGTTCCATTTTCCTGATGGCGATGAGCCGGCTGAGGTCTAGCTGAGCCGGTTCCGATCTCGGTGATCCGGCCCCTTCCCTCTGGTACAGTTTCCCGGTTGTGACGATGGATGACCACAGCTCCCGGCCCGCGGGCCGCCGCGTCGGCATGATCAGCCTCGGCTGCCCGAAGAATCTGGTCGACAGCGAGATCATGCTCGGCGAGCTGCGCGCCGCGGGGCACGAGATCGTCACCGACGCCGCCGAGGCGGACACGGTGATCGTCAACACCTGCGGCTTCATCGAGGAGGCCAAGCAGGAGTCGATCGACGCGATCCTGGAGGTCGCCGGCGCGAAGGCGGAAGGCAAGCGCCTGCTGGTGGCCGGCTGCATGGTCAACCGCTACGGCGCGGAGCTGGCGCGCGAGATCCCGGAGATCGACGGCTTCATCGGCCTGGACGACCTGCGCCGGGTCGGCGACGTGGTCCAGCTCGGCGGCGGGGCGGCGCCGGACGCTCCGGCACCCGCCCACCTGGTCTTCGACCACACCGCGCCGCGCACCCTGACCACCCGGGGCTACGCCTACCTCAAGGTGGCCGAAGGCTGCAACAACCCTTGCACCTTCTGCGCGATCCCCCAGTGGCGTGGGCGCTTCCGCAGCCGCACGATCGACAGCCTGGTGACCGAGGCCCGGAACCTGGAAGAGGCCGGCATCCGGGAGCTCTGCCTGATCGCCCAGGACACCACCCGCTACGGCGAAGACTTGGGTGCCGGCAAGCACGGCCTGACCCGGCTGGTCGAGGCGATCCTCGAGGCGACCGACATCTCGTGGGTGCGGTTCCTCTACGCCTATCCGACCACCCTCGACGACGAGCTCCTCGCCCTGATGGGCTCCGAAGAGCGTTTCTGCTCCTACCTGGACATGCCGCTGCAGCACAGCCACCCCGAGGTCTTGAAGGCCATGCGCCGGGGTGGCAAGCGGGAGCGCTATCTCCGGCTGCTCGATCGCGCCCGCACCCTGGTGCCGGACGTGAGCCTGCGCTCGACCTTCATCGTCGGGTTCCCCGGCGAGACCGAGGAGCGGTTCGCGGATCTGGCGTGCTTCGTCGAGGAGGCACAGCTCGATCACCTGGGTGCGTTCGTCTTCAGCCCGGAGCCGGACACGCCGGCGGCGGACCTTCCGGGGCGGGTGCCACGGCGGGTGGCCGCCCGGCGCCGGGAGCGGCTCATGGAGCTCCAGAAGCCGATCGCCCTGGAGCGCCGCCGCCGTTTCGAGGGCCGCCACCTGGAGGTGCTGGTCGAGGGCACCCACGAAGAGACCGAGCACCTGCTCCAGGGCCGCCATCGCGGCCAGGCACCGGAGATCGACGGACGCATCCTGATCAACGACGGGCTGGCGCCGGCCGGCTCCCTGGTCCAGGTCGAGATCACCCAGGCCTACGCGGACGACCTGGTAGGGCGGATCGTCGGCCCCGCGGGCGTTCCGGGCGTCGTGCCGGCCTCCGCGGAGGGCGACCTCCAGCCGGTGGACGCCGCGGTCTCCTGAGCGCCGTCACAAGTCGACTAGAACCATGCTGTTCATCCGAGACGCCTTCCACGCGGGCGACCTTCCCCGAGGGGTGGTTGCCACCATCGGCAACTTCGACGGTCTCCACCGCGGCCAGCGCTCGATCGTCGAGCGCGTCGTGGAGCGCGCAAAAGCCCTCGACGCACCGCCGGTCGTCGTCACCTTCGAGCCCCATCCCCTGGGCGTGCTGCGGCCGGGCGAGGCGCCGCCCCGGTTGACGACGCCGACGGCCAAGCGCCGGCTGCTCGAGGAGGCCGGCGTGGAGGCGCTGCTCGAGATCGAGTTCACCGAGGAGCTCGCGGCGACGGCGGCACGGGACTTCGTGCGCGACTTCCTGCACGGCAAGCTCGACGTCCGGGAGATCCACGTCGGCGAGGGGTTCAGCTTCGGCCGCCGCCGGGAGGGGACCCTGGCCTTGCTCCGCGAGATGGGGAGCGAGCTCGGCTTCGGCGCGCACCAGGTGGACGAGGTGATCTTCCGCGGCGAGCGGATCTCGTCCACCCGGATTCGCCGGGCCGTCCGCGAGGGGCGGATGGAGGAGGCAACGGAGATGCTCGGGCGCCCGTACTCCGTCTCCGGCACCGTCGCCCGCGGCGACCGGATGGGCAAGCGGCTCGGCTGGCCGACGATCAACCTGGCGCCCGAGTCGGAGCTCATTCCGCTCGACGGGGTCTACGTCGGCAGGGTCTTCTTTCCGGGCTTTCCAGCCACCTTCGACTGCGTCACCAACGTCGGAACCCGGCCGACCGTCTACGAGAACTATCAACGGGTGGTCGAGAGCCACATCCTCGACTTCGCCACCGACGTATACGGAGAGCGCGTGGAGGTCTGCTTCCTCAAGCGGCTGCGGGAGGAGAGGATCTTCCCGACGGTCATGGACCTCTCGGCCCAGATCCGCAAGGACGTGGAGACGACGCGGGAATACTTCGCCGCGCGCCGCCACTTGGAAGATCAGGCGGCCTCGGGCGAGATCTGACGACATCGGATCCTCCCCGGGGCTCCATCCGTGTGAGGGATCTCGACCGCCGCTCGCACTTCTCGACAAAGCCAAGGAGATTCGAAGCATGGCAAGCGAAAAGATCATCAACGTGACCGCTCAGAACTTCGACCAGGACGTGCTCCAGTCGGACCGACCGGTGCTGGTCGACTTCTGGGCCGAGTGGTGCGGGCCGTGCCGCATGGTGGCTCCCACGCTCGAGCAGATCGCGGAAGAGAACGACAAGGTGCAGATCGCCAAGATCAACGTCGACAACGAGCAGGAGCTCGCCCTCCGGTTCCAGGTGTCGAGCATCCCGACCTTCATCCTGTTCAAGGGCGGGCAGGTGGCGGACCGCATGATGGGCGCCATGCCAAAGGCCTCGTTCGAGAACTTCATCGAGCGCAACGCGAGCTGACCTTGGACCCGGCAGCAGCCGAGGTTTTTCACCGCGAGCTGTCCGATCGGGGCTGTCACGCCCTCCTGGTCGTGGCGGGCTCGGCCCGCGACCCCGATCTGGCGCCATTCGTCGGCCCGGTCCACCTCGGCCGGGCCTTTCTCGTCTTGCCGCGGCCCGGCCTCCCGGGACCCGCGGGAGGCCGGGCCGGTCTCGGCTTCCTCACGCCGATGGAGCGCGAGGAGGCCGGGCGCACCGGTCTGCCCCTCCTGACCCCCGCCGCACTCGACGTCGAACAGTTGCTCGAGGAGCGCCCCGAACCGGCACGGTTCTGGGGTGCGCTCCTGGTGCGGGGTCTCGAGCAGTGCTCCGTGCCACCGGGCCGCCTGGCCCTGGCCGGTCACCTGGGTGCCGGCCTGGCGGTGTCGTTCGCTCGCGAGCTGCGGGACGCCGGCTTCGAGCTGACCGACGGCCACGAGGTGGTCCGGCGCCTGCGCCAGCGCAAGCGCCCGGACGAGGTCGAGGCGATCCGGGACGCGGCGCGGGGGACGGTGGCGGCGTTCCGGCGCGTGGCGGAGGTGCTCCGCGGCGCGGAGCATGACCGGGACGGCGGGCTGCGCACGGCGGGCCGGCCGCTGACGGTGGGGGACCTGCGGCGCGAGGTTTTCCGGGTGCTGGCGGACCACGGCCTGGAGCAGCCGGAGGGGAACATCGTCGCGCCCGCCGAGGAGGGTGCGGTGCCCCACTCGTCGGGCACCGACGGGCGCCAGCTCCGGGTGGGGGAGTCCCTGGTGGTCGATCTCTACCCGCGGGGGCGGCTGTTCGCCGACTGCACCCGGACGTTCTGCGTCGGAGAGCCGCCGGCGGCCCTGGCCCGGGGCCACGCCCTGGTGCGGGAGGCTCTCGAACGTGCCCGCGCCGGCGTGCGGCCGGGGGTGCGGGGCTGGAGCCTCCAGGAGGAGACCTGCCGTCTGCTGGGAGACGCAGGGTTTCCGACGCCGATCTCTCACCCCGGGACCGAGACGGGGTACGTCCACAACCTGGGCCACGGCGTCGGCTACGAGCTGCACGAGTACCCGAGCTTCCGCAAGGAGTCGGGGGCCGAGGGTGTGCTCGGCGAAGGCGACGTGATCACCATCGAGCCGGGGCTGTACGACCCGGTGGCGGGATGGGGCGTGCGCCTGGAAGATCTGCTGGTGGTGGGGGAGGACGGGATCGCGGAGGACCTGGCGCCCCTGCCGTACGACCTGGACCCCACCTCCTGGTAGGGGCCTGGTAGAGACCCGCTGGAGATCGCACTCCGCTCGGTAAACCCCTGTCCCGGTCACGGCGTTGGGGTACACTTTCCGGGTTATGCACAGGTTCGGGCGGATCGCCTGGATCGCGCTTGCGGTCCTGACAGGGTTGCCGTGTGTCGCGGCGGCCGAGCCCACCGGTCCGTCCGGATCATCCGGCCCCGCGGCCGTCCGCCTGCTGGCGCCGGCGGATGGCGCCGTGCTCGCCGGCGGTGCGACGGCGACCCTGGCCTGGGAGCCCGGGCCGGACATGTCGCTCGACGGCGCGGACGAGTGGGAGGCCTTCTTGTCGCTCGACGGCGGCGCCACCTGGCCGGTCCGGATCACCCCCCATCTCGACCTCTCCCTGCGCCGGGTCACCTTCCCGGTGCCGTCGGTACCGTCGGACGACGTCCGGCTGCTGCTCCGCGTCGGCGACGAGCAGAGTGAGGCGCCGTTCGAAGTTCCGGGCAGCTTCTCCATCACGGCCAAGCCGAGCGCGCTGCTGCCGGCCGCGGTGATCCGCTACGCCACCGGTGAGTCGGCTCTGCCGGGCGGCAGAGGGGTCGTCGCCTGGGTGGAAGGCAACCGCTCGGGTGGCGACCGCCACGTCGCCGTCGCGCTGCCCCTCGCGGCCGGTTGGTCCGGAGTCCACCTGGAGCCCCTCGAGCGCCTGCACCTGGTCGCCGAGCACGACCCCACATTCCACGATTTCGCCGCACCGAGCCGGCGCGTGAGCGCCGAGCCGGTGCCGGCCCCCCAATATCAGCATCCCAGATCGCGCCCGGCTCCGCCGGGTGCCCGCGACATCCTCCTGGCCATCGAGCGGTTCGACGAGTGATGCGCGCGGGGCGCCAGGCCCCGTTTGCGCTCGCTCTGTCGAATCGAACGATCACGAGTATTCCAGGAGGACTGTTCCATGCAGAGGCTGTCTCTGTACAAGCTGTGCCTCGCGGCGCTCGCCGCGAGCCTGTGCCTGGCGCCGGCCCACCCGGCCGCCGCCCGCACGACCCAAGATCAGATGAGTGACGAGGGCTCGATGGGCTCCTCGTCGATGGATTCCATGGAAGGCGACCAGGCCGCCCCGGGCGAGGTCGTCCGCGAGACCGTCCAGGTCACCGCCACCCGGCTGCCGGAGGACGTGGAGGTCGTGCCGGTGTCGATCACCGTCGTCTCCGGCGACGAGATCCGTGCACGCGGCGCGCGCGACCTGCCCGACGCGCTCAGCCTGGCCGCGGGCGTGACCGTCAACCCCGGCAGCGACAACGGCCCGGCCAGCTCCGTGCCCGAGCTCTGGGGCCTGCGGGAGGCGGACGCCTACCTGCTGGTGGTCGACGGCGTGCCACGCGGCGGCGCGTTCAACCCGGATACGGGGACCGTCGACCTGACCGGGGTCGAGCGGATCGAGATCCTACGTGGTGCCGCGCCGGTGCTCTACGGCGCCACGTCATTCGTCGGCGTCATCCACGTCATCCATTACGCGCCGGGCGAGGGTCCGCGGGCGGCCTCGATCTCCGGTGGCAGCTACAGCTCCGGCGGCGCCAGCGTCGAGCTGCCGATCTCCGGCGGCGGCACGAGCGGCTTCCGCCACAGCCTGAACGCCAGCTACGACGACCGGGGGTTCAAGGACGACCGCGCCGGCTTCCGCCGGGGCAGCTTCCTCTACCGCGCCGCGGCCGGTGACGCCGCCAGCACCGGCCAGTGGAGCTTCGACCTCGAGGGCACGGTGCTCGACCAGGACCCGTCGAGCCCGCGGCCGCGCACCGGCACGATCTTCTCTCCCCTGGTTCCGATCGACGCCAACCACAACCCGGACGGCTCCCACATCGACCAGAACCGCATCCAGGCCATCGGTCGCTATGAGCGCGGCGGATGGTCCACCACCCTGTCGGTCGCCCAGTCGAGCTACGACATCCTGCGCGGCTTCCTGCGCGTGGTCGACGACGTGCCGGACAACGCCCGCGGCTTCAGCCAGGACCGGGACGTCACCGATGTCTACTTCGACACCCACTACGCCTGGGCCATGAGCGACACGTTCCACCTGGTGGCCGGCGTCGATCACCTCTACGGCCGGGGCAAGGCCGACAGCGTGAACTTCGATTACGAGGTCGAGCTCGAAGGGGACGCGCCACGGAGCGACGAGCTCGATCGCTTCGAGATGATCGACTTCAAGGACGAGCGGAACTTCTCCGGCCTCTACGCTCAAGCCACCTGGACGCCGCAGCCGCGCTGGCGCATCGAGCTCGGCGCCCGGCTCAACCGCACCTCCGAGAATCGAGAAGCGGCGGCCGAGCCGATCGGCATGGAAGAGGACGGCGGTGGCGACGAGGCGTTCGACGACAGCAAAGAGACCACCCGCGGCAGCGGCTTCGTCGGGGTGAACTACCTGCTGGTCAACGCCCCGGCGCATCCCCTCTGGGGCTACGCCAACTATCGCAACACCTTCAAGCCGGCGGCGATCGACTTCGGACCGGAGGCCGAGGGCGGCATCCTCGACCCCGAGACGGCGGAGAGCTACGAGGTCGGCCTCAAAGGGCACGCCGCCGACGACCGGTTCGACTGGGACCTCTCCGTCTTCCAGATGGACTTCAGCAACCTGGTCCTGCCGGCGGCGGTCAACGGCCTGCCGCGGCTGGTCAACGCGGGCAAGGAGCGGTTCCAGGGCGCCGAGCTCCAGACGTCGCTCCACGTCACCCGCGACCTCTTGCTGCAGGGCGCCGTCAGCTACCATGAGGCGAAGTTCCGGGATTACGCGCGCCTGTTCGACGGCGTCCTGTTCCAGCTCGACGGCAACCGGCTGGAGCTCTCCGCCAAGGAGCTCGCCTCCCTCGGCCTGGTCTGGGCGCCGACGACCGGCTGGCATGCCGACGCGACGGCCCAGTACGTGGGCAGCCGCTTCCTCGACAAGCGCAACCGCGCCAAGGCCGATCCCTACACGATCCTGTCGGCCGGGCTGGGCTACCGGTGGTCCGACTGGGAGGTGCGGGTCGACGGCCGCAACCTGAGTGACGAGCGGGACCCGGTGGCCGAGAGCGAGCTCGGCGATGCGCAGTACTACCTGCTGCCGGCACGCAACTTCCGCGTCACGATCCGCCGCACCTGGTAGCTCGTCCCGAGCCCCCAAGCCAGTGCCCCGAGGCCTGGCGTCCTCGCCCCCCGCCCGGGGGGCGAGGATCGAGGGGGTGCGGGGGCAACCTGGCTTGGCCCCGGCCGTCCGACCCCTCCTTCGTTTCAACTCCCCCCGTCCCCATTTCGGGGCTTCTGGGCACCAAGATATCTAGGAAATCGAATAAGTCGTTAGATACGGATCTGCGACGCTTTAAATTTTCTAGGTCTTCTGGATTTTCCCTCGGGGGATTGATGACCGGTTCCGACTGCGCACGTGGCGCAGGCTCATCTACTCTGCCCGAAGTCCTCCGCGACCGGGCACGGCGGCGGCCGGATGCCGTGGCGTACACCTTTCTGGCCGATGGCGAGGCGGCTGCCAGGGATCTGACGTGGCGTCAGCTCGACCGGCGGTCGCGGGCCGTCGGAGCGACGCTGGCGTCGCTTGGAGCGGCCGGGCAGCGGGTCCTGCTCCTCTCCCCTCCGGGTCTGCGCTTCATCGAGGGCTTCCTCGGCTGCCTGGACGCGGGCGCCGTCGCCGTACCGGCGTACCCGCCCCGCTCGGCGCGACTGATGCCCCGCCTGGTGGCCATCCTGCGGGACGCCCGTCCGGCGGTCGCCCTGACGACGTCGGCGCTGTTGCCACGGCTCCAGGCCGCGGCCGCCCAGATCCCGGAGCTCGGTGCCGTCCGCTGGGTGGCGACCGACCGGATCCCCGACGGGGCGGCGGACGACTGGCGCGACCCGGGGCTGACGCCCGAGAGCCTCGCGTTCCTGCAGTACACCTCCGGTTCGACCGCCCTGCCCAAGGGCGTCATGGTCAGTCACGGCAACCTGATCCACAACGAGGAGATGATCCGCCGGGCGTTCGACCAGTCGGAGCGCTCGGTGATCGTGAGCTGGCTGCCGGTCTACCACGACATGGGACTGATCGGCGGCGTGCTCCAGCCGCTCTACGCCGACGCCCGCTGCATCCTCTTCGCCCCCACCGCCTTCCTGCAGAAGCCGCTCCGCTGGCTCCAGGCGGTCAGCCGCTACGGCGCGAGCACCAGCGGTGGCCCGGACTTCGCCTACGAGCTGTGTACCCGCAAGATCCCCGACGAGGCGCTGGACGGGCTCGATCTGTCCACCTGGCGGGTCGCGTTCAACGGCTCGGAGCCTGTGCGTCCGGAGACCCTCGACCGGTTCGCCGCGCGCTTCGGCCGGTGCGGCTTCGAGCGGCGGGCGTTCTACCCCTGCTACGGCCTCGCAGAGGCGACGCTCCTGGTGACCGGCGGCGCGGTCGGCGAGGAGCCCGCGGCGCCGGCGTTCGTGGCCCAGGCGCTCGAGCGGGGCCTGGTCGAGCCCGTCGGCCGGGACGAGGCTGGCGGCGGCCGGCGGCTGATCGACTGCGGCCGGCCGTGGAACGGCCAAGAGGTCCTGATCGTCGATCCGGAGAGCCGCCGCCGGTGCCCGCCGGAGCGCGTGGGGGAGATCTGGGTCGGTGGCCCGAGCGTCGCCCAGGGATACTGGCAGCGGCCGGAGGCGACGGAGCGCGAGATCCGGGCGTCGCTTCATCCGGACGGTGCGGGCCCGTACCTGCGCACCGGGGACCTGGGCTTCCTCCACGACGGCAGGCTGTTCGTCACCGGCCGCCTGAAGGACCTGATCATCATCCGGGGCAGAAACCTCTACCCCCAGGACCTGGAGCTCACGGCGCAGCGGAGCCATCCCGCCCTGCGGGCCGGCCGGGCGGCGGCGTTTCCGGTGGAGGAGGGGGGCGAGGAGCGAGTCGTACTGGTCCAGGAGGCCGACCTCCGCGAGGGTGCGGACCCGGAGCGGATCGCGGCGGCGATCCGCCGGACGGTCGCCGAGGAGCACGAGGTCGCGCTCCACGAGGTCGTACTGATCCGGCCACGGACGATTCCGACCACCTCGAGCGGCAAGATCCAGCGTCGCGCCTGCCGGAGCGCCTACCTGGACGGCTCGCTTCACGTGACCGGCCGGAGCGGCACGGGCACGGGACGGGAGGCGTCGGAGGAGAGCGGAGAGGTCGACCTGGCCGGGCTGCGCGCTCTCGGTCCGGAGGAGCGGGCGGCGGTGATCGGGCGCTCGGTCGATGATCACGTGCGGGCGGTCCTGCGCCTCGGCGACGCCCCGCTCGACGGCTCGGAGGCGCTCACCGCCCTCGGCCTCGACTCGCTGCGGGCGGTCGAGCTCAGCTCCCGGCTCGCCGCTGCGCTCGGGGCGGGCCCCGACGTCGCGGAGCTGCTCGATGGGCCGAGCGTGGGGGAGCTTCGGCGGCGGACCGCGAGCCTCTGGGAGGCGACCGGGCGGGAGCGGGGAGGCATCGCCGAAGCCGGCGACGAAGCGGCGCATGCCGGGGCCGCCCGTCGCATCACTCACGGGCAGGAGGCGCTGTGGTTTCTGGACCGGCTCCGCCCCGGCAATCCCGCCTACGTGGTGGCCCGCGCCGGTCGCATCCGGGGCGCGCTCGACCGAAGGCTGCTGCGCCGGTGCCTGGAGACCCTGGTCAGCCGGCATCCGGCGTTGCGCACGGTTTACGAGAACGATGGCGGCCGACCCCGGCCGCGCGTGCTGAGCCCGGATGAGGTGGGAGCCGAGGTGGAGGACGGCTGGTACTTGGAGGAGACGGCAGGCCGGGACGAGGAGCTCGCCGCTCGCCTGGAGGAGCTCGCCTCGGCACCCTTCGATCTCGAGCACCGGCCGCCGCTCCGCGTAGCGGTCCTCCGGCGGAGCGCCCGCGATCACGTCGTGCTGCTGGCGGTGCACCACCTGGCGGTCGACCTGTGGTCCCTCGGCGTGCTCCTCCGGGAGCTCGGCACCCTCTACGCGGCGGGCGGCAAGACGGTCGCCCTGCTCGACGTGCCGGCGATCGGGATGAACCAGGTGGCGGCCCGGGAGGAGCGGATGCTCCAGGGTCCCCGGGGAGAGGCGCTCTGGGCCTACTGGCGGGAGCGGCTGGCAGGGCCGCCGGCGCCGCTCGAGCTGCCGGCCGACCGGCTGCGCCCACCGGTCTGGAGCTTCCGGGGCGACGTCCTGGGCTTCCGGCTCGACGGCGCGACCGGGGCGCGGCTCGAGGCACTCGGCCGCGCGCGCGGCGCGACGCTTTTCGCCACGCTGGCGGCCGCCTACTTCGCTCTGCTCCGGCGCACCACCGGCCAGCGGGACCTGGTCGTCGGCTCGCCCGCGGCGCTCCGCGGCCGGCCCGAGTGGGAGGACACCGTCGGTTACCTGGTCAATCCGATCGTGCTCCGCGTCGCGGTCGATGGGGACCTGCCGTTCACCGAGCTGCTGGAGCGGGTGCGGCGGACCGTGCTCGAGGCGTTCAGCCACCGGGAGCTGCCGTTCCCGCTGCTCGTCGAGCGCCTGCAGCCGGAGCGCGAGCCGAGCCGCTCACCCCTTTTCCAGACGCTCTTCGCCTTGCAGCAGGAGCGGTCGCCCGCGGAGGAGGGCCTGGCCGGCTTCGCCCTCGGAGGCGCCGGCGCGAGCCTGCCCCTCGGCGACCTCCGCGTCGAGTCCTTTCCGCTCCGCCAGCACGGGGCGCAGTTCGACCTCAGCCTGCTCATGGCCCGCGTCGGCGAGACGATCGGCGGCACCTTCGAGTACGCGACGGACCTGTTCGACCGCTCGACGGTGGTGCGTCTGGGTCACCAGTGGGTGACGTTGCTGTCCGGGGCGGCGGCGTCTCCGGATCTGCGGCTCGGTGAGCTGCCGCTGCTGTCCTTGGCGGAGCGCCAGCAGGTGGTGGAGGAGTGGAGCGGGGCCGATGCGGTCGCTCCGCGCGAGTCGAGCCTGGTGGATCTGGTGCTGGCCCAGGCGGCGTCGACCCCGGAGGCTGTGGCGGTGGTCAGCGGCAGCCGGTGCTTGAGCTACGGCGCCCTGGCGCGGCGGGCGACGGTGCTGGCGGGGGCGCTGTCGAGGGAGCTGGGGCGGGCCGGCGCGGGCGGTGGCGAGGTGGGGGTGGCGGTCTGCCTGGAGCGGAGCGAAGCGCTGGTGGTGGCGCTGGTCGGGGTGCTGGCCGCGGGCGCCTTCTACGTGCCGCTCGACCCGGAGTACCCGGCGGAGCGCCTGGACTACATGGTGGCGGACTCCGGCGTGGCGGTGGTGGTGACCGGTGCGGCGGTGGCCGGGCGGTTGCCGGCGGGCGCGGCGCGGCCGCTGGTGCTCGAACCGGGGGGGCTCCTCGCCGGTGGCGCCGGGGCGACGGCGTCCGACGCGACGCCCGCCATGAGCAGTGCCCCGGTCGCGGCGGACCCGGACCGGCTGGCGTACCTGATCTACACGTCGGGCTCGACCGGCCGTCCGAAGGGGGTGGCGATCCGTCACGGCGGGGCGTCGGCGCTGGTGCGCTGGGCCCTGGCGTCGTTCCCGCGGCAGGACCTCTCGGGGGTGCTGGCGGGGACGTCGGTGTGCTTCGATCTGTCGGTCTACGAGCTGTTCGTGCCGCTCGCGTGCGGCGGCACGGTGGTCCTGGGGTCGAGCGCGCTGGCCCTGGCCGATGCGCCGTGGCGCGAGCGGGTGACGCTGGTCAACACGGTGCCGTCGGCGATGGCGGAGCTGGTGCGCCAGGGATCGGTGGCGGGCTCGGTGCGGACGGTCAACCTGGCGGGTGAGCCGCTAGCGCGGGAGCTGGTGGAGGCGCTCTACGCCACCTCCGGAGTGGAGGCGGTGTGCAACCTCTACGGCCCGTCGGAGGAGACGACCTACTCGACCTGGGAGCGGGTGGCGCCTGGAGGCTCCCGGGTGTCGATCGGCCGGCCGGTGGCGGGGACGAGAGGGTACGTGCTGGACGCCCGGCTGGAGCCGGTGCCGGTGGGTGTGGCGGGGGAGCTCTACCTGGGCGGCGCCGGCGTGGCGCGGGGCTACTGGCGGCGACCGGGGCTGACCGCGGAGCGCTTCGTGCCGGACGGCGCGGGCGCGGTGCCGGGCGGCCGGCTCTACCGGACGGGGGACCTGGTGCGCCACCTGCCGGACGGGCGGCTGGAGTTCCTGGGGCGGGTCGACCACCAGGTCAAGCTGCGGGGGTTCCGCATCGAGCTGGGAGAGATCGAGGCGGCGCTGGGGGAGCAGCCGGCGGTGGCGGAGTCGGTGGTCGTGGTGCGCGAGGACGCGCCCGGGGACCCGCGGCTGGTGGCCTACGTGGTGGCCGAGACCCGGACCGAGGAGGGAACGTCCGAGGAGGATCTGGCGGCGACGCTGGCGGCCGCGCTGGGCGAGCGCCTGCCGGGGTACATGGTGCCGCAGGCGTTCGTGCGGCTGGACGCCCTGCCGTTGACCCCCAACGGCAAGGTGGACCGGCGGGCGCTGCCGGCGCCGGAGTGGCGCGGGGGCGGAGGAGAGTCGCGGGCGCCGCGGACGGCGGAGGAGGCGGCGCTGGTGGCGATCTGGGCCGAGGTGCTGGGGCTCGACCGGGAGGGCGGCGACGGCGAGGGCGCCGGCCGACTCGATCGGGATGGCGGCGGCCGCCGGTTTGATCGAGAGGGCGGCGGCCGGCTCGATCGGGATGGCGGCTGGCGCCGCCTTGGGATCGACGACCGGTTCTTCGACCTGGGCGGGCACTCGCTGCTGGCGACCCGGGCGGTGGCGCGGATCCGCGAGCGCCTGGGGGTGGAGGTGCCGGTGCGGGCGCTGTTCGAGGCGCCGACGCCGGCGTTGCTGGCGGCGCGGCTGGGAGGCTTCCGCGCGGCCGGCGCGGACGGGCCGCCGCTCGCTCCCATCCCGCCCGCCGAGCGCGCCGCCGGGGAGCTTCCCCTCTCCTTCGCCCAGGAGCGCCTCTGGTTCCTCGACCGGCTCGACCCGGGGCGGCCGCTCTACAACGTTCCGGCGGCGCTCCGTCTCCGCGGGCCGCTCTCCCTCCACGCGCTCTCCCGGGCGGTCGACAGCCTGATGGCACGGCACGAGGCGCTCCGTACCCGGTTCGAGGAGCGGCAGGGCGACGCCGTGCTGGTCGTCGACGAGCCGGCGCCGACGGCGCTGCCGGTGGTGGACCTGTCGGCCGTGGCGGCAAGCGCCCGCGAGCGCGAGCTTGGACGCCTCCTGGCCCGGGAGGCGGCGCGGCCGTTCGACCTGGCGCGTGGTCCGCTGGTCCGGCTCGGCGCGGTGCGGCTCGAGGACGCGGAGGACTGGGACTGGGCGGTCTGGATCACCATGCACCACATCGTCTCGGACGGCTGGTCCATGGGGGTGTTCGCTCGCGAGCTGGGCGCTCTCTACAGCGCCGCGCTTCGGGACCCGGCAGCGGTGACCTCCGCCTTGGTGGACCGGGCGGGCTTGCCCGATCTGCCGGTGCAGGCGGCCGACTTCGCCGCCTGGCAGCGGGCTCTCCTGGCGGACGAGGTGCTCGAACGTGAGCTCGGAGCCTGGCGCGAGCGCCTCGCCGGCGCGCCGGAGGTCTCCGCGCCGCCGACCGACCGGCCCAGGCCCGTTGCGCGGGGCGTCGACGGCGCCGAGCTGCCGGTGGTCCTGCCCGCCGCGCTCGGCGACGGCCTCCGGAGCATCGGCCGGAGCGAAGGGTCGACGCTCTTCATGGTGCTCGTGGCGGGCTTCGGGGCGTGGCTCGGCCGGATCTCCGGCCAGGACGACGTGGTGGTCGGCTCGCCGGTGGCCAACCGCCGGCAGCTCGAGCTCGAGAGCGTGATCGGCTTCCTGGTCAACACCCTGGCGCTCCGGCTCGACCTGACCGGAACCCCCCGCTTTGCCGACCTGGTGGCGCGTGCTCGGGAGACGATCCTCTGGGCCCACGCTCACCAGGATCTGCCGTTCGAGAAGCTGGTCGAGGAGCTGGTGCCGGACCGGAGCCTCGGCCACACGCCGCTCTTCCAGGTGGTGATGGCGCTCCAGAACGCTCCCTGGAGCGGCCGGAGCTTCGGCTTCGAGGGCCTCGACGGCCTGGAGGGGACCGTTGCCCCGACCCACAGCGGCACCTCCAAGTTCGACCTGACCCTGCTGCTGGAGGAGCGCGCCGACGGTTCGATCGGGGGGACGATCGAGTACGCCACCGAGCTGTTCGACCGGTCGACGGTGGAGCGGTTGGCGCGGACTTTGACGACGGTGCTCACCGGCGCCGCGGCGGCGCCGACGGCGCGGGTGGCGGAGCTGCCGATCCTCACTCCGACCGAGCGGCAGGAGCTCCTCGAGTGGGGCGGGCGGCCGGTTCCCTATCCGCGCGACGCCAACCTGGCCGCCCTGCTGGCCGAGCAGGCGGCGGCGACGCCTGACGCCGTCGCCGTGGCCTGCGGCGACCGCTCTCTGACCTACGCCGCGCTCCGCCGCCGCGGCTGGGCCCTGGCCGAGGAGCTCCGCCGGCAGGGCGTCGCCCCGGGCTCCGGCGTCGGGGTCTGCCTCGAGCGGTCGGAAGCGCTGGTGGTGGCGCTGATCGGCATCGTCGGCGCTGGGGGGTTCTACGTGCCGCTCGATCCCGGCTACCCGGCCGAGCGACTGGAGCTGATGGCGGCCGATGCCGACGTCCGGGTGGTGCTGACCGAGCCGGCGCTCGCCGAGCGGGTGCCGGTGCCGCCCGCGCGCCGGCTGGTGATCGACCGGTCCGCCACCGGGATCCGCTTCGGGGAGCGTTTCGCGACCCGTCCGGCGGGGCCGCCGCCCGGACTCGCCCTGCCGGCGGAGGCCACTGCCTACGTCATGTACACCTCCGGCTCCACCGGCCGGCCGAAAGGCGTGGCCGTGCCCCACCGGGCGGTGGTGCGACTGGTCCGGGGCACCCGCTTCGCCGCCTTCGGCCCCGACCAGACTTACTGTCAGCTCGCACCCGTGTCGTTCGACGCGGCGACCTGGGAGATCTGGGCGCCGCTCCTCCACGGTGGACGGCTCGAGGTCCCGCCGCCCGACGACCTGGGCCTGGCGGAGATCGGCGCGCTCATCGGCCGTAGGCGGATCACCTCCCTGTGGCTGACCGCCGGTCTGTTCCACCAGATGGTGGAGGAGCGGGCGGCGGACCTCCGGCCGCTCCAGTGGATGCTCTCCGGCGGCGACGTGCTGTCGGTGCCCCACGTGCAGCGGGCGGTCGCGGTCCTCGACCGGGGAACCGTGGTCAACGGCTACGGCCCGACCGAGAGCACGACCTTCACCTGCTGTCATCCGGTGGGCACCAAGGGCGACGCGGAGAGGGTTGCGTCGATCCCGATCGGCCGGCCGATCGCCAACACCCGGGTGCACGTGGTCGACGCCGCGGGCCGGCCGGTGCCGGCCGGTGTCGCCGGCGAGCTGGTGATCGGCGGCGACGGCCTGGCGCTCGGCTACTGGCGCCGGCCGTCCCTGACCGCCGGGCGGTTCGTGCCGGACGGGCTGAGCGGGCGCGCGGGCGAGAGGCTGTACCGCACCGGCGATCTGGTGCGCTTCCTGGCCGACGGGCGGCTCGACTTCCTGGGGCGGATCGACCACCAGGTCAAGGTGCGCGGCTTCCGGATCGAGCTGGGGGAGATCGAGACCGCCCTGGGCGAGCGTCCGGAGGTGGCCGAGGCGGTGGTGGTGGTGCGCGAGGAGACGCCCGGGGACAAGCGCCTGGTCGCATACGTCGTCGGCGAGGCGGAGCGTGCACCGCGGCCGGACGGGCTGGCGGAGGCCCTGTCCGAACGCCTCCCGGCGTACATGGTGCCCCAGGCGTTCGTGGTGCTCGATCGGCTGCCGCTCAATCCCAACGGCAAGGTCGACCGGAGCGCGTTGCCGGCGCCGCGGTGGGCCGCCGCGGACCGGCCGGCACGGTCTCCGCGCAACCGGCTGGAGACCGAGCTGGTGGCGATCTGGTCCGAGCTCCTCGGCGTCGGTGCGGTCGGCATCGACGACTCGTTCTTCGACCTGGGAGGACACTCGCTGCTCGCCACGCGCGCTGCGTCGCGGGTGCGCGATCGGCTCGGGGTGGAGCTGCCACTGCGCGTGCTGTTCGAGGCGCCGACCCCGGCGGCCCTGGCGGCGCGCCTGGGCGGGCCGGATCCGGCCGGTGGCGGGGCGGCATCCGGTGGCGGCGCCGCGGGCGGACCGGCCACCGTCGTTCCGGGTCCGGTCATCCCGGTGGCGGCGGAGCGCGCCGGCCGGGCGTTCCCCTTGTCCTTCGCGCAGCAGCGGCTGTGGTTCCTCGACCGGCTCGACCCGGGCCGTGCGCTCTACAACGTCCCGGCGGTCGTCCGGCTGGCCGGTGAGCCGGCGCTCGCGGCGCTGGCGCGGGCGCTGGGCCGGATCGTCGAGCGTCACGAGGCGCTCCGTACCCGCTTCGAGGAGCGGAATCAGCAAGATGGCGAGGCCGTCCAGGTGATCGCTCCGGTGGCCGAGGCGTGCCCGGCGCGCCGGGCGCTGCCGGTGGTCGACGTGAGCCGTCTCGACCAGGCGCGGCGCCGGGGCGAGCGCGACCGCATCCTGCGCGCGGAGGCGCGGCGGCCGTTCGACCTCTCCCGGGGGCCGCTGCTCCGCCTCGGGGTCGTGCGCCTCGGCGCGGCGGAGCACGCGCTCTGGGTGACCCTGCACCACATCGTCTCGGACGGCTGGTCGATGGGCGTCCTCTTCGGTGAGCTCGAGGCCCTCTACCGCGCGGAGCTTCCCGGCGGTGCGCCGGCGGCGCTGCCGGAGCTGCCGGTCCAATACGCCGACTACGCGGCCTGGCAACGGACTCTCTCGGCGGGGCCGGCCGGCGAAGCACTGACCGCCGAGGTGCGCCGGTGGACCGAGCGGCTCGCCGGCGCCCCGGGGGTGCTCGACCTGCCCGGCGACCGCCCCCGGCCCGCGCTCCAGAGCTTCCGCGGGGCGCAGACGAACCTGGTCGTGCCGGTCCGGGTGGCCGAGGGCCTCCGCGAGCTCGCGCGACGCCAGGGCGCGACCCCGTTCATGGTCTTGCTCTCCGGCCTCGGCGCCTGGCTGGGGCGCATCGCAGGGCAGGAGGAGGTGGTCGTCGGCACGCCGGTGGCGAACCGGCGCCGTGTCGAGGTCGAGGGGCTGATCGGGTTCTTCGTCAACACCCTCGCCCTGCGGGTCGACCTGGCGGGCGGGCCGCGGTTCGAGGAGCTGGTCACCACGACGCGAGACGTCGCCCTCTGGGCCTTCGCCCACCAGGAGGCACCGTTCGAGCGCATCGTCGAAGAGCTGGAGCCGGAGCGGAGCCTGGCCCACAGCCCGATCTTCCAGGTGCTGTTCGCGCTCCACGAGGCGCCCTGGGCCCGCTCGGGGCTGGAGGGCCTGAGCACGCGCGTCGAGGCCACCGACACCGGCACGGCAAAGCTCGACTTGAGCTTCGGCCTCCAGGAGGCGGACGACGGATCGATCCGTGGCGTGATCGAGTACGCGACGGACCTGTTCGACCGCTCGACGGTGGCGCGTCTGGGTCACCAGTGGGTGACGTTGCTGTCCGGGGCGGCGGCGTCTCCGGATCTGCGGCTCGGTGAGCTGCCGCTGCTGTCCTTGGCGGAGCGCCAGCAGGTGGTGGAGGAGTGGAGCGGGGCC
>Ga0210074_1000061_pt1 | contig 49466 bp, 31 predicted proteins | sample China_Galinas_Co_FD_184860 | JGI IMG/M metagenome (GOLD analysis project Ga0210074, IMG submission 184860) | Wetland microbial communities from San Francisco Bay, California, USA, that impact long-term carbon sequestration -... | ecosystem: Environmental > Aquatic > Marine > Wetlands ... | reverse complement strand
TAAGTTTTTTCCCAGTGTGCAGGATAAAATTTTACTTTCCCTTCTTTTACAACTTCAAGTGCAGGTTTTGCAAGCTCGCTCATCTTCATAAACCACTGTTCAGAGAGATACGGCTCAATCGGAACGCCACCTCTTTCAGAGTAACCAACCTTGTTCTGGTAATCTTCAATCTTTTCAATCAATCCATTTTTTTCAAACCACTCAACAACTTTCTTTCTCACTTCAAAGCGGTCAAGTCCCTTCAGCCAGTCAGGAACGTTTTGGTTTGTGGTTGCATCAGGATTGAAGATGTTTACAATTTCGAGCTTATGTCTTTGACCCATATCATAATCGTTAACATCGTGTGCGGGCGTAACTTTAACTGCACCAGTTCCAAATTCCATATCAACATATTCATCTGCAAAAATTGGAATCTCTCTTCCGACAATCGGCAGCTTTACTTTTTTGCCGATAATATCTTTATATCTTTCATCATTCGGATTTACAGCAACACCTGTATCACCGAGCATAGTTTCCGGTCGTGTTGTTGCAACAACGATGTATCGTTCAGTTCCAACAACAGGATATCTGAAGTGCCAGAGTTTTCCATTAACAGTTCTGTAAAGAACTTCTTCATCTGAAATTGCTGACTTGTTTGCAGGATCCCAATTAACCATCCTGTAGCCGCGGTATATTTTTCCTTCTTTGTAAAGACCAACGAATGCTTTTATCACTTCGCGATAGTAATCGTCATCCATTGTGAATCGTTCGCGGTTCCAGTCGCAGCTTACGCCAAGTTTCTTTAACTGTTGAATGATTATTCCGCCGTACTGTTCTGTCCATTCCCAGCAGTGTTTTAAAAATTCCTCACGACCGATTTTATACTTATCAATTCCCTTTTCTTCAAGAAATTTTGTTACCTTTGTTTCCGTAGCAATTGATGCGTGGTCTGTTCCCGGAACCCAGCAAGAGTTAAAGCCCTGCATTCTTTTCAGCCGGATGTAAACATCCTGTATTGTGTTGTTGAGAATGTGTCCCATCGTAAGCATTCCTGTAACGTTCGGCGGAGGAATTGCAATGGTAAATGCAGGTTTGTCATTCGGATCTGAGTCAAAGAGTTCGTTATTTAGCCAGTATTTATACCATTTATCTTCAGCCTTTGCAGGATCGTAAGCTTTTGGGATTTGTTTAATATTATCTGTCATTAATTTTCTGATAATTCGTTTTTTGAGGGGTAAATATAAGGATTTTTAGAATGGTGGATGATGTCATAGTGTGTTTGTGGAAGTGTGATAGGAAAGAATGATTATTATTAAATTGAACAGAAAAAATTTTGAAAAGGAAGAAATGACTACACCAACTGTTGAAGACGTAGCAAGAATAGCTGGTATCAGCGATCCGGTTATCCGCAACCTGAACATAACTCAGGGTTACTATGAACTTTCGCAGGCTTTGTCAAAATACACGGATGGAAATCCGAACTGGTGTACGTTTGGTGTCTGGGCTTCTAAGCAAGCAGGAAAATCAATACGCAAGGAAGATTTATCAAGTGCTTTTGAACACCTATTTCACGATTCGCCTGAGATTACGTTGTTGGTGAATACACTTACTCAACATTCCTATGTATTAAAAAATTTACCGGAAGTAAAAGCTATTTCATCATTCGTTATAAAAGTGCTAAACCCGGATGCTGCATTTGAACACTCTGCGCAATCTGTTGCAGAAGGAAACAAAATAGTTTTCTCTGAGATTGGAGGAGAGTTTGCCCGGTTCCTCTCCTATTTCAAAAGTGAAGATGATTTTACAGAAGAAAATATCAATAAATTTTGTTCAGAATTTACAACCGGCAATCCACCGGATGGGCAACAAATGCTGAAAGATGCTTTCACTTCTTACTTCGAAGCAAGAAAACAAAACGAGGAAAAATTAAAAGAGGAAATGATCCTATATTCAAACCTACTCATAGGTTATCATGAACAAACACGACTTCAACCACAAATTTTAAAAGCACTCAATGCTGCATTCGCCAATGAAGATGAATTTGGGGGTAATTTGCATCGAGAGTTGCTTCCTGATTTCTGGTTGCGAATCCGATATTACATTTCAAAACTACTGCAGCGCAAACTTCCACTCGACGAAGCTATCGATCAACTACTCCAATTAGCAAAACAAAAAATTAGAGAAGTGATTACAGAATTTATGATGACTCTTCATATTCCGGATTACGATCTGTTGAAGCTTGGCGAGGATTTAAAAAAAAAGTTTCCGCAGAAGTTAGAACACATATCCAATACAAAGTTGAAAGAGCTTCTCTCTAAAATTGATCCGACTCCTGATAGTCTTAAAGAAAGTGGTGTGAAAGATTGGGGTGTTTTATCAGACAGAATTCATTTCATCGCTGATTTATTCCGTGCATATTTCGAACATCATCAACTTTACAACCCGCCGTTTAGTGATGAACAGGTAAAGGTATTGAAGGAAGGGAAAATACCGGAAGGTGAGCTTTGAGATCCTGAAACAATCCCGAAATAAATTCGGGAGAGGCTTCAGGATAACCACTTAGTCTTCAATCAAATAAAGATAATTAGGAATTTTAACCTGAATGCCATGGTATTCACCTTCGAGGTCGCTCCATTGATCCCCTACTGTTCCCACAATATCATAACCCTGCTCTGTCAGCCAGATTCGTTTCGAACTTTTAAATTCCTCGTTTTTCATCTTTCTTTCATCACCTATTTGAGTGATTAAAGTATCGAACTGTGTATAGCCTACACTTTTAAGATTTTCCAATGTGGCTTCATACTCAGGAAAGTTTCTGCCTGTGAGGAAAATTATTTTTGCGTCTTTTGATAAAAGAAAATCATATAACTCTTTCACCGCTTGAATTGCAGGCGCTTTCATTTCGGCATTCCACTGTTTGTTCATTTTATATACGTAACCGAAGCCCATTTGTTCAGCCAGTTCATAATTGTCCAGCGCCGTTTCATCAACGTCAAAAATCACAACCGACTTATTGTTGAATTCTACTTTTTCAAATTTTTGTTTTGCCTCTTCAATAACTGAGTTAAGTTCTTCATCGAATTTACCGGATTCATAGTATTGTTTCACTTCTTCCCGTGCAACTGTGAGGTTAACTGGTTTTTCGTTTTTTTCGCAAGCGAAAATAAAAGTTAGAGAAAGCAATAAAGTAAGTTTGATAAATATTCTCATTTTTAATCTTTCTGCGTCACACCTGTCTGCCGACAGGCAGGCTTCGACTTCGCTCAGTGTGACTAATTAATTTACAAATAGATTGCTTCGTCGTTACACTCCTCGCAAGGACATCTCATTTTTATTATCTTCCAAAGAAAAATAATAGTGGTCGTTCAAGCCGCTTTGCCCATTCCTTTTCATTATGTTCGGCTCCGCGTGCATAGAGATAATCCAAATCTGTTCCGATTACATATCCGAGTTGTGTTAATTTGCAAAACATTTTCTGTCCGCGTAGCAATCCATCTTCGCCATGATCAATATAAAATTTTATGTGCTTTTTCGGGCCATCGTATTCATCAATCATCTTAAAAACTTTTTCATCATTATAATAAAATGAACTTGACATACAAGCGGCCATTGAAAAAACTTGCGGATGTTTCCAAGCGGCAATGAACGAAACCAATCCGCCCATCGATGAACCCATAATTGCTGAATTTTTGTTATCGCTGAGTGTTCTGTATTTCGTGTCGACGAATGGCTTGAGTTCCTCAATAATAAATTTTAAATATTTTTCACCCTTTTCTGTATCACTGTATTCTTCGAGACGCTCGCTTGTATTATAAATACCTACAACAATTATTTCATTTATTTTGTATTCTTTAATTAATCTAGTCATTGTCTCATCAACCTGCCAGTCATTTCCAGCGAAAGATATTTTGGGATCGATAAGATTTTGCCCGTCGTGCATATATAAAACCGGAAATCGCTTCGAATCATTGCTGCTGTAACCCGGTGGTAGCCATACAAAGAAATCAAGATTTTTATCCATAAACCTAGAATAAACTTCACGATGGTATTCAACATTCCCGATTACTGCAACTGAGCCTGCTTGCTTTTTTCTTCGAAACTTTCTTTTTCTTTTTAAGAATGCCATCTGATCTGTTTTTTCAATTTTTCTTATAAATAAGTCATAAAAATAACCATCAGCATCTTATTATAGAAGAAATTTTTACTATTGAAACTTTTTGGAGATGATAAAAATGTGCTATGAAATAATTCAGAATTATAGATTATTTGCCCATTTTTGTCGATTTTAGAGGCATTCAATTTATTATTTTTTCACAATGGAAGAATCATGGCAATCATCAGACCTTTCAGTGCACTCAGACCCACAAAAGAAAAAGCACAATTAGTTGCAAGTGTTCCTTATGATGTAGTTAACAGAGAAGAAGCAATGCATTTTGCGGAAGGAAATCCATTAAGTTACTTGCACATTACCAGATCTGAAATTGATCTTCCGGATGACACTGATGTTTATTCAAAGCTGGTTTATCAAAAAGCGAAAGAAAACCTTGAAAGAATTATTAAAGAGGCACCATTAAAGACCGATGATAATCCTTCTTTTTATCTTTATAGATTGATTATGGATGGACGATCACAAACGGGAATCTGTGCAACATTTTCTGTTGATGATTATGATAACGATGTTATTTTAAAACACGAGAGAACGAGAAAAGTAAAAGAAGACGACAGGACTAATCACATCATTACAACTGAAGCTCAAACAGGTATTGTCTTCTTAACTTACCGGGGAGTTCAAACGGTTAATGATGTGGTTGATAAAACTATGAAAGAAGTTAACCCCGAATATGACTTTACTGCTCCTGATGGAATTAAACACACTGTTTGGATTGTGCCGGAAAATTTTAATCAAAATATAATCAATGAATTCAAAAAAATTAATAAACTTTATATCGCAGATGGACATCATCGTGCAAAGAGTGCAAGTCGTGCGAGAGAGGAAAAGAAGAAATCAAATCCGAATCATAAGGGTGATGAAGGATACAATTATTTTGTGGCCGTTCTTTTTCCTGAAGACCAATTAAAAATTCTTCCTTACAATCGTGTAGTTTTTGATTTGAATGGATTAAGTATGGATGATTTTCTAAATGAAGTGAGCGAAAAATTTGAAATACAAACAACTACCAACAAAGAACCACAAACTAAAAACAATTTCTGCATGTATCTCGATAAACAATGGTATCACTTGAAAGCACGAGATTCTGTGCTTGCAAGTTTGTCATTAGAAAAATCTGTCGGTGAAAAACTGGATGTAAGTATTTTACAAAACTTTTTGCTTAATCCTGTACTTGGAATTGATGACCCTCGAACAAATAATCGTATTGATTTTATTGGTGGAATTCGCGGTACAAATGAACTTGAAAAGCTGGTTGATTCAGGAAAAGCTGCTGTTGCATATTCTTTATACCCGGTTTCGGTGCAAGATCTAATGAATATTTCAGATGCGGGTGAAGTTATGCCGCCAAAATCAACCTGGTTTGAACCAAAACTAAGAGATGGACTGTTAACGAATTTAATTTAATTAAAATTTTTACATAAAAAGGAAAATAAAAATGGAAAAAAGAATTTATAATTTTAGTGCTGGTCCGGCAATACTACCGGAAGAAGTATTATTAGAAGCTCAAAAAGATTTATTTGCACTCCCCGGTGTGGGAATGTCAATAATGGAAATAAGTCATCGTTCAAAAACATACGATGCTATCCACGCAGAAGCTAAAGAAGGATTAATGAAACTTCTTAATATTCCTGATGATTACTCAATTTTATTTTTACAGGGCGGTGCAAGTCTGCAATTTTCTATGGTTCCTTTAAACCTTATGCCTCCTAAAAATAAAGCTGATTACATTTCAACCGGCAGCTGGTCGAAAAAAGCAATTAAGGAAGCAAAACGAGTTGGTGGTGTAAACATTGCTGCAACTACAGAAGAGGGCGAAGGCGATAGAAAATTCTTCAAAAGAATCCCAAAACAAAGTGAACTGAAACTCGACTCTGATGCTGCATACGTTCATTATACATCTAATAATACAATATTTGGAACACAATGGCATAAAGAACCTGAAGTTGGTAATGTACCATTGGTTTGTGATGCATCATCCGATATCCTTCACAAAAAAATCGATGTTAAAAAATACGGAATGATCTATGCCGGCGCGCAGAAAAATATTGGTCCATCAGGTGTAACTCTTGTTATAATCAGGAAAGATTTAGTTGAAAGAAGCCAGGACACTTTGCACACAATGCTCAACTATAAAACGTACGTCGACAACGACTCTCTTTATAATACACCAAACACATTTGGAATTTATTTTATTATGCTGGTTACACGACATCTTTTAAAGCTGGGCGGACTCGATAAAATGTATGAAATCAATAAGCACAAAGCTGAACTGCTTTATAAATGTATTGATGAAAGCGGAGGGTATTACAAAGGTCACGCGGAAAAAGAAAGCCGTTCACTTATGAACATTACGTTCAACCTTGCAACACCGGAGATGGAAAAGAAACTTATTGATGAGGCTACCAAATCAGGATTTAATGGATTAAAAGGACATCGTTCGGTTGGCGGATTGCGTGCATCGATTTACAATGCTTTCCCAACCAAAGGTGTGGAAGATTTAGTGTCATTTATGAAAGAATTCCAAAAGAAAAACAGATAAAAATACTTCTCCCTATTTCCCTCTCCTTATTAAGGAGAGGGATTAGAGGGCGAGGTTAGAAAGTATCAAATGAATAAAATTTTATATGTCTTTTTTTTAATCTTCCTTACAATTTCTTGCAGTAAAAAGGAAGAAGTTAAATTTGAAGCGTTTAGTCCGGAAGCGTTTGCTTATGATATTGGTGATGCGTGGGAAGTTAATGCAACCGTAAATGTAAGAGGTTTCACAAAAAATGAAGTTGGCGATGAGCTTTCTACAGCATTAAAATTTGAAGTTGATCTGACCGGACCTGATAGCGTGGAAGTAAAAAACATCTTTAGTGATTCAAAAGAAGTTACCAGTACTGAGCTAATTGATATACAGCTTGAGGCTCAGTTTGAATTAGACTATACATCCCCTGAAGGGATTTACACAATCCAATTTAATGTGATTGATATAATGTCTGGTGAAGTTACTTCAGCGACAGCTGAGTTTGAACTAAAGAACTAGAGAACTAGAGAACTAGAGAAAAAGTTAATTAGTAAATTCTTCGGGAGGAATTAATTTTCTACCGGCGAAACCTATTTCCATCTCGTGGTAGTATGTAATATCATCTTCATCACTCCTCCAGCAAAGAAATACTTCTTTACCTTCTATTATCGCGGGGAAGTCAACTAATCCAATTTGGAAATTCCAATCTTTGAAGAAGCAACCTATTTCTTCAAGCTCGAGCATAAATTTTTCTACATCGCCGGCAAGTTTTTGAATACGCGGATCATTTTCAACTTTTCCTCCTATTTCGTCAGCGATTATTCGCATTTCTCTGCTTGTATCAAGAATGTCTTTCACAATTTTCTTAACCAAAGGCAGCGTATTTTTTGCTTCAGAGGGTGTGAAATATTTTATTTCTGTCGTCATATATGCTTAATAATATATTATTTATGTCAATATTAAAACAAAATTCGCACAAAAAAAGTTTAATAATTTTTACCGTATTTTACCCTAAATCTTAACTTATTTATCAACATAAGGTTTAAGCTATTGCACTTTCTTTTCCTGAATCGCGAACAAATAGGCAGGATGAGTTAGTCATTTCTGTTACCTCTCTCATAAAACCGAATTGCAAGGCCTCCGCAAGACCAAAAATGCTAACATCTGATTTCGGAGCTTTCGCAATAACTTCTCTAAAACTACCAGTGAGTACGTGAAATTCTGTCATTGATGGAAGACGAGTTTGTCTGCTAAGCTCATCTAAAAAATTGTACATCTTTGTTTTCTCTTCCTTTCTATCTGCTACAGTAATAAGGTTAATTTTTCCATCCCAGTTAAGCTGCAATTGTAGTGAAATAAGAATAGCAAGATGCCAGTTCGGGCTTTTATCTCTCAACCAAAGATTAACGGTTTTTTGCATACCAAAAGCAATCCTGGAATGTTGTCTTAATACTATCACCCCTAGGTCATGCAACGTGGCATTTTTAACCATCTCTACAATTATATTATTTTTTTCATCGCTACTTCCAAGTGTCAGAAAAATAGTATTTGGTCTGAAAGGAACTCCCTCAAGAGTTTGTATTACCAAACGAGCTCCGTGCAAAAAATCTTTGTCTTCAATCACTGAAGAATTAACAAATAACTTGCTTTCTTTTAATGGTGTAAGCAATTCATTTAAAGATTTTTTTGTTTCGCCTGCATTATTTTCTTTTACTGAAAAAGCAAAAACACTGCCTGATGGATTAACTATGTTTTTGATAAACAACAATGGGCCCGACCATACCTTAGGTTCTTCGATAGGAATAAGTAAATCAGGTTTCCAGGCAACATGATGTCTTGGAAATTTTGAAGCAATGCGCGAAGCAAGTTCGGCCAAAACAATGAACATTCCTCCTCGTAGATCACCGCTTTGTGATTGTAGCCCAACTTTTGTCAGGTATGAGTATAAAGCAATAATAATAATAAAAGCAATCACGCTAAAGACAGGATCAATTAAGAACATTATTATCATACATCCTGCTGCGCCAAAAAAAGGAACAAACTTTGGGACTTTAAATGTTGGTCTGAAACTAATAACCTTCATCCCCTGCTGAATAAATACAACTAAGTTTAATGTACCATAAGTTATAAGGAAAAAGAGAGTAATCAGTGTTGCGAGTGAATCTAAGTTTCCTAGAAAAAGAGCAATTAATATGATAATAGAAGTAAAAGCAATTGCATTTCTGGGTTCACCCTTTGCGGCTCTCCTTTCAAAAAAATTACTCATTGGGATTGTTTTCTCTCCAGCTAAAGCTTGTAATATTCTCGGAGCGCCTACAATGCTACCTAAAGCAGAAGAGAACGTTGCTGCTAATATTCCCATAATTACCAGTAAGGCTACCCTGGAATTATTCACAATAGCCATTTGGTCTGATCTAAGTTCACCATCGGGAACAAATACAGAAAGAGCGTAAGCTAATGAAATATAAATGATTAATGTTACACCTATCGCGCTCAAGGTACCTAATGGAATTGCTTTACGCGGATTTTTCAATTCGCCTGAAAGATTAGCCCCTGCCATAATTCCTGTAACTGCAGGGAAAAATATTGCGAAGACCTGCCAGAAATTTGCATCTTCAAATTTTCCGACGATATTGTATGTATCCAATCTTTCATTTGGTGTGAGAAAAAAGGAGACGATGGAAAGAACAATTATAATAAGAATAAAATATTGAAATTTTAAAGCAGCATTTGTACTGAAGTAAGATAGGATTAATAATGCGATCCATGTTACAACCATTATCATTCTTGGATCATGTGCTGGAAATAAAAGCAGCCATCCTTCTGTAAAACCTACAATATATAAAGCTGCAGCCAATGTTTGTGATATGTAAAATGGTATCCCTATGCTTCCGCCTGCTTCAAGCCCTAATGATTTGGAGATGATTGAATATGCACCTCCCGCACCTATTTTAATATTTGTAGTAATCGAGGACATGGAGAGACCAGTACATAATGTAATTGATTTTGCAAGAAGAATAATTACGATTGCACCCAACATACCTGCGTTCCCAACAACCCAACCAAGCCGCAAATACATTATTACACCAAGGATGGTAAGAACGTCCGGTGTAAATACTCCGGCGAATGTTCCAAACCCTCCTTTTGGGTTCTCAGAATCTTTCATGGATGGTTTAATTTTTGAGATAATTTTTTTCATAAATATTATTCAAATACTACTAAATAACACCAAAAATATTCTGATTTAGTATCAAATTAAAGGTGGTCTTTCTACTAAATTGTGCTTAATTTACACAACATAAATAAGTATTTTACTCAACATTTTCAGACTCAATAAAAAGGAGTTCAAAATGAAAAAACTTCTACTATTAGTGTTTTCTCTTCTGATTTTTCAGTGCACATCTTTTACTCAATCACCTGTTATTCAGAATATAATCAATCAGACAAACATTGATTCTCTCACTTTTTTTGTTGAGGAACTTTCTGGTGAAGTTCAAACAGTTATTGGCGGATCACCTTACACTATTTTATCAAGAAACAAAAACCAACCTGGTAACAATAAGGCTGCCGATTATATTAAACAAAAATTGAACAGCTATGGCTTAGTAACTTACGATCAAAATTTTAGTTCGTCTGGTAGAAATGTTTACGGCGTTCAACTTGGTTCTCTTTATCCAAATAAAAAATATATAATCTGTGCTCATTATGATGATATGCCTTCCGGAACTACTGCTCCAGGTGCTGACGATAACGCCAGTGGAACTGCTGCCGTAATAGAAGCTGCAAGAATTTTTACTCAATATGATTCCAAGTATACCATAATTTATGCTCTCTGGGATGAGGAAGAACAAGGATTGATTGGAAGTGCTTACTACGCACTACAGGCTTCGAATGCAGGTGATTCAATTATGGGTGTTATAAATATGGATATGATTTCTTACGATTCAAATAGTGATAGCAAAGCCGAGATTCACACACGACCAATCGCTAGTTCAGTTTCTTTAAAAGATAATATGATCCAGGTAAATTCTCTTTACAATGTAGGGTTAACATTTTCCGTAATAAATCCTGGTGCAACTTGGAGCGATCACGCATCTTTCTGGACCAGGAACTTTGGAGCAATTTGTTTAATCGAGTTAGATGGTGACTTTAACGCTTATTATCATACTGTCAATGATAAAATTCAATACTTTAATATGCCCTATTATTTGAAGATGAGTAAGGCTGCATATGGCACTGTGGCGACTTTAGCTCAACTAACAGACATAGTGCCTGTTGAAATGTTGACATTCATTGCTTCTGTCAGAAATTCTTCTGTTGAGCTTCTATGGTCTACTGCCACTGAACTCAATAACAGAGGTTTTGAAGTTGAAAGATCTGTTAATGATCAGAACAATTTTGTCACTATCGGTTTTGTTGATGGAGAAGGAAACTCAACTGAAATAAATTATTATTCTTTTACCGATAATCCTCAGCTAAGTGGAATTAACCAAATTTACTACAGATTGAAACAAGTTGATTTTGACGGAACATACAGCTACAGTGATGTTGTAAACGTAACTTACGATGTTCCTGCTGAGTTCGTTTTGAATCAGAACTATCCAAACCCTTTTAACCCCAGTACAACTATAAGTTACTTTGTTCCGAAGGAAAGTTTTGTGAGTATAAAGATTTATGATTTTCTTGGAAGAGAAGTGACAACGCTGGTTAGTGAAATGAAATCAACCGGAAGTTACGAGTTAGCTTTTGATGCATCGAATATTCCAAGTGGAACCTATTTCTATACTATGACTGCTGATGGATATGCTTCCACAAAGAAAATGATTCTACTGAAATAATTTAAAACGCTCAAAGTTTAATCAGGACTTGCAGTTTCAAACTGGAAGTCCTATGTATTCTTAAATAAAAAAGGAATTCGATATGAAAAAATTTTTACTGTTTCTGTTGATACTATCAGGGATATATTCATCCTTGTATTCCCAATCCCCGACTATTCAAACAATTATAAATGACACAAATATAGATTCGCTGATGTACTTTGTGAAAGAACTTTCCGGTGAAGTTTCAACGATTATCGGTGGGTCATCTTATACAATTATTTCCAGAAATAAATACCAATCTAGTAACGATAAAGCTGCTGATTATATTAAGCAAAAACTGGATAGTTATGGTTTGATAACTTATAATCAGAACTGGAGCTCTACGGGAAGGAATGTTTATGGAGTACAGCTTGGTTCGCTTTATCCAAATAAAAAGTATATTATCTGTGCTCACTACGATGATATGCCTTCCGGAACAACTGCTCCTGGTGCAGATGATAATGGAAGTGGTACTGCCGCAGTGATAGAAGCCGCCAGAATATTGACACAATATGATTCAAAGTACACGATAATTTATGCTTTATGGGATGAAGAAGAGCAAGGTTTGGTTGGTAGTGCATACTATGCACAGCAGGCTTCACTCGCCGGAGATTCAATAATGGGTGTTATTAATATGGATATGATTGCTTGGGACAATGATAATGACAGTGTAGGTGAAATTCATATAAGAAATTATGGCAACTCAAACAGCCTTAAAGATATGATGGTTCAGATTAATACTACATATTCATTAGGTGTAACTCCAAGCATTATTAACCCAGGAACTACTGCGAGTGATCAAGCATCATTCTGGAATAACGGATATGGTGCTTTGTTATTGATTGAAGAATATTACGGTGGTGATTTTAATAATTACTATCACTCTGTAAATGATTTAATACAGTATTTTAATCAACCTTATTACCTTAAAATGAGCCGTCTCTCAATTGGAACCGTAGCAACACTTGCGGATATAAGCGACATTGTTCCGGTCGAGTTAAGATCATTCGCTGCAAACGTAAGAAATTCTTCTGTTGAGCTTCTATGGTCTACTGCCACTGAACTCAATAACAGAGGTTTTGAAGTTGAAAGATCTGTTAATGATCAGAACAATTTTGTCACTATCGGTTTTGTTGATGGAGAAGGAAACTCAACTGAAATAAATTATTATTCTTTTACCGATAATCCTCAGCTAAGTGGAATTAACCAAATTTACTACAGATTGAAACAAGTTGATTTTGACGGAACATACAGCTACAGTGATGTTGTAAACGTAACTTACGATGTTCCTGCTGAGTTCGTTTTGAATCAGAACTATCCAAACCCTTTTAACCCCAGTACAACTATAAGTTACTTTGTTCCGAAGGAAAGTTTTGTGAGTATAAAGATTTATGATTTTCTTGGAAGAGAAGTGACAACGCTGGTTAGTGAAATGAAATCAACCGGAAGTTACGAGTTAGCTTTTGATGCATCGAATATTCCAAGTGGAACCTATTTTTACGTTATGACTTCAGAGAGCTACTCAAACACAAAAAAGATGGTATTACTAAAATAGCGTGTAAAATAAATGTTCTTTAGTTTAAGCCCATATTTTATGGGCTTTTACTATTTAGTTGATTTATTTCTTTTAGCTCTATATAAATTAATATTTGCACAATAAATTTTCACAAGTTTTATTAAATTTATAATTATAATACTTATATGACCTTTAGAACAAACAATGATTAAAATCAATTTTTACACTGCGATCAGCCTGGTTATAATATTTGCACAGTTTGAAGTTAATACTCAAACCCAAACAGTTGGTTTGTTCCTGAATGATTCATCCTCCTTTAACGGCTACACATTTTTTGCACCTACAGTTTATACTGACGCTTATCTTATAAACAATGAAGGTCTATTGGTAAACTCCTGGGAAAGCGATTATCTCCCAGGCTTATCTGCATACTTGTTGGAAAACGGTAATCTTCTTCGGACTGCAAGAATATTTAATTCGACATTTAATGGCGGAGGATCGGGAGGACTGATCCAAGAATTCGATTGGGATGGTAACTTAGTGTGGGAATTTCAATATTCGTCGAATCTTTATCATCAGCATCACGATATTGAAAAACTTCCTAATGGAAATGTATTATTAATTGCCTGGGAATATAAAAATGGTGAGGAAGTAATAACAGCGGGTCGTAATCCAAATCTACTGTCGCAAAACTTTTTGTGGCCTGACCATGTTGTTGAGGTTCAACCGGTTGGTAACAGTGGCGGAAATGTTGTTTGGGAATGGCACGTTTGGGATCATTTAATTCAGGATTATGATCCCGGAGAAGATAATTATGGTGTGGTTTCAGAACATCCCGAACTAATTGATATAAATTATGTTGGATCCGGACCAGCCGGCGGCTATGCTGATTGGAATCATATTAATGCAGTTGACTACAACGAAGAACTTGATCAGATAATATTAAGTGTTCATGACTTTAGTGAAATTTGGATAATAGATCATAGTACAACTACCGAGGAAGCTGCGGGTCATACCGGCGGCAACAGTGGTATGGGGGGTGACATATTATATAGGTGGGGAAATCCTCAATGTTACAAAAGGGGAAATGCTATGGACAAAAAACTATTTACACAGCATGATGCACAATGGATTGAACAAGGACTTTCGGGAGAGGGCAATATTTTAATATTTAATAATGGGCAATTTCGTCCGGGTGGCAACCATTCAACTATAGATGAAATAATTCCCACTGTTGATCTAAACGGAAATTATACTCTTAAGCCTGATTCCACATTTGGACCAGATACTCTTGTTTGGTCATATAGTGATCCTATTCCAACTAATTTCTTTGCGTCTAACTTATCCGGTACACAAAGACAACCAAACGGAAATACATTGATTTGCGATGGACCCGGGGGTAAATTTTTTGAAGTAACAAACGAAGGGGAAATAGTTTGGTTATACATAAACCCGGTAATTGGCTCCGGACCAATGACACAGGGAGATCCATTACAGCCACGTGCGAATAGCGCTTTTAGAGCATATCGTTATGCTCCGGATTATCCGGGTTTCATAGGTAAAGATCTTACCCCTGGCGATCCGATCGAACTTGATCCAACTACTATTGTTTTTACTAATCAGGACGCTACCCCCCAGGAATTTAAATTGTTTCAGAATTATCCTAATCCTTTTAATCCTTCAACGAATATCAGGTTCCAGATATCAAATTCGTCATTTGTAAGCTTAAAAATATTTGACGCTTTGGGTAACGAAGTTGCAACTTTTGTAAGCGAAGAAAAAGCACCCGGAACCTATGAAGTTGAATTCGGGAGTCATTCCGGCAAAGTCCGGGATCTTCCAAGTGGAATATATTTTTATACTTTGAGAGCAGGTACTTACTCTGAAACTAAGAAAATGATCCTCCTCCGCTAAGAGCAACGGAGGACAAATATTATGAAATAGTTGAATAACAATTAGTATTGTTGATCAATTAAGGTCAAAGAATTATAAAATAGTTTGAACATAACCCAATGAATTTTTACTATAAAAACAACTCAAGAACTTTTTTATCAGGATAAAAAAATGAAATGTAACTACAAACCTAACTTAGCATTTGTGATTCTATTAATATCAACCTTGATAGTTCCATGCAGTGTTTTCGCTCAACAAGAAATCCCATATCAATATGTATCACCAAAACCTAATTCAATAATGGTCTCGAATGAGACTAACATAATTCTGAGACATTCAAATAAATTGCAGGAATCAACGATCAACCAGAATTTGATTACTGTTGTAGGCTCTTTGAGTGGATTTCATACTGGTGATTTTCTTTTAACAGATGACGAGCAAACTATAGTTTTTAATCCCCACAATCCATTTCAGTATGATGAAGTTGTAACTGTTTCGGTTCAGCAAGGAATGAAGACAAATACGAATTCAGATGTGCCCGAATATTCATTTAGTTTTAAAACAGAAACTGAAGGAATATCACAAATTTATGAGGGAGTTTTTGAAGAAGATCTAACAACTTTGCAAAACTATAATAGTAATATGGCTGGGCGGGATGTCCTTGTAGAGACTCTTCCACCGCCTCCCATAACAATTGATTCTCTAAATAATCCCGGTCCAGGCTATATTTTTATGGCAACCTGGGATCGGAATATACCGCATCAGTTTGGTAATTTTATTTTTATACTTGATAGTGTTGGGCATATTGTAGACTCTGTAAGAGTTAATGGTGCACCGTACGATTTTCAAATTCAGCCAAATGGTTTGTTGTCCTATGCAAAAGGTGACTTTATAGGAAACGTCCCAGGTCCAGGAGAGGAATTGCAGCACATAGTACTTGATAGTACCCTTGCGGTGGTGGATAGTTTTAAAATGAAAAACGGTTATGTTACCGACTTTCACGAATTCCTGATGCTACCAAATGGACATGTTATGATGATGTCTTATCACACTATTATATTCGATATGAGTACGATTGTTCCGGGAGGACAAACGAATTGCGAACTTGTTATAAACATCATCCAAGAACAGGATGCAGATAGAAACGTAGTATTTGAATGGCGAAATTTCGATTATATTCCCATCACCGATAGCGATTTAGATCTAACTGCAGGTAGAATTAATTACAGTACACTTAATGGATTTGATCTGGACGATGATGGAAATATTCTTGCTTCATTTAGAAATCACAGCGAGATTATGAAAATCAACAGAGCAACCGGTGAAGTGATGTGGAGAATGGGTTCACCAAGAGGTGAGTTTACTTATGTTGGTGAACATGAAGAAAATGCACCATACTATCACGCTCGTCAACACAACATCCGCAGGTTACCAAATGGAAATATATCATTATTTGATAATGGTGAATTTCATCAACCCCCATATTCCCGTGGTGTTGAATATGAGCTGGATGAGATAAATAAAGTTGTAACTTTAGTCTCAGAAGTAAGATATCCGAATGGAAATATTTTCTGTGCTACAGCTGGAAATGCTCAACGCCTGGATAACGGAGGCTGGTTTATCGGTTATGGAGTTCCCCATCCCCAATACGTAAAGCGTAATGCAGTAGAATACCATTCGGATGGTTCAATTGCGCTCGAGCTATCACTACCCAGTGGCGTATTAGCATACCGAACTTACAAACTGCCATGGAAAGGATTGATAGAAAAGCCTTCTGTTACTCATTTTGATTTGTTGCAGGGATTTACTTATGTCTTTAATGACACCTTAAATTCTTTCTTTACTGATGTGACCATTTACTATGTTGAATTGACAGCTTACGGCTACAATGAAGCTACTATTACACGTCTTCCTTTTGGTCCGGTTCAAGCTGAATTTAATGAAGATGTAACTATAGTCTATCCTGTTTCAATTTTGTATGAAAATATTGGAATCTCAACGCATACTTCCGAAATCAGAGTGGATCTGACAAAGTATCCGGAGATTAAGCACCCTGAAAAAACATCCTTCTTTATTCGAGTAACTCCAAACCAGGGAATGTTTACCATGTTGCCAACAACATATGATAGTTTAGCAAATCGATTGATTGCAACAACCTCAAGCTTTGGCGAAATTGTGTTTGGAGAAACTGATGATATCTACACTGCCAACATCCCAATTCCTTATGAGCCATCAAATAATAAGAAAGTTCTTCCTCTCGATTCATTGGCATTACGATGGACGGGGCGTGGTGTTTATGATTTGTTCCAGATACAGATTTCAGTAGACAGTGCCTTTAATAGTGTTGAGATTGACACTATACAAAACCCATCATTTTTTGTATTTGATAATCTTGTAAATCATACAACATATTTTTGGAGAGTTCGTTCTATTTTGGGAGCAGAGCTTAGTATCTGGTCTCCTGTTTGGAAATTTGAAGTAACAGACGCATTTATTGATATGTTATCTCCAAATGGCGGAGAAGCCTGGTCAATGGGCTCTGAGAATGTTATCCGATGGGAAACTAACATTACTGATTCGGTTCGACTTGATCTTCTTCACGGGCAGCAGAATATTTTATCCATCGATACAACGTTTGGATATCCCAGTGCGTTTAGTTGGCTAATTCCAACTAACCTGACTCCTGATACTACTTACAAGATTATTATCACTAGTATAAAAAACTCGCTGATAAAAGATACCAGTAATGCATGGTTTTCAATTGTTGCTCCCAATAGCATTGAAATTATAAATCCTAATGTTCCGGGTGAATATTATATTTCCCAGAATTATCCGAATCCATTTAACCCATCGACTGAAATTGATTTTAAACTTCCCGAAGCAGGTTTAATTACATTGAGAGTATTTGATTTACTCGGCAAAGAAATTACGACTCTGGTAAACGAGCAAATGCAGGCAGGCGGATATAGAGTTACTTTTGATGCATCTAACTTACCCAGCGGAGTGTATTTCTACACTTTACAGGCAAATAATTACGTAAACACAAAAAAAATGATATTATTAAAGTAAGCTGAATAACATTTAACAAATCTAAGGCGATCATAATAATAGATCGCCTTTTTTATTCAATCAATTTTTTAACTGAAACTGCCCCCCGTAAATCTCCAGCCTTATAATCTAATGCTTTATCACCAGGATAATTTTGCGCAATTAATTCCTTTACTTCGGGCATCATATCAGATTCGCTGCCATGACAATTGAGACATTCAGGTTGAATTATAATGGGTTTTAGATACCATAGATATTTATATTCACCTTCAGAAACGATTTCCGCATATTCGGTTTCGTTGTTTAGCTCGTTGTTCTGGTACATCAACTGAAACCTTTTTAGAACACCTTGTTCAAATTTGTCAGGATAATTGTTTTCGTTTCTGTTTTTAAATGAAACTCTTTTTATGAGAACACCTTTTTCAATTCCATAATTGTTGGTAAGAACTTGTGCCGTGTCTGAACAAACAGATACTGCCTTTACAACTCCCCCTGTTTGCATCTGGTTTATTAATATACCCTTTAATTCCTTCATGAAATCAACGGCTGTTTTTCGCATACCAACTATTTGATTTTCACTGATTTCATTTTTATTATCAGAACACTGAATAAATATCAGTGTGAGTATAAATGTTATTGTGAATAAATATTTCATAATTTTTTTCTCCTCTCATACAAACTTAAGCAGCGATTTGATTTAACTCAATCAGGCTCAATTAAATTACTTTTAATATAATTAACTTTGTTTTGAGCAAAATCAAAATTTGAATGATAAACTCTTCAACTAATCTCACATACAAAAAAATATTCTACTTCTGGCTTCCTCTAGCTGCAACGTGGATAATGATGTCTGTTGAGGGACCATTTCTCGCTGCACTTATTGCCCGTTCATCTGAACCAAAATTCAACCTCGCAGCTTATGGAGTAGCATACTCATTGGCATTGATAATAGAAGCTCCGATTATCATGATAATGAGTGCCTCAATAGCTCTGGTAAAAAACAATCAATCATTTCACAAACTAAAAAATTTTACTTATGCAGCTAACGCCCTTATCACCATTTTGATGTTGGTTATTGTGCTACCTCCAGTATTCTATTTTATAACAGAAGGATTGATTGGACTAAACCACGAAGTTTCCAGATTAACACACATAGCAACCATTATTTTGATTCCGTGGCCGGGTGCAATCGGGTACCGGCGATTTTACCAAGGTCTGTTAATCAAAAACAATCTTACAAAAAGAGTTGCCTATGGAACTATAATCAGACTGGTATCAATGAGCGCTTGTGCTATAACACTTTATATTTCCGGAATTACTGAAGGCGTTGTAGTTGGTGCGGCATCACTTTCTTTTGCTGTTGTAATGGAAGCCGCTGCTATCAGGTTTATGGTTAAGGATACAGTAAAGAAATATAATTCAGAGACTGTTTTACGGTTTACAGATCTTACATACAAAGAAATCTACAAGTTTTATTACCCTCTTGCTTTGACGTCTATTATCGGATTAGGTGTTCAACCTTTGGTTATTTTCTTTGTGGGGCAAAGCAGAATGGCTCTGGAATCGCTTGCTGTGCTTCCTGTTGTAACCTCTTTTGTATTTATTTTCAGAGCGCTTGGACTATCCTACCAGGAAGTAATCATCGCACTAATTGGCGAGCAAAAAGAAGCTGTAAAACATCTCTCAAAATTCGCATCAATTTTGTCTCTGGTACTCGTGAGTGTATTAGCGCTATTTGCATTTTCCCCACTGGCAGATTTTTGGTTCATCGCAGTTTCGGGATTAACCAATTCACTTGCTCAGTTCTCTAAGTTGCCATTAATGATAATGTTTTTCTTCCCTGCGTTAACGGTATTGATTAGTTTTCAACGTGGTTTGTTGGTTACAGACAAAAACACAAAACCTATTACAATGGGAACAATAACAGAATTTGTAACTATTATAATATCGCTTCTTATTTTTATTAATTTCTTAAATGTTGTTGGGGCTGTAGCAGCAACTCTTGCTTTTGTTATAGGAAGGATTGCAGCAAACTTTATTTTGATGAGATCATCAATTAAATCGATTAGAAATTTGACCACGAAACAGGTAGTTGAAAAGTAAATGCAATGCTTTCAACTCCCGGATTTGCTTCGCCAAGGCTAGCGTTAGAAATATGATTAAAACTGAAACCAGCTTTTATATTTTCCGACAAAATGAAAATTATTTCAATTTGTGATCTGAATTCTAAAACAAAGTGAAGGTCTTTGCTGTGATTTTTTATATACATCCCGGGGGCAAAACTTGGGATTAGGCTGAAAAATTTGGTTACCGGAATTTCAACAAAAAGTCCTGAATAAATATATCGGGCTCCATCCGAATTAGCCATCAATCCTGCAAACGGTTTCATTAACCAGTCAACCGATTTAACTCTGTATTCTATTCTTCCTTCAAAAGAGGTAACATCTGTTTGCAAAACATCGAACACTGCGGTTGAAAAGGAAATGTAGTCTTTTGTACCTCCTGCAAATGTAGCTGAGCAGGTCAAAAAAATAAATATGAAAATAAAAAGAATGTTACTTCTTGAATATTTTCTACTCCTCATCAGTTTAGAGCAAACCTCCTGTTATCCCTAAAATTAAATTGAGTTTTATTTTGAAATGATCACATATAAAAATACCGTGCGACCCGAATGAAGCCGCACGGTAAATAAATTTATTCTTAGGTAAGAATAATTAGAATCCTAATGTAAGCGCAAACACATTATTACCATCAAAGAATTGAGCATATCTGTATGCATAATCTACTTTAACGCTGAATCCTTCAACCTGATAATTAAACCCGGCACCGGCAGTAAAACCGTATAAGTAATTACTGTCACCAAAACTATCTCCGGGATCGGAAGCGAATTGATATCCTGCTCTAACAAAGAACATTTTATTATATCCGTATTCAGCTCCGAACTTAAATTCGTCTGGTGAAAAATTATTATTCATATATATACCGGTAAACTCCAGTGTATTGATTGCATCCAGAGGTCTTTGATAGCCGGCAGCCAATTGAAAATTGAAAGGCATTTCAAATGGTGCAGCTTGAACTGTTAAGTACCGATTTACGCCGTAAGGTGGTTCAGAAACCACCTGGTACAAACCAGTTCCACTGAATGTCATTTCCGATCCAAAGTTCTTAGCGACAACTCCAATGCTCAAGCCGTTTATGTCAGCCAGGTTATTGTAAATTACGCCAAAGTCAAAGGAAACACCAGAGGCACTCACTTCAGCCAAAGTCTCGGTTACAAAATTTGCAGTTAAGCCAACCGAAATCGCATCAGTTAACATTCTCGAATAAGATACTCCAGCCACAATCTCAGTAGGGGAATAAGTTTCACCCGTTCCATCAGGGTTTGTAGTTGTAGTTACAGGAATGTCTCCGACTGACAACGATTTGACGGCAAAGGAAACAGTTCCAAAGCCTTCGAAGTTAGCTGCAACAGCACCATATTGAACACCGATATCTGCGATATAAGACATATAAGAAAACAGTACGTCTGCATTGTTTGTCATATGCGACACACCTGCAGGGTTCCAGTATAAAGCTTCAATACCTGAAGCAGTTACAAGATTAGATTCACCCATTGCTATACCACGAGGACCGACAGGAATTAAAAGCTGGGTTGCACCGGCTGTACCCGTACGGCTTCCTCCTCCGGCAAAAGCAGTATTCACCGCCAATAGCAGGATGATAACCGAAATTAACTTAAATATTTTTTTCATTTTTACTCCTTGCTTTAAACTTTTTACTTTTATTTAGAACCTATCAAGAACTTGTTGTTCTTGAATGATTGCTACTTTAAGTATCTTAGTTGTACCCAGTTCAGGCATATCAACGTATACTATATACAAGCCGCTTGCAACCGGTAGTCCATATTCATTGTTAAGATCCCAATACAAGAACTGGCCTTGTTCCTGTTTTTCAAGAGACCTAACTAATACACCGGCAAGATTAAAGATTCTTACGTTTGCCTGTGTAGGTAAATGGTTGAATGTTACAAAGCGATTGTATTTGTTTAATTCTTCCGAGCTGAATCCATAATATGGATTTGGGAAGACATTAATATCGCCAACCTGATCTTGGGCAAGTGAGCTGGAGTATGTTGGCGCTGTCGTTGTAAATGTATAAGTATCTGTTCCAATTTGAATTGGGTTATCGTAGAATATTCCTACAACATCACCTAGAGAGAACTGAGAGGCATACCATACTATATTCCAAGTACCAAATTCATTAATCTCTGCTCCAATTGGATCTATAACAGCATCTGCATACGTGGTATTTACTAACCACAAGTATTGTCTATTATCTTGAACCCAAATTGAAGCACCGTCAACCGTAGGATCACCTGATCTATCCCAATAAATTGCATTTATTTGTTCCTCGGTATCGAGATTCCAAATCTCGAAAGGAACTCTTAGTGTAAAAGGTTCGTCTGAGCCCGGATTTGGATTTAATGGATGATCTGCAATATCATATCCACTAGCACCAAATAGTGTTATCATTGAACCACCGGATGATGTTATTGTTAAAGTATTTCCATTTATTACAGTATCTGCAAGTATACCTGTCCAGCGAAATTCGATATCCTGTTGCAACTGGTTAACATCGGTAGTGCCAACATCTTGACTTGTATATCCTCCAGGACCTAATGTAAATAATACTGTGGCGGGCGAATAACCGAACCGTTGAAAGTCACAAACCTGATAGTTTCCATCAGCGCTTGTCCACCAGACATTCGAGCCACTGAAGCTGAACACCTCTTCGCCATTCACAGTTGGTTCGTTATTTTGAGATATAGTAATCGGGGCAGCATATCCTACGTTCATATTGATTTGTAAACCATCAACAATTGGTGATGCATCTATACCATATTCGGTAATGCCATCATCTCTATCTGGATAAATATCGATGCCATTAATAACGCTCTGGTCCTGAAGTACCACTTGCTGAGTTCCCAGATCTCGTAAGTTCCAGTATTTTGCTATACGTGCCAAGTTACCAACTGCAGTTACAGTGGTAGTGCCAAACGCATCTACAGGACCACCACCATAACCATCATCATAGATTTGATAATCAAAAATGATTGGTAAAGCTGCCTGGACTGTAAAGCTCCATTCTTCACCACCATGAAATATACCATATTCTGTGAGTGAACCAGATACATCTCCTAAGTTTACAATTACACTGTCAGGTGCATAGCTTATTACTTCAGGATTTATTGTGCCACCACCAGCTTCAAAGCTTGGGGCATCAAGTATTGTAACACCTGAATAAAATTTGAGAGTTATTCCATCTGCCCAGTCAAAATCTACAGATACTAAATCAAGTAAGAAATTAAGCTGAACAGTTCCTGTTTGCGGACCATATACACCTGATGCCTGAACAGAAGAACCAGTTAGAGTATCAGGACCATTTCCACCGCGATCTACTAAGCTTGCAGGGACCCAGTAACCATCAGGATCTCTGATTTCCGCTTGCTGAGTGAAAAAGGCTTCATAGTCATTACCTGTTGTAGCAGTCGGATCAATAATGCTAACATCCGGACCGCCATCAGCTGTTCCATTATGTGTTACACTAACTTCGCTACCTGTGCCATCACCATAACTAACACCTGGGTTAGGACTTTGTGGAATAATAGTAAATATTCTTAAAGGATTTTCAAGGTTATTTGGAACTATTCCAAACTCGCCATTATAATTATAAGCAGTAACTGCAAAATAGTATCTTACACCATTAACCAATGGCGCCTGATTAATTGCATCTTGTGTAATTGAAATAAATCTTTTGATTCCAACATCGTTTCCAAATTGAACCGGTAGATCGACTACCGAACCAGTGTTAGGATCAAAGGTGAGATCATAAATTTTACCAACTCCATCAATAATGTCATATGTTGCTACTCTAACACCTTCACTCGGTGAAGATGATTGAGTCGGCAATTGGTAAACATTATAGCCCTGAAATTTATATCCTTTTGCATCTGAATTTTCTGTTAATTGAACTCTTGTATTATTAGAGCCCCAATCCAGCACTATCTGTTGATCAAGTGCTGCAACAGTTACATCAGGTGCCGGAGGTGGTGTAGGAAGATCAAAGAAGTTATCATAAGCCACCTGAGCAATCTGATCGTAAAATTTCATTAGTGAGACTGCAGACAAACGATCAACACCCTGTATAGCTCCTGCTAATATTTCTGCTACAACAACTTCCTGAGTGTCGCCCGGCGCCATAGTAAATGGACCGGAAGCCATTCCTATTCTTCTGTCAGCATAAGCAAATTGCTGACCATCAATCCAACCTACTCCAGTAACCGGATCACCAGGTAATGTGAATGGCGTCTGCTGTCCTGTATTAGGATCAACGAATGGTTCGTTTGTTAAACCAATTCTACCTTTCATAAAGCGATACCATCTAACTGCACCTTCAGCATAAGAACCCTGAACAGGATCAGTTAGTGTGGGATCTGTGTTAATATAGTAATATGCTGCTGTCATTGGCAAGTTGATTAGTCCCGGCCCAACTGTCTGGTTTTTAAATATTCCGTAATCGCTTGCATCATCAACACCATTCTTATTCTTGTCTTGTCCGGCAATACCTTCAACTAATGGACCCTGGAAAAAGTCAAAGCCAATTGCTGGTACCGTGCCGCCATATACTGCATCCTGTCCTTTACCATTATAAGCATAAGATACGCTAAGAACTGTGTCGCAACCAGCATAGTCATCACCTGAATCACCCACATCAGGATCGGACCACATCGAAACATACATTGAATCAAATGTTCTGTTAGATCCAAGAACATCTGTTTTATTAATTATTAAATATCTTCTAAAGATCATATTACCTAGAGCACCGGTTTGTGAATATCCCCAAATAGTAGCTTGTTGCTCTATTCCCATCGGTTGCGTTCCATACATATTACTCGTCTTTGACTCTGCCTGATCATTGGCAACAAACCAGATCGTCTGATTTGCTCCCGTAACACCAGGAACGTCAACGGTGGGGTCATATGTCCCATTGCTGTCAACATCGTCATATGGAGCGCCAATGTTAGCCGGCCATTCAACCCAATCAGTTTCATATTGGGATCTTACATCAGCTTCAGACTTTACTTCGTCCTGTGCTTCGGCTGAAAGATCAACGGGCGGTCCACCAGGATACACATCCGGGCGAACACGCCAGATCCTTACGCTTGGATCATCTTCTGGAATTACATTTCCATTGGCATCAATCCAGCCTGACTGTAATCCTTCCCGGTAGACAGTTCCACCAACATGTGGATCTTGTTCATTCGGATCATTAACTTGTGCAGCCCAAAGAAATCCTGACTGATACACAGCAGTTTGACCACTGCCTTTGGGGAATATAAGTCCGGATGCGTCCTGACCGACATTGATATCTGATATACCTGTATTTTTAAATATTGTTGAAATAAAATTAATATTCATGTAGGCCCTGATAGGACTACCTGGTTTTTCTAAAGTATTACTATTCTTACCTTTATCTCCACCCTCAGCGTAAATGTTGCTTAATGTGAAGAGAGTTCCAAGCAAGAGCAGTAAAATGAATTTTAATGTTTTTGAATTCATATTATAAACTCCTTTTTTCATCAGGTTGATATTTTAATATTCTAACCGTATACCGAACCGGATCTGTCTTGGTGGTCCGTATATAACCGGTTGTGTTGTATATGATGCACCTGTGGTAGCATTATACCAATCCTGATGGTAATCTAAATTTAACGCAGTATATACTGCTGCATAATCAGGTCCGAAAGTTTCAATTTGCTTTCCACCCTGATTAGGATCGCTTAGATAACCATCATCATCTGCAGTTCCTGTTCTAAGGAATACATTATATATGTTTTCAGTGTCAAGAAGATTTATAACATTGAAATAAATATTAAGATCGAACAGATCTGCAATACTGAATGTCTTGTCTATCCTCAAATCTAACTGATATGTAGAAGGAGTAGAAGAACTGTTTAAGGGCTCAGTGGGTTGTCTGAATCTTGGATTCAGTTCAAGACTTCCCGAGCCTACGCCCTGAGTGTACGGATGCCCACTTGAGAATTGACCCAGCAATGTAATACCTAACTGCTGTAATACAGGTCCGCCATCTCCTGGACCCCAGCGATAGTCTAGACTTAATGACGTTCTGACTGACTGGTTATATTCTAAAGGATTGATATAGACCGGTGTAAAACCTCCGGGAGTTAATAATGGATCCAATGGAGCTCCAACAATTCCTCTGTTAGAGTTAGGGAATGAACCCGTTCCATCTCCACTCGTGAAAGATATATTTGCATCAGCTTTGAAGCGTTGGATACGACGCATATTGTATGCAATCTCAACACCTTTTATTGTTGCAATATCATAATTCCCTAAAGCATAATAGTTTCCGAAAGGTGAGCCAGCTTGTACAACTATTTGCTGATAGGTAATCTGGTCAGTAATGTCCTTGTAGAATCCGGATATATCAATCGAAGCAAATTCACCAATTTGCTGTGTGAATCCAACTTCGTATTGTGTTGTTCGTGTAGGAGCGACATCAAATCCAACAGGTGCAGCAATAAAGAAACCACCACCTACGTTGTATCCTGTTGCGTTTAATCCTTGGTAAATGTCTCTCAATCTTGACTGCTGAACAAATTTGCCCCAAGCCATATGGAACACTGTCTGATTTGTAACCGGGAACGAAAGTCCTAAACGAGGACACAGATAATCAGTCGCTTCAGTTTTAGTTACTCCGCTTGGAATAACATCATATGTCACCTGATCCCAGGTATCTTCAGGTTTTGTAACATCAACAGGAACGTAATTAGCAATATCAATCCTGTCATATCTCAAACCAACGTTTATAATAAGATCGTTCCATTCAATTCTATCCTGAGCATAAATACCTAGGAAGTTTGGATTTCTTGATTGTTCATAATCAGGAAGACCATCATTTGTTTTTTCACCCTGGGGAGTATATCCGAAATTATTTACTCCTTCTCTTCTGATCAACGTATCTATTGCATTTGGATTTTCAGCAATCTTTGAAGGAAGTTTTAATATTGGCTCATTACCCAGAGACCAATTAGCAACGTCATAAAACTGGTATTCAGCACCAAATTTAAGATTGTGTACCTCGTTTATCTGATTTGTGTATGCTATGTTAACGTTCCAGTTTTGACGTTCATATTGTTGATAAGCTGCTATTGCAGCTCCATAAGGGTAGAAATTAAAGTTATATAAAGCTTCTGTGCTAGGCACTAAATATCTATTATTTGTAAGAGGATTCGGATCACTAGCATCGTAAGGCCAGTCAAATAGTTGTTCTCCATTCGCACCTGTTATTGCTTCATTTGCAGCCCCATCCCCATAAGAAAGCCAATCATCTTTCAAAAAAGGATCGAATCTAGAGAAGTTGCTAAATGAATAACCAGCAGTTGCTTCAAGATATGAACTTGATGTGAATAACTGAGTATATTTTAAACTAAAAGCTCCATCTTCAAACTCTGTCATTTCAGTTCTAATCTGGTTCTGAATATTTCCAATCTGGGTAAGATTCCTCGTAGCTGACCATGGATTTGGAGCAGAGCCTGCATTATAAGTTCCAATCAATCTGAATATGGCTGGATTATAATCGAATGTGAATGATGCTGTTCCTGTGTAATTCTGAAGCCAACTATTAGGTCTTGCACCTGCAGGATAAGTTAGGTCAATTGTTGTACCTGTTGCTGGGTCAGTAATTTCTCCCAGCTGTATGCCAGGCAGATCTTGCGGAGTTTGATCATCAATAAAGTTATAATTGAATAACCCAAAGAATTTAATTTTTGGGGTACCAAGCGGTCCGCTCAGAGTAAATACTGTTTCATTGTAACCGAACCAGTAAGCTGCATCACCCCAGTTTTGTGTACCGCTGTAACGATCATCAGAACCATTAAAGCCTACATTATCTGTAATATATTCTAATGTAAATTTCCAGTTCGGTGTTCCTGATTTAATCTGCTGACGGACAATACCTGAATTGGCATTACCGTATTCAGCATTATAACCTCCCGACTGAACATTTATTTCTTCAAGGGCCTCCTGCACCAATGTAACCTGGCGACCGCCAGTCATCGGGTCAGTGATATTGGCACCCTCAAGATAAAATCCAACTTCATCCTGTCTGCCGCCCCTGATAAAAACCGTCTTATCCTGAACAACAACACCAGGGGTGGTAGCAAGAATATTATCTACACCTCTTACAGGTAGCGCTGCAATATCCTCACTTGTTGTAATTCTCTCCGCATTTGTATTATACTTATTAATTAATGGTTTTTCGGCTACAACTTCAACCGTGCCTACCTGAATACCTTCAGGTGACAACTGGAAATCTAATCCGGTTGTTAGACCAATGTTTATACGAACATTGGAAATTGATTTTGCCTGGTAGCCTATATAAGAAGCCTTAACCTCGTAGACATCTGGGGTGAGGTTAAGAATTATATATTCACCGTTTACATCTGTTGCTGCACCAAATGAAGTCCCTACTACTATAACGTTGGCTCCAATCAGTGGCTCACCCGTTTCCTGATCTGTAATCCGACCCCTTAATTTTTGGGCCGAAGCCATTTCTGGCAAGAGCAGAAGTAAAAAGAGAATAGTGATGATTCTATTCATATCTCTCTCCGATATTTGTGGATAATGGTGATCTATTAATTATTTGATTTTGTCTGCTGTAATCTATTAAGCAGTTCACTTTACTTACCTGATGATTTGTAAGCAGTGGATGATTGTAAACTTATACCGATTCATAGTGTCGGTGATAATCTACTCAACCCGTTATTGGAATAAGTGAAAGAAATTTTAGCTTTAAGAAAAGAGTACAAGTAGGTCATAAACCTCCAAATTTATTAGAATTTTATTTTTCGAGCATAAGCTTATAATAATTTTTAATAAAATCAACTTATTTTTTAAAAAATACTCTAATATTTATCAAGCTTAAAAACTTATAAAAAACTAACTTAAACTCTATTTGTTTACAATCTTGTGAGAAGCGCAAGTTCAACTCCTTTGAATTCTGGTTCATACCTGCAAACACCACCGATGCAAATGTTCCCTGCCTGACGCGAACCTATGAGTAAACTTAAATCGGCATAACCGCCAATTTTATATGTTGCCTGCACAAAACCATAATACTTTCTAACAACATTATCTGGTTCAGGTTCTTTGGTCTGCAATTCGGAAACCAAAGCGATACTAAAATTGGGTGACCTTAAATATTCCAAAGTTACCACATCTGTATAATACTCTTCTGTAGTCGAATTATCAGTTACGTGTTGGTGTTCGAGAATTATTTTAAAAGTATTCACCTCGCCAAAATAAAACCTGCCCTCAAGTATGGGGATAATATTCTTGGTATTGGTAGATAGCTCCTGATTATATGCAAAGGCCCCAATCAATGTTATACTTTCCCAATCGCGCTGAGCTGTTAGGTACAATTCTTTGAGTTGTGTGACGACTGGAAGAGACGTCTGATTTATTCTTTGATAGAAGGAACTGGAATTAAGAGTTTTTGTTAAAGAATACGCGGCAGTAAAGTAAGTATCGTCATCGAGGTTGTAGCCACCTACAACCTGGAAACCAGTTTCATTATTTGCGTTCAATGGGGAAGGATGCCTGTTGGGGAGTATGTAAGTGTACTCCAGTCTAACATCAGGTGGTTTATTATAAAAGATCGTTCCGTCCTGCGAATAAAAAGCAAAGTTATCATAATATTTATATTCACCTAGCAAAGAGAGTGAACCAAAATAAAAATTAAGATTTCCATAAATTCCTTCACCGACAATTGAACCTGAACCATCCAGGTTACTCTGTAAAATATCTTCATTAAATTTTGCTGTGTATTCAGCGTACATATCAATATCCCAAAAGCTTGGTAATACTCTTACTGATGCCATGGTGGTTCTTGCCTGTTCGTCGGATGGAGGTAGGTTTGAAGCAAGTGTGGCACCAATTTTCAGGAAGTTCCAATTTCTATATTCTACATCAATCGCATGAAGAATATCCCTGCGTTCATTTCGAAAATTTGCAGCCATTCCTGAAAGACCTGTTAATACAAAACCCGCAAATCTACCGGTTGCTTTAATCCCAAGTAAATTATTATCAACTCGAATGGCTCTGTCTTCATAACTATTAAGTACCATTCCTCGACCAAAAATCGTATAATAATTTCCGCCAACAATTTCGAGTCCTTCTCTTTTATTTCCAATGTTCGCCTGAATATAGGTGTAATCTATCTCCGCATATTTTTCTTTGCCACGACTTATTGACGGATCAGGATCGTTTGGTTCAAAAACATCAAGCCTTAACCCTGCAGAAAATATCCCATGGAAATAATCAAGGTTCAGCCAATTCTCCAGGATATCGTAATCACCGTCAACATTGTATGAGTATTCCAGCTGGTTAGCCATGCCTAAACCCTGAGGCCATTTTAAAGATGATGATCCAACTTGTGAATAAACTGTAATGACATTTATTATTAATAAAAAAATTATTGCAGTAGAATATTTAAAAAATGTTTTTTTCATTTTATTGCTTGATAAGATTTTGAAGGATGTATTTGATTAGCACAGTATAACAACAACATTTATGAATTCTTCTGTGTAAGAATTGTTTTGTAAAAATTTTTTAAATAAGACTGCCTTGCTATCACATTAGAAAAATTTGTTTTTACAAGACAGCCTTACAAATATTATTTCTCTAACTCCGAGGCAATAATTTTTTCTACCTTAACTTCGTCACCTTTCATATACCCAAGATGCGAATAAATTATCATCCCATCTTTATCCAATATAACGGAATAAGGTATTGATTGAGCGTAATAGAGTCTTACAGCATCTCCATTAGTATCGAGTAGAACAGGGAAATCATATCCTTTAGACTTTACCAAAGGCTTAACTTTGGCTACGCTGTTTTCATCATCGGTAGAGATGGCAAACATCTTAAAGCCTTTGCCTTTGTAATCATTATATATCTTTTTGTATTCATTCAATTCTTCTAGGCAAGGCTTGCACCAGGTTGCCCAGAAGCTAAGTAATATTGGGCCCTCACCAACTTCCTGGTTTAACTCAACCTCTCCGCCCGACAAATTATCCAAAGTGAAGTCGGGACCCTTACGAATTCCCTCGGAATTATCCTGAGAAAACGATGAGATGGAAAATACAACTGCGATAAGAAGCGAAAGGAATAGTTTCATTTATTTCTCCAGGATCATTTTTCTGGTTTGTGTAAAATTATTTACTGTGATTGAATAGAAGTACACACCGCTCGAAAGTTTTGATGCATTAAAATCTACTGCATAGCTACCTGCTTTTTTCTGCTCGTTAATCAAAGAAGCAATCTCTACGCCCAGAATGTTGTAAACTTTTAATTGAACATATCCGGGTTCACCAACACTGTAGTTTATTTTTGTCGATGGATTGAATGGGTTCGGATAGTTTTGTGAAAGACTATACGAATTAAGCAAGCTAACATCGTTCACATCAATTGTTGGATCTGTAATGCCTGTAAAGTTAACCGTAATTCTCGTATCTGGATCATGAAAAGTTCCCGCCTGCAATTGAACATATCCGGTATCTGCAGTCATATCTGTGAAAATATGAAGCGAAACAGGTCTCGTCTCACCTGGGGCTAGTGGAGTGCTTCCGTATGTCGAAGTGGTTGCAATACTATCAGTCTCTGATGAAAAGCATAAATCAAAGCATAATGAAGAAGACCATCCTGCCGGCAGATCATTTTCTGTTCTTACTAAAAACACTGTTTGCTCTACTGCTGTAAGGTTTGTTACGTCAATTTCAAAAATAAGTTCTGAACCAGGTGCACCGTAAACTAATGTGTCGTGAGGAACGAATGAAATATCCTGCGCATCAATATTTATTACTAAAAAGGAAATCAGGACTATAAATTTTAAAACTAATGACTTCATAATATTTACCGTTTTCTAAATAATAAATTTAATTATAATACTGAGACACATCACAAATGCGATGTGCCTCAAATAAAAATTGCTACTTCAACAAAACCATTTTTTTAACAGATATGAAATCGTCTGCTGACAGTTTGTAAAAATAGGTTCCGGACGCAAGTAAAGACGCATCAAACTTAATTGTGTGCTTTCCTGCAGCTTGTTTTCCGTTTACCAGGCTAGCGATTTCTTTACCCATAATATCGTAAACAACTAAACTCACCTGAGTTTCACTAGGAATTGTGTAAGAGATAGTTGTAGCTGGATTGAATGGGTTGGGATAATTTTGATCTAAATTGTACACAATTGGTAAACTTACAGCATCATCATTATCAAGTACTATACCTTCAGTTAACCAACGGATAGATCTTGTAATAAGAGAGTCCACTGTAGCAGCATCGAAAATTTGTTCGAAACCGATACCAAAGTAAACCACTTTAAAGTTCTCATCATCTGCTCTTACAGAGTTTATCGCTGGTCCCGATCCATATTTCACAATCGGATAAGTGTTCGCATCATAAGGTTCAATTTGATCTGGCGATCCTGGATAAACAGCATTTATTCCTGCTATCGTTATTCCGTCGGTAATAGGATCACCTGCATACCCCGTCATGAAATAACTTGGACCTAAGTCTGTAATATAATTTGCGTGCAAATAATTGTTAAAAAAGCTTTGAGCAAACTGACTCTGTCCGGAAGATTCAAAAATATCTGACCCAATATTTTGTCCATTCATTAACAAATTACCGCCTTGGTCAAGGTAGTCTTGCAAATTGTCAACTTCTTCCTGATAAAATGCAGGAGTAGAATTACCAGCAGACCAGCTAATCATTGTAAAGTTTGAGAGATCAAGATTTGATGCTTGAATTGCCGTTCTTGAAACAACACCATATCTGCCCTCATAAAATTCATCCAGGGATTCAGTAACCAAAGAAGAATACCCATCTTCTGTTGCCTCTACAACCAAGAGATGAACTCCTGTATTCGTAACGGTTCTTAGAACAGTACTTCCAGTAACTCCAGGATCATTCTTAGATGAATATTCAATCGAAACTTCACCCGAACCGTTAAAACCGTTTGGTTGTACCATAACATTAATTAGTGTTGAGTCCCCAACAGCTACCTGAACAGAATCTATTTGACCAAACTGAAATGTTCCATTTACTGTTGTGAATTCCCCGGTCCATCCTGCAGGACCTACAAGATTTACATTAATATTATATGAGTCGTCTAAGACTCCTACATTATAAAGCGATGTAGTAAACTCAGCTGAATTTTCATTTGAAATAATTGCATCAGGACTTACTGCTGCAATAGTTGCAACAAAATTCGGAACCAATTCTAGAATTGCAGATTGATAAATGAGCTGGCTGGGATCATCTTGCACAAAAGCAACTACTCGAATACTATCCATATTCACAGATTGCAGAAAAGTGGATGTCGGAATATATTGCAGGGAGAACTCTACAGAATCGCCAGGAACCGGAACCGTAAATGCCGTTCCTTCTGCATTTGGCAACATTTTTCTACAAATACTGTAAAAAACAGATTCGCCATTACTCCCTGGTGGAGATGAATAAGCAACGGTTTTTTCAGTGAGTGCAACCCTAAGCTTTGGACTACTAAAAGTTGTCACGTCAGTAGGATCTCTAATAATTTTTACACTAACTTCAATCAGGGATTCACCAAGAGCTACTTGTGAAATAATTATTTTAAATGGGGCAAATTGATTGTTGCCATTTGTTACAGTATTGATAAAAGCAGTAGAGCTACTTGATGTTGGAAAAGTTACTCCGTTGATTTCGATCCAGGGAACATATTTGGGTGAAGTTGGCTGATAATAATTTGTTCGTACTGTGTTATCAGGCTGATTTAATATATACATCGGATCACCTGATCCGGGCCACCAGGTGTTATAAACGATATGTGCCATTGAGCCGGAAGCGACTAGATTTTGCGTGGTATTAGTATACCAAGCATTATTCAACGTAGCGCAAGGTCCACAGGAGGCATTTGTAAATCTTTCAACTAGTGAAAGTTTTTCATATGCAAACAATTGGGTGGCGAATGTGGCAACTATCAGAAAAAGTATTATTCTTTTCATGACTACCTTTAAATAAATTATGTGAATGAATGATTAAATATTTTCAATTTCTACTTGAGTAAATTCATTTTCCGGACTGAAGAAAATTCACCAGCTGTCATCTTATAAAAATATACTCCTGATGCTAACGAGGATGCATCAAAATTAATATTATAGCTTCCGGCTGACTGTTTTGCATTTACAAGATCAGCAACTTGTCTTCCCATCACATCGAACACAACTAATTTAACCTGTGATTCATTTGGAATCGTGTAAGAAATTGTCGTTGACGGATTAAAAGGGTTTGGATAATTCTGATCCAGAGTGTAGCTAGTTGCCATAAGTTCTTCATTTGGAGTGTTCAGCACTACCCCATTCATAAGCCAATTTATTGCTCGCGTCATTAAGGTATCCCTTACTGCTGCATCTGCCACTTGTTCAAGCCCAAATCCAAAATAAACAACTCTGTTAGTTCCATCGTCCGCTCTAAGCGAATTATATTCTGTAAGATTACTGAATGAAAACATAGTTGTAGCAGATGCATCATTCGGAATGAATTGATCCGGGCTTCTTGGGTAAATAGTAGACGGGGTAAAGTAAATCTGGTTACTAATAGGATCACCATCAACACCTTTCATAAAAAAGACTGATCCTGATTCGCTAATATAATTTGCATGCAAATAATTATTATAGAAGCTCTGTGCAAATTGACTCTGTCCGCTTGCATCAAAGATATCTTGTCCTATATCCTGTCCATTAATTAATAAGCGACCGCCATTATCAAGGAATGGAGTTAATGCATCAACTTGATCCTGCGTAAAGACCGGCAAAGCATAACCAGATGACCAGGAAATAAATGTAAAATCTGTGAGATCAACCGACGGATATATTGCATTAGAATTAACGATGCCATACGGATACTCAAATGCCTCATCCATACCGTTCACAACAACATCGGCGTAACCTTCACCACTGGCATCTATAACAAGTCCTGGAACACCAGTTAAAGTTACAAGTCCAAAACTAGTTGAGACAGTGATATTCGGATCATTCATTGAAGTAAACTTAACTTCAATTTGAGCAGCTCCATTAATAACATTGGGTAACACAGAAATATCGACTGCAAGGGTATCTCCCGTGTTAACGGCAACAAGATCTTGCTGACCGAAATTGAAAGTTCCATTTGGAGTAGTAAATTCCCCTGCCCAACCGGAAGGCCCAATCATACTAACATCGACATAGTAAGAATCATCCAACAAACCTTCATTTTCTATTACTGCCGTAAATTCACCAACACCATTATTCTGTACTAACATGTCATTTGAAGTATAGTTGAGAGAAAATAAATAGTCTGGGGAAATAAGTGACCATTGTTCAGCCTGTTGAATTTCAGCGTTTGAATTCAATGGTGATCCATTTTTGTAAACCAGAACTACTACGTTGCAACTATCTGGTACAATATCGGGAGCTGGTGCTGGAGGAACAGGATAAGTATAAGATATGTTTTTAGAAATAACTTCTCCCTGATTCCAGGCTCCGTTAACTATTTCTTCGCCGGTTGTACCATTCATCATTGCTCTAACCAGCCAGTAATGAACATAGTCTGGTATATAACTAATGCCAGGTGTGCAAGTAAAGTTAGAAGTTTGACCCCATACTTGTCCGTCTTCTACCAGTATGATACTGTAACTATATTGTCCGTTTAAATTTTCTAACGCCGTAAAATCAACAGTAGCTACAAACTCTCTTGTGTTTACATTATAGGTTCGTTCTATACCGATGCTTACAGTAGCAGGTATACTGTTTCGGCCGTTCATCATTGAGTACCAAGTCCCTCTGCTTTGTATACCAGATACTCTATCAATTACACCAGTCGGGTACCCGCTTAAGCCTAATGAGCCGATAATACTTTGACCAGGAAAAGTTATAAATGGATCGCTTCCGGCGCCATGGTAAGCAAGAATTATTGCATTAGGAATATTAGGTAGAACATTATCCTCAATTACCTGGTCACCGCAGGGGCACCATTGACACCAGGTTCCGGTGCAAAATTCCAGCACCGGGTTTCTCTGTGTCTGTGCGAATATATTCTGGGAAAATGAGAGCATTGTAAAAACAACTCCCAAAAACAACGTTATGTTTCGTAGTTTATTTTTCATAACTACCTCAGATATTATTTATGTGAATGAATGATTGAATATTTTCAATTTCTACTTGAGTAAATTCATTTTCCGGACTGAAGAAAATTCACCAGCTGTCATCTTATAAAAATATACTCCGGAAGCCAAATTTTCACCATTAAAAGAAACCTGATAATTACCCGGCTGCTTAACTTCATTTACAAGAACTGCTATCTCCCTGCCTATCAAATCATAAACCTTTATCGAAACCAAACCGGTTTCCGGCACCTGGTATTTAATAAGAGTTACCGGATTAAACGGATTCGGGTAATTCTGACTTATATTAAATTCCGATGGAATTCCTGTTTCAATTTCTTCAACACCTGTGAGTATGTCAATGGTAAAAACACCATCGCTGATATCCACAATAGAACCATCATCAACATTTGTAATTCTAATTAAACACTGGTCAGAGGAATCTGTTGCAGAAACGATCCACGAATAACTTCCGGTATTCGGTGTTGATTCAATAATAGTCGACCAGTTTGAACCATTGTCTTCGCTTAATTCTATTTTAACATTATAAACATTTACATCCGACCATGTAATCTCCTCAGTTTCGCCAACTATCCAGACTTCTCCACCATTTGGTGACTGCACTATCAGACTAGAATAGTTAATCCAGTTATCAATCATAAAGTTATAGTTTTGATACATCTCGGTGTTATTGAATCTGTAAGGACGACCGGCGATGTAAATAAATCCACCTTGATCAGCTTTTTGAATGCGGAAACCTGCCACATAATTTGTAGCAGCATTATCATCAAAAATAGGTACCGCTTCGGATGTAGCATCAAGAATTACAAATTGATTTCTATCGTTAGTACCGACAGACGATATATTAACCAAACTATCCTCTAAAGCAATCAGTTGGGTCACTGTTGATAAACCGGTAAAGGATGTAATTCCACAGTAGTTATTCATTTCTGTGTTAAAGAAATCAGCTCCCTCTCTTGTTGCAAGCAGAAGGTTTCCTCCGCCGGTTATGTAATCGAGCATAATACCCGGATCATAAAACACTTCATCCCCACCGTAACTGTTGCCCATCCAGATAATCTTTTTATACATATTCATTATGGAAACAGGAATGTTCCTGTTATATAAATTTATTTTTTTAATGTTTGGGTTCGTTGAATAATCGAAACATTGATCTCCAAACAAGTCCCATACATCTACCTGGTGATCACCAAAACAACCAGAGCTAGTATAAAGATCTTGCATCTGAGTCCCATAAGTAGCATAAGCGATCCCATTAACAACTAGAATATCTGAACTTTGACCAAGTGCTGTTATGTAATTATCAGCAGTATATGTGTGCTGATTTGTTCCGTCGCTTACTGTAAGTGAAACAGTGTAAACACCTTCATCTGAATATTCCCAACTTGGGTTGGGATCGTTAGAATCTATTGTTCCGTCATTATTAAAATCCCATTCCCATGTAACAATATTATTTCCTGTTGAGGCAACAGATTGGTCAAAAAAGTTTACTGTAAAGGGTAATGCACCAATTGTTTCATCGGCTGTAAATGAAGCTGCTGTCTGATTTACCGAAACGATATTAGTCATCACTGACTGATAAGTTTCTTGTGAGCAATGATCCTGAATGAAAGCCACAACTCTTATACTATCAAGATTTACCTGCTGCAAAAATTCCGGAGTAGGAATGTATTGAAAACTCATTTCTACTGAATCTCCGGGTGCTGGAATTTCAAATGAACTACCATAACCATCTGGAATCATTTTACGAGCAATGCTGAAAAAGTTTGTCTCTCCATTATTACAGCAAGACGGGTTTACTACATAAACTTGCTTTTCACTAATTGCAATCCTAAGCAAAGGATTATCAAATGCGGTAATATCAGACGGATCACGAATTATTTTTACATTAATTGTAATAGTATTGTTTTGAAGTTTTTTCGGTACTAAAATAATTTTAAAAGGAGAGTATTCTGCATTACCTGAATTTACCGCATTCTCAAAAGAAGTTTGATTTGTTGCAACATTAGTTCCGTTCACTTCAATCCACGGTACGGCATTACAACCGTAGTAATTGGTTCTATAATTATTATCGGTTTCATTAAGTAAATGCATTGGATCGCATTCACCTGGTGACGGCCAGTAAACATTATACACTATGTGCGTCATAGATCCGGAATTAATAAGACTTGCAGTTGTTGCATTATACCATGAATTGTTAATCGTAGCACACGGTCCGCAGGAACAATTTGTGAACCTTTCCACCAATGATGTTTTATCATATGCATTGGTTAACAATACGAAACCAGAAACAAACAGAATTAGTAATAGTTTTTTCATACTATACACTCTCCTTTTATATTTTTTAGAAATTTAATGAGGAGCTTTTACGCACCTCATTAAATGACTATGAATAAATTATTTCAATAAGTTCATTTTTTTCACTGAAGAAAAATCACCAGCAATCATTCTATAAATATAAACTCCTGATGCAAGATTACTTGCATCAAATTTTAATTCGTACGTGCCGGCATCTTTTACTTCATTAACAAGAATTGCTACTTCTTGCCCGGTTAAATCATAAACTTTTATTGTAACCGGAGCCGTTTCAGGAACAGCATAACTTATTCTTGTGCTTGGATTAAATGGATTTGGATAGTTCTGAGCTAAATTGAATTCTCCGGGTATTCCATTTTGATTATTTTCATCCACGCCTGAAACGATATCTATTGAGAACACATTATCACTTATATCAAAAACCTCACCGTTAGCAACATTAGAAATTCTGATTAGACATTCGTTTGAAGAATCCTGTGCGGTAACAATCCATGAATAAGTTTCGGTATTTGGAATTGAATCTACAATTGTTGACCAAGTATTACCATTATCGACGCTCATTTCTATCTTCACATCATTAACATTTACACAAGTCCAAGTTATATCTTCGGTTTCCCCAACAACCCAAACTTCTCCACCATTAGGTGACTGAACTGTTACAGAAGAAAACTGCATCAAATCAGAGAGCCATACTTTATTACCCTGAAGTATTTCTTTTGTATCAAGATTTTGAATAAATGCAGCTAGCTGACAGTTATCTGTAACCCAACTTGCATCCATTGAAAAGGATAGAGGAATTTCAATCTCTGTATTGTTAATGAAATCAACGGGAGTACCCAGTTCATTAGGCACCATAAGTCTTTCTGCATAATCAACTTCAGTTTGTCCCTGCCAGCTAAAAGGAATGTCTGATTCAGTAAGTGTAAAGTGAACAACCAGATTATTCCAAGTAGGAGGTATTTTAGCCATCTTATTTAATTTAACAATCACATCATAATCTAACCCGACGTTGCTGCCAAAGATGTCAACGGTAAAAGCAGACATTAACGCTTTTCTTGCTTCGTAAATTGGAAGATAGTTTTGATACATACTTAGGTTATGATCACCACCTACAAAATATTCTACTCCATCAAATACAGCAGTAGGGAATCCGCTAATTCCATAATAAGTATTTCGTGCATTTGAAAAACTGTTAGTAAAACTATCACCATTATGATACTCTACAACTGCAACCGATTTACCGTTGGCAACAAGGTCATCGGCACCCATTTGTGAACCGGGACAATAAGTACACCAGGTTCCGGTTCCAATTTCTAAAACAACCATTTCGCGTTCAGTGGTATATGTATTAAAGAATTCTGTTTTTGAATCATTAGCCGGATCCATATCTCCAGCAAGATTTGTAGTTACTGTGATTTCATATAAATCGTTTGCTGCATTAAGAACATATGATGGAAACGAAACTGTTTGTTCCTCGCCGGCTGCCAGAGTAACTGGTGCACAGTTTTGAGTATAAACGTTGCTGCCACCAACTGAAATTTCGCAGGTTGCATCAAATGTTTCTGCATTCAAACCAAAATTTTTAAGAATAGCTTGTGGAGTAAAGTCTGTTCCAGGAGGATAAGTAGGATCAACTAAAATATCTTTTACCATTGCATCGTGATCGAGAGGAACAAATAACTTTAGATCATCCAGATACCAATAATTAAGATTGTAAGAATCTCCAGAGAAAAACCAGCATATCTGAAAATCCGTCGCGCCTACATCTGTATTATTAATTGTAACGATTTCTGTTGTAGCTGGAATCGAGCCCGTAGGGTTAACTTTTGACCATACTGTATTCCAGGCTCCACCACCGGACCTTGTTGCAACTCCAATTGTATAAGCACCACCGTAGTGATCAAGGTTAAATTTAAACTCAGTAGTAACTGTAGTAATTCCGTTAGTATTAATATTTGGGCTTATCAATCTTGAATCACCAACAAACTGAGGAGTCCAATTAAATCTGGCTTCGGGTGCGGTACCACCTGAATTATTAGTGGCTGTTGCAGACCAGTTTGCTGCGTGGGCATCAATCGTCCACCCTGCCGGTGGAAAACCTCCGCTAAAATCCACCGAGAAGTAGGTCTGTGCCATCAGCACTGAAGGTACGATAAAAAGAAAGAGTATTATTTTTTTCATATTAGCTCCGTTGAATAATGATTTATAGTTATTAAATGATTAACCCAAATTACAACTGGGATTTATCGGGCTTTACAATTAAGATGATAAAATTTCAATGAACTTTGTGATAAAAAAATATTTTTAAAACTAATTTGAAACAAGTGAGTAAGACTCTATTTTGTTTAATGAATCTTCTCCGACTTCGTTAACATCAACTCCCTGATCCCACAAATGATAAAACAAAATACTACAGGCTTCAGCAAGCTGCTTATGCTCAATATATATCATTGTTAACTCATTTAATTCGGGTACAGGTTGTTCCAGAGCGAACATCACTTTTTCATGATCGAATACCAACATTTTTATCGGTAGCTTTTTTACAACTCTTGCCTGCTGCCCAAGTTTCAACGATTTTTTAACCGAGCTTAATAACCATTCAACTTCTTTAAGTTCACTAAGCTCATAAATATCTTTGCAAGCTCCGCCTCTTTTAAGCAATTTAAATTCTTCTTCTTCCTGCTCACCAAGCCGGTCAGAGGTATCACAGGCATAGGGCCCTTTATTTAAAGTCAGCATTTCTCTTTTGGTACTCTTTACGCTGGCAGTATAGCGTTTATGAATCTGACCCTTCTCTTTCATTACATCAATAAACTCAAGAGGATTGATAATAGATTTACTGTTTTGAAATATCGGTGTAAAAACCTCGGAGACCTGAGAAATTAACTGTTCTTTTCTTTCAAGATCTTTTTTATATGAATCGACTACCCTTTCAAGGGCAATCTTCGGTTCAACTGCTTCGTAGAGTTTATTCCGTCCAAGTTTTTTCTCAATGCAAATATTTCTGGTAACGAGCTTATTAAGAACTTCATAGATTTTTGTTCTTGGAATGTTGACAGCTTCCTGCAGTTCTAGAACTGTAAACATTTTTCCGCTTAGGAGTGTCATATATACTTTCGCCTCACGCTCTGTGAGTCCGATTTCAATGAAGGACCGGAGATATTTTGAAGTATCCATAGGGCTTGATTTTTATTCGTTTACCTATTAACGGGGTTAACAATTAATAATTTTACCCCGTTGGGGGTATAAATTACGGAGAGGATAATTTCCGAACAAATAAAATATTTGCCAATTTGAAATAATTGCAGATTTCGAAGGAAATTTCTAGGATATCCTCTTCTAATCAACAAATGTTGAGCTGGTCTGATACACTTCTTTTGACACGGTATTCTGTATAAAAGCAACTACATTTAAATTGTTTAAAACCCAGTTCGAATTAATTGCAGTCTGGTATTGAAATACTACTTCCTCTGTTTGACTAATTCCACTTAATGATTGTCCTGTATTTGAGGGAAGCATCACACGCATTACATCGTAAAATTTAGTTTCTCCATTTGAACCGGGAGGTGTAGCAAATTCAATATCAGTTTCTGTAACCACAGTATGTAAAACCGTATTCGAAAAATCTATTCCTGCACCATTGAGTACTTTAATAGTAACAGTAATTAAATATTGAGAACCTACTACCGTGCTCAAGACATCCATCCGGAATTGTAACGGTTTAGTTAAACGTGTATCAACAGCAGCCATCACACTTAATGAATCCGTTGAGATTGGTTTTTCAATTCCATCAACAACTGTAGTTGGAGCAAAAAATACATTATAGTAACTGATCCTTGAGCTGCAATCTGCTGTGTTGGCAAGATAAAATGGATCGTTTGGTGAGGGAAAATTTGTTGGATACTTTATCGCAACAAGTTTTGAACGCCCATATGTTACATTAGTCAGGCTTTCAATAATTTTATTTGAAATTACACAAGGGTCACAACTTACGTTTGCAAAATCTTCAATCAACACAACATTAGTTGGGGGAATCTCTTGAAGAAACACATCCAATGTTACCAGGCTATCAATGAAAATTTCAACCAACTGAGTTGATGAATTATAAAAGGCTCTCTTCAGTTCAATCTCATGCTGACCCGGCGCCGAGAAGATCGTATCGGGAGTTACTTTCCCGGTGTTCACCTGGTCAAGAAATATTTGAGCACCATCTGCATTTGAGTTCACAAAAACTCTACCGGCCTGGCTCACCTCGGTCATTGAAATGTTAATAGATAAGGTGCTGTCCTTCAGTATATTGACGAGAAATGAAGCATCAAGGTAATCGATTTTTTTCAGGGTAAGTGTGTGCGAACCGGTTGTGGTTTCAACTGTGTCTGGCGTTAACTGACCAGTATTACTATTGTCCAGCCATATCTCTGCATCAGCTACATTTGATGAAACAAATACTTTGCCGAATTGAGGTGTAGAATCATCAGGAGAAGTTGGTGGATTGGTTTTGCAACTAAAAATCAGCAGAGTAATAAACAGAAACGATGTGACTTTCTTCAGCATAATTATACTTCCTTAAATAATGCGTGCTTCAGTTTCGATAATTTTCGATTATTTGCGAAATCAAATTATTTAATACTGTTAAAATAATAAAGATTATTTTTTGCACCCTAACTCTCCTGAAATTTAAAATAAAAATGCCGTCCCCCTTATTCAAGGCAACGGCATTAATATGCTAAAAAATTGAATTAGCGATTATTCAGCATGAGCAACCCAGAATCCTGTAACACTATTAATCTTAGTATCACCCCAGGTTTTTACTTCAACAGTGAAGCCATCTCTTGATATTGAAATTGGTTTTACTGCATATCTTACTGCAGTGCTTTTGTCAACATCAATTGAAGAAATACCACAAACAACATTAGGCTTATTTTCGAATGGTTTTAGAAAATTAACCTGAACCGTGATTGTTCTGTCGCCTGTATTTGCATTCAATGTATATGATTTGGTATCAGCACTGGCACCCCAGGTTCCACTTAAAACCTGAGTTTGGCTGAAAGCAAAAGCAGATACCAGTAAGAACAGCGTTGATATTAAAAATAATCTTTTCATTTGAACCTCCATTAAATTGATTAAGTAAGTATGTTTGATTAGTTAATTTGAAAACCTAATAATAATATAAATAATCTAAACATTAAAAAACATTTAATACGCACTTAGAATTATTATTATTCCAGCAATTTTTTCTCAGATTTTTTCAGTCCAGCAACAACAAGTTTGTAGGATTCGTCAATCCATTCAATCAAATTGGCAGCCGGAATCGTTCCATCAATAATAATAGTATTCCAATGTTTTTTGTTCATATGGTAGCCCGGTTGAACCGCTTCGTATTCTTCTCTCAATTCAATAGCTTTTTCAGGATCGCATTTCAGATTTATTTGTAATGGAATAGCTTCAAGTGAAGCAAGTAAAAATATTTTCCCTGTAACTTTGAAGACGAGAGTTTCTTCGTCAAAAGGAAATTCTTCTGTAACCGCTTTTTTCTTGAGGCAATGTTTGCGGATTTGTTCGATGTTAAGCATTCTTTTTTATTTAATCCCAGTCTTCATAATCTACTTCGCAAAGAACTGATTCTAAATCGTTAAATATTAGATTCTCCAATTCTCCGGTAAAAGGTGGTAGAGTTACTAATGTCTCCTTCCCTTTAACTTCTATTCGAATCCTTGCTATTCTATCATCATTTAAGATAAGTTTAATTGGAACATACATTTTGAAACTTTCTGAAACCTCTTCCTCCCTTACTCGAATTGTTAATCTGATTTTTCCATCATCTGTTTCAACAGTTTTATATGCGACTCTATAAGAAGGAATCTCTGTTCCATAAACATACTGGTTGAAGAACCAACCCATGTCTTCTCCAAAATGCTTATCCGCAATTTTTTTAAAGTCTTCTGTAGAAGCACTTTTATTTTTATAGGTACTGTAATATTCTTGCATCAAACTTTTGATTTTGTCTTCATTCATTGTTTTCAAGTCTAGGAGCATAGCGCGTAACATATGAAGTATCCAGGCACCTTTTTTGTAAATTATTAAATTATAATCTCCTTTCGTATCACTTGAACTTGTTCTATAACCTAACCAAATCGGACCAGCTTCCTGACCAGAGCCAATTAAATAATTTCTTACATTTAAAATTTCATCTTTCCATTCAGTAAGCATATCAAAAAATAATTCATTATCATTTTTAGCAGCTTGTAAATACCACAAGCCAGAATAAGAAGCAAATCCTTCGCTCAACCATTGATCATGATAGGTTTCAAAGTCCACTCCAATTCCCCACCATTGATGTGCAACTTCGTGAGCTCTAAAGAATTCATCTTCTCCCTTAAACCTGGTTTGAATGACAGTATGCCACCCTAAGTGTATTAACCCGGGAAAGGCTTCTCCATGCATATATGGAATTTCCGTTGCTCTCACAGCATCAAGTGAAAGACCTCCAAATAAATTTGAAAATAATGTTATACTATTCGAAACGTCCTGAGCTATATATTCTGATGCATCACTAATTGAAAGAATTCCAAGTTGCCTGAAATAACTGCTGACTAACTGATGACCGTACTCCGATATAAATACATTGACCGTAGGTAAATTTTCATTTTCAACTTCATATTTCTCAAAATTTCCAATATTAAAAGAAGCATTTCTCATTGGTGTGGTGTAATTCCACACCGTGCTTACCACCTCATCTTGTTCACTTCTATTTACAAAATCACCAATACTAATAAGATCGTATTTTTCTGGTGTGTTAAATTTTAAAGAGAATGTTGCTTTCTCTTTATTGCTATATCTAGGATACCATAAACCAGAAGTATGCAATTCAATCCAGCCAAATTCATCTTTTTCAAGTAAATCACCGTGATAGTAAGCTGTCAAACTATGCGGATTTCCATCGAGATAGTTGTTTGGACAATCTATCCATAACTCAAAGCTTTCTTTAAAATTTGAAAAAGTGGAAACTCTCCTATCCTCCCAATTCACAGAATCTACTCTAAGTTGATCAAACAAATAAAACATTATCCAATTTTGATCGCTATTAATTGATCTAAAAGTGATATTGCACTTAGCAGAAAAATCCAGGTTGTCCTCTATTGTGGATTCAATATTATATGAAATTAAATCAAGAAAGTATTTGTTTGAATTGTTAACCGTACAATTTTCTAAGGTCTTTTTTTGTGCGGAAAATTGATTAATAATCTCGCGTGTTTTATCTGAACCTATCCAGGCACTGCTTTCACCACTTCTCATTAAATAGATTTCTTCTTCTTCGAAAGGATTAATTTGAAAAAATATGGTTCCTAGTTTGCTTCCTTGAATTTGTGAATAAAAAAATCCGTTTCTACCTTCGGTCATGAGAGATCTTAAAAAATCAGATCTCGAATATCCAACATCATCATCTTTGAAATAATCGACACAACTTTCAAGTTCATGATTTACTTTTTTTGTATCTGATGTTTCAGAGGTAAGGTCCTCGAAAAGCTCGTTGTAAGTATTATCATCGAAAAGTAAGAATAGAGAGCTGAACTCAATATCAATATTCTCTGTTTCATAGAACCGGTACAATTGTTTTTTTTCTATCTCTGTAGAGGGAGTAAATAAAAACTCCCCTTTTCCCATGAACATTAAAGCGTAAGTACTATCGTTGTAATCAGCGCAGGGGTAAATTGTTCCTTCTAGTAATTTAAATGTACCGACATCTCTATTTAGAATAATCTCTGAGGTAATTTCAGCACTTTTTGCAGACGATCTTAAGTTCAATAAATAATGTGCTGCAATTTCATATTCATTTGCTGGTTCAAAGTCAAAATTTATCTGTGCGAAGGGTTCTAAATTGAAAAGTAATGCTGTTATCAAAGACAGTATAAAGTATCTAAGAAAGTATAACATTTTATTTCCCCCAGGTTTAATTTGAGGATAATTATTTTACTTTATTCCGGTAGGAAATTTAAAAATTAATATCTTGAATTCAATCGACTTCACTCATATTCTTTCAAATCAATCTGTATGAAAAGAGAGATTTTAGATAAATAGTCACTTCATTTTCTTAATTTACATGCTGAGTTTTGAATAGTAATCAAGATAAAAATGATTGTTTATATAAATAACGAATTCAAATTATTAGATGATGCAGCCCTCTCTCCCTTCGATCGAGGCTTTCTTTTTGCTGATGGAGTATATGAATCAATCCGAACATATAACGGCAAACTTTTCCGATACAAAGAACATCTTGATCGATTAAAACGAAGTCTGAAAGAAGTAAAAATTGAATTTGATGGTTTCGACTCGATTGAAAAAAATATTTACGAATTAATTAAAAAAAATAATATTGAAAGAGAAGCGTTAGTTTATCTTCAAATTACACGCGGACCAGCAATTCCAAGAACGCATCATTTCCCTAACGAAAATACTTACCCAACGTTGTTCATTTCGGTTACAGAGTTTTCAGAAAATCTAAATGAACAAGAAAAAGGAGTCAAAGTAATTCTTCAGGAAGACATTCGCTGGTTGAGGTGCGACATCAAATCTACTTCCCTGCTACCTGTTATTCTTGCGAGTCAGAAAGCAAAAGAAGAAGATGCAGCAGAAGCAATTTTAGTGCGTGATGGAGTGATAACTGAAGGAACACGCACGAACTTTTTTGCAGTAAGAGATGAAACCATTTTTACCGCTCCAAAGTCAAAATTAATTCTTGAAGGAATTACGAGGAATGTTGTTTTGGAGTTTTGTAAAAAATTCGGAATAGAATACCACGAAGAGTTTATTAATAAAGATGAGCTTAAAAGTTATAACGAGTTTTTTATCACCAGCACAACAAAAGAAATTACACCGGTCACAACAATTGATTATTGGACGATTAACCAGGGCGAGACCGGTAAAATCACAAAATCTTTGCAGACAGTTTTTAAAAAAGTTGCAGAGGATTACTAATGCCCGATTCATCACAAACATCTGCAAAAGTATTTATTCTCACAGGCGAATGGCAGGATGTTCGCGGTAAAAATATACTTAAATTTATTGGCACCTCTGATAAGTTGGAAATTATCGAGCTTGTCTTTTCAAACAATCCTGTATTCTTTATTAATAATCCATCAGTTATTACCAAACTGTCTGTTCCCTACAACAGGAAAGAAGTTGAGTTAAAGAATTTTGAGGAACAAAAAGTTGATGCGCTTTATTTCAACAGTCAGCGGGACCTAAAAACTGCCGCAGAAGAATTAGAAAGTATGGCAATACGAAACTATGAAGCCGATATTGATCCTGCACGCAGATTTTTAATGGAAAGATTCATAAATGCTCAGGTTCAGGTTGAAGGAACATTTACAAAGGAAAAAAATCTCAATTCAATTTCAAATCCCAAAATTGAGCCATGTGAGTTTACCCCGGAATTGCTTATCGCTTCAATTGATATTGAAACAGGTGCACATAGCGGTCAGCTTTATTCTGTTGCCATTCATCTCTCTGGCAAAGAAGAAGAGAAGAAAGTATTTATTGTTGCCGAAGAGAAAACCAAACTGCCCAACTATATTGAACCATTTGAAAACGAAAAAGATTTACTTCAAAATTTTCTAAAATGGTTTACAGATAAAGATCCTGATGTAATAATCGGATGGCATGTAATAGGTTTTGATCTGATGTTCCTTGAACGTAAATGCAATGAGCTGATGATACCGTTTGATATCGCTAGGGCCGGTGGAAGAGTTTCTCTCCGACAAAGAAAACCAAGTGGATATTTTGCTTCTGTTACAGGAAGAATTGTTATTGATGGTCCTGTAGCATTAAGAACTTCATTTTTCACTTTCGAAGATTACAGACTCGAGACTGTCGCTCAGGAAATGCTGGCAGAAGGCAAAAGCATTTCCCAAGACCACGATAAGGTGAATGAGATTGAAAGGATGTTCAAAGAAGATAAAGTAAGTCTGGCTGAATACAATCTCAAAGACGCTGAGTTGGTTACTAATATTTTTATAAAAGCTGGCTTAATAGATTTATCAATTCGTCGTTCACAACTTTCAGGATTGTTGATGAATGAATTAGGAATGATGACCGCAGCATTTGATCATTTCTTTTTGCCAAAACTTCATCGTGTCGGATATGTTGCACCGAATGTAAAAGACTTGCAAACCTCTGAACATGCTGCAGGTGGTTATGTAATGGACCCGGTCCCGGGAATTTATGATGATGTAATAGTGCTTGATTTTAAAAGTTTGTATCCGTCTATTATCCAAACTTTTAAGATTGATCCGTATTCAAATTTGAAATCAGACATTGATACAATAGAAACATTAAACGGTTATAAATTTTCGAGAACGCAACATTTTCTGCCGGAGTTTATTGATCAGTTAATCGAGCAGAGAAACCTCGCAAAAAAGAAAAAGGATAAGCAGCTTTCACAGGCAATAAAAATATTAATGAACAGTTTCTACGGAGTTATGGGTTCATTCGGGTGCAGGTTTTATCATCCAAATTTACCGACTGCAATAACCGGAACCGGACAAAAATTGTTGATAGATAGCAAAACGTTTCTGGCTGATAATGGTTACGAAACAATTTACGGAGACACAGATTCACTCTTTGTTAAATTAAAAGAAGGTGAAGGAGAAAAGGCAGAAGAGAATGGAAACAAAATTGCAGCTGATTTAAATAATTATTGGTCGGGAAAAATTCAAAAGGAGTATAACCTAAAATCATATCTCGAAATTGAATTTGAAAAATATTATCGCAAATTTATTTTAACTCCTGCAAGAGGGAGTGAATCCGGCGCAAAGAAGCGCTATGCGGGACTTTTATCTGTATCTGGAAAAGAAACCATTGAGTTTGTCGGGATGGAGTCTGTTCGCT
>Ga0210074_1000060_pt1 | contig 49642 bp, 42 predicted proteins | sample China_Galinas_Co_FD_184860 | JGI IMG/M metagenome (GOLD analysis project Ga0210074, IMG submission 184860) | Wetland microbial communities from San Francisco Bay, California, USA, that impact long-term carbon sequestration -... | ecosystem: Environmental > Aquatic > Marine > Wetlands ... | reverse complement strand
CGGGCGGGTGCTATCCTGCTTCGAAGTCTGCATTGGAGCCTTGTTCTCCTTTGCGGATCAGGCCCGTGCGAGCTAGACCCTCGCGCGGGCCGTTTTCGTTTCGGAGGCGAATCGATCGGCTCGATGGACCGATCGGGAAAACCGGCCTCGAAAAGTCGATCGGCCTCCGGGCTGACTTACGCCACAATACCGAATATTCCGAGTACAGTCAACCGACGAAACGCCCCGATCGGCACAGCCTCAATTCAGCTCCAGCCAACGGCGGAGAGCGTCCTCCGCGGCTGCCAGCTCACTGGACCGGCGGGGCAGGGTTTCAAATGGCCGAGAGGAAACCTTGCAATAGCCGATGTGCAGTCCGGCCGATCGAGCATGTGGCGATCGCGAGCTCACCTGCACTCCATAGGAGCTTCGGTTTCGGCCAGAATCTCGTCTGCGAAGATGCCGGCAAACTGCCGGCCTTCTCGCAACGGATCTCCGGGAAGGTGCCGAGCCCATGGTAGCCTGCCAAGTGGCGAGACAGTTCTCGCCGTGTCTGCGCCGGGACCCAAGACCATGAATCGAACGCCAGAGCAGCGCCTGGAGAAGCTCAGGGAGCACGCCCTGAAGGGCTGGGAGCTCAGCCGGGAGCATCCTGTCTTTCGAGATCGTGCCAGGAACTGGCTGGAAGCCCACCCCTCCGGCTGGCCCGAGGTGGATCGGCTCTGGCAACAGTGCCTCGACGGTGAGGGTCCCCTGGCCGCCTGGCTGGACTCGGGGGCCGTTCCGTCCGCGTGGCAAGGCTTCCCCGCCCTTCACAGCATCCTCTCCAGCCATCCCTTTCCGGGCCTCCTGTCATGGTCGATCCGGCAGATGTCCCGCGCGTCGTAGCCGACGCCGCCAGGCTCCTGCGTCGCGGTGAGCTGGTGGTCTTCGGTAGCAGCGCCCTCGCGTTCTGGCTCGACAGAGCACCGCGAAGCCGAGACGTCGACGTATGGTGCGATCCACCCGAACGCGGCGACGCCGTCGAAGCCCTCATGGGCGAGCTTTCCTGATACCACGAGCGCCATGGGGTCTACGTCGAAGTGTGGGCGCTCGAAACCTTCACAGCTCCGACAGGATGGCGCTCGCGCGCCCTTGTCCAGCCGCTGGACGAATCACCGGAGGTGACGCTGTGGGTCCCTCATCCGCATGACGTTCTCTTCGCCAAGCTCGAGCGGATGACGGAGAGTGACGTGGAGCACGCTCGACGAATCTTGGCGGAGTTGCCTCTCTCTCCTGACGAGCTGCGGGCCCTGGCTGCGGAGAGTCCGTATCTCTCCGGAGTCATCGAGGATCCGGAACGGATCGCCCGATTCCGCTATGGCCTCGCGCGGCTCGAGAAGCTGCTGGGATAGGTGGCGCCGGGGAAGCCCGACGAAACGCCCCGATCGGCACAGCCTCAATCCAGCTCCAGCCAACGGCGGAGAGCGTCTTCGGCGGCCGCCAGCTCCTCCTCATTGCACCGGCTGATCTCCTCGGCGATGGACGCGCGCGGGACGCTGACGACCTCGCCGCGTCTCACTCCCACCCTCGCGTGTCAGCAGCGTGCTCGATGAAATCGAGGGCGTCACGCTCCGACGCGCGTCCGCTCACCAAGAGGGACTGGCGCCGCGCCTCCTCGACGAGGTCGGGGACTGCTCGAGCATCGCCGAGGCCGGCCGCGAGCAACTCGCGCACGAGCTCGCTCCGGGTCGTATGACGCCGCCGCGCCTCCCGCGCCAGAGACCGCTTGAGAGACGAGTCGAGGCGGATCGTGAGGACGGTGGATTCTCTCTTCGCCGGGGGCATAGTCATCCATTGTTCCAGAACTGATCCAGGGTCAACCCGCTTCGATCTCAAGTCCCATGCTCAGGCCATGAGACGCGTATTCTAGGCATGGTATGTACCTGAATGAGAGTGAAGCGATCATTTTGGACATGAGTGGCGCGACGAGACCTGGCCTTCCGAGCGGGCGTCGGCTCTGCGACCCGACTTCGGCACGGACAGCGACGTCGACCTCCTCGCCCGCTTCGCTCCCGGCACGTCAAGGAGCGTCTTCGACCACGTCCGCATGGAGGACGAGCTCGGCCAGATCCTCCACCGCCCGGTGGACCTGGTCACGCGGCTCGCCGTCGAAGAGAGCCCGAATCCCAATCGGCGGAAGGAGATTCTGGGCTCCGCCAGGCTCGCCTATGCCGCCTGACAGGGACGACGACCTGCTCACGGACATCGTGACCGCTGCCCGCGCGGCGCGGTCGTTGGACCCGTTCGTCCACCACTACAGGAAGATCGACTCGGAAGAGCTCTGGACGACCGTATCCCGAGATCTGCCTCAGCTCTTGCAGGCCTTGGGAGGGCGGAGCCGGCAGCCGCCGGTCGAGTAGCGGGAGAGCGCCCTTGAGCCGTCGAGCCTGACCATGAGTCGCGCGTTTATATTATGGGATGTACGTTTCATGGATTGAAGGGATCATTTAGGGCATGAGTTGCGCGGCCGTGCCCTTATCGATCGCCTTCGATGCGTTCTGCCGCGCAGACTCCCAGGTGGCTCCGGAGGACAGCGGCCCGGCCGTCGTGGTCAACACCTGGGAGTGCACCTCGGTCGAGCGATGGATCTTCTCGGATCGGGAGATGCGACCGGCCACCGAGTTCTACGTGCCGACTCTCGAAACGCCGGGATGGGAGGGATGCGATCGGTAGGCGTTTCTACTGCTTCGCCAGAAAGGCGTCCAGCTCGGCGTACGCCATGTCGGGATCGGCCTTGCCGTCCCAGATCCGGACGAACCGCCCCAACGGGGACTCTTCTTCGTGCATGGTTTCTTCGGTGTCGCCTTCGGAGGTGGTGCCTTGGGGGGTCCAGTCGGGGCCGAGGGCTTCGCGGGCTTGGTGGAGGCGCTGGCGGGCGGCTTCGATGTTGCCTTGTTTCCAGTCGATGTAGCCGAGGAGGAATTGGCCGCCGGCTGCGCGGGTGTTGGTGGTGGTGGCCCATTGGAGGTGTTGGCGGGCGCGGGTTAGGTCGCCGCGGAGGAGGTCGATCTCGCCCAGGACGAGGAGGCTGCCGGTCTCTTCTTTGTTGAGCTCGTGGGAGCGTTCGAGGGCGCGGGCGGCGGCGTCCAAGTCTTCGGGGCCGCGGGCGGTGAGGGCCCGGAGCGTCCCCCATCGCTTGAAGCCGCGGTGGCTTTGGGGGTCGATCTCGGTCAGGCGTTTGAGGTGTTCGAGGGCCTCGTCGGTGCGGCCCTGGGCGGTGAGGGCGGCGGCGAGGTAGTAGTGGGCGTCTTCGTGGTTCGGGTTGAGCGCGAGGGCCTGGCGGAAGTAGCTCTCGGCCTTCTTCGGGTCGTGGGCGGTCTTGATGGCGTCCATGCCGGCCCGCTCGAGGTGCCAGAAGCGGGCGAGGCGCTCGCGGTCGGTGAGGTGGGCGGCGTCGGTTTCCGGGTCTGGGCCGGGATTCGGGGCCGCTGCTGGGCTCGTGCCGCGCGGCGCATCCGCTTCGGGTGGCCTGCCGTCGTCGTCGGCGCCTTCGCTCGCGGTGGTCGCGTCGGCGCCTCCGTCGGATGCGGGGTCGGATGGGGCGGCGGTTGATCGGGGCGACGGCGTGGCCAGGGCGTGGGGCTCCGGGTCGCCTTCTTGCAGCTCCCAGATCATCCCAGCCTGGAGGTTGTCGTAGCTGTCGGTGCCGCCGCCGAGCCAGTGGACTTGGACGGTGTCGAGGCGGGTGGCGCCGCCGAGGCCGAAATGGACGGTGCGGGTGCTCTGGGAGAGGTAGGAGGCGCCGGTGACGGAGCGGCGGAGGAGGGTGTCGCCGGCGTGGGCGAGGACGGTGGCGCCTTCGCCTCGACCGGTCAGATCGCCGCCCGGACCGCGGCTCTTCAGGCGCAGCTCGATCCAGTGGCCGGTCTGCATGTCGTTTCTGAGGAGCTGGACGCCTTCGCCCCTCGAGGTCAGGTGGACGATCGCCACGTCCAGGTCGCCGTCCTGGTCGTAGTCGGCCATGGCCATGCCGCGGCCGACGTGGGGCTGGGAGAGGAGTGGGGAGAGGGGCGCCAGGTCGTAAAAGTGCTCGCCGTGGCGGTTCCAGAGGAGCATGGGGACCTGGGGTTCCAACCTGGTGGAGTCGTCCGGCGACTCGAAGGTGGAGCCGTCGACCACGAAGAGGTCGAGCCAGCCGTCGCCGTCGAGGTCGGCCAGCTCGGTGCCCCAGCCGACGAAGCGCAGGGCGATCTGGCCCAGACCGAGGGGGGCGGAGCGGTCGCTGAAGCCGATGCCGGCCGGCAGGCCGGGGCCTTTCGTCCGGGCTGTGGCAGCCTCCGCTGTTCCCGGCCGCGCCGGCCGCGCCGGCCGGACGTCCGCCAGCAGGTTGTCGTAGAGGGCGTTCTCCTGGGCGATCCAGTGGGTGACGAAGAGGTCGTCGTCGCCGTCCCGGTTCCAGTCGCCGGCGGCGAGGCCCATGGCTCCCCGGTAGTCCGCCACCCAGGCGGCCAGGCCGATGTCTTGGAAAGAGCCTTCAGCCCTTCTGGTAGAGCCTTCAGCCTTTCTGGTAGAGCCCCCAGCCTTCTCCGAAGTGTTGCGGTAGAAGGCGTTGTCGGAGACGTCGTTGGCCACGTAGAGGTCCAGCCGCCCGTCGTCGTCGAAGTCGCGCCACAGGGCGCCGAGGCTGCGGCCTTTTGGGTTGTCCACGCCGAGATCGTGGCCAACCTCGGTGAAGGTGCCGTCGCCGTCGTTCCGGAAGAGGAGGTTCCGCTCCGGATCGTAGGAGACGGGGTTCAAGGTGTACGGCACGGCGTGGCCGTACTGCTGGGAGAGCTGGTCGCGGGCGTTCGGGTCCTCCTGGTAGCGGACGTAGCCGGTGACGTAGAGGTCCGGGTCCCGGTCGTTGTCGAAGTCGCCCCAGGAGAGCCCTGCCCAGTAGCCGTCCTGGAAATCTTGGACGGTTTCGGCGAAGTGCTGGTCCGGCACCAGCCGGCCGTGGTCGTTGTGGAACAGCATCAGCGCGTGGTACCCACTCACCGCCAGATCGAGCCAGCCGTCGCCGTCCACGTCGGCCCAGGCGGCGCCCATGCCGATGATCCGAAGCTCGGGAAAGGCGTCGCTCCGCCGGAAGGTGGCCTTCCCGGTCTCCGCGAGCTGGTTGGCGTACAGGACGGACTCGGCCCAGGTGGACGGGTCGGCGGTCAGCGGCCCGCCGGCGCCGACTACGAACAGGTCCTCGTCGCCGTCGTTGTCGAAGTCGCCCCAGGCGAGGCCGGAGCCCATGTCCTCGGGGAGCTGGGAGCTGCGGGTGCCGGTGAACGAGACGAAGCCTCCCAGGCCCGCCTCGTCGGTCACGTCAACCAGCCGCGGCTCGGGCGCGTCCTCCGGCAGTCCGCGCGACAGCCGTTCGGTGATCCCTTCGGTCTCCTCACCGGGCCGGTACTCCTCGGGACGGGTGGCGCGGTAGATCCAGACTCCGGAGACGGTGCCGAGGACGGCCAGCACGGCGAGGATCATGGCGGCCCGGCGCAGGCGCCGCTTGCGACGGCCCCAATGTCGATGCGTTTTGTCCGGTTTGCGGCGCGCCTGAACCGTAGACGGCGTGCTGGCCTCTTCGGGCGCGTCCGCGCTCGGCGGGGGAGAAGCGTGCCCATCCGGTGAATTCGACGCGTCCGGTACGCCCGCCTCCCCCGTGCGGGTCTCGGTCGGTGTCCCCGTGTGTTCGATCGGATCGCTCATCAGCCGCCCCCGGTGCCCACGACCGCCGCCGTGCCACCGGCCGTTTCAGGACCGCTCTCTCTCACGTCGGCACGCGCCTGTCGCGCCGGGTTCCGGACCCGGATGACCGCCTCCTTGCGGGTCATCTCGATCACCGGCGAGGTCAGGGTGTTGTCCTCGCCCAGGAGGAAGTTCAGCAGGTACTGGTCGACCTTGCGGTAGTTCAAGATCACGGTGACGTGGAGCTGGTCCACAGGCGATCCGGGGGCGCCGGCCTGCTGCTTCGGAACCGGAATCTCGTAGTCCTGGACCGGCCGGGCCGCCTTGGCCAGCTCGTCCTTCGGCACGGCGCCCACCGCGCCGGGGCAGTCGACGGCGTACTCGACCGTGTCCGAGTAGCCGGGGAAGAGCGCCCGGCGGTAGCGCACGCCGACCATCTCCCACAGGTTGTGGCGGTCGATCAGGTTGCCGTACTGGTCGACCGGCTCCGCCTTGAACAGGAAGCTGCCCGGTTTGATGAAGTGCTTCACGTCCCGGGTGCCGGAGGAGAAGATCTCGTGGCCGTTCTGGTCGGTGACGTGGACCTCGACCCAGCTCTGGATGATGTCGAGCGGCCCGGTGGGGAAGTCGTGGCCCACCTTGTTGGCGGTGAGCACCACGCGGATCGGCACCTTGTCGCCAGGCGCGACCTCCTCCGGCGTCCGGATGGCGACCTCGACCACCGGCCCGTCGGTCCACTTGGAGCGGATCTCGGGGATGTCGAGCTTGCCCTGGAGCCAGTCTTGGGTGAGCTTGGCCTGCTCGTGCCAGCCGTCGAGCTTCAGCATCTCGGGCATCATGCTGTTGGCGGCGATGAATCGGTGGCTCCGATGCTTGTGATCGTCCGGGCTCCGGTTGTAGTCGAGCGCGTCGCCGGAGGCCGGGTCGGTCGAGTCCACCAGGGGCATGTGGCACTCGCGGCACTCGATGGTCTTCTCCGGGTTCCCCTTGACGTTCCAGATGCTCGCCTTCCAGTTGTCGTACTGGTTCTGGAGCTGGACCCAGCCGACCCGGTTGACCTCCTCGTCGATGAACTGCTTGTGGCAGGCGGCGCAGTACTCGGGCGTCTTGAACGTGCGCTTGGAGAGCTGGTTGTGCTGGTCCGGGTAGGTGCGGATCAGGAAGTCGCGCACCGCGCGGGCGGGTCCGGCGGCGGAGGCCCACTGGAAGAGGTAGGCCGGCGGCTGGATGATGACGTAGTTGGCGTTGCCCTGGAGGTCGGTCTCGCGCACGCTGTGGCAGGTGAGGCACGAGATCCCCTCCTGGTAGCCGGCCGCGCCGGTGAGCTCCTTGGTGTAAAGGTTCTTCGAGCCGGAGAAGAGGGAGATCGGATCGTGGCAGCCGCCGCAGTAGCGGGTCGATTCCGGCCCGTTCTGCTGCGCCATGACGTTCTGGACCCCCTGGAAGAACTTGTCCATGGCCGCGTAGCGGTGGGCCGAGGGCTTCCACTCCTCGACGATCTGGGTGTGGCAGCCGGCGGTGCCGCAGGACTCCGAGCCGGAGAGCGACGCCGCGTCGTAGGCGCCGCCGGTGGCGGTCTTGGCGAGGCTCGGCGCGAACGGCCGGTCCGGGCCGTAGACGAACTGGTAGTCCTTCGGGAAGGCGTTGACGTAGTGCGGCCCGGAGTAGAAGAGCGCCAGCCCCGCAATGATCACCAGCCCGCCGGCGGTCGCCGCCAGGGTCTGGATCAGGGTCTTCCGCGCCGGCGCGGCGGTCTCCGCCTTGGCGTGCACCCGGACGTAAACCAGCACCACGTGGGGGATCGCCGCGGCCAGGGCGACCAGGGTCGACACCAGGTGGACGTTCCTCCAGAGCGGCGCCATGCGCAGGCCGAACAACCCCTGCCAGGTGACCACCAGGCCGGAGACGGAGGTCACCAGGAGCGCCGCCACCGCCACGTAGCCGAGCAGCACCACGTCCGAGAGCTTGAAGCGCTTGTAGTCGACCCAGTGGACCCAGAAGTACCAGGTCAGCGGCACCAGCGTGGCCAGGCCGACCAGGGTGTGGACCAGGACGCTCCACTCGACCGTGGCGTGGAACGGTGCCAGGGTGATGGCGAGCCCGGTGATCGCCTCGAAGGCCAGGGCCACCAGGGCGATCTTCGAGAGGGTTGCGGACCAGCCGGTGCGGAAGCCGTTGTGGGAGTGCGTTTCGTTCGCCATGGTTCCGTCTCCGTGAAAGGCTCGTGCCGTGCTCGAGTCGGGTCCGATCCGTCGTCGATACGTGCTCGGGCTTGGGGATCTCTCCTGAGCTTCTCGCGCCGCCGCCGCAGGCGGTATGACGAGCGTCAGGCGGCGATCACCGGGAGCCGTCCCATCTCTTCGAGCTGGCGGTGGCGCCGGGCACCCAGGAGCGCCGCGCCGATGGCGCCCGCCAGGATGGACTCCGGGTGGGCCACCACGGCGAGATCGGGCTGCTCGGCCGACTGCTTTTCGTCGATGCACTCGCGGAGCGATGCCAGGAAGCCGGCGTCGCAGGCCATGCCGCCGGTCACCAGCACCGTCTCCTGAGCGCCGATCGCGCGCACCAGGCGGGCCAGCTTCGAAGCGATCGAGAGATGGATGCCGCGCAGGATGTCCGCGGTCTTGACGCCTCGGCTGACCATGTTGATGACGTCGGTCTCGGCGAGGACGGCGCAGATCGACGAGCACTTCTCCGGTTCTTCGGACTCGAGGGACAGGTTGCCCACGTCCTCGAGCGGCACGCCCAGGTAGCGGGTGATGTTCTCGACGAACTGCCCCGACCCGGAGGCGCACTGGCTGGTCATTCGCACCTTGCCCACCTTGCCCCGGCCGTCGAAGGTGATGGCGCGGGCGTGCATGGCGCCCACGTCCAGGCCGGCCCGTGCCTCGGGCACCAGGAAAAGGGCGCCGCGGGCGTGGGTGGTCATGGAGTAGAAGTGGCCGGTTCCGAAGTCGACCGCGTCGCCGTCACCGGTCGAAGCGATGTAGTCGAAATCGTCCGTGGTGACGCCGGCCGAGGTGCAGGCGTCGGCGAAGGCGGAGCGGACCACCTCGCGCACGTCGCGGCGGCGGATCCGTTGGATGGTGGTGGCCACCATCTCGCCCGCCTCGCCGGCTCGGCTTTTGAGGATGGCGATCTTGACCGAGCTCGCGCCCGGATCGATACCGGCGGTGAGGTGGATGCGGTCGGTGCGATCGGTCGGGTTCGCGTCGCTCATGCTCTTACCTCCTGGGCCGCCTCGGTGGTTCCACCCTCCTGGACGAAGGTCGGCAGCAGCCCCGCCGTGCCGGCGTCGAGATCCTCCAGGGCGAACAGCGCCGCGCCCATCGCCCCCATGTAGATCGAGTCCGGGTGGATGTTCATGGTGATGGCTTCCCCATAGTTGTCGTCCACCAGCTCGCGCAGCACCTTGGTCGCCATGGGGTTCTTGCACACGCCGCCGGTGAAGGTGAACTCGTTCTCGATGCCGCCCGAGCGGGCCAGGAGCGACATGGCCCGGAGCATCATCGCCCGGTGCAAGCCGGCGAGGATGTCTTCGCGCTTCTCGCCCAGGGCCAGGCGCTCGCGGAGCTCGGCGCCGGCGAAGACCGTGCAGGTGGAGTTCACCCGTACCTTGCGGGTCGCCTGGAGCGCCAGCGGCCCCAGCTCGTGGAGGCCGAGGCTGAGCTCGTCGGCCAGGTACCCCAGATAGCGGCCGGAGCCGGCGGCGCAGCGGTCGTTCATCTGGAACGAGGTGACCACGCCGTGCTCGTCGACCTGGATCGCCTTGGTGTCCTGGCCGCCGATGTCGAGCACCGTCCGGGTACCGGGGAAGAAGCGGTGGGCGCCCCGGCCGTGGCAGAGGATTTCGCTGCGGATCGATTCCTTGGGGAAGGGGAGCGTCTGGCGGCCGTAGCCGGTGCCGACGAAGGCGAGCTCGTCGATCGGCTCGGCGGCGACGGTGTCCACCACCCGGCGGAGCCGGGCCAGGTCGTCCGTGCCCAGGTGCCCGTTGCCGTTGCCCGGCGTTCCTTCGCCGATCCGCTCCGTGGCCCGCCGCAAGAGATCGGCGAACGAGCGGGTCTCGAGGTTGGTCTCAACGTCGAGGATCGCCCGGTCGTAGAGGGCCAGAAGCCGCTCGAACGGGGCGTCTCCGCGCTCGGCGATCGTCTCGGCGCCTTCGACGAAGGCGGCGCCGGCCAGGTCGCGGAAGAAGTCGCTCTTGCGCGGGGCGTCGCCAAGGAAGAGCTCCGGTGCGTGGCTCTTGGCACCATCCAGGATCTCGGCCACCGCGGGCTCGAGAGCGTTGCGCCACTCCTCGTGCTGCGGTGACTCGACCAACTCGCCGATCCGCTCGCGGAGGTGCCCGAGCTGGTCCAGGTAGAGCTCCAGCCGGAAGGCCTCCTGGAGGAGGGTCTCGAGCGGCCGGGAGCCGTTGACGTCGCCGCTGCCGCCGCCGGTTCCGTTGCCGTTGCCCGTCCGACCGGCGTCGTGGTGGAACGACGTGGCGAGCTGGTGCTCGAGCATGGCGAAGCGGGCGGCGGTCAGCGCCTCCTCCCGCGCCACGGCGCAGGCCACGTCATAGCTCGAGCGGCTGTTGGTGATGCCGCGCCCCAGGACCTCGCCGTCCTCGGTGAGGAGCAGCGCCTTGGTGGTCGTGGAGCCGAGGTCGATGCCGACGACGCACTTCATGCGGACCTCCTCTTGGGGCCCTTCTTGTGGCTTGCGAGCATCTGGAGATAGCTCTGGACCCTGTTTTCGATGTTGGCCTTGCCGAAGTAGCGCGGGTCGACCAGGTCGGACTCGATGAACCCACCCGGCAGGCCGGTGCGCTCTTCGAGGGTGCGTAGCATCAGGAGCTGGCCGACGCTGAACGAGTTGCACGACTTGACCGAGTTGATCAGGAAGCCGTCCGCCTCGTAGTCGCGGAGGTACTGTTCCAGCAGGCTGACCCGGTTCGGCAGGCAGTGGTTGGTGTAACAGTTCAGGCAGTACTCGGCGAGGCTTTCGAGCGGCCGGTCCGGATCGTGCCGGAAGCCGGTGTCGTAGAGCCCGCCCACCTTGGTATAGGTGGAGGCGACGACCACCGCCCCCTCGCGCGAGAACATGCGCCAGAAGTCGTTGAAGCTGGTCCAGTTGGGTGGCCCCTCGACGACCAGCCGGTAGCGCTCCTCGGTCAGCTCGCCGTCCGGGGTCATCGGCCCGCGGCCGGCGGCCATGCGCTCCTCGACTTCGGCGCGCAGCTCGCGGTAGTACTCCCGCGCGTCCTCGGTGCCGCGGAAGGCGGAGAAGATCGGCCCGACGTAGTAGACGCCGCCGAAGTAGCCGTCGATCGGCGACGGCTTGTGCTTGGCCGACTCCCAGACCGCCACCAGGTCGTCCTCGGCCTGGCGGGAGAGCTCCAGGATCTCGGAGAGCCGGTCCATGTCCAGGCTCTTGCCGGCGATCTTTTCGAGCGCCGGGATGACGTCACGCTCGAGCTGGTCGACCACGTAGCGCCGCATCTCCGGCGTGATCTTGCCGTCCGCCTGGTACGGCACGTGGAGCATGGAGACCGGGCAGTCGTACTCCTCGCGCAGGATCTCGAACCACTTGAGGAACGTGAAGCAGCCGGTGTAGGAGAGGAGCAGCAGGTCCGGGTCCGGCAGTTGGGTCCCGGTGGGGCTGATGTTGCCGGACTTCTTCATCCCCAGGTCGCACTTGACGTAGGTGCAGACGTCTTCCGAGTGGCCGGATTTTTCCGCCTCGCCGATGTAGCCGCGGGACTTGCCCCGCATGCCGGACTGGAGGGCGTTGATCTCCGGCAGCACCGGCAGCAGGTCGAGGGCCGACAGCAGCTCGGTGAGGTTTCCGGGCACGAAGGTGTAGACGACCTTGTTGCCCTCCTCCGGCGCCCGCTCCAGGCGCTCGAAGTGCTCGCCGATCATGCGCTTCTGGCGGAGCTGGCTGGCGTCCTTGGACGGCGTGATCGGGGTCGGGGCCGCCTCGGGCGGCGGTGCCGACGGGCTCTTGACAGCGTCGGTGGCTGGTGTCGTCATGCGCTCTTCCCCCACAATTTGACCGAGTCGGAGAACGCGCCGGCCTGCTCGCGGATGGAGCCGAACTGGCCGGTGTTCTCGGAGAACTTGAAGCTGGTGTGCGGAATCCCGGCGCGGTCGAGGGCGCTCTCGAGCATGGGCTGGTCCAGCAGCGCCGGGTCGCAGAAGGAGGCGGCGGCGAAGACCACGCCGTCGGCGCCCGCCTCGCCGACCCGGGAGATCAGCTCGGAGCCCTTCGTGCCGTTGGCGATGTAGCGGCTGGCGGTGGCCACGCCGTGGTCGAGGTAGGCGCGGGCGAGGGCGGCCAGGGCCGGCTCGTCGTCCGGGGTTTCGATCTCCCGGTGCAGGAAGCGCATGCCGAGCTGGAAGTCGTCGTCGACGATGTCGCAACCCGCCTTCTCGAGCGTCCGAATGAGCGCCAGCGGCGGCTGTTCGCAGAAGGAGCCGACCACCGCCACGCGGACGTTGTCGTAGGGCCGGGCCTCGCGTGCCCGGAAGGCCTCGACCGCCTCGTCGATGAGCGTCGTGTGCTCCGCGGTCGGCAGCACGGCACCGGCCCGGACCACCAGATAGGCCTCCGACGCCGGCACCTTCCACGGCTCGGCCCGGCGCAGGGCGTCGAGCTTGCCCAGGGCGCGGCGGCGCGTGTTCTCGGCCGCGATCGCCGTCCGCAAGGCGCCATCGTCGAGGGGCTTCGCGCCGCGCTCGACCAGCGCCTCGGAGAGCGCCATCATCTGCTCGCCGTAGAACCGGCCGCCGACTTCCGGCGAGAAGTTCTGGGGCAGGTCGACGTAGAAGGTCAGCTTCTCCGGCGAGAGCAGGTTGAAGATCCCGCCCAGGTTGCGGATCACGTCACAGATCGAGGGGAAGAGCATCGCGTCGAGGACGTCCAGGTCGCCGCGCAGGGCGAGCTCCACGGTGCTCCGCGGGATGTGGCAGATGTAGCTCTGGAAGTACGAGTCCCCGCGGATGATCTCGAGCTGGTCGCCGCCGCCGAAGAGAGCCACCGGCAGGCAGCCCTGGGCTTCGAGCAGCGGCCGCGGCACGTAGATCGGCATGTAGCCGACCGCCGGCCGGCCGGGGTGCTCGTCCTTCCACCGGCGGACGGCCTCGAACGACAGGTCGTCCACCAGGTGGCGGCAGCGTTCCAGAAGCGAAGCGGCCGGATCGGAGTGGACCGCCGCCGGGTCGGCGGAGACGGCGGTGGCGTTCCGGCCGGGGTCTCGGTCGGTCTGGGTTCCTGGGCTCACGATTGACCTCCGGGGGTCGGGCTCCCGCCGAGGAGCGGCCGGGCCTCCACCGAGCTCAGGGAGAGGTCCAGGCCCTCGCGCAGGGTCTGGCGCGGGCAGTCGGTGACCACGCCGCACAGGGTGATCCGAAAGATGCTCATAGCGACCGTCTGCGGCCCGCCGTGGATCGACGGCTCGTACCAGCCGTAGAGCCAGTTCAGCATGCCGAAGACGTTGTAGGTGATGCGCTCGAGCTCGCGCGCGTCGACCGACTCGCCGGCCGCCGGTCGGCCGCAGCCGGTCTCGACGACCTGCTCGACGATCGAGCGGGCGAGCTCGAAGTAGTGCTCCTTGAGGGTGCGGACGACCGCCCGTTGCTCTGGCGGCAGGGAGGCCGCCTCGTGCACCAGCACCCGCATCACGTCAGGGTTTTCGGCGACGTAGCCCACGTGGTGGGAGATGAAGACGTAGAGCCGGTCCTCCGGCACCTCGGCGATCTCGAGGGTCTCCTCCGCGGAGGCGATCAGCGCCTCGAACGCCTCCTTCTGGAGTGCGAAGAGGATCTCTTCCTTCGACGGGAAGTAGTTGTAGAGGTTGGACAGGCTCATGCCCGCCCCTTTCGCCAGCTCGCGCATGGACATGCCGTAGAAGCCGAGCTCGGCGATCGCGGTCGCGGCGGCGCACAGGATGCGCTCCCGGGGCGCGGTGGCGCCGGCGCCCGTCCCCCGGGCGTTCGCACCCGCCAGGGTCTCGGTCTGGCTCACCGGTTCCTCCAAGACGGCTTGCGGCGCTCGAGGAAGGCCGCGATCCCCTCGTTGCCGTCGTGGCTCGACAGGATCTCGTCCACGTACTGGGTCTCGGTCCGGGTGAGGGCCTCGTCCAGGCGCGCCAGCCAGCCGGCGCCGCCGCGGATCGCCTCCGTGCTCTGGCGGAGCGCGAAGGCCGAGAGCCCGGCCAGGGTCTGCCGGTACCAGGCGAGCAGGTCCGCTTCGGGGTCCTCCCCCTCCAACTGGCGGGTGATCCAGCCGATGCGGACGGCTTCCGATGTGGAGACGGCCTCGCCGGTCAGGAGCATGCGCTCGGCGGCGTAGGAACCCAGCCGGTCGGCGCCGACGGCGGCCAGCACCGGCGGGAACACGCCGAGCTTGATCTCCGGGCAGGCGAAGCGGGCATTCGGCGTGCCGAACAGGAAGTGGCAGATGAGCGCCAGCTCGAAGCCGCCACCCAGGCACTGGCCCTCGACCAGCGCCGCCACCGGCACGGGGTAGGCGGCGAGAAGCCGGACCAGGCGGTGGAAGGCGGAGAGCATCCCCGGCGCCTTCTCCTTCACGTGCTCCTCGACCGAGGCGCCGAAGGAGAAGTTGCCGCCGGCGCCGCGCAGCACGACCAGCCGCAGAGCCTCGTGGCCCCGGTGGGTCTCGAGGGCGTCCGTGATCTCGTTCATCATTTCCGAGTCGAGGACGTTGCCCTTCGGCTTGTCGAGGAGAATGCGGAGGACCGTTCCCTCTTCGAGCAGCGCGACCTTCAGGGTCGCGTACCCGGTGTCGGCCGGAGCGCTCATCAGGCCCCCTCCAGCGCCGGCTCTTCCTCCCGCTTGGTGGAATCGGCCTGCTGGACCCCCTTGCGCGCGCTCGGGGACAGCACCTCGAGCACCAGCTCCCGGTCGAACCGCCGTCCGTCGGCGACCGCCCGGCGCAGGGCCGCGAAGTCGATCTGCCGCTCGCCACGCTCCCCGTAGTGGAAGGCGGGGAAGCCGGCGGAGGCCTCGGTCGCCATGTTGAGCGACAGCCAGGAGCGGTTGGTCTCTGAGTTGGCGTACCAGTGCTCGAGCTTCTTCTTGCGCAGCCCTTCGAGGGTCTTGCGCGTGCAGTCCGGGAACGTGTGGAGGAGCGTGGTGACGTACTCCTCGACCTTGGCGTCGAGGGGGGCGAGATCGATGGTCAGCTCCTTGAGCTGTTCCTTCGCCCGGGCCTTCTCCTCGCCGCTCTTCCACGCGCCGAAAACCATCTGGCCGGTGGCGTCGATCCAGGAGCCGGTTTCGACCAGGGGGTTCGGCACGGTCTGTCCCGCGCCGTCCCGGTAGACCGGCACCACGTCGTTGATCAGGCCGAGCCGGTGGGCCATGTAGGCCGACCACTGGCTGCAGAGCGCCAGGGACTCGGCCGCCTTCGAGAAGCCGACGTAGAGGTGCAGGAAGTCGGTCGAGCCGCCGTCCGGCGCCGAGCCGTGGATCGGCCCCGCCTGGCCGAAGGAGGCGTTGTCGCCGGCGACCGAGAAGTCGCAGGCCATGCCGATCTCCTGGCCGCCCGCGACCCGCATGCCGTTGACCCGGCAGATCACCGGCTTGTCGCACAGCAGAATCGACGTGACCATGTCGTTGAACAGGCGCATGTACTGGAGGTACTCGTGGGGCCGTCCGGCGTAGTAGGTGGCGTACTCCTCGGTGTTGCCGCCGGTGCAAAACGACCGTTCGCCGGTGCCGGTGAAGACCACCGCCACCGCGCGGCGGTCGGCGCTCGCCCGGCGGAAGCCGAGGATCACCTCTTTGGTCATCTCGGTGGTGTAGGAGTTGAGCTGGGACGGGTTGTCGAGCCAGATCCAGACCTGGTGCAGGCCTTCGACCGGGTTGCCCCGGCGGTCGAGGACCGGGCGGGTCTCGTAGCGGATGTGCCGGAAGGTGTGGTCCGGCGCGAGCTCGTGGTTGCGGACGTCGTTCATCGGGTCGTTCCTCTTCGGGGGCGTTCTCGTTGCAGTGGACATCGGTTGGGTCAGTTCCGGGGATCGAGGATCATGCGCCGCTCGAGCTCGTGGCGGGCCATGGCGTCGAGCAGGGCGTCGAGCTCGGACATGGGGGCGCGCTCGACGACCGGCGCGAGCTGGACCTGTCCTGAGTAGATGAGGTCGAGCACCGGCGGATAGGCCTCCGGCGGGCAGCCCCAGGTGCCGTGGATCGAGGCGTCGAAAGCCATCAGGTTGGACAGCCGGGTCGGTACCTTCTCCGGCGTGAAGCCGACCACCATCATGGTCGCGGCCGGGCCGAGCAAGGAGTAGGCGAGCGTCTGGCCGGCGGCGGTGCCACTGGTCTCGAAGATCCGGTGGCGGAGCGACGGGACGTCCCAAGTGGCCGCCAGGCTGCGCACCTCCTTGCGCACGTCGCGCGGCTCGCGGCCGGTGACGTCGATCACGTGGTCGGCGCCGAACGAAGACGCGGCGTCGAGCGACGCGCGCTTGACGTCGCAGGCGATGACCCGCGCGCCACGGGCCCGGGCGATCTGGACCGCGAAGCCGCCCACGCCGCCGGCCCCGACCACCACCGCCAGGTCGCCGGCGGCCAGGTCGGCCCGGACCGTCGCCTGGTACGCGGTCGAGACCGCGTCGGCGACCACCGACAGCTCGTCGAGGGCGAAGCCGTCCGGCGCCCCGGCCAGGCTGACCAGCGGGTGGGCCGGCACCAGCACGTGGGTGGCGAAGCCGCCGTGGTCGTCATTGCCCGGCATGGTCTGGTGGGGGCAGGCGTTGCCGCGGCCGGCGCGGCAGAACGCGCAGTCGCCGCACGGCAGCACCGCGGGCACCAGCACTGGCTGGCCGATGAGGTCGGTCGCGCCGTCACCGGCGGCGACCACCCGGCCGGTGATCTCGTGGCCCAGGACCAGGGGCAGGGGGTGGCGCGTCTTGACCGAGCCGTCGGCGAAGGAGAGGTCGGTGTGGCACAGGCCGCAGGCGGTCACCTCGACCAGTGCCTGGCCCGGGCCGGGATCGGGCAGCTCCAGCGCACGGCGGACCAGCGGTTGCCCGGGAGTTTCAAGAAAGTAGCCTTCCGCGGTGATCGAGCTCATGGTGCGTACAGCCTCCTGGGGTTGGTTCTGGAGTGCTGCAGCCACTGTATGAACGATCGTTCGTTCAGTCACCACCCGATGGGGTGGGCCGATCCATCAGCCGGCCGGTGGCCGGGCCGGTGTGGCTACGGTCAGGCGGCGCCGCCGGCGAGCGGCCGGCAAGCATCGCACGCCGCCACGAGGAGAGCGATGCGAACCGTGTCGGGTGGGGGAAGCGAGCCGGCGCCGAAGGCGGTCAGCACGCCCGGATCGGGGTGCTCCGGGCTCACGCCGGGAGTCTATCGGTCAGCTCTTCCGGCGGGTGCGTCGAGCCTGGCGCGCCGTCGCCGGTCGAGGGCGTCGACCGCCTGGCGGCGGCGCTCCTTCAGCCGCTCCCGGCAGCCGCGCTCGACCGCGCGCAACAGGCGGCCGGCGCAGTCCGGAGTGTGGGCGGCGCGAAGCTGCACCTCGAGCACGGCCTCGTCCAGGATCGTCGTGGCATCCGCCGGCGCCACGCCGTAGCGGCGGAACAGGGTTTCCAGGCGTGGAGCGAGCTGGTGCAACGTCGCCACGAGGTCGAGACGAGGAGCCATCGCTTCCCATTGTACCGGCGCTTCCGGTCGATCGGGACCCACGGGATCGCCGGCTTCGCAACAGATCGGTGACAAGACGCCCTGTGCGATGGCGCGGAGGGACTCCGTCCTCAGGAGTGAGGGGCGGGCCCGCCGGGGGCACCGCCGTCCAATGGGAACCCAAGCACCGATCGGCGCCGATCGGTGCCGATCGAGGAGGATGGGATGCGACAGGGACGACGACCAGAAGAGAACGGAGTGCGAAGGGCACAGAGGCCCCCGGGATGGCTGGCGTGGCTCGCCGTCGGTCTGCTGGCCCTCGCCGGGGCACCGGCCGCGGCCGGGTCCGGTTCTGCGGCGGGCTCCGGAACCGATTCCGGAGTGGAGGACCCCTCCGGAGACGGCCGGATCGAGCTGCACGCAGCGCACCACCCGTCGGCCGCCGCGACCCGGCGCATGGCCCGCTGGCACCGGGTTTGGCGGGAAGAGGCGGGGCCGTTCGATCGCCTGCTGGGGGGCCTGGGTGCCGTCGATCAGCCTGCGCCGGTGGGGCGTCCCGGGTGGTGCCGCGCGCTCGCCGAGGCGCTCGTGGCGTTCGACCGGGAGCGCGCCTTCCCGGTGCCGTCGTATGCGGTTGGGCGGCATCTACGGCGTGGGCTCGATCTGCTCGGCCGGGGCGCGATCGCCTGCCTGGAGGGGCGGCGCTACGCGGCGGCCTACGAGCTGCGGCGGGCGCAGCGCGCGTTTCGTGACGCCGCGTCCGTGCTCAGTCCGTACGGCCTGGCACCGTGATCGGCGCCAGGATCGGTCCCGGCGGTCAGGGCACTGTCAGTGCGCTGAGTGACCGGCCTGGTACCGTCCGGACTGCCGGGTCTGCTCCTGGGCGACCAGGCTCTGAATGACCGCGCGGTCTTCGGGGCTCATGTTGAGGAACTCGACGCCTACCTCCAGCGAGCCGTCCCGGCGGGGCTTTTCATAGACCACCTTGCCATCTGCCCGGACCACCTTGTGTCCCAGCGAGATGAGCAGGACGGCGAGGGAACCGAAGCCCAGCGTCTCCGGGCTGACGAACATACAACCACCGGCGCCCAGGGTCTGGGCGCGGGTGAAGTCTTCGAACGGTTTGAGATACGGATCGGGCTCGACCAGACGGACCAGAGCAGGCCGGTCGATCGAGACGCGGGGGAAGCGCCGCCTCGGACGGATGGACATCATCGATCTCCTGTGCGTGCCGTGCATGTTCGCATCGACATAGAAGTATATCTAATCGCTCATCACGGGGAAGCCTCTGTCCCTGCGGGCGGGCCACCCCGTCTCCGCGCCGACGGTAAACTGGCACGATGCCCGAGCCGGCGCCGGTCCGCGGCTTCATCCTCCAGCCCACCTATCGCATCGAAGGGGGCCGGCCGGTGGTCTGCCTGTACGGCACCCTGGAGACCGGCGAGAGCTTTCTGATCCGTGACCGCCGCCAGGTGCCGTGCTTCTGGGTTCTGGAGGAGCACGCCGGGCGGGCGGCGGAGCTGGGGGCTGACGTGGCGCGCCTGGTCGAGCGGGTCGTGTCGGCGGACCGGGTCACCCTGGACGGCGCGCCGGCGGCGCGGGTGGAGGTGCGCCGACCGCCCGACGCTCCGCCGGTGCGGGACCGGCTGCACCACCAGGGCATCCCGACGTTCGAGGCGGACGTGCGCTTCGCCGTGCGCTACCTGATCGACCGCTCGATCCGCGGGTCGGTGACGATCCGGGGAGCCTCCACTCGCGGCCCCGGCATCGATCGGGTGTTCGAAGATCCGGAGGTCGAGCCCGCGGCGTGGACGCCGGACCTGTCGGTGCTGTCGTTCGACCTCGAGACCGACCCCCGGCCGGACCACCCGGACACGATCCTCTCGGTCGCCCTCTACGGTTGCGGCGCCTCCGAGGTGTTGATGGTCTGCCCGGAGACGAGCCCCTGTCCCGACGGGGTGGTGCGGTGCCCGACCGAAGGGGAGCTGCTCGCCGCGTTCGCCCACCGGGTCCGCGACCTGGATCCGGACGTCCTCACCGGCTGGAACGTCATCGATTTCGATCTGCGCGTCCTGACCGAGGCCGCGGAGCGCTGGGGCGGGATCCTGGAGCTGGGCCGCGGCCCCGGCGCGGTGCGGATCGCGCGCTCCCGCCGTGCCGACGGTGGCGGGGGCCGGCGCGGACCGGCGTCGGCCTCCGTCTCCGGCCGGGTGGTCCTGGACGGCATCCAGCTCCTGCGCGGAGCCTCGGTGCGCATGGCGAGCTACGCCCTGGATGCGGTGGCGCGGGAGGTGCTGGGCGAGGGCAAGACCGTCGACCTGGGGGAGGGCGGGATCGAGGTCCTGCGGCTCTGGCGCGAGGACCGCGACACACTGGCCGAGTACAACCTGACGGACGCCCGCCTGGCGCTCGAGATCCTGGAGCGCCTGGAGCTCGTCGAGCTGGCGGTCGAGCGGAGCCGCCTGACCGGGCTCCCCCCGGACCGCATGGGCGCGTCGATCGCGGCGTTCGATTTCCTCTACCTGTCCGAGCTCGGACGCCGGGGGATCGTCGCGCCGAGCGTCGGCGCTCCGGCGGAGGACGACGAAGGCGGGGACGGCGACGCGGCGGGCACGGCGGGCGGCACGGTGCTCGCGCCGCGGCCCGGGGTCTACGAGAACGTCCTGGTGTTCGACTTCCGGAGCCTGTACCCGAGCGTGATCCGTACCTTCGGCATCGACCCGTTCCAGTACCTGCCGGCCGGCGACCGCCCCTCCCCGGGGGAGACCGAAGACGAGGGTCCGGTGGTGGCACCGAACGGAGCCGCCTTCCGCCGCGACCGGGACCGGGGCGGCACCGCTGAGCCGGGCATCCTGCCGGCGCTGCTCGACGACCTCTTCCCTCGCCGGGAGGCGGCGCGGCGCCGCGGGGACCGGGTGGCGAGCTACGCCATCAAGATCCTGATGAACTCGTTCTATGGCGTGCTGGCGACGCCGGCCTGCCGGTTCTACAACCCGCGGATCGCGAACGCCATCACCGGCTTCGGCCGCTCCGTGCTGCTGTGGAGCCGCGACCGGATCGAAGGCTGGGGCCATGGGGTGCTCTACGGGGACACCGACAGCCTGTTCGTCCGCTCCGGCCGGGCCGACCCGGCGGCGGCGCGCACCCTCGGCGCCGAGCTCGTGGAGCGCCTGAACCGGGCGCTCGCCGGCTGGATCGCCGAACGCTGGCACCTGGAGAGCAGGCTCGAGATGCAGTTCGAGCGGCTGTACTTGAAGCTGGTGCTGCCGTCGACCCGGGGTGGGCGGCGGGGCGCCGCCAAGCGCTACGTCGGCCTGGTAGAGGAGGAGGGGGAGCGGCGGACCGTGTTCACCGGCATGGAGGTGGTCCGCCGCGACTGGACCGACCTCGCCCGGACGGTGCAGCAGGAGCTCTACGAGCGCCTGTTCTCGGATCGACCGGTGGAGGAATACCTGCGGGGGGTCCTGGACAATCTACGGGAGGGGCGCCTCGACGAGCTGCTGGTCTACCACAAGGGGCTGCGCAAGGCGCCGTCGGCGTACACCGCGACGACCCCGCCCCACGTGCGGGCGGCGCGCAAGCTGCGAGGACCGCTGCCGGACGTGGTCGCCTACGTCATGACCGTCGCCGGGCCCGAGCCGGCCTCGGACGTCCGCCACGACCTGGACTACGGGCACTACGTGGACAAGCAGCTCCGGCCGGTGGCGGAGCCGGTGCTGGGGCTGGTCGGGCTGGATTTCGACGCGATCACCGGGCAAGGGCACCAGTTGGGGCTGTTCTGACTGGATCTCCCCCCAATCCCTCGTTCCCTTTCCTGCCCTCCGGGGGGAAAGGGACGCCCCCGCCCGGCCCCTGCCTGGTTTGTGTGTCTCAGGCGAGGCCGGCGGTGTGGAGGGCTTCGAGGGCCTGGCGGCGGCTCTTGGACGGGCTGCCACCGGTGTCGATCGTCCGGAGCGTCACGTCGGGCCGCGGCCGGGGCTCCTCCCAGCGCTTCTTGACCGCTTCGTAGATCTCTTGCCCGGCGTCGGAGACGCCCGGGCGCGCGGCGCGTTGCTCCATCCGCCGCCGGATCTCTTCGGCCGGCGCCTCGCACACCAGCACCACCGCGGGCACGCCCCAGGCGCGGGCGGCGTCCAGGAAGGCGCGCCGCTTGGCCTCCTCCTGGAAGGTCGCGTCCACCACCACCCGCCGGCCTTCGAACAGCGCCTCTTCAGCGCGCTCGAGGCAGACGGCGTAGACCCGCTCGCGCCACTCGGGGGTGTAGAGGCCCTGGTCGAGGGGCGCCGCGGCGGACTCGTCCGGGGCGATCCCGGCGAGGCGCTTGCGCACGTCGTCGCTCCGCACGTGGTCGAACCCCGCCTCCCTGGCCAGGCCCTTGGCCAGCAGGCTCTTGCCGCTCGCCGGCAGGCCCGCGGCCAGGACCAGGCAGGGCCGCTCGGACGGCGGCGCCAGGGCGCCCAAGGCGAGCAGGAAGTGGGCCCGCGCCCGCTGGAGGTCCTGCCAGCGCTGCCCTTCCGGCACCTCGTTCTCGTCCAGCTCGAAGCTCTCCACCTTGCCGCGCACGATCGCCCTGTAGGCGAAATAGAAGGGGAGGAGCGTGCGGCCCTCGGCGTCGTCCGCGGCCTCGAAGTAGGCGTCGGTGAACGGCCCGGCGAGCGCCCCGTACCCCCGGAACGCCAGGTCCATGGCCAGGAAGGCGACGTCCGCCACCGGGTCCGCGTAGCGGAAGCGGGCGTTGAACTCCAGGCAGTCGATCACCACCAGGTCCTCGGGCGGCTGCCGGTCCGGGAACCGGTAGACGTGGTCCAGGTGGAGGTCGCCGTGGGTGTCCCTGGTCACGCCGGCGCGGGCGCGGTTCCCGATCAGGTCGTGGTGCTCTCGGAGGGCGCTCTCGGTCAGCGCGCGCAGGCGGCGCCAGACCGGGTGGCTCACTGTCTGGCCCTGGAACCGCTCGGTCTGGGCGAAGTTCTCTCGCGCGTTGCCGGCGACCACCTCGAAGCGGCCGTAGCGGGCGATTTCGTCGCTCGTGGCGGCACTCCGGTGGAAGCCGGCGATCCGCCGGCCGAGCGCCTCGATCTCGTGGCGGTCGACCTCCCCCCGGGCGATGGCGGCGGACAGTCGCGCCTCCTCCGGCAGGCGCTTCATCCGCACCGCGTACTCCACGGCCGGGCCGCCGCCGCCGATGCGCAGGCCGTCGCCCTCGCGCGTGATCGGGACGACGCCGAGGTAGACCGTCGGCGCCAGGCGCCGGTTCAGGCGCACCTCGTCTTCGCAGTCGGTGCGCCGCTTTTCCAGTGTCGTGAAGTCGAGGAAGCCGAGGTCGACCGGCTTCTTGACCTTGTAGACCAGCTCCCCGGCCAGAAAGACCACCGAGATGTGGGTGTGGACGACGGTGACCTCTCCGGCCGGGTGCGGATATGCCGCGGGGTCGGAGAGGGCCTCGACGAGTGCTTCAATGTCGATTGCGGCCCTCCCGCCTCAGCCGAGGCTGTCTTTGCCCACCACGGACGCGATGCTCCAGCGCCCGGCGCCGTGGGCTGCGATGTAGAGGAAGAGGAAACAGTAGACGACGGCGAGCTCGCCGTGGTTGGCGATCGGCAGGTAGATCGGTCCCATGTGGCCGCCATGGACCTTGAAGTAGGCGACTGCCATCTCGCCGGCGGCGATGAACGCGGCCCAGCTCGCGAACAGGCCGAACAGGATCAGCAGGCCGCCGAAGAGCTCGATGATGCCGGCGACCCCGGTCAACGAGGCCAGCTGTGCCCGAGCTCCGCCGAAGGCGCCGAAGAGCTTCTGGGCTCCGTGGCAGAGGAAGGTGTAGCCGGCGACGATCCGTAGCACGGCGTAGAACTGCTCGCTGTACTTGCCGAGGAACTTGTGCATGGGGAGTCTCCCGAGTCAGGGCCGAATCGGGAACGGGTTACTCCCGATCCGTGGGTTCACAAGATCGACGGAGCGGCTCCAAGGCGGAGCGCAACCTGTCGTTTCACGGCGAATAACGACTCATTCTAAAGGATGGCAGGAGGAAGAGCTCGACAGCGAGCGGCCGGCCGGACTCCAGGGTAACCCACGAGGGGAGGGGGATCGCAAGCAGGGTGAGTCCCCCGACGGCGGCGGCTCAACGGTTTCCCAGGCCGTGCTTCTTGAGGAAGTAGGAGACGTTGCGCTCGTCGATCCCGAGCATCTCGGCGGCCCGCCGCCGCACCCCGCCCGCGCGCTCCAGGGCGGTTTCGAGCAGCCGGCGCTCCTCGGCGAGGAGCGATCCGCGCAGGTCGAGGGGCGGTCCGTCGACGCCGGCGCGGCGCACCTCCTCGGGAAGGTTCCGCCGCCGCAGACGCTCGCCGCTCTCGAGCACCACGCCACGCTCGATGACGTTGCGCAGCTCCCGGACGTTGCCCGGCCAGTGGTAGCTCTGGAGGGCCTCCACCGCGTCCGGCTCGATGCCGACGATCCGTTTGCCGACCTGCGCGGACACCGGCCGGAGGAACGCCTCGGCCAGGATCGGCACGTCCTCGGGCCGCTCGCGGAGCGGTGGCAGGTGGATGGTCATGACGTTGATCCGGTAGTAGAGGTCGGCGCGGAAGGCGCCGGCATCGACCGCCGCCTGGAGCTCGGAGTTGGTCGCGGAGATCAAGCGCACGTCGGAGGTGGTCGCCCGGCTGTCGCCGACCCGCTCGAAGCGCCCGTCCTGGAGCACCCGGAGCACCTTCGCCTGGGCCGGTCCGGGCAAGGAGTCGATCTCGTCGAGCAGGAGGGTGCCGCGGTGGGCGACCTTGAACCGTCCCACGCGGTCCTGGAGGGCGCCGGTGAAGGCGCCCCGCTTGTGGCCGAAGAACTCGCTCTCGAAGAGGTCGGTCGGGATCGCCGCGCAGTTGACCGGGACGAAGGGGCCGCCGGCCCGTCGGCTGCGCCGGTGGATGTGCTTGGCGATCTCCTCCTTGCCGGTCCCGGATTCGCCCAGGAGCAGGATCGCCGTGTCCGTCGGCGCGACGGTCTCGGCCATCTCGAGCACCCGCCGCCAGGCCTCGCTGGACCCGAGGGGGGTGAGCCGCTCCAGGTCCTCGCCGCCGTCCCGGCCGTCGCCGGCCGCCGGGATCGCGGGGTCGCCGCCGCGGCGCAGCAGCTCGAGCTCCCGGCGCAGGCCGGTGTTGCCCAGGGTGCGCTCGAGTACCAGCACCAGCTCGTCCGGGTCGACCGGCTTGAGCAGGTACTCGGCGGCGCCGGCCTTGAGGCACTCGACGGCCGAGCGCACCGTGCCGTGGCCGGTCAGCACGATCACCGGCAGGTCGGGGGTGCGCTGGACCAGGTGCCGGAGGAGCTCGCCGCCGTCTTCGCCCGGCATCTTGAGGTCCGTCATCACGACGTCGACGCCGTCGAGCATCGCATCCGTCAACGCCTCGCGCGTGCTGCCGGCGGTCCGCACCTCGCAGCCGCGCCGGGCGAGGAGCGCCGCCAACGATTCGCGGACGTACTCCTCATCATCGACGATGAGGACGCTGGCCTGGAGACTTTCGCTCATGCTGGGTCTTCCTCGCCTTCTGTCCGGCTCTCCGGGAGCAGCTCTACCGACGCGCCGGCGAGCGGGATCTCCACCACCACCCGGGCGCCGCCTCCGGCGCGGGTCTCGGCGCGGATCGTTCCCCCGTGCTCGGCCACGATGCCGTGCACCACGGACAGGCCGAGACCGGTCGAGCCGCGGGTGGAGAAGAAGGGTTCGAACAGGTGATCGCGCGCCTCGTCCGAGAAGCCGGGACCCCGGTCCTCGACGGTCAGCACGGCGTGGTCGTCCCGGCGCTCGGTCCACACCTCGACCAGCCCCCCCGGCGGCCGGTCTTCCGGTGGGTTCGGGGCGCCTGCGGTCGGGCCCTCCGGCCCGGCCGGGGGCTCCTGCGGCGTCTGCTGGATCTGGCAGGCGTTGAGCACCAGGTTGAGGGCGAGCTGCCGCAGGCCGGTCGGATCGCCGAGCACGGTGGCCTCGGCGCCCAGCCCCAGGTGGGAGCGGATCTCGATCTCCCGGTGGCCGCGGTCGGCGCGCACCAGCTCCACCGTGTCGCGTACCACCCGGTCGAGGTCGACCGTCTGGCTCGGGTTGCGGCCCGGGTCGCCGAAGCGGAGCACCTGGTGGACGATCCCGGCCACCCGGTCGATCCCCTCGCGCAGCCGGGGCACATGGGCCGCGGCGGCGTCGCCGGCGCCGTCGTGGAGATCCTCCTCCAGCAGCGCCAGGTAGTTGCGCATCCCTTCCAGGGGGTTGTTCACCTCGTGGGCGATGCCCGCCGACAGGCGGCCGAGGCTGGAGAGCCGTTCGGCGTGGCGAAGCTGGCGCTCGAGCTCCCCCAACCGGGCCTGGTGGCGGCGCTCCGCCTCCGCCCGGGCGGCCCGGCGGACCTCGCGGAAGGCCACGAACCCGAGCAGCGCGGTGAGGGTCATGACGGCGAGGTTGAGCGCCACGGTCGTCCGGTATCTGCCGGCCAGGTCCTCGATCGAGCGGGTCAGGCGGTCGCCGTCCTCCCGCCGTTCGAGGGTCCAGTCGATCGTCGGAGTCCAGCGCTTGTCGAGGACCGGGACGGTGACCACCAGCGAGGTGCCGTCGAGCTGGCTCGTCGCCTTCCGTCCCCCGGTCGTGTCGAGCGACAGGCGTCCGTCCAGGCCGGGCGCCGCCGCCGCCAGCAGCCGGACCGGGTCGATCAGGGCCTCGATCTCGCCGCCCTCACCCTGCTTCGACGAGCCGAGCGGCCAGCTCACGCGCACCAGCCGGGCGGCTCCCTGCGGGTTCGCCGTCAGGTCGCTCCGGGGCGGCAGGAGGACCGGGTAGCCCTCGCGCCGCCCGGCCGCGACCACGACCATGTCCGGGCTGCTCCGCACCTGCAGGCGCTCGACCGACGGGTGGGCGTCCAGGAACAGGATGACCGCGGCCTCGATCGCCAGCCGGCTCCACCGCCGGCGGACCGGGTCCGGGTTGCCGGCGGCGGACGGAGCGCGGGTGAGCGGCGGCGAGTAGGACAGGAAGATGAAGTCCCCGCGCAGGGTCGCCAGCACCGCCTCGAGCGCCCGGGCGTGGGCGTCCGTCTGCAGGGTCAGCTCCTGGAGCGCCAGCCGCCGGGCCTCGTGGCGCGCCGACAGGATGCCCCACACCGCCATGCCGTTGATCGTCAGGGTGACGATCAGCAGCAGCACCGTCGCCTGGACGTCGGACGGGACGCGGCGCCGGCGCCCGGTCGTGGAGTCGGCGAACGGACGCCGCAAGGTGTGCCAGAGCGGTTTCATGGACCCGACGACCGCCATAAATTTTATGTTCGATCGTGTCGAGCGATCTTACAGCATCCCCGGGTCCTTGTGTGGGAATGCCTGCAGCGTCTGGCACCGTGAGGCGCCGCAGGCATCATAGAGATTGCGGTGCCGGGTCAGGCGCCGGCGGCTCCGCCCTGGTCGCCTCCACCCTGGGCGGGCTCGGCGCCCGCGCTGTCAGGGTGCTCCGTCCCGGCGGCGGTTGCGGGCTCCATCGCGCCGGCCGCGGTGGCCTCGTCCCCTTCTTGGTGCTCTTCCTCCGCCTTCTTCGTCAGCTCCGCGTACCGCGCGGGGGACATGTCGGGCAGGGCCTTGACGAACGCGGTCATCGCCCACAGCTCTTGCTCGTCGTGGGTCGGGCCGAAGCCGGGCATGCCGGTCATCTTGATGCCGTGCTTGATCACCCAGTAGACCTGCTGGGCGCTCATCTCCCTGCCGCTCTCGACCAGATCGGGAGCCGGCGGGTTCAGGCCCTTGGCGAGCTCGGCGGCTTCGGCGCCCGGGCCACCGTGGCAGCCCTGGCAGGTCTCCGCGTAGTGGATGGCGCCGGCCGCGACCCGCGATGGGGCGTCGTAGTCCTGGGGCACCTCGACGCTCACGGCCCGCGAGTCGACGGAGTGATCCGAGGTGGTGCTGAGCGCCCACTTGACGAGGGCGGAGTGGGGGGTGGTGGCGGCGACGTCGTACGCCCCCGAGAAGATGAAGGCGACGGTTCCGGCGATCGCCAGGAGGATCAGGACGACGATGATGACGAGTGTCCGCATGCGCTCTCCTTTTGGATTCACCCCGATTCCCTGCAGACTGCGTACCAGCCGCAGGCTCCGAACCATCCCGGTCTTCCTGCCCTCCGAGGCGGGGTTCGCCGCCTCCGCGGGGGTGGCGCCCAGGCTCCACCGGTGGCAACATGGATCGGGGACGGACCGAGGAGGTGCCTTGTGGCCAAGCTGCTCCGCTGGTTCCCGTGGCGCTACGTGGTCAGTCGTGTGGCACGGGCCCGAGGGCTGATCGACCCGATCAAGGTGCTCTCGCGCCTGGAGAGCTTCGCCCAACCGCTGGAGGTCAAGGAGCCCTTGGAGCTCCTGCGGGCTGGCATGGTATTCCACGCCCGGGGCCTGCTCAACACCAGCGCCATCCAGCACAACCTGGACTGGATCTGGCCCTACTGGGTCGAGCGCCAGTATGACCCCCACGACGTGTCGTTCATTCCGCGGGCGTTTTCGATCACCCACGTCAACTTGACGCATCGCAACTGGACCGCCTTCGGCCTGCCCGACGTCGACCAGATCCCGATCGTCGACCCGCGCGGCCTGGTCACCCCGTTCTGGGACGGCTGGTCGCTCGACGCCTGGGTGCTGGCGGACGACGGCCGGCGGCTGGTGCCGTCGCGGCTGCTGCCGGCCGACCGGGTGGAGCAGCGGCTGCTGTGCTGCGACGGCGGCGGCGTCGGCACCATGGCGGTGGTCACGACCGCCGGGCACGAGGGCCTGGAGCTGGTCAGCCGGGCGGAGGTGATCTGCCACGAGGAGCGGGCCGAGCTGCTGCTGACCCACGAGGCCAGGGCGGACGCCCCTGGCTGGCTGGTGGTCGCCCTGCGCCCGTACAACCCCGAGGGGGTGAGCTTCGTCCACCGCCTGGACCTGGAGGAGGACCGCGCCGGCTGGACGGTCGACCGCAAGCGCCGGGTGCGCTTCGACACACCGGTCGAGCGCCACCGCTTCTCCACCTACCGGGACGGCGACGTCTTCCGGCGCCTGCCGGGCGCCGGGAGCCGGGAGGCAGTGGACTGCAACGTCGGGATGGCGAGCGCGGCGGCGCTGTTCCGGATCGAGCCCGGGGCCGGTGCGCCTTCCGGGTTCGGCGAGGCGGCCGGCGCGCGGCGGGTGCAGGTGGCGATGCCCTTGCTGAGCCGCGCCGAGCTGCGGCGGTGGACGCCCCCGTTCGGCAAGCTGGCGAAGCGTGCACGGGCGGGTGGCAGTGGCGAAGCCGCGACCTGGGCAAAGGCCCTCGAAGGGCACTGCCGCCTGGAGACGGCCCACGAGCCGACCCGCTTCCTCTACGACGCGGCGGTCCGCACGCTGGTTCTCCACGCTCCGGGCGAGGACTGCTACCCCGGGCCCTATACCTACAAGCGGTTCTGGTTCCGCGACGCCGCCTTCATCCTCCACGGGCTCCTCTGCCTCGGCCTGTTCGACCGCGCGCGGCGGGTGCTGGACAGCTACCCGGGGCGCCAGAGCCGGGACGGGTTCTTCCTCTCCCAGGAGGGGGAGTGGGACTCGAACGGCGAGGCCCTGTGGATTCTGGAGCGGTCCTGCCGGCTCTCGGGGCGGTGGCTGGACGAGCCGTGGTGCCATGCCGTCGAGCGGGGTGGGCGGTGGATCACCGGCAAGCGGGTGCCGGATCAGAAGAGGAACGGCAACGGGGAGCCCCACGCGGGCTTGCTGCCGGCGGGCTTCTCCGCCGAGCATCTGGGCCCCAACGACTACTACTACTGGGACGACTTCTGGGGCGTGGCCGGCCTGCGCGCGGCGGCAAGCCTGCTGGAGCACATGGGCCGGGACGAGCCGGCCGACAGGTTCCGGGCGGAGGCCGACGACCTGCTGGCGGCGATCGACCGGAGCGTCGCGCACGCCGTCGAGCGTCTGGGGACGCCGGCGATCCCCGCCTCGCCCTACCGGCGTCTCGACTCCGGCGCGATCGGCTCGGTCGCCGCCTCGTATCCGCTGGCGCTCTGGGCGGCCGACGATCCACGCATGCTCGGCACCCTGGATTACCTGGTCCGCGACTGCCTGGTCGATGGCGGCTTCTTCCAGGACGTCATCCACTCCGGGATCAACCCCTACCTGACCCTGCACCTCGCCCAGGCACTGCTCCGCGCGGGCGATCCTCTGCGGCTCGACCAGGCACGCGGCCTGATGCGCGCCGTCGCCCGCCTCGCGTCGCCCACCGGTCAGTGGCCGGAGGCCATCCATCCGCGCACCGGCGGCGGCTGCATGGGCGACGGTCACCACGTATGGGCGGCGGCGGAGTGGGTGCTGGCGGTGCGCAACGCCCTGGTGCGGGAAGAGGCGGACGGCGCAGGCGAGCGCCTGGTCCTCGCCTCCGGCGTGATGCCCGAGTGGCTGGACGCCGGCGAGCTGTCCTTCGGTCCGGCGCCGACCCCCTGGGGCCCGATCACGGTCCGGGTGGCGCGGCGCGGCGCGGCCGTGGAGGTCTCCTGGCAGGGGCGCTGGCGCGGGGAGCCGCCGCCGGTCGAGGTCCGGGTGCCGGGAGCGCAGCCGCACCAGGCGCCTGCCGCGTTGGTCGCCAGCGACGGTGGTGCTGGGAGTGGGGGCTCGGTCACCGTCGCGCTGCGCACGCGGGCGGCCCCGCCGGCCGCGGCCGGCGATCCGGTGAGGGTGTCGTGAACATCGTCCACATGACCAACACCTATCTGCCCCACGTGGGCGGCGTGGCCCGGAGCGTCGAGAGCTTCGCCCGGGCCTTTCGCCGGCTGGGGCACCAGGTCCTGATCGTGGCGCCCGCGTTCGAGGGCGAGCCGGCCGGGGACGCGGAGGGCGAGGTGGTGCGCATGCCGGCGATCGTTCGGTTCAACGGCAGCGACTTCTCGGTTCCCATGCCCGTGCCCCTCCGGGTGAAGGCGGCGCTCGACGGCTTCCAGGCCGACGTCATCCACTCCCACCACCCCTTCCTGCTGGGGGACACGGCACTCCGGGCGGCGGCCGCCCGGAACCTGCCGGTCGTCTTCACCCACCACACCCTGTACGAGCGCTACACCCACTACGTGCCGGGCGACTCGGCGGCGATGAAGCGCTTCGTCGTCGACCTGGTGGTCGGCTACTGCAACCTCTGCGACGCGGTCATCGCGCCGAGCGAGAGCGTCCAGGCCCTGCTCGCCGAGCGGGGCGTCACGGCGCCGACGACGGTGATCCCCACCGGGGTCGAGCGCGAACGCTTCGCCACCGGTGACGGGGCCGGCCTCCGTGCCGCCCGGGCGATCCCGCCCGAGGCGTTCGTCGTCGGCCACGTGGGGCGGCTGGCGGCGGAGAAGAACCTGGGTGCGCTCACCGACGGCGTCGCCCGGTTCCTGGGCTCGCGCCCCGGGGCCCATTTCCTGGTGGCCGGCGACGGACCGTTCGCCGAAGCGATGGCGAGCACCCTCGGGCGCGCCGGCGTGGCCGGGCGGGTCCACTTCGTGGGGACCGTGACCGGTCAGGAGCTGGTCGACACGTACCACGCCATGGACGTGTTCGCCTTTGCCTCGCAGACCGAGACCCAGGGAATGGTGCTGGCGGAGGCGATGGCCTGCGGCGTGCCGGTGGTCGCGGTCGACGCGTCCGGCGTGCGCGAGGTCGTGCGCGACCGGGAGAACGGCCGGCTGCTCGCCACGGACGACGCCCAAGCGATCACCGGGGCGCTGGCCTGGATCGAGGCGCTGGGCCCGGACGAGAAGGCGGGGCTGGCCGAAGGTGTGGCGGCGACCGCCGAGCGCTTCTCCATGGACCGGAGCGCGCGCATGGCCCTGGAGGTCTACGAGTGGCTGTGCGCCGGGCACCCGGCGTCCAAGGAGATCGAAGGCAGCACCTGGGCGAAGGCCCGGAGGCTGCTGGGGGAGGAGTGGCGCATCCTGCGCAACATCGCCTCCGCGTTCGGCGAGGCCGGGCGGAGGAGTGAGGGGTGAGCCGACGCCCAACGCTCCGCGCCCGGTGGCTCGCTTTCGCCTGGTCGCTCGCCCTGCGGCTCCAGTCCGCGAGCTGGCGCGTGACCGTGCGCGGTCTCGACCGGTTCGACGCCCGCCTCGCCGAGGGACGGCCGGTCTTCGCCCTGTTCTGGCACGGCAAGTACACGCCCCTCTTCGCCCTGCTCCGCGGCCGGCGGGCGGTGATCTTCACCAGTCTCTCGGCCCGAGGCGACGTGATCGCCGGCATCTGCCGCCACTTCGGTTACACGCCGATCCAGCTCGCCGACCATGGCGGCGACGCGTCACTCGGTCTGATGCGCGAGGCGCTCCGCGGGGCACCCGCCTGCGGCATCGCCGTCGACGGTCCGCTCGGTCCGTACCACGCGGTCAAACGCGGCCCGATCCAGCTCGCCTCCGAGCTCGGCTTCCTGGTCTTCCCGGTGACCTTCGCGGCGCGCCGCAGCCGGGTCGACCTCGGTCGCTGGGACCGCTTCGAGCTGCCCGCGCTGTTCACCAGGATGGTCCTCCTGGTCGGCGACGAGATCGAGATCCCGCCCGGTGTCGGTGAGGACCACCCGGTGGCGCTCCAGCGCTGGACCGAGCGCCTGCACGGGGAGCTGGACGCCCTGGACCGGCGGGCGACGGAGATGCTCGGCTGAGCCGCCGCCGCCCCGCGGACCCTTCGGGGCGAGAAGGCGCGTGGTAGCGTGCCGGCGATGGATCTGCCGAGAGCAGACGCCGCGCGGGCCTGGATCGAGCGCCTGCGCCTCGAGCCCCACCCCGAGGGCGGCTTCTACCGGGAAACCTACCGCTCCACCCTGACGATCGACTCCGCGGCGTTTGACGGAGGCTTGGGCGACGGCTTCGACGGCGGGCGCTCCGTCTCCACCGCGATCTACTTCCTGTTACCGGCGGGCGAGGTCTCCCGCTTCCACCGGATCCGGAGCGACGAGGTCTGGCTCCACCACGACGGTTCCCCCGTCACCCTGTGGCTCCTCGATCCGCCTGCCCGCGACGGCGCCCCCGGCGGCCCGGCCGTCCAGGTGACCCTCTCTTCGAGACCGCCCGCCCCGGGCGCCACCGGCGGCCTCCCCCAGGCCGTGGTGCCGGCCGGCGTCTGGTTCGGCGCCACCGTCGATGAGCCGGACGGCTACGCCCTCGTCAGTTGCACCGTCGCCCCCGGCTTCGACTTCCGGGACTTCGAGCTCGCCCGCCGCGACGACCTGCTCGCCCATTGGCCCCACGAGCGCGCGATCATCGAGCGGCTGACGGCCGCGTGACGAGGCGATGCTCGGCGCGGGGGCTCCGCGCTCCGAGGAGCGCAGAGCCCCCGCCGATCTCAGCCGATCTTGAACGGGGTCAGGGCGATGAAGTGCTCCCCGAAGTCGAAGAACCGGTAACCCGCGACCACCTGGTCTGTGCGGAACGCGCCGCAGAAGAACCCGGGCTTGCAGAACAGGATCACGAGCGGCTTCTTCCCCCGCGTCTCCTCTTTGTCGAGGCAGAGGGTGCCACTGCGGTCGGTCGTTCCCAGAGGGGACAGCCCCTCCGCGGACACCGCCGAGACCTCGACCCCGGGAAGCTGCTTCTCCTGATCCGCGTCCGCCACCGAGAAGCAGAGGGTGGCGGCTGCCTCGTCGCCGCCCCGTGGACCGGCCGACGCGTCGGCCGGCGCCATCGACAGGGCGGCGATCAGGAGCGCCGCGGTGGTTCCCAGCGAGAGCGCCAGACTCTTCAAGAGAGAGACTCGGCTCATCGTCCTCCCCTCATTTCGGTTCGAATTGGGCTTTGCTCTCGAGCAGCTCATCGAGGTACTTCTCGGCCTGCTCCTCGGTCAGGTCCGGCTCCTCGGCCTTGACACTCTGGCCGAACTGCTCTGCCGGGCCCTTTTCGCTGGATGGGTAGTCGCCGGTCGCCCGGACCTCTTCGATGCTCATCCCGCCGAGGGCGGCCTCTACGTGGTGCGCTCCATGGGCGGTGGTGGTGATCCCGGTCTTGTCGGTCGGGTGCGCGATCTCTACGGCCTTGGCGTCGATACCGATCGAGATGCCGGTGCGCTCTCCCGATTGCGACCTGAATTCACCGATCAGCTCGAAGTGTACCTTCTGGCTGTCCAACTTCCCGCGGCGGGCGTCCATGATGACGGTGTCCGAGTTCCGCTTGACGTCACGGAAGACGACCGTCTGCCGGCTCTGGTCGAGCCTGGTGAGAATGGCGCGTCCGCTCGGCCGGGTGATGGTCTGGACCAGGAACGGCCGGAGGGTCTCCGAGGCGAGCTGGATCTCCCGGCCGTCCGGGTCGATGAAGGCGAGCGGGTTGCCCACCGCGTAGCAGTACCGGTTCCATTGTTGGGGTGCCCTGAGCGCTCCGTACCGACCCTTCGGATCGATGCGGAGGAACCGTCCCAACTGCGGGTTGAAGTACCGCGCGTGCAGGTAGTCCAGGTCGTCGGCGGCGCTCGAGGGGTTGCCGAGGTCCCTCTCGTGGCCGGTGAACTTCATGGTCTCGGTGTCCTGGTTGATCGCGGTCGCCTCTTCGCCGAAGGGGTAGTAGGCGTGGTAGGCGATGCGGCTGCCGGCGCTGTTGGTGAACGCGCGCGGGGTTCCCAGGTGGTCGACGTGGACGTGGCGCACGCCGGACGGCGTCACGGTGGCCAGGAGCTGGCCGTCGCGGTAGACGTGGTCTTCCGCCCAGCTCCAGACGTAGCTGGTGGCCTCCCAGGTGCGGAGCACCGCGCCGTTCAGGTCACGGATCCAGAAGCGGTCGAAGCGCGGGACGGCGCCCTCCTCGAACGCCCAGAACCGCTCGTCGTCGGCGGTGTACATGTAGAGCCAGGCTTCGGAGCCGTTGACCACCCGCTTCATCATGCCGACCGCGTCGTACTCGTAGGTCGCGCCGTTCCATGAGATCAGCTCGCCGGCGGAGTCATAGCTCACGCTGCCGGTCAGGCGGTTGGTCGAGGACGAGGTCGGCGTGCTGCGGCTGGTGGTGGTCGAAAGCGACTGGAGATTGCCGAAGCCGTCGTAGGTGTGGCTGAAGCTCACCGAGGTGGCCCCGCCGTTGCCGGCACCGGTGTAGATCTTGCCGCTGGTGACACGGCTCACGCCGTCGTACAGGTAGTAGGTGGCATTCGACTTGACCACGTTGTTCGCACCGTCGTAGAGCAACAGGCCACTCGACCATCGAGTGACCGTGCCGGCCTGGGCGAAGACCCGCTGCGGCCGGGGCTTGAGGTACGGGTCCGCCTGCCAGGTGTCGGTGACGCCGTTGGTGTGAGCGACCTGGTTGACCATCGCGTTGTCGTGATACGTGATCGAGCTGGCGTACCCGGGGATCGCGCTCAAGAAGCCCTCGGTGTAGGTGGAGGAGATCGTCCGGGCGCCGCCGAGGCCGTTGCATTCGGTGAACGAGCACTGGGGGTAGCCGAGGCTCGAGACCTTGCCCAGGTCGTTGTAGGTCCAGGTCTGGTTGAAGTCCTCGTGGGTGTTGCCGTTGAAGGTCAACGTGGTCTCGCGTGCCGAGATCCGTCCCTGTTTGCCTCCGTAGGTGTAGTCCTCGTTGACCAGCACCTCGTAGGTGGTGCCGCCGAGGGCCGGGTAGTTGTACCGTTGCGCGAGCGTCAGCTTGCCCTTCTTCCAGTCGTTCGTGCCATTGGCGGTCGCGAAGGTGAACACCTTGATCGGCCGCCACAGCCCGAAGCCCAGAGACTCTTCCACCTTGGTCAGTCGCTCGGCGCCGTCGTAGGTCAGGCGCAGGGTGTTCGGACCGTCGACCACCTGGCCGGCGTGGCCCCGGGCGTCGTAGGTCGAGTAGCTGACGTAGCCGTTCCCCGAGGTCCCCTTCTCCGGGTGGCGTTCGGATGTCAGGAAGCCCCGGTGGTCGTAGCTGAACAACCGGGTCTGGGTGACCGTGGCGCCGGCCGTGGTCTTCGCCTGCTGGCTGACCTGGGAGAGGCGGCCGCCGACGTCGTAGGTGTAGGTCGTGGTGGCGTTGGTGCCGTCCGGGTTCGAGGGTTCGAGGACCTGGTAAAGGCGCCCCTGGCCGTCCGTCCGTCGTGTCGTGGTCGAGGTGGTCTCGGTGACGGCGCCGGCCGAGGCGTTGTAGGACGTGCCGATGTGGACGGTGCGCGTCTCGACCCGGTCGCCGGTGTAGGTGAAGGTGACGTCGTGCGAGGAACCCTCCGGTGGTCGGATGGTCGCCGGGCGTCCGAAGGGGTCGTAGTTGAGATAGAGCGTCTTCGACGACGTGTCGCCGGTCGAGGAGACCGAGTAGACCTGGCCCGTCCCCGTGTACTTGGTCTCCTTGGTCGGCCAGGAGCCGTCGGGCATCAGGGTCTCTTCCTGCCAGACCCGTCCGAGACCGTCGAACTTGATCCGGCTCTGGGCCAGGGTGGTCGATCCGCCGTTCGACCGGTGCTGGATGTAGACCTGTGCCGGCGCCCCCGTGGACGGGGCGTAGGCGTAATAGAGGTAGCGCGTCCAGCCGTCCTGGGACGGCTTCTTGTAGGTCAGGCGTCCCAGGTCGTCGTACTCGTAGGTCGTCAAGAGCCCCGCCGTGTCCCAGGTCCGCCACGGCAGGCCGGTGTTCTTGTCGATGTCCTGGTCGACGGAGTAGAACGTCATGCCGGAGTACTTCGCGGTTTGGACGGAGCCGTACAGGTAGGTGCGGTCCACGCGGTACTTCGCGGACGGTAGCGACAAGGTACACAGTGCGCCGGTACCGACGCTCTGCGTGTCGCCGCCGAAGGACTCTTCGGCGGTCACGTTGCCCGCGCCGTCGCGTCCATAGCGGGTCACCAGGTCGGCGGTCGATCGCGCGGTGCCGCTCTTCAGCACCCGGGTGCGGGTCATGAGCCCCCGATCCCAGCAGAATTCGGTCTTCGCCGTGTCACCTCCCTCGGTGACCGTCTGCTCCGTGTAGGTGTTGAGGATCCAGTCGGTTCCGGCCGACGGCTGGCAGGTGGCGCACCATCCCGGGTTGTAGTGGGTGTAGGTGGTCCGCACGTTGCCCGCCGGGTAGTTGCCGCCGGTCGTCGTCGTCCGGTAGTGGCCGACCCCGTCGAAATCGGAGAAGGTCACGTCCTTGTAGCGGCTGCCGTCGTCGACGAAGACGGTGCGTTTCGAGGCCAGACGCGGGTTGGCTTTGGTCAGCCCGTCGCGGTCGTAGCGCAGGTAGATCTTGCGCTTCAGGTTGCCGTTCTTGTCCCGGATCTCCGCCGAGATATAGCGGCCGGGGCTCGTCCCGTCGCTCTGCTTGTGGGAGAACGGCAGCCCGTACTCCTCGTCGTACCAACCGGCCGGCTCGGGTGTGTACGGGTCGTCGTCCCTCTGGTAGACGCTGAAGTAGTAGGTCGTCGGGTGGCCGAGCGGGTCCGTCACGATGACGCGGTTCTCCTTGTCGCGGGCGTCGGGGTCCAGTTGCTCGACGTAGGTCCACTCGCCGAGGAGCGTGCCGTTCTTGTCCTTGTGGCGGCGGTGGGACACGCCGGCCGACCGGATGAACGGGTTGTTGGTCTCGAGCAGGCCCTCCCGATCGCGGATCGGAACGTGCGAGGACTCTTTGGGGAAGAGGTACTCCATCCAGTCCCATTCGAGGCGACCGCCGGTCGGCAAGCGCATGCCGTGGAGGTGGCCGGAGAGATTGGAGGTGCCCGTCGCCGGGCCGAGATCGTAGTCCGAGACCGGCATCGAATAGGTGGAGCCGTCGGGCAGGGTGATGCCGGTGAGGAGCGGGACCAGCTCGGTGCGGCTGATCGGCTTCTCGATGATCGCGGTCGAGTTGGTCCAGCCGCGCACGACCTGCTGTTCAGAGTACTGGAAGGTGTAGGTGGCCGTGGTGCTGCCGAAGGCCGCGAGCACGATGTGGTCGACGGTCGAGCCGGCGCCGTAGTAGGCGGCGTCCTTGAAGTAAACCGTCTGGGTCCGGTTGTGGTCGTCCGTGATCACCCAGCGGGTCGGATTGGACGGATAGGAGACACCGAACGAGTTGCCGTACCGGTCCTCCATGGCGTACAGCCGGCCGGAGGTGTCGAACCACTGGATGGAACCGTCCGGATGCTCCAGCTTCCTGAAGCTGGTGTCGAAGCGCAGGTAGGTACCGTCCTGGGTGTAGACGTACCCGGCGGTCTGGGTGCCGTCGGAGTGCAGGTTGGGGAAGAGCTCGTGGAGCGCTCCGTCGGGGCTCTCGTAGACCCAGTTGGACGAGTTGGAATATTGCGAGCGGGGAGGGTTGATCCGGCCGAGGTGGAGCTCCCACCCCAGTCCGGCGTTCGAGCGCTTCATCGGGATCGCCTCGAGGAAGTACTCGTAGCCGTTCGCGCCGAGCAGGGAGTCCTCCTCCCACTCCCACACGTTGCCGTTGTAGGTCAGCGTCAGGCCGTAGGAGAAGTCTCCGCCCACCGGGTAGCGCTGACCGATCGGCAGGGTCAAGGTCAAGTTGCCGTTGAACAGGTTGACGTTCTCGAGGTCACCCACTTCGAACGCCCGCTGGGGCTCGAAGCCCTGGGCATGGTTGGGATGGATCTGGGAGAGCGCGGCGTGCGGCGCAACGAGGGCGACGAAGGCGACCAGCAGGAGTGAACGGGCGATGGATCGGGTCAAGGTCGACATGGTGATCTTCCTCTGGAGCTCAGTGCAGGGCGTCGGGTGTCACCCGGAGCGAGTACAGGGTCAGGTCGGTGGGATCGACCACGAAGATCAGGTCGTCGGCGGCGACCTCGGTGGGAGGTTCCGTGGTGCTCAGCCCTTCGGAGCCCGCGACCGGGACCAGCCCGTCGAGGGCGATCTCGAAGGCGCCGTCGTGCTCTCCGTCGAGGTCGTAGACACCGCCGTCGAGCAGTGCTGTGCCCCAGGCGCCTGCGGTTGGACGGACGTACAGGACCTGTCCGTACCCGAGAGCCAGGCGCAGGCGCCCGGGCTCGCCGCCCCTGCCGTGGAGCCCCGCGGTGTCCGTCGGTCGGCGGCGGTTCGCGGCGGGATACCGGCCGGCCCTGGACAGCTCTTGGGAGCTGCTCCTGGATGAACCGCTTGTCGAAGCTCGGGAGACCGTGGTCGCCGCGTTCGAGCGCGAGTACCTCGAGCGCCTTCTCCGGTTGACCAACGGCCGCCTGAGGGACGCCGCAAAGCGTGCACAGGTCGACGAGCGGACGCTCTACTCCAGGATGAAGCGCCACGGACTGACCAAAGAGCGGTTTCGCCTCTGACGACGAGGACCGCGGATGGGTCGGCGGACGGTGGCCCCCCCCCGTCCAGGTAGTTGGCCACCGCCCTGGCGCGGGTTGACACCCCGGGCCCCTGCTGTCGGAATGGGGCCGAGACACGCCGGGCCGGCAGGCGGCCGACTCGAGCAGGCACACCGGGAGGGAGCCGCGATGGAGGAGACCACACCACGGGCCAGCGAGCCCCTGCACCACATCGTCGCGGCCACAGACTTCTCCGGGCCGGCCGCCGCCGGAGTCACGTGGGCTCGGGCGATCGCCCGGAGCCACGGCGCGACGCTCCACCTGGCCCACGCCGTCTACCAGATCGACCCCGCGCTGCTGCAGGAGGGGGGCGACCATCCCCTGATGGGGATCAGTGAAGAGGCCAGACTCGCCGCGACCCGGCGTCTGGACGACGAGGTGAAGGGGTTGGCCGCGGAGGGGATCGAGGCGACCGGGCGCGCCGACTTCGGGCAGCCTTCAGACGTCATCCTGAGGGCGGCTCGGGACCTCGAAGCCGACCTGGTGGTCCTGGCGACCCGTGGTCTCGGCGGCCTGCGTCATCTGCTCCTCGGGTCGACCGCGGAGACGGTGGTGCGCAAGTGCCGGGTGCCGGTCCTGGCGGTCCGGACGGCCGACGGCACCGCCGCGCTCCGGCCCGTCCGCCGGGTGCTGCTGCCGACCGACTTCTCGGTCGACGCCGGCGAGGCACTGGAGGCGGCGATTCGTATCTTCCAGCTCGGTCCGGAGGCCACGATCCACCTGTTGCACGTGGTCCACCTGCCGCCGGAGTACGAGGTCTACCGGGCGGACGGCCTCTCCGGCATGTCCGAGGGGCTCGCCCAGCGGGCGATCGAGGTCGCCCGCGAGGATCTGGGGCGGGCCGCCGCACAGCTCCGCAAGCGCGGCCTTTCCGTCGAGACCGAGGTGCGCGTGGGGGAGCCCGCGCTGGTGATCCTGGAGCGCGCGACCGAGCTCGGAGTCGACCTCATCGCCATGGGGACCCACGGCGCCGGTGCCATCGAACGCCTGTTCCTGGGGACCGTCGCTCGCCGGGTGGTCCAGCACGCCAGCGGGCCGGTGCTCACCGTCCGCCACGGATCGGTGTCCGACTGAACGGTCAGTCTTCGCTCCAGCTCCGCACGCCGAAGGTCCAGACCACCAGCTCCGGCGACCAGAAGTCGGCCGGCAGACCGGCTTTCACCTTGAGCGAGGCGAGGAACTCCTCGCGGCGCGTGAAGTGGCGCCACACCTGGGGCAGATAGGTGCCGGTGAGCCGGCCGAGCTCCAGCACCACGCCGTGCTCGCCCGGTGAGAGAGCCGCCAGCAGCTCCTCCTCGGAGGCGGCGTCGAGCCGGCTCAAGGGGGACAGGACGGAGACCGAGATCGTCACCGGGGCGCGGCCGAGCTCGCCGGACGTGAGCGGGGGAAAGCGGGGATCTTGGAGCGCCGCGGCGCGAGTGTTGGCGCGCAGGTCGTCGATCAGCGTTCGGATCGGGCGGATGGTGCCGATGCAGCCGCGCAGGGCGGGCTCGCCGCCGGCCGCCCTCCGCGCCGCCTGCATCAGCGTCACGAACGTCGCCGTGCGGCGGTGGAGCCAGCCGGCGTCCCGGGCGGCGAACCGTCCGAGCCCGAGCGCTTCTTCCAGCGCCTCGCGGGCGATCGCGGGGAGCAGGGAGCCCTGCTCCTCGGTGAGCTCGAGTGCCGGTTCGGGTTCCGTGGCGCCGGGTCCGGCGCCGCCTCTCCGCATGGCCGAAGCCTATCGCAGAGAGGGGTCGTCCTACCTGCCGGTGATGGTCACGCCCAGGGTACGGAGGATCGCCTTGCGCAGGGCGTGGCGGCTGCGCTCACGGCGGACCGTCGGCTCCGGGATCAGCTTCTCCTCGATGCCCATGTGTTCCGAGGATTCCGGGTTGTAGTAGTAGGTCCGCCGGACCGTGCCTCCGCGCACCAGGGGGCGCCGCTCGACGCCGCCCATCGGCACCAGGGGGCTGCTCCGGTCGTCGCCCGCGCACCGCGGGCAAGAGAGCCGGTTGCCCTCCGCCTCTTCGAACAGGTCGCCGGTCCAGGCGAGGCCACACTGTTCACACCGGAGAACGCCCAGCTCTTCGTCTTCGACCGCGAGCTCGGGCGAGAGCTCGCAGCGTGAAAGATCGATTCCAACTAAGGTCTCTTCGCCCATCGTAAGGCCTCGCTTGGTCGGGCCCGGTGAGACGGTCCTCCTGACCGCCCTCCACCGTGGCCGGTGTTCCATCTCTTCCAGACAACTCGGTCGTCCACGAACGCCACCGGGACGATATCAGGTACCGTCCTCAGTCATTTGTGAGCTTTATGGAGCAGACATTTCATGTGAAAACAAAAAAATAGCTCGACGGCTCGCTGGCCGGTGCGGCGTCGTGGGGGCCGTTTCCTCACCGGCCGGGTGGACCGCACCACCGGCACGATCGAGGGGATCCACGTGATCGGCGACCCGCTCGTGGAGTGGGGGATCTTCAACAGCACTCCGGGCGAGAGTGCTACTGAGGGGGTCACGGCACCGCGGTAGCCCGCGCCGTCGATCCGGACGAGCCGGGGACGGGGCTTCGACCGTTCCCGGCCCGTCGTGCACAGGCGTGCAACAGGCTCTCGGCCCGTGCGGTCCGGTGGTCGCGGCGGCCCAGGGTACGCTGGAGGATGGCCCGGGCCTCGGCGAGGGCCGGCCGTGCGCTCTGGCAGCGCCCGCGGTCGACCGCCAGCTCACCCTGGGCCAGGAGGGCCTCGCCCAGCGAGGGGTGGCCGGCCGGCAGGCCGCGGCGGAAGGCCCGGACGGCGTCGGCCAGCGCGGTCTCCGCCCCGTCGCTCCGCCCGAGGGCGGCCAGGGTGCGGCCGAGGGTCAGCCGGCTCGCCGCGGTCTCCGGGTGGTCCGGCCCCAGGACCCGTTCTCGGGTCGCCAGGGCGCGGCGGACCAGCGGCTCGGCCTGTGCGGGCCGCCCGCGCGCGGTCAGCAGGCCAGCCAGGTCGTCCAGCGCCCGGGCCACGTCCGGGTGATCGGACCGCCGGTTGGCGGAGACCAGCGCGAGAGCCTGCCGGAGGGCGGTCTCCGCGGTGTCGTAGTGGCCCCGGGCGCAGAGCGTGCGACCGAGGTTTCCCAGGTCGGTGGCGAGGACGGGGTTGTCTGGTCCCAGTTGCCGGCGCTCCTGGTCGACGATCTCCCGGAAGCGCTTCTCGGCCTCTTCGTAGCGCCCCATGTCGTAGAGCAGAAGGGCGAAGTTCGACCGCGTGATCGTGTTCGGCGGCGCGCCCACCTGGACGGCGTGCGCGTCCGCCTCCAGGGCCCGCCGGTAGAGCGGCTCGGCCCCGGCGTAGTCGCCGCGGTCGTGGCGCAGCAGGGCGAGGTTGTTGAGGCTGGTCGCCAGGTCCGGGTCCCCGGGCTCGAGCAGCCGCTCGCGCAGGGCCAGGGCCTCGGCCAGCAGCGGCTCGGCCCCGGCGTAGTCCCCCTGGAGGGCGTGGACCACGCCGAGCTGGTCGATGGCCGTCGCCAGGGCGGTCTGGTCGCCGCCGGAGCGGCGGCGGATGGCGAGGGCCTCGGCCAGGAGCGGCTCCGCGCTGTCGTAGAGGCCCAGGTTGCGGTACGCGCCGGCGATGGTCTCGAGCAGCGTCGCGCGGAGGCCGGGCGGCCCCTGGACCTCACGCCGCACACGGGTGGCGCCCAGGTCCAGGATCTCCCGGGCGGTCACGGTGCCGCCCCGACCCGGGTCGGCGACCTCGAACAGGTCGATCAGGACCCGCGACACCCGCTCGGCCCGGTCCCGCTCCTCGGCGATCCGGCCCGACTGGACGGCGGTGCTGCCGGCGAAGGTCAGGAGGAGGCTGGCGAAGGCGGCGGTGGCCACGGTCGACCAGCCGTGGCGGCGCAGGAACCGCGATGCTCGGTAGGCGAAGGTCGCGGGGCGAGCGCTGACCGGGTGGCCGTCCAGGTGCCGCTGGAGGTCGAGGGCGAGCTGCTCGGCCGAGTGGTAGCGGCGCCCCGGCTCCTTGGCCATGGCACAGGCGATCACGGTGTCCAGATCGCCCGCCAGGCGCCGGCGGACCTCGGCGTGCGCCACCACGGTGCTCGGCGGTGGCGGCTCGTCCTCGAGGATCTTCCGCTCGAGCGCACCCGATCCGATCCCCTCGACGGGGAAGGGCAGGCGGCCGGCCAGCAGCCGGTAGAGCAGCACGCCGAGAGAGTAGACGTCGCTCGCCGTGGTCACCGGGTCGCCCCGCACCTGCTCCGGGCTGGCGTAGCCCGGCGTCATGGGGCGGAGCGCCGTGCGCGTGGCGTCGTCCTCGGTCTCCGGGTCGAGCAGCTTGGCGATACCGAAGTCGAGCAGCTTGGGCTCTCCGTCGGGAGTCACCAGGACGTTGCTCGGCTTCAGGTCCCGGTGCACCACCAGGTTCTGGTGGGCGTAGTGGACCGCCCGGCAGACCGCCTGGAACAGCCGCAGCCGCTCGGCCACGTCCAGGCCCTCCTCGTCGCAGAAGCGGTCGATGGGGCGGCCGTCGATCACCTCCATGACGAAGTAGGGCTGGCCGTCGGCCGTCGTGCCGCCGTCGTAGAGCCGCGCGATGCTCGGGTGCTCGAGGCGGGCCAGGATCTGGCGCTCGTTGTGGAAGCGGCGCAGGATCTCCCGGCTGTCCATCCCGGGGCGGAGGAGCTTGATCGCCACCCGCTGGCCATAGAGGCCGTCGACCCGCTCCGCCAGGAAGACACGGCTCATGCCGCCGCGGCCGATCTCGGAGATCAGCCGGTGGGCGCCCAGGCGCGGGGCGTCCGCCGGGGGGCCGTCCGCCGAGCGCCCGACCTCGTGGACCTCGGTCGCTTCGGTGATGTCGCTGACTTCTGTGACCTCATGGAGGGCGGTCCCGATGGCGCGCGCGAAGCGGGTCTCCGGCTCGCGGTCGGCGGCCAGGAGATCGGCGAGCTCGCGACCCAGCCGCGGGCTCTCTCCGGCGGCGCGATCGAGCAGGGCGGTCCGTTCCTCGGGGGCGAGGGCGACCGCCTCGGAAAAGAGCGCCTCGAGCCGCCGCCAGTGCTCGGCGGTGTCCATCAGGCTCCGGCTCCGCCCTCGGCCCGTTCCGGGCGCCTGGCCCGGTCGCGATCTCGGTCGCGATCTCGGTCCCGGCCCAAATCCGGCCCGAGCCGGGCCAGCAGCCAGGCCCGGGCGAGGCGCGTGTCGAGGGCCACCGTCGGTGCCGAGACGCCGAGGACCGCCGCCGTCTCGGCCACGGTCAGGCCGCCGAAGTAGCGCAGCTCGACGACCCGGCCCTTGCGCGGATCGAGCGCGGTCAGGGCGCGCAGCGCTTCATCCAGGGCCAGCAGGTCGGTGAGGGCCGAGGCGCCGGCCTCGGGGGACCGGTCGGGTGCCTCGTCGAGGGGGAGGCGGACGGCGCCGCCGCCCCGCTTGCCGGCACACCGGGAACGTGCGTGGTCCACCAGGATCCGCCGCATGGTGCGGGCGGCGACGGCGAAGAAGTGCAACCGGTCGTGCCAGCGGGGCTGCTCGCCGCCGGCCAGGCGCAGGTAGGCCTCGTGGACCAGGGCTGTTGGCTCGAGCGTGTGGTCGGCGCGCTCGCCCGCCATGCACCGGGCGGCCAGGCGCCGCAGCTCGTGGTACACCAGCGGGATCAACCGGTCGCCGGCGTCCAGCGCCCCGGTCCGCCACGCGCCGAGGAGGCGGGTCACCTCGCCCGGCGGCGGTGTCGGGACCTTCTGTCGGAGCGGCTCCATTTCTGAATGCTATTTCTTACTGAAAGGTGCATTCAGGAAACAGCACCGGGACAGGGGGGCCGGATCAGGGAGCGCGTTCGCTGGCGCCGGTCTCGGGATCGTCGCGCGGCAGGTCGGTCGTCCCGGGAGCCCTGAGGGTCTCGAGGAACGCCACCAGGGCGTCCACCTCCCGCGGTTTCAGGATGGAGGCGAACGCCGGCATGTTGTTGCCGCCGTTCAGGATGCGGAGCACCATCTGCTGCCTGGTCAAGCGGTCGGCGACCAGGGTGAGCTCGGGGCCTCTCCGGCCACCGACACCGGCGACCGTGTGGCAGTTCTGGCAACCCCGCTGCCGGAACAGATGCGCCCCGGTGGCGGCTTGGGGACCGAGCGTGCTCACCACACTGTCCGGCAGCGGCTCGGGGGAGAAGTCGGGCGACCAGGGCGATTGATAGCCGAGGATGGTGAGCGAGCCCACCATGGTCAGGATCGCCACCACCGAGAGCACTGCCCACGGGCGGCGGGACGGCCGCCGCTCGCCCCGGTTCGACAGGAACGGCACCGCCAGGAGCACGACCCCGGCGAGGAGGGGGAGGAGCACGATCAGCACCTTCTCGGTGCCGTGGGGCAGCAGCGCGAGGACCGCGAAGTACCACAGCAGGTACCAGTCCGGCCGGGGATCGGCTTGAATGATCGTCGGGTCCGGCGGCCTGCCGAGAGGGGGTGGCCCGGCCAGGGCGGCGAGCACGCCGACCACCAGGATGACGCCGGCGCCGAAGGCGATGTCCCGCCACGCGGCGTGGGGGAAGAACGGCTTGCCTTCGCGCTCCAGGCGCTCCTCGTACCGTGCGCGGTAGGTTGCCGGGTCGACCGGCCCGGCCTCCGCGGGTGGCTCGGAGATGCCGTTGTGCAGCACGAGGTAGAGGTGCAGGCCGACGAAGCCGAAGATCAGGGCCGGCAGGAAGAAGACGTGGAAGGCGAAGAAGCGGGTCAGGGTGGCGCCACCGACCACGTTTCCGGCGAGCAGGAAGTGGGCCAGGATCTTGCCGATGAACGGTGCCCGTCCGGCCTGCTCCGCGCCCACCACCAGCGACCAGACCGCGTTCTGGTCCCAGCGCAGGAGCTGGCCGGTGAAGCCCATGGCCAGGGTCAGGCCGAGGAGCACGACACCGGAGATCCAGGAGACCTCCCGCGGGTACTTGTAGGAGGCATGGAGGAAGACCCGGATCATGTGGATGCCGATCAGCACCACCATCGCCGAGGCGCCGAAGAAGTGGAGGCCGCGCAGGAAGTTGCCCAGGAGCGCCTTGTCGGTGATGAACTCCAGGCTCTGGTAGGCCTCGCCGGTGGACGGCGTATACGCGGTGGCCAAGGTGATGCCGGTCACCACCTGGAGCAGGAACGCCGTCAGGGTGGCGCTACCGAAGACGTAGGCCCAGCCGACCTTCGGTGGCACCGGGTGGCGCGCGAGGCGGATGAACGCGCTCCACAGCCCGGTGCGATCCTCGATCCACCGGCCGAGCTTCCTGGTCAGTCCCTTCATGCAGTCTCCTGGAGTTTCCCGGTCACGTGATCGGGATGGGGCCTGTACGGATCTCCACCTGGTCGCCGCGCAACCGCACGTCGTAGCGCACCAAGCCACGGGGAGGCGGCCCGGCGGCGACGCGCCCGTCGGCGTAGTAGACGCCGCCGTGGCAGGGGCACATGAAGAGCTCCGCTTGCGGCATCCAGCGTACGGGGCACCCCAGGTGGGCGCAGTTGATCGAAAAGGCGATGAAGCGGCTCTCGTCCTGGCGGCGAAGCCAGGCGCCGCGCTTGGCCGCCTGGCCGGCCCAGGGCAGTGGGGAGGGGTCCTGGAAGGTCACCTCGGTCGTCTCACCGATCCGGAACTGGTCCCTGTGGCCCACCGCGCGCCAGACCTCCGGCGTCTTCTGGAGGAGCGGCGCGAACAGGAAGCCGACCACCGGGACCCCCACGAGGGTCGCGGCCAGGGCCGCCAGCCCAGCGCCCAACCACCCGAGGGTCGTGCGCCGGTCCATCGCTCCGAAGATTCCCTCCGGCTCCGAGGAAGGCGTAGCGTCCGGCGCGGGCCGGTCGTCTCGTCCGTCATGCGTCATGGATCATCTCTCCGATCCACCGGACCAGGGACAGGGCGAGCAGCGCCCCTCCCACGCCGGTCAGCACCGGCGAGGTGAGCGTCCCCCAGAGGAGCACCACGACCCCCAGGGCCGCTCCCGCCGGCCAGTAGGTGGGGGCCGGTGCGGGCTCGGGCGCGAGCTCGCGCCAGCCGGAGCGGTCCGGTGTGCCGCCCGGCGCCGGGGCGGTCCCGGGCGCCGGCCCAACCGGTTCGTTCGTCGTCCGTCTCATCAGCTCTCCTTCCCCGTAGCCGGCAGCGCGGCGGCCCGCCCGGATCGCGCCGGTCTGGCCGACCCGGCAGATTCGGCAGGTCGGGCAAATGCCGCGCTTCCGGTGAATCCCGCGGTGTTCGGCCGGTCCTCCGGCTCGCGGTACCAGCGCAGGAAGACCGCCACGATCACCAGCAGAAAGATGAACATCCCGAGCACCCACATGAAGAGCCCGCCGAGCTGCTGGTCGAACGCGGCGGTGATGCCCCAGCGCCCGCGGAGGAGCGGCAGCAGGCCCAGGTCGTCCGCCGGCGCCACGTAGCTCGGGTAGATCCCCACCGGCGCGAAGGTCAGCACGATGCCCAGCAGGCTGTTGGCGAGGCTGGCCGCGAACAGGTAGGCCGCCGCGGCCAGCGGAGCGAGCCGTCGCCCGGCCAGCGGGGCGAGCACCGGCCACCAGAAGATCGTGCCGGTGACCAGGAAGACCAGGTGCTCGCCGATGTGGATGCGCTCGTCGTGGAGTGTGGCCTCGTAGAGCACCGGCAGGTGCCAGGCCCAGAGCGTGACCACGAACAGGGGCCAGGCCACCCAGGGCCGGCCGAGGGCCCGCTCCAGGCGCGCCACCGGACGGTGGGCGAGCAGCCGGTCCAACGGCCCGGGCGGCAGGCCGAGGACGAAGAGCGCCGGCGCCACGAACGCCAGCAGGATGTGCTGGACCATGTGGGCGCTGAACAGGTACTCGTCGGACAGCGGGTCCAGGGGGGAGACGAGGGCCACAAACACCGTCGCCACGCCGGCCAGGAAGACCGCGCTCCGCCAGGAGAGCCGGCGGCTCCAGGCGAGGTACCCGCCGGCCACGGCGAGGCACCCGGCGACCACCGACGGGTGAAGCTCCCACAGCCCGAGAAGGTCCCAGCCGGTCATAGGGCCGCCCACAGGTAGACCACGGCGAAGATCACCACCCACACGCCGTCGACGAAGTGCCAGTAGATCGACGCCGCCTCGAACGCCTCGCCGCCCGCGCGGCCAGCGCGGCCAGACCGGCCGGGCTGGCCGGGGCCGCCGACCCGGCCCGCCAGGCTGAGCCCCAGGTAGCTGGCCAGGATCACCAGCCCGACCAGGACGTGGAAGCCGTGGAAGCCGGTCAAGGTGAAGAAGCTGCTGCCGAAGAGATCCCGCCCCAGGCTCTGGCCGGCACGGAAGAGGCCCAGGTACTCGCGCACCTGTCCGACCAGGAAGATCGCTCCCAGGAGGATGGTCGCGCCCAGCCAGAGGTGGAGGCGCGAGGCGCGGCTCCGGCGCAGGGCGATCCCCGCCCGCCGCACCGTGTAGCTGGAGGCGAACAGGCAGAGCGAGAAGCCGCCGGTGCGCCACGGGTCCAGCAGGCGGGCGGCCTGGCCGCTGCTCGCCGGGTGCCCCTGGTAATAGACGTAGGCGATCACCAGCATCAGGAAGAAGGTCGCCTCCGAGACGACGAAGGTCACCATGCCGACGCGGGTCTTGGAGAGCTCCACCTCAGGCCTCCTCTCCGTCCGGTGCGGCAGCCTCGCCCAGCTCCCAGAGGGGCCGGCGCCCGCGGACCGGCGGCAGGCGGTCGAAGTTGTGCTCCGGCGGCGGCGAGGAGGTGGCCCACTCCAGGCTCCAGGCGCCCCAGGGGTTGTCGCCGGCGCGCTGGCCCCGGCGGAGCGACCAGGCCACGTTGACCAGCAGCAGCACCGCGGAGAAGCCGAGCAGGAAGGCGCTCGCCGTCGAGATCTGGTTGAGCAGGCCCCAGTAGGGCTGGTCCGGGTAGGTGTAGACCCGCCGGGGCATGCCCATCAGGCCGAGCAGGTGCTGCACCATGAAGGTGCCGTTGAAGCCGATCACTGTCAGCCAGAAGTGCCACCGGCCCAGCCGTTCGGAGAGCAGGCGGCCGGACATCTTGGGGAACCAGTAGTACAGGCCGGACATCAGGGCGAAGAAGGTGCCGCCGAAGAGCACGTAGTGGAAGTGGGCGACGACGAAGTAGGTGTCCGTGAGCTGCCAGTCGATCGGCACGGTGGCGAACATCACTCCCGACAGGCCGCCGACGGTGAACTGGATCAGGAAGGCGAGCGCGAACAGCATGCTGGTGGTGAAGCGGATCGAGCCGCCGAAGAGCGTCGCGCTCCAGTTGAAGATCTTCACCCCGGTCGGGATGGCGATCAGCATGCTGCCGGCGGCGAACACCAGGTCCACCGCCTGCCCGAGCCCGGAGACGAACATGTGGTGCACCCAGACGCCGAACGACAGCAGCCCGATCGCGACGGTCGACGCCGCCACCAGCTCGTAGCCGAAGATCGGCTTGCGAGAGAAGACCGGGATGACCTCCGAGAGGATGCCGAAGGCCGGGAGAACCATGATGTAGACCTCCGGGTGCCCGAACACCCAGAAGAAGTGCTGCCAGAGGATCGCCGAGCCGCCGGCGGTGGCCTGGAAGAAGGTGGCGCCGTACTGGCGGTCGAAGAACAGCATCACCGCCGCGGCGTTGAGCACCGGGATGGCGAGGACGATCAGGAAGCTGTTGACCAGGGTCATCCAGACGAAGAGCGGCAGCCGCCGGAGCGTCATCCCAGGCGCCCGCATGGTGAGGATCGTGGCGATGAAGTTGATCGCCGACGACATCGTGCCGATCCCCAGGATGAAGACGCTCAGGGACCAGTAGTCCAGCCCCGGGCTCATGTTGTAGCCCTTCTCGGACAGGGGCGCGTAGCTGAACCATCCCGCCGCCGGGGCGCCGCCCGCCAGGAAGCTGAAGTAGAGCAGCAGCCCACCGAAGAGCAGGATCCACAGGCTGAAGGCGTTGAGTCGGGGAAAGGCCATGTCCCGGGCGCCGATCAAGAGCGGCACCACATAGTTGCCCAGGCCGATCAGGGCCGGCATGACGACCAGGAAGATCATCGTCGTGCCGTGCATGGTGAAGAGCTGGTTGTACTGGTCCGGGGTCAGGAAGCTGTTCTCCGGGCGGGCGAGCTGGATGCGCAGGAGCAGCGCCTCGATCCCGCCGATCAGGAAGAAGCCCAGGGTCACCAGCAGGTAGAGGATGCCGATGCGCTTGTGGTCGACGGTGGC